>Ga0310695_10003374_pt1 | contig 31489 bp, 34 predicted proteins | sample RumenRJG_04DNA_FD_203882 | JGI IMG/M metagenome (GOLD analysis project Ga0310695, IMG submission 203882) | Bovine rumen microbial communities from Lethbridge, Alberta, Canada - RJG_04 (v2) (version 2) | ecosystem: Host-associated > Mammals > Digestive system > Stomach > Rumen | place: Canada...
TCTTACAATAATATCTGACATATAATCAATAATTGATGATAATGACATTTTCTTTGCTTCAACTTCTTCACTGATTAAAGTGATATTTGGCTGAGTTTGCAAAGCGGCTTCAAGTGCTACATGAGATGCACTTCTGCCCATAATTTTGATAAAATGCCAATATTTTTTAGCGGAATTAGCATCCCTTTGAATGTTTCCTATTAGTTCGGCATAAGTTTTTGTTGCGGTATCAAACCCGAATGAAATTTCAATCTGGTCATTTTTCAAGTCACCGTCAATAGTTTTCGGGCAGCCGATAACCTGAATACCTGTTTTATTTTTCACAAACCATTCAGCCAAAAGTGCGGCATTTGTATTTGAATCATCACCGCCGATAATTACAACTGCGCTGATACCAAGTTTTTTGCATACATTATAAGATTCATGGAATTGATCCTCTGTTTCCAATTTTGTTCTGCCTGAACCGATAATATCAAATCCGCCGGTGTTTCTGTATGCATTGATAAATTCATCATCAAATTCAACATATTTACCGTCAATGATACCACTTGGGCCGCCTAAAAATCCGTATAATTTACTTTCAGGATTAGCACTTTTTAAAGCATCATAAAGCCCTGCGATAACATTGTGTCCGCCCGGAGCCTGTCCGCCTGAAAGAATTACACCGACATTTCTTGCCGGAGTTTGTTTTGAGTCTGATGTTGATTTGAAGGTAACAACAGGTTTCCCGTAAGTATTAGGAAACAGGTTTTGAATATCCTGCTGATCTGCGACAGATTCTGTGGCAGAACCTTCTGTCATTTCAAGTGAATTAATACCGTTTTGCAAACTTGCAGGAAGTTTTGGCTGGTATTTTAATCTTTCAATCTGTAACGGTGAAAGTTTTGTCATAATTTCTTCCTTTCTCTCTTTGTGATAATTTTTACATTTTAAATTGTACTATAAAAATAATTTATTATTTATTTTTTGTTTTGTTTGTCGTAAAATTTGCATATAAAATATTTTTAAGGAGTAGGGTATATGAAATTTATTATAGGAAAAGAAGATTTACTAAACGGCATAAGAATTGTAGAGCGTGCAACATCTCAAAAGGCAGTTCAGCCTGTTTTATACAATATATTGATTGAAACACTTGAAAATAACAAAATTCGTTTGAGTGCAACTGATTTGGTTTTAACAGTCATAACAACCGTTGATGCACAGGTTCAGGAACAGGGCAAAATTACGCTTCCTGCCAAAAAACTTAATGAAATCGTTTCAAAACTCGGCAATGACCTTGTTACATTTGAAGCCGAAAGCGAAAATACAAATGTATCCATTACTTGCCAAAAATCGAAATTTGATATAATAGGAATCAGCGCAAATGAATTTCCTGCAGATATATTTAATTATGAAATTGATGAATCAAAATGTTTTGATGTTGAATTAAAACCGTTTTTAAAAGGTATCCATCAGGCAGGTTTTGCGGCTGCAAGTTACGAAGTATCAAACCTTTTGTCAGGTATAGTTTGCGATTTCAATAACGGTATATTAGAAATTGCTTCAACTGACGGTAACAGACTTGCAAGAGTGAGAGAAAAAATTACAAGTGATATTTCAGAACAAACTCAACTGATTATTCCGTCAAGAACTTTGAATGAACTTTTGAAAATGAGTTCGTTTATTGAAGAAGATTCAATAAAAATCTGCAAAGATAAATCAACTATTATCTTTAAATCAGAAAAAATTACAACTATTTCAAGACTATTGGAAGGACAGTTCCCGAGATATAACCAACTTATCCCGTCAGAAAGTCCAAAACAGGCAGTAGTCAATGTTTCACAACTTATTTCAGCATTGGAAAGAGTTTCTGTAATGGTTAATGACAAAACAAGTATTGTTAAGATGCTTTTTGCGGATAATGAATTAACCTTGAGTGCGGATACTCCTGATGCAGGTAAATCAGAAGATAAAATTGACATTGAATATGATGCGGAAGAACTTTTAATTGCATTCAATTACAGATTTGTGCTTGATGCTTTGAGAATAATCGAAAGTGATAATGTCATTATCGGATTAAATGCTCCATTATCGGCAACCGTATTAAAACCGCAGAGCGAAGATGATTTTATCTGCTTAATTATGCCTGTTCAAATCAGATAATAAGAATTTAAACAGTTATGAAAGAAATTAAACGAAATCATTATGTAGATACAGTAATCTATTCTGTTGACATGATTATCAAAAACCTAAAAGCGGAACTCAAGCACAGAATTGACAAACTCGATTTGGGTATAACCGGTGAACAGTTTGTAGTGCTTGATACTGTTTCGTATTACGAAAACATTTACCCTCAAAAACTTTCAGATATTTTGATGAAAGACAAATCAAATACAACAAGAATGATTCAGATACTTGTTGATAAGGGGTTATTGATTAAAGAAGCAGGCAAATCAAATAACAGACTTGTTTATATTTTAAAAATTACCGATAAAGGTAAAAAACTTGTTAATGATAATATGCCAAAAATCAAAAAGTATATAACGGAAATTTTCGCAAATATTTCTGATGAAGAAATTGAACTTCTGCACAAAATGAGTACAAAATTTGAAACAGCACTAATAGATAACGTAAAAAATAAAACTTAAAAAATACAAATTTGAATTTTATAATATTTGACATACTATTAAGATGATATATTTGAAATAAGAGAAAAAATAATGGAAAAGTTTAAATTATATAATGGGGATTGCAGATCTTATTTAAAGGAAATTCCGGATAATTCAATAGATTTAATTATCACAGACCCTCCATATTTTATTGATGGAATGGGTGATGAATGGAATGATTGTGATTTGACGAAAAAAGTGAAAAAAGCAGGGGTAATAGGGGGATTACCTGTTGGAATGAAATTTGATAAAGAACAAGGAATCCGTTTACAAGAATTTATGCAACCAATATGCAAAGAATATTATAGAATACTTAAACCCGGAGCATTTTGTATTGTGTTTTCTCAAGCCAGATTATATCACAGAATAGCGGTTGTTTTAGATGATATTGGTTTTGAAATGAGGGATATGCTTGGATGGAAATATGAAGGACAAGCAAAGGCATTTTCTCAAGATCATTTTATCAAAAAAAGAAAAGACTTTTCTGAAATAGAAAAGGCTAAAATAATAAAAGAATTACAGGGATGGAAAACTCCGCAATTGAAACCACAAATTGAACCTATGACTTTAGCACAAAAACCCAAAGAAGGTACTTTTGTTGATAATTGGCTGACTTATGGAGTTGGATTGATGAATACAAATGAATCAATAAACGGAATGTTTCCCGGGAATATTATAGAAATTTCAAAAAAAGAAAGAAATGAAGATGAAGATTTTAAAATCGAACATTTGACTGTAAAACCGGTAAAATTGATTGAGCATTTAATTAAATTATTTACAAAGGAAGGACAAGTTGTATTGGATTCTTTTGCAGGTAGCGGTTCGCATGGTGTCGCAGCATTAAGAAGCAATCGAAAATTTATAGGAATTGAAATAGAAAAGAAATATTATGACATTTGTTTAAAAAGATTAAATAGAATTGAGGAGAAATCTTCAAATCTGATAAAGTTAAATTCTTATGAATATAATCAACAAATGGCTTTATTTAGCAATTAAACTTTTTAAAAATTCAAAAATTTCCATACGAAGAATTGGGGTAGCATTTTTTAAAAATTCTTTTACTATTCTAGCTCCATCTTGAGAAACAGCAACAGATATAACTCTACCCGTTTTATCATATACCCATTTATTTCTATCAGGTCTGTTACATACCTGACATTGCGGAATAATATTTCCTTCTTTGAGAGGATATGCAGGATTCATATGACCTTCTTGTAATTGAACAATAACACCCTTACGAAAAAAGTGTTCTTCTCCTTCTTTTGAACCGCAAGTTGCACATCTGTAATTATACGCTTTTTGTATTGCATCAAAATTCCCTTTAAACCCTTCGCGTCTGTCACGACAAAAAGCAGGATAAGGTTTCTCTAAAGTAATCAATTTGTAAGAACCACTTGGTATTTTAGCATCTCCACGAGTACCGGATGCAATATACCAACCTTTTTGCATGGATAAATGCCTTGCTTGTTGAACATCCCTTGTATCAGGATAAAATTCGTGCATAAATTTTGTAAGTTCTTCTTTTGATAGTATTTTAGTATTTGGATATCCTTCTGAAAGTTTTATTAATACTAAAGCATCTTTTACATACTTTCCGTTTGATACCAATTCAGGTAATTTAATTCCATAACCTGTTAAGTATTTATTATGATACTCTTTAATTAATTCATATTGTTTTTTAATTGCTTCTTTATTCATATACCAGCCTTCTCTTAACAATTATAAAAAAGTTGGTTTAATCTGTGCACCTCTATTTAGACGAACCTAAATGTAACTATCAAATATAAAAAATTCTCAAAAATTAACATATTGTATTTATTTGACAAGATTTTTAAAATATGAGATATTAGAAGTGTTAGAATATAAGTATATTCTTATAAGAGGGCTTTTAATATGGAAATTGAAATAAAAAATACCGGAATAGACGGATTGTATGCAAAAACTTCAGGCAGACTTGATTTGGATTCTGCAGTAGAATATGGTGTAGCAATCAAAGATGCATTGACAGATGCATCAGAAGATATAAAAGAATTAGTGCTTGATTTTTCAGAAATTACTTTTATTTCAAGTTTCGGATTAAAGGTTGTTTTGGAATTGTATAAAGAAATGCAAGCAAAACAGGGGACTTTAAAATTAAAAGATATACCCGAACAACTCAAAAATTCTTTTAAAATGGTTGGATTTGATAAATTTTTAGATTTAGATTAATGTTTAAAACTTTAAAATCAAGAATTATTTTTACTTCATTCATAATGCTGACATTGTTGATGTCTGTGTTTATATTTTTTGCTATCCAATCAAGAAAGAGTACTAAACAACTTATGGTACAAAATTATGGGTTTTCTATTGATGCATTATTTGTTGATGACATTAACGACAACATAATGACATTAGAAGATAACCTTAAAAGTTTGGCACTAATCGGCGGATTGCATTACAGAACCAGCCGTAGTGATGAACTTACTGATGAAGTTGTAATAAGAATTTTCCGTAACTACCCAAACACTTTGGGCGGCGGAATTTGGTTTAAACCTTATATTTTCGGGGATAATAAAAAATATAATTGTTTTTATGCATACCGAAATAAAGATAATAAAGTCGTACTTGACAAAAATTTCGCAAGCGAAGAATATGATTATCCAAATCAACAATGGTATAAGGAAATCATTTCAAAAGTTACACCAAAACGCAATATTGTCTGGTCTAAACCGTATTATGAAAAAATCGGAAGTACAACCAAAATGGTTACCGCAGGTACAGGTATATATGCAAAAGGAAAACTTGTCGGTATTGCTACTGTGGATTGGGAAATCAGTTCTGTAATAAAAAATATTTCAAAAATGAAACCTTATACCATGACTTTTTCTATGTATAAAAAGGGCAAAAACATAAAAAACAGTTTTGTTTTATTAGGGTATGGAGATGATTATATAATTGCCACAAATGATCCATATCTTGATGGTAATTCTCTTGTCGGTCATTCTTTAAAAGAAGTTCCTTGGTATGCACCGGATTTATACTGGAGAACGTATATTACATATCATGGTAAAAAATATATTCCGTTTTGGAGAAAATTACGTAACGGAATGGTTTTGGTAATATGCCTGCCAAAATCAGAAATGTTCCCAAATGTAGATATGTTTTATTTCCCATTTACTGCCTTAATTCTTTTGTTTATTTTTATGATATTTGTGCGTGTATATTTTGGAATAAACCGCTATATTATAAATCCTATTGATAAACTTATTGATATCGCGCATAAAATCAGTGACGGAAAAGATGTAAATATCAAAATTGATAAACCTGCCGAGTTTGCGCAACTTGCCTCAACTTTTGACACAATGACAAAAGACTTGAAAATTATTACAAAAGAAAAAGAACATATAAATTCCGAACTTAATATCGCAAAATCCATTCAGGCATCAAGTTTGCCTGATGTATTCCCGCCATTTCCTGACAGAGATGAATTTGATATTTATGCGTTTATGGAACCTGCTAAAGAGGTTGGCGGTGATTTTTACGATTTTTATTTTATAGACGAAAATCGCTTTATGTTTTTAATTGCTGATGTTTCAGGCAAAGGTGTACCTGCGGCATTATTTATGATGACAGTTAAAACACTTATTAACAACCTCTCCCAAGTCGGTTATGAACCACAGGAATTGATAAAAGTAATTAATAACAAGATTTGCCAAAGTAACAAACAGGGATTTTTTGTTACGATGTTTGCCGGCATAGTTGATGTTGAAACAGGCGACATTACTTATATAAATTGCGGTCACAATGCACCGTTAATTAAATCAGGCACAGGTGAATACAAATATTTGGAATGTGATTCAAATATTGTACTCGGTGCATTTGAAGATTTTGATTTCAAAATTGTTCAGTCAAAACTTGAAGTTGGCGATACAATTTGCTTATATACTGACGGTATGACGGAAGCAACAAACCAAAATAATGAAATGTACGGCGAAGAAAGGTTGCTTGAAAAAATTAATAAATTTGATAATGATGATATTTATACAATGGCATCTGATATGAAAAATGATGTTATTAAATACAGCGAAAAAATTGAACGCAGTGATGATATTACCCTTGTAATTTTCAAATACAAAAATAAACATAATAATATGCGCAAAACTATTTATAAAGCACCTGCTTCACAGGAAAACTACAAGGATTTTTACAAATGGCTTCATAATATTTGTGACCAGTGGCAAATTAATGATGAACTGAAAAACAAACTTGATATGTGCGGAGAAGAAATATATGCAAATATAGCATTTTATGCTTACCCACAAACAGAAGGCGATATTCGTGTTGCAGTTTTAAAAGACGAAACACAAGTTACACTGAAATTTGCAGATGACGGTATTCCATACAATCCGTTAGAAAAACCTGACCCTGACATTACACTTCCGCCGGAACAAAGACCGCTTGGGGGGTTAGGAATATTTATGGTTAAAGAAATGGCTGATGATATTCAATATGAATACACAAATAATAGTAATATTTTAACTTTAAAATTTAATCTGCAATAATCAATATTTTTATATTATAATAATCTTATTGAGAGAAATTTTGAATTAAGAGGGATATTATTATGAATAAATTAGCATTTATCTTCCCCGGACAAGGGGCTCAGGTTGTCGGTATGGGAAAAGATTTGTATGAACACTACCCTGCAGCAAAAAAAGTTTTCGATACTGCTGACGAAGTATTAGGCAAAAAGGTTACAAAAATGTGTTTTGAAGGTCCGGAAGATGACCTTAAACAAACAATAAACACTCAGCCTGCAATAGTTACAATGTCTATTGCGGCACTTGAAGCATTCAAATCAAAACTGAATCTTACACCGCATTTTACGGCAGGACACAGTTTGGGTGAATATTGTGCAATGTTTTGTTCAGGTGTTATGAATCTTAAAACAACACTTTTGGCAATTCAAAAACGTGCAGCATTGATGAATAAGGTTAATAAAGGTATGATGGCAGCGGTTTTAAATGCTCCTGAAGGAAGTATTGAAAAAGCATTAAAAGAGGCTTCAAAAGAAGGTTATGTAGATGTTGCAAACTACAATTCCCCTGTTCAGGTTGTTTTGACAGGAGATGAAAAAGCAGTAAATAAAGCAGGTGAAATTCTTACCCAAGCAGGTGCAAGAAGATTTGTTCCGCTTGCGGTTTCAGGTGCTTTCCACTCAAAATATTTAAATGAAGCAAGTAAAGAATTTGGCGAATTTGCAAAGGAATTAGATTTATCAAGCGCATCAGTTCCTGTTGTTACAAATGTGGATGCATCAGCAACAATCAGCGCAGAAGATTTCAGAAACAAAATGCCTCGCCAGATTTGTTCATCTGTTCACTGGACTCAAACCATTGAAAATATGGTCAAAAACGGTGTTGATACTTTTGTTGAATTTGGACCGGGGAAAGTACTTGCAGGTTTGAACAAAAAAATTAATCCTGAAGTAAAAACCTATAATGTTTATGATAAAGAATCATTAGAATCAACCATTTCGGCTCTTGAACATGAACATGCTAATGTTTAAGTTATGAAAAAAATAATAATAAAAATATTTCTTATATTAGTATTTATTGTCGGTAACTGTGCAATGGCACAGGATAATTTGGGCAATGTTTTGGATTCTACATCTATAGAGAGTTCTGATAATCAAGGTATAAATACTAAAGAAGAATATTTATTTGTAGATTCACGCATCAAAAAAGAATTAAAAAATTCTATTCAAAATGTTTATGGTCAAGATAATGTTTAAGATATATATGATAATATAATTAAACATGCTCAAATTTCTATTGAAAACAGACCGCAAAATTTAAAACAACAAGATTTAAATAGACATTCCAATTGGTTTAAAGATGAAATTATTTACATGTTTTATGTAAATCAATTTGGTGTTATCCAAAATGATAAAGACAATACTTTTGATAATGCAAAAGAAATGCTTGATTATCTGCAAAATTTAGGTGTGACAACTCTTTATTTATTACCTTTTGTTGATAGCCCTATGGAAGATTCCGGATTTGATGTCAAAAATCCGCAAAATGTGCGTAATGATTTAGGCGGTATGGAACAATTTAAAAATTTTATTAAAACAGCCAAAGAAAAAGGGTTTAAAATAAAATCCGACTTAGTTTTAAATCATTTATCCGATAAGCATGATTGGTTTCAAAATTTAAAAAACGGTGATTTGTCGTATTTAAATTATTTCATTTGGCGAGATAAAATGCCGGAATATAAAAAGTACTACGATGAAAAACTCGGAACAATAGTTGAATATACGGAAGATAACGGAACAGTTTCTAAACGACGATTGATTTTCCCTGAAAATACCGAAACAAATTGGCGAGAAGTAGAAATAAACATAAAAAATGAAAATGGTGAAAACGAAACAAGAACATTTTATCTTTATCACACATTTTACCCGTTCCAACTTGATATAAATTGGGAAAATCCTGAAGTGCTTTATTATATGCTTGATACCATTACAACTTGGTCAAATTTGGGAGTAGATATTTTTAGAATGGATGCAATACCGTATTTATCTAAAGAGGCCGGAACAAATGCCGAAAATCAGCCTAAAACTCATTCTATAATTAATATATTGAGTAATTATTTGCAATTAACAGCACCATCATCTGTTATTCAGGTTGAAGCATGCCAGCACCCCAAAGATATTATTCCATATTTTGGCAAAACAAGAAATGTAGAAGTTGATATTTTAGAAAACAAAAAAGAACTTTTTAGAACATCAGAAGCACAAATTGCATATAATTTCCCTTATATGAATGCTATTTGGGCAAGTTTAATTTCTGAAGATAAAAAATATTTTATTGAAACATACAGAAAAACACCAAATATTCCGAAAAATACATCCTGGGGAATATTTTTACGGGTTCATGATGAATTAACACTTGAAATGGTATCACCGGAAGTCAGAAATCTTATATTTGAAGACTTGGAACCAAAGGGAGCCGGTTTTAGAAACGGTTTTGGTGTCAGCGGACGACTTGCTAATTTTTTAGACAAAAATCCAAGCAGAATACAAGAGGCTTTTGGGATATTATTTTCAATTCCCGGAATTCCAATTATTTATTACGGAGATGAAATTGGTGTAACAAATAATTTTGAAAATGCAAAAAAATCCGCTCAAAAAAGAAAAAATAAAAATAAATTTTTAAAATTATTATCTTTTTTTGATTCTCGAGACATAAATCGTGGAAATGTACCCAAAAAACTTTTTTATGGTTCGACGAAAGGTTATTACAAATTTAATTCAAAAATTTACAATATCACAAAAAATCTGATTAATATAAGAAAGAATAATCCCGCACTTGTAAACGGGGATTTTGAGATATTAAAAACAAATTCTCCGCACAATTTTGCATATATCAGAAAAAATAAAGAACAGCAAATACTTGTAATAAATAATTTATCTAAAGAAAAATTAATTGCAGAAATTACCCTGCCAATAAATTTAGTCTTAAAAAAACAAGGAAAAATAACTCGTTTAAAAAATCTTATTAACAGAGATAATATTAAAGTAAATATATCAACAACGAACCGAACAATGCATTTAAGACTATCACCATACCAAGTTGTTTGGCTTGAATTGTAGGAATAAATGATGGAAATACAACATAAAAAACAATTTTTAAATTATATAAATATATTTAGAGGACTTGCAATTCTTTTGATAATTGCAGGACATACAATGCAATTCGGAGAAAGTTCAAGTTTAATACACAAAATCAATTGCGAAATAATTTGCGGCGGAACGGCATTATTTATATTTATTTCAGGTTTTTTATTTCAACATTTGTCATACAAATTTGAATATAAAAACTATCTTTCAAAAAAATGGACTAATGTGGTCTTGCCATACTTTATAACATCAATAGTCGGTATTATATTCTGTTTCATTTACCCCCAAACTTACGGAAATTCTTTTGACGGATTAAATCCGTTTATTCAGATACCAATGTTTTTAACGACAGGCAGAATACACAATACACCGACTTGGTTTATTCCAATGATAATCTTATTTTTTATCTGCTCATGGATGTTGTTGAAATTGGAACAAAAGGGGTGGTTATACAAATTATTACCGTTTATGTTTTTAATAACCCTGATTTGCCCCAGAATAGATGTTGATTACAATTCAATAATGAACTTGACATATACTCAAAAATATCTTGCTTGTTTGGGGTATGTATTCAACGGTTTTATACATTTCTTTTCTTTGTATGTTTTTGGAATGTTTTGTTCAAAGTATAAGGAAGTTATTGATACTTTTTATAACAAAAGATTTATTCTTTGGGTATTGATGCTTGTTTTGGCAGGAGCAAATGTATATTTATCTTATAAGGGTATTTATTCAAGTTACACAATCTCAAAAACAATACTTACAATGCTTATTTTAGGATATCTGAAACATTATGATAAATGGATTATGAAAAAGGAAACACTAAATAAAGTCTTTGATATTACGGCAAAATATTCTTTCGGATTATTTTTTGTTCATTGGTATTGGTTCTTCATTTATAATCAAATTTTTGGATTAGAAAAAGTTATTCCGATTATTGATAATAGTTATATGGGCGTTTTAGGCATAGTGTTTATCAGATTTGTCGGAGTCACAGTACTTTCTATGCTTTCACTGTATTTAGGTAAAAAATTTATTTTACTAATAAATAAAAATGCTAATGTAAGAATGTTTTTAGGCATTTAGAAATTATTAACTAATGATAAAATCAGATTTTTGGGAAATAAAGTAGTCTTTGTAATCAATGACTACTTTATTATTTTGAGGAACATAATGAGAGAGTCTTTTTTGTCTTGCCGAATTTTTAGAGTGAATAAAATCCGCAGTTGTCAAAGCAAATGAAATTCCAAAAATAAAACAACTCAAAGCAATTATTGGCAAAAATAATATATTATCAAGATTTATATAAAAAACTAATGACAGACTGAATAAAAATCCTAAAGCATTAAATAACATTGTCAAAAGGTACAATAAATTTTTCATTTCTTCTCTCCTTTAATTTCTTTTTCAATTTCGATATTTTTATGTTATTATGTGCATGCGTCAAAAACGGTTGTATAAATTTGAGGAGTATAAAATGTTGGATAAGCCAAGATATTCAAGAGTTTCGGATATTATTGACCTTGCAACTTATATGGCATCTAAAGTTCAGGGAATTACTATCGGTGATATTATGGAAAGATATAATGTTTCACGCAGAACATCAGAGCGCATGCGTGACAGTCTTATGAATATTTTTCCTGAAGTTGATGAAATTGAAACAAACGACAATTATAAACACTGGGGTTTCACAAACAATGTAATTTCGAGTTTAATCAGTTTTAAGCCTAAAGAAATCGCCAATTTGGAACAAATGCAGCGTCGCACAACAAACAAAGAACTCAAAAATGAACTTACTGACACAATTACCAAAATTAAGGCACTGACAAACAAACGACAAACAAATGCCGAAGAAAATATTGAACTTTTTATGCAGACAGAAGGTTATGCCGTTCGCCAAATGCCGCAATATACTATTGATTTAAAAACTTTGGATATTATAAGAAAAGCACTTCAGACTTCAAAAAAAGTAACTGGAATTTATCACGATAAACAGCGAACAATTGAACCTTTGGGAATGATTTACGGTTCAAAAATTTATTTAATTGCAAGAGAAAAAGCAAAAGGTGACGGAATTTATAACTATCTTTTGCACAAATTTTCAGACCTTAAATTGACAGAAAAAACTTTTGACAAAGGAAATTTCAATTTGCACGAATACGCAAAAGAATCTTTTGGAGTCTATCACGGTGAAATTTTGAATGTTAAACTTCTTTTCTCAAAAGAACTTGCACAAGAGGCAAGTAATTTTAACTTCCATCCGACACAAAAGGGAACATTAAACCCTGACGGCACTTATACGGTAACTTTTAAGGCAAGCGGTGATAAAGAAATTATCTGGCATGTTTTCAGATGGGGTGAAGGGTGTAAAATTCTCTCACCAAAATCACTCCAAAAGGAATACAAACAATATTTGCAAAATTGTTTAAATAATTAACTACTTTATTGCAGGAAAGAAATATCTTACTCCATTATCACTACGCCATCTGACATAGCCTGTTTTTGGGGTTTTATCCAAATCCATAACACTCACAAGCGCAAAATTTCCTCTGATAATATTCAAATGAATTTTTTGCGGCATGTTCATTGTAGAAATTGTTTGAGATAAATCATCAGGCGAACCCTTCAAGTCTTTACAAACTGACGGCGCACCTTTTAGTATAGTCAAACCGTATTTTTTGCCGTAAGTATTATAAAAATTTGTCCATGTCATAAATTTGTACGGATCATCTTCTTTTATCCAGCCTGTCAAACCTTTTGAATTGTCATAAACAATTTCAACCCAACCATCGACAATATCGACAACATTTACATAAGCCAAATCTTTTTTGGTTATAAATAACGCAAAGAAATTATCTGCACCTATGCTTTCAGGAAAAAATTCTTCTTTATTCCAGCGAATACGATAAAGAATTTGTGCATCTTCGTCAGGAAATTTATAAACATTTATATCGTCTTTAACCTGATACAACCCAACTGTACGAACCCCTTCCATAGACGGAGTTACAGGAATAATATCTTTTGCAAAAACACCTAAAGTCATTACAAAAACCATTAATATTGATAAAAATATTTTTTTCATAAATTTGCCCTCTGTTTTGAAAAATTCAATCTAAATATTATTATATTTATTATAAAAAAAAATACAAGAATTAAAAAATACCTTGTATTGGACAAGCATGCCCTATCTACAATTCTCATACCCTCCCCTTGAGGGAGGGTGAAAATCTTTGATTTTCGAGTGGGGTTAATATGTAAGTTGGGCTTTTAGCCCAACAAATAAAATGTTGGGGTAGAAACCCCAACTTACTTATTAAAAAAAAGAGGCTTTTGTCATTAATGAACTGACAGTTATACTGTCACCCTGAACTTGTTTCAGGGTCTCACCCCAATCATATTATATGACAATTTTAACAGAGTGTTTCAGAATCTTAAAGCCTCATTTTTATATTTTTTGTTGGGTTTCACCCAACCTACAGGCTGAACACTCTTAAATTTGATTAACAAGGAGATCCTGAAACGAGTTCAGGATGACAATTTTGTTTATTTTATAAACTATTATTCTGCATTTTTCAAGTGACAAACTACTCTCTGAAACTAATCTGTGCATAAGTTTTTTGGAGTTTTTCACGAACAGACTGCATTTGTTGTTCAATAATTTCATCTGTCAATGTTGTCGTTTCATCCTGCATTTTTATTCTGAACGCAACTGATTTAAAGCCGTCTTCAACATGTTCTCCCTGATAAATATCAAAAATTTCCGAGCCTTTAAATATATTTTGTTTAACGGAACCTTTGATAACCTTTTGAATATCCTCGCAGGTTACATCTTCGTTAATGATAAATGCAATATCTCTGCGAACTTCAGGGAATTGAGGAATATGTTTAAATCTTGGCACTGATTCTTTTACGGCACCGATAAGTTCGTTTAAATCAACTTTAAATAAATATGCTTTTTGATTTAATTTCAATTTATCCTCAACAGTCGGATGCAATTGACCAAAATATCCGATAGGTGTCGGTTTTTTGCCTAATAGCATTATTACACCCGTTCTGTATGGGTGCAGAACATTGTGCGACTGTGCCAATTCTGTTTTGTCGAGCGCAACAAATTTAATTCTTCTTGAAACTTCAAGTTCATTAAACAAGTTTTCAATAATGCCTTTTACATAATAAAAACCTGTTTCAGTCTTAACTTCCCATTTTGAATTTTGAACTTCGCCGGTTATTATACCTTCTAATACTCTTGTTTCCTTTACTCCTGTGTGCTTTTCATCAGCCTGACCGACTTTTATATAAGTTTTGCCGATTTCATAAGCCCAAAAAGTTTTCTGACCGTTATCAAAATTTGTTTTCATGCAATTTAGGACACTGACTGCAAGATTTTGTCTTAACATTGAAAATTCTTCACTTGCAGGATTTGCAACTTTTATAGCATTTTCATCATCATAAGTCATTTTAAATTTATCTAATAAAGATTTTCCGATTAATGAACTTGTCTGAATTTCGTTAAGTCCTGCGCTTTGCATAATATCTCTTACTTTTGCAATAACTTTTTCTTCAAGCGAAATTTCCGGCAGTTCGGATTTTGACGGTAATGAAGGGGAAATCTTATCATAACCGTTAATTCTTGCAATTTCTTCGATTAAATCTATTTCTCTTGAAACATCACCGGCTCTGAAACTCGGTACTGCAAATTTTGCAGCAAGTTCGTTTCCGCCCAATTTTTCAAACCCGAGTTTTTCAAGAATATTTATACATTTTTCCGGTTCTATTTCACAACCCAAAATTCTTTTTATTTGTGCGTAGCGCAGAGTTATATTATTTTCAGGCAGTTTATTTTCTCCGTCTTCGACAACGCCAACAACTTCTGCATCTGCGTATTCAACCAAAAGTTGCATCGCACGCATCAAGGCAGGTTTTACTGCTTCTATATCAATTCCTCTTTCAAATCTTGCACTTGCTTCACTACGATAACCCACACTTCTTGCAGATTTTCTGTTTGAAACAGGGGTAAAATATGCGGCTTCTAATGCCATAGATGTTGTATTGTTATCAATTTCGGAATTTTCACCGCCAAATACACCCGCCAAGCATACACCTTTATCTTTTGTGGCTATCAAAACACTATCCGTTGTCAATTCTCTTTCAACACTATCTAATGTTGTCAGTTTTTCGCCTTCTTTTGCGCGTCTTACACACAAATACCCGTCTAATTTGTCAAAATCAAATGCATGCAACGGACAACCGTATTCAAGCATTACATAGTTTGTAATATCTACAACATTATTTATTGGGCGCATGCCTGATGCAATCAATCTTTTCTGCATCCAGTCAGGAGATTTTTTTATTTTTATATTCTTCAAAAGTCCGACTGAATAATATTTACAAACATCTTTGTCAATTATTTCAACTTTGAATTTGTCTGTTGTCAAATCTTTTGTGCATTCTATAGGATTAAATTTTAACGGCTTATCAAACAAAGCGCAAAGTTCTCTTGCAACCCCGATAACAGACATTTGGTCACCCCTGTTTGCCGTTGGTGCAACATCAATAATAGTATCCTTTTCAAACCCTAAAACATCTTTTACATCAATACCGATTTGAACATCAGGAAAAATTCTGTTCAAAACCAAAATTCCGTCTTCTTCCTGATAATTTCTGTCAGAAACACCGAGTTCATCTGCAGAACAAAGCATTCCCTGAGATTCAACTCCGCGAATAACAGCAGGAGTAAGTTCAAACTGTTCACCGGTTTTTCTGTCCAATACTTTTGAACCGACACTTGCATAAGGAACAATCTGACCTTCTTTTATATTTTGCGCACCGCAAACAACTGTTTTAATTCCCGATCCTGTGTTTACCGTAACTAAATGCAAATGATCTGAATTTGGATGATTGTCGATTTTTTCTATTTTCACCGTTTTTATATCCGTAAAAGACGGTTTTAAATCTTCTATCGCTTCAACCTCTAATCCGCTCATAGTAAGTTCATGAGCAATCTGGAGCGGTTCTTTGTCAGATAAATCAACTAATTCGTTCAACCAATTCAATGATATTTGCATTATAAAATCCCTCGTTTTTCTTTTAAATACATAAAAATAGTATTACAAAACAAAGGGATTGTAAATAAATTAGTCGCTTTCTGCAACGACAGTTGCAATAAGTTCTCCGTAACTGTCAACACAACCATTTGTTTCTTCAACAATATATCTTAAATCACTGTGACCTTCAATTGCTTTTTCTGCACAGTCCATAGCATCATCATATTCTTTAAATTCACCGATTAAATTTTTTGATAGTTCTGATTTGTCTTTTGCAGTATATACCTGAAACATCTTTCACCTCTAAATATTTTGTTACTACAAAAGTATTATACACCAAAAACTTCAGACAATTTATAATCTATTGATTTAAAAAACGGCAAGCCTGTTGATATATGATTTGTATTATCAAAAATTGGAACAATTTCATCCGGATTTTCTGTTATGTATTCCAAAACTTCGTCATCTTCAATTGCAGATTCAGGTTCAACTTTTACATATTGCGAAATTTTTTCAAGCATTTCAATTTCTTTATCGGCAGATTTTTCTATTCTGTAACCTTTGAAAACATCCCCGAATTTTGATGCTTTAGTCAAATTTTCAAACTTCATAGCCTTTGCCATTGATTCATCTAATGTTTTAGAAATCATAATCCTCTCTCCTCATTTTTTCTTATTATATATTTTCTTCTTGCGGATTACATACACCAAAAGGTTGAAAAAACAGTAATTTCTACCATTATATTAACTTTTGTAACAAATAGTATATATCTTGTAAATACTGGAAAGCAATTTTCAATTAAAAAAATTTTTTTATAAGACATAGGGGATACAAAACAATTTAGGGAAAGTTTAAGGAGGAATTAAGATGACTAAAGCATTAGGCGTTGTGGATTTTCAGGGTTACACTGCGAGAAATTTGAAAAACGGTAAATATGTTTCTGCTCAGCAGGCAGGAAAATTAGTTAAAGATAAAGTTGTTGAAACTTTTAAAAATCAGCCAAAAATCACATCAGCAACAATAGATCAGGGTTTAGGTATTGGCAGAGCAGCAAAATCGGCAAAAGAATCTATGGGCGTATTTGTAAAAGACGGTGTTGAACAAGCTCTTAAACAAAAACCTATTTCTGCCGCAACAATAGATCAGGGTTTAGGTATTGGCAGAGCAGTAAAATCGGCAAAAGAATCTATGGGTGCATTTGTAAAAGCAGATATTGAACAAATTAGCCAAAGAGCAAGATTTAATCCGGCAGAAATTGGTTCAAGTTTACGAATTGGACGAAAGGCTACAAAATCTGCAGAAGAATCTGCAAAAGTATTTATGGAAAACGGTTTTAAAGAAGCCGCTAAAAAACCGAGTATGTGGAAAAAAGCACTTAAATGGGGGGCTATCGGTCTTGGTATAGCTGCATTAGTTGCCGGCGGTGTTTACTTATACAAAAAATACAAAGATAATCAAGCACAGGCAAATCAACAGGTAAATCCAACACCAACTCCGGTTCCAACAAAACCAGCAGACCAAACAAAACCACCGGTTAAGGGTGATGAAAATCAGGCAAATCCAACAAAACCAACTGTTCCAACAGAATATACGGTTAAAAAAGGTGATAATCTCTGGAACATTGCAAAACAATACTTAAAAGATTTGCATAAAGACGATCCGAATTACAAACCGACAAACAAAGAAATTTTGGAAAAGACGGAAGAATTGATGAGATTAAACAACAAAGAATACAGAACACCACTTCCTTCAGACAGCAGAAAAAGAGTTGTTGTAATTCACGAAAACGAAAAAATAAGACTTTCTGCATAAGTAAACAATCATAATAAAAGGGCTTGTTCTGTTGAACAAGTCTTTTTATTTTCCCAAAATCCAATCTAACATAGGACGAATTTCACCACACTCTATATTATACTTTTTTGCAAGTTCACTGTTTAAAACTCTGTCTATTCTTAAATTTACCATCGGAACATCTTTTATATTTAATGTATTTGTTTTGGTGTCAAAATATTCACTGTAATTAAGACCGTCAAATACACAATCCGGAAGCCTTACATAACCCTCTTTGTCATCATAATAACAAACTCCGAAAGTTCTGCAGATTATTCCCCGATATTCATAAACACAACATTCGTTGTTTATTAAAAACGGACATTTATGTTCAAATCTTTGCTCTTTTGAATTTTGTTTTTGTTGTAATAGTTCCTTTATATTGTTTTGAACAATTTGCTTTATTTTATCATCAAGATTTATAAAACCCTGTGTAAGGTACGCAAATTCTGTCTGCGAAAACGGATAGTCGCCTTTGGAACAACATCCGGCACAACCCTTTTTGCATTTTATATATTTTTTTTGGGCTTCAAATATCGGTTTTAATGCGTTGTCAAAATCGTGTATAAATTTTTGATATGTTTTGAACATATTTTCTTTCCGGTTTGTAGAAAAGTTTTTATTTTTTTGTACTTCCAATTATTATTTTTATTTTTATACAATCTTTTGTTTTTTTATTTTTTTTTCTACATTTTTTATTCATGCTATATTTCTTTTATAGTCTTTGTTTCCAAAGTTTTTGACAATTAATTTTTGTTATTACTATCATTATTTATTACTTATTAATTAATTTATATTAATTAATAATATTATAAATTTTTCAAAAACTTTTACCAAACAACTTTTTCAATAAGTTCTATTTCATATCCGTCTGGGTCTTTTACAAATGCAATTTTTGAACCTTTTCCAGTTAAATCATAAGGTTCATATAAAAATTCATAGTTCAAAGATTTTAATTTTTTTGAAAATTCATCCATTGATTTAATCCCGAATGCAAAATGCCCGAATCCTGTTCCTATTTCGTATCCGTCTTTTGGTGTTTGGTCATTGTAAGTCAATTCAATCTGAAAACCTGTTTCTTTATCTTCCAAAAAATACAATTCACAATCTTCTAATCTTTTCTTTTTACAAAGTTCCATATTGAACAAATTTTGATAAAAATCCAAACTTTTTTGAATATGTTTTACTCTAATCATTGCGTGCAAAAATTTCATTTTATTCTCTCCTTTTAAAAAATCATAATACATTAGAAATAAAAAAACAAAATATTACATAAAAAGTTTTAGGTAAATAATTTCTTGATCATTATTACAATGAAATTTTACTTTTTTACAATACCCCAAAAATTTTTTCGGTAAAATACATATATTATTTATTTTTGCGCCATTTTATGTATATTTTTATTTGTCTTTTTAAATTAAACCATTCTTTTTTTTCTGTCGCATCTGTTTAAAATAATATCTTCTAAATTGCAATATATATAATACAATTCTCCCAATATCGTATCAGGTAAAATTATATCATCTTCTGAATCATAAAATTCTAATACATTTATATCATTATTATCATTATTCATTTTAATATTTGTCATTATATAGTAACATTGTAGAATATAATATAACAGCGGTTTATATATTTGTCAATGATATAAAATAGAATACACTATTCTTATGATAGATATATACGAAGAAGTCAGGATTTTATTGCTACGAAAAGGTTTATCTATGCGTAAAGTTGCAAAAATTTTGCGCGAAAAAGGTTTTAATAAAATACCAAAAGATGGCGGATTATCAAACAAATTTAATAAAAAAACTGTAAGATTTAATGAAGTACAGTTAGTTCTTGACTTTCTCGGTTATGAACTTGTTATAAAAGAAAAATAATTCTGCCGATGCATTTGTCGTGGTTTCGGTGTCAAAATTGTTTGGCATAAGAATCAATTTGCGTATTATCTGAATTTTTATTCATAAGCATTGCCTTTTTGTGGAATGTTATATTTTACAACTTTTTGCAATATTGGGTGTATGAACAATGTAAATAAATTATTAAATGCTCTAAATGAAACAACCGAACTCTTGGTTGATGATTGGACTATTGAACATCAAATAATTGCCGGTATGAAAAAATGGGTTGCAAATATTGTACCGTCAGAACTTTTATCCCGAAGTATAAAGGATACACTAAATTCATTAATGACATTGAATCAAGACGGAAATTTTTACAAAACATTTCCTGATAAGATTTTGACCCCTGATTATGGTGATAAATGGGGTGTCAGTGCAAATTATATTGAAATAAATAACCGTGCAATTGCGGAGATGAAAGTAAATGAAAACGGTGAACACATCTGCCGAAACGGTTTGCAAAGTACAATAAAACTTCTGCCAGCAATAGTACCAAGTGCAAAAAGTTGGGCAAATTGTATAATTTTATCCCAAATTTTTCCTAATATATACGGTGACGGTTACAGTAAACCTGTAAATGAAGAAAACTCAATTTACGGAATAAAACTAAATAACGGTTTTAGTAAAAACATTATAAATTATGATATTGCAAACAAAATAACTCCTGCAGAACAATTTGAAGCATTTAACGATTTGGCTCATTTTCACGGGTTAAAGACAGGTTTTCGTACAGTAATTTCTGCCGACCAAATAAAAGTTGTTCAAAAAGACGGCAGTGATATAACTTTTGACTGGAATAATCCGGAACATTTTGATTTGTTTTTAAATTCACATATAGAACTTATTAATATGGGATTTGAAGCAATTTTTATAGACAGTGCAAAACATATCGGCGGATATGATATGGATAATTATACAGGTGTCGGTGCATTGCCAAGTTATGAGCAAATGCAATATATAATTCACGAAATAAGAAGCCGCAGCGGTAAAACACATTTAAGTTTTGTCGGAGAAAAAAGTACCGGAGATTTTTCCCGTTACGAAAACCTTGGTTTATCAACAGGAACAGGTTTTATTGACCCAAACGATTTTCACAGTGTAAAAAAAGAGGCTATTGATTATAAATATTCAAAAAATTACTCTCCGGGGGTAGAAGTATCAAATGACAACGATACAGGAGGCAGAAGTTATGAACAACGACTGCACAGAATACATAACTCAATATTTGCCTATGAATATCCGAGTGACAAACTTGCATGTTTTATGCAGATGGAAGATTTGTTTCCGTTAAGATATGACACAAACACGCACCATCTTATGATGTGTAATCCGTCTTATTCAACAGACGGAACACCGCAAAGTCATTGGGAAAACCTTTTTACAAAAGATGACGGCAGAGAATATAATAAAAAAGTTGCAGAACTTTTCTTACATGCATTAAATTTGTAATTATAATTCTTTCATCGGTAAATTTACGCTATAGGTGTGAATTAGTTCTTTGCGTTCAAGTTCTTCTGTGCGTTTTTTCAAACTGTTTTTTATATCTCTTGTGGTTGCTTTCATTGGAATGATATTGTCTTCCAACGCATCATAATCACCAATTAAATAACGATTATCATTTTCTCTTTGAATTTCTCTTTGTTCATCAGAAAGAGGTTCAAAACCCATTTTTTTATAAAAATCCTTCGCAAAAGATTTTTCAGGTACTTCAGATCGAACATAAATCTGTTTGAATCCGTCTTTTAATGCAGAATGAAAAAACTCTGTTACAATAACTTTGCCTTCGCCAAGAATTTTTTTATTCCAGGTTGCAAGCCAATCAAGTTCTGTTTCGTCTTTAGAATGATTTTTTCTGCTTGAGTAATGAAAACCGCCGTTTTTATCGACTTTTAAAACATTACCGATTAATATTGCGCTTGGCTCCTCATCAGACAGGGCAAGTAGTACTTTTGCCTTCTTTTCATATTTACTTTGCAAAATTTCAATACCTGCATCTACGGCTTCTTTTACAACCTGTTTTGTAGAATCATCCTTAATATCGTGTTTTTTATAAAAACCGTCTATATTATCAGAAATGTACTGCAAATAATCAACATCTTTTTTTTCGAGTTGATAAACCATTACATCCTGTTTTTTATCATGCAGATAACCGTATTTGGCTAACGGTATTGCCGTAAAATTAATAGTGTAAGTTCTATTTTGACATATTGAGCAGATATTCATATAAACCCTTATTTACTGATTTTGCTACTTGCTAATCTTTTTATAAATTTAATATATTCTTCAATTCTTTCTTCTAAATTATAATAATATCTATCTATGCTATCGCCAATTTTTGTATATTCAAATTTCAAATCATCATTTTTTATTTTTCTCCGTATTGTATATTTTGATATTTTGTATAATGTCTATAAATATTTTTATTGACATAAAACAAACGCATTTTTACAATACTTAATATTTTGTACTATTTATTAATTTTTTACCCGTTACGCAAAAAAATGTTATACTTAAAGAAAAGGAGAGTTTTATTTATGGATATTAAAATTGTAGAAAATGTAAAAGATACTGAATGTGATGTGTTAATTATCAATAAATTTGAGGGTAAACAAACAACTTGTGATTTAGTAAATCAGTTTTTGCCTTCAGATTTTAGCGGGAAAAAGGGAGAAACTTTTGTTCTTCACACGCACAAACAAAGACCTGCAAAAAATATTTTGGTTATTGGTCTTGGGAAAGAAGAAGAAATTTCAAATAATATAGTCAGGGAAAGTGTTGCAAAAGCCGTAAAAAAATGCGGAGAATTAAAGGCTAAAAAAGTCGGTATTTGTTTTGCTACCGATTTCAATTATGGCGGACCTGCCGTTTTGGGTGCTAAAATCTCTGATTATCGTTTTGACAAATACAAAACCAAAAAAGATTTTCACATTGAAGAACTTTATCTTTCAAATGTAGATAATGAACTTGTTAATAAAGCAATTGTTGTTGCAGATTCTATGGAACTTTCAAGAAATTTGGCAAACGAACCTGCCGCTTATGCAACACCGACAAGACTTGCTCAAATTGCTCAAAGTCTTGAAGGTATTGAAACAAAAGTTTTTGACCATAACCAAATTGAACAAATGGGAATGGGCGCATACCTTGCAGTTGCAAAAGGTAGTATTGAACCGCCAAAATTTATCCACATGAAATATGTTCCGCAAAATCCTAAAAAAAGAATTGCAATTATCGGGAAAGGGCTTTGTTTTGACAGTGGCGGATTAGACTTAAAACCTGCAAATTCAATGCTTACAATGAGAGATGATATGTCAGGTTCAGCGATTGTAATAGGTATTATGAAAGCAATGGCTAAATTGAAACCTGATGTCGAAGTTCACGGAATCATCGCCGCATGCGAAAATATGCCGGGAATGGGAGCGTACAAACCGGGAGACATCTTAACCGCTATGAACGGTAAAACAATTGAAGTTGATAATACTGATGCCGAAGGTCGTTTGACACTTGCGGATGCTCTTTGTTATGCATGTAAACTTGATGTAGATGAAGTTATTGATATAGCAACACTCACGGGCGCTTGTATGGTGGCATTAGGTACCGCAGCATCAGGTATTATGGGCAACAACGAAGAATTTATCTCTAAAATCATTGAAACAGGAAAAGTTTCGGGTGAAAAATTCTGGGAACTTCCTATGTGGCAGGAATACAGAGATAATATGGACAGTGATATTGCAGATATGAAAAATACGGGAACCCGTTATGGCGGAGCATCTGCTGCCGGAATGTTCTTGAAAGAATTTGTTACCGATAATGTAAAATGGGCACATCTTGATATTGCAGGAACAGCATTTTTGGAAAAACCACAGAAAGAGTTTTTCTGCAAAGGTTCAACGGCCTGCGGTATCAGAACATTGATTAAATATATTACTGAATAATATATTTATCTTTCAAAAATAAAGGACAAGGGATTTATTTCTCTTGTCCTTAAAAATTGCTTTTATTATGTTTATTTAATTACTTTTTTACATCTTCTTTTACAACAATCAAATTATTCATAATTTTCATTGCCGTTGTAGGAAGAACAACATGCTCTAAACCATCTGCAATACTGATGATTTTGCCTGCACCCAAAACTACTTCTTCCCCTTTGTAAATGAATTTGTAATCTGTTTCTCTGTCTGAACGAATTGTAATTTGTGTTGTCATTTCTTTTCCTTTCCAAATCGGTTAACAGTGTTTATTATAAGCGATATTTCCCCTTTTTGCAAGCAGATATTTTATGCAAAGATATCTAATATTTTTTTGTCTTGTTCTTTTGACAAATCCGAAATAGATGGTTTTGTTAAGATTTTTTCGTCCCAAAATTCTTTATCAAACGGGTTTTCTCTTTCATCCGTAAATGAATCGGTTATATCAGGAACATTTGCTATATCATCCCAATCTCCGGCCGATTTTCTTATACTGCCATGCAAATAATCATTTAATATTTTTTGAACTTTCATTTTATATTTTCTACTGTGTCTTTTCTGTCTATGGTGATTTGTTCACCTGTTTTCAAATTTTTTACTGAAACTTTATTTTTTTCTATCTCATCTTCACCTAAGATTATGGCATAATTTGCTATTTTTGAGGCTTTTTCAAGTTGTTTGGTAAACTTTTTATTTGTCAAATCCATTTCTATATTTAAACCCTGCAAACGAAGTTCCTGTGCAAGTTTTAATGCTTCTGTCGTATTGTTTGAAACAATATATCCGTCAAGTTTTGAATATTCTTTTTCTTTTAGTAATGATATAAGTCTTTCCATTCCCATCGCAAAACCGATTGCAGGAGTTGGTTCTCCGCCGAGTTCAGATACAAGGTTATCATATCTTCCGCCGCCGCATACCGCATTTTGTGAACCCAAATTGTTTGATTTAATCTCGAAAACAGTTCTTGTATAATAGTCTAAACCTCTTACAAGTAATTTGTTTTCGCTGTATTTTACATTTAATTCGTCTAAATATTTCTTTAATTGAGTATAATGTTCACGACATTCATCACACAAAAAATCTGATGTTATTATTTTTTGTATTTCCGGTTTTGAAAATATTTCCTGACAAGACGGGACTTTGCAGTCTAACAGTCTTAACGGATTTTTTTCAAATCTTGACTGACAATCTTCACACAAATCATTTAGGTAAGGTCTTATTACATTTTTAAGATTTTCTTTAAATTCTGCTCTGCATTTCGGACAACCGAGAGAATTTATTTCAACATCCAAATCATCAAGCCCTATTGATTTTAAGAAATTTTCTGCCATTAAAATAATTTCGGCATCAGCAGACGGTTGAGAAACACCAAACATTTCTACCCCAACCTGATGAAATTGTCTTTGGCGTCCTGCCTGAGGGCGTTCATAACGAAACATCGGACCTTTATACCAAAGTTTTACCGGTGCCGGTAATCTGTGCATCCCGTTTTCTATATATGAACGAACAACTCCTGCCGTATTTTCAGGACGCAAAGTTATTGAGCGTTCACTTTTTTCAAATGTGTACATTTCTTTGTTGACAATATCTGTTGTTTCACCGACTCCACGCTGAAATAAATCCGTACTTTCTATAATCGGTGTTCTTATTTCTTTTACCCCAAATGAAGAAAATGTTTTCAGGGCATTTTCTTCTACAAAATGCCACATTTCAATATCCTGAGGTAAGATGTCTTTTGTTCCTTTTAAAACTTTTATTATATTTGCCATAACTTGATTATATTATAAATAAAATTTGTTTACAAAATTATATTTTTATATTAACTTAAAACTCATTTTGTTTAATAATATTTTGCAAAGTTTTTGCAGATTGTTGCAATTTTTCGGTTTCTTCTTTATTTAACTGAATAGGAACAAGAGTTTCTACACCGTCTTTACCCACAATTGCAGGCATGGAAAGAGAAATACCTTCTATTCCGTATTGTCCGTGCATCATTGAAGAAATCGGAAGAATTGATTTTTCATCACGAATTATTGCCTCACAAATTCGTTTTACCGCCATTGCAACTCCAAAGTATGTTGCTTTTTTTCTTTCAATAATTTCGTAGGCACTATTTTTAACGCTGTCTGCTATTTTTTGCATATTATCTTCATGATTGCAATATCCGCGCATTTCGCAGAATTTGTTTAGCGGTATTCCTGATACATTAGCGCTTGACCAAGCCGCAATTTCGCTGTCACCATGCTCACCTATAATGAAAGCGTGAACACTTCTTGAATCAACATTCAAATGGTTGCCAAGTTCATATTTTAATCTTGCACTGTCAAGCACTGTACCTGAACCTAAAACTTTGTTTTGCGGTAAACCTGAAAGTTTTATTGCAACCGTTGTCAGGATATCAACAGGATTTGCAACAACAAGCAAAATACCGTTGTAATTCCGTTTTTTAATTTCAGGAATGATTGATTTAAAGATAGAAATATTTTTTTTGACTAAATCAAGTCTTGTTTCACCGGGTTTTTGGTTTGCGCCTGCGCTGATAATAATTAGTGATGCATCTATTATATCATCATAATCTCCTGCATAAATTTTTATCGGCTTTGCAAATGGTACACCATGACTGATATCAAGTGCCTCCCCTTGTGCTTTTGCTTTGTCCGCATCAATAAGCACCATTTCCGAGAATAATCCTGACTGCATAATTGAAAAACAGCATGCAGCACCGACAAATCCGCATCCAATCATTACAACTTTTCTGACCTTATTGCAATTTAAACAATTATTTTCCATAAGATACCTCTTTTTATTTTAATTTTACCTTAAAAAATTTTTAAAAAATTGTAAAAAAAGATTAAATTTCATGGCAAAAAATTTCTTCACAATGTTTTAATTATATATGTAATAGGTGAAAAGTGTCGGAGGTTTTATGAAAATAGGTGCAATCAGAAGTTATCAGACAAATTTTGGGAATAACCAAATTCAAAATCAGCAAGCAATTGCTCAAAATCAGGAACAAAAGGTTAATAAGCCTGATTTAAAACTTCCTAATATCATTAACCCTCAACCGCTTGCCGGTTTAGTTGCACCGCCAAAACCTTTGCCATTACCTTATCCGATATCTAATCCGCCAATTGGTGGTTTGATTGCGCCTCCGCCGGTGCCAAAACATCCATATCCGACTGTTCCTGCACCTGTAGGCGGTTTGATTACGCCTCCGCCAAAAACAAAATTGCCGACAATTCCTACGATTCCTACCGTAACAGCAGGGCTAATCGGTCATCCTGATGATAAAAGAATTAAAGAACATCTTGAAAAAATAAAAGAAGAAATTGCAAAAATAGAACAAAAACAGTAAAATAATACATAAATATAGAGGAATCTGTTTTATGTATAATCTCGTTACTGTTACTCTGGAAATTACACGAAGATGTAATGCCAATTGTATTCATTGCATAATAAATGCCGGTTGTGAAAAACAAAACGAACTTACAAATAATGAAATTATAAAATTATTGGAAGATGTTGCCGATTTGGGTTGCAGAAATGTTGTATTGACAGGCGGAGAACCGTTTTTGAGAGAGGAATGGCCAATATTTCTTGCCAAAATTCATAATCTTGGAATGCAGGCGATTATGATGACAAATGCCCTTATGATAGATGATGATGTTATAGAAATATTAAAACTTTATCCGTCAACTGCGATAGGTATTAGTCTTGACGGTGCGGATGCTAAAACGCATGATTACATAAGAGGTACAAACGGTATTTTTGAACATTTTTGTCAAATCGTACCAAAATTGAAGCAGGCAGGAATTTATGTTGCGGTTCCGACTACTGTTATGCAGTCTAATTATAATCAACTTGAGGATATTTTAAATTTGCTTATAAGTTTAGGTGTTGATACTTGGCAACTTCAGGTTGTAAAACCGAGTGAAAAATTGCCTGAAAATGAACTTTTAAGCGAAAAGCAGTATTATGAACTTGCGCAGAAAATTGCATATTTCAGAGAAAATTATTCAGATAAAATTTCTGTCACTGAATCAGATTGTATAGGATATTTTTCATCACTTCAGCCAAAACTTGCCATTCAAAATTGGCGGGGTTGTGAATGTGGAATATACAGTGCAAGTATTGAAAGTGATGGAAATGTAAAAGGTTGTCCAAATATGAATAACTCTGAAGGTAACATAAAACAAAGACCCTTTAAAGAGATTTGGGCAGATCATAATTCGTTTAAATATAACAGATGCCCACAGATAGAGTTGTTACAAGGATATTGTAAAACCTGTAAACATAAATTTGTCTGCCGTGGCGGGTGTCCGACAAACAACAAAGATAAGTGCGGTGCGTCTTATTGTCTATACAAAATTGAACAAAGCGGTTGTACTGAATAAAAAATTATATAAGGAGAGAGAATATGTCAAAAAAAGTTTTAATTATTTCAACAAGTTTAAGAAACGGTGCAAATTCTGAAATTTTGGCACATGAAGCAGAACGTGGGGCTAAAGATGCAGGGCATCAAGTAGAATTTGTAACGCTAAAAGATAAAAATATCGGATATTGTAAAGGTTGTATGGCATGTCAAAAATTGGGGCATTGTGTTATAAATGATGATGCAAATGCAATAACCGAAAAAATGAAAAATTCAGAAGTAATAATTTGGGTAACTCCAGTTTATTATTATGAAATGTCAGGACAGATGAAAACTCTTATAGACAGAGCAAATTCTCTTTATGTAACAGGATATAATTTCAAAGATGTATATGTAATAACAACTTCCGCAGATGGTTCTGACGATGTTGTTCAAACAGTAATCAACGGATTGAACGGATGGTGTGCTTGCCTTCCTGGTACTGCAATAAAAGGTTATGTTAATGGCGGCGGTTTGGAAGCCCCAAATGATGCATCTCAAAATCAGGAACTTTTACAAAAAGCATATAACTTAGGAAAAAATATTTAAAATAATTGTATAAAAGGAGTCGAAGTAATGAAAAATAAAATAACAGTTTTTTTAATAATTTGTGCAATATTTTTTGCCCCAAAATCTTTTTCAGCGCAAAATATTCTAAATAAAAATATTTTTTCACATAAAGCAGAAAAAAATCTGATGGTAAAAAACAAACTCTTTACTTTGACATTGCCAAAAGAGTTTAAAGGGGTTTATGAAGCAAAGATTGAAAAAGATAAAATTTCTTTGTATCATAAAGCCTCTAAAAAAGCAGGTTTTGGCGGTTTTGCTTTTGGAATAAAAGCCTATAAAAACCCATCTGATCATGCCAATCTTCCAGGAGGTGTAAAAATCGGGGAATTGGCTGATAAAAAGGGAGTAATTTATGATATGGTACTGAAGTATCCGACAGATGTTCAGTATGATTACACAAAAAGCACGCAAGCACCTGAATCTTTTAAAAAACTTTATGATTATGGCAAAAAGGTTGATATAAAAGGTGTAAATGGTGCAACATACTTTAAAAATCAAGGCATGAAAGGAAAAGATTTATACAATAATATTTTGCAAAAGCATTTGACTGCTCTCAATGAAAAATGGGATTCCTCAAAACTTGAAGCAGAAAATATGAGTTATATGTATAATATTATTCCTGACAATAAAGTTGGCTATGCTTATTATGATGTAAATGCAGATGGAATTGAAGAACTTTTAATCGGTGAAATTGCAGATGGAGATTGGAAAGGGGTAATTTATGATATTTACACCATGGTAAACCGAACCCCTAAACATGTAATAAGTGGCGGAAGCCGTGACAGATATTATGTTTGTGATAATGCATTTATCTGCAATGAATATTCATCAGGCGCATCAGAAAGCGGTGTCAATGTTTATAATTTAGTGGAAAATTCAACCGAACTTTTCCCGCAGGTAAATTTTAAATATGACGGTTATGAAAACTCAAAACAACCATGGTTTATTTCTTATTCTGACGAAAAATGGGAAAATGTTACGGAAGAATATTATAACGAAAGAAAAAAAGTTTTTGAAACATACGAACGATTTGATTTTATTCCGTTAAATAATGTTTCTGTAACTTTAAAAAAAAAATAATAAATAAACTCCAAGACAGATATAATTCTCAAAAAGATTATTTTGATTATTCGGTTGTCTTAACAGAATTTCCCAAAAATTATTATTATACAACTGTAAAAATAAACAAATCCAAAGAGCGTATTTTAATAATTACTGACAAAATAAATAAAAACAAAAATTCAAACTATGGGTTATTTTACTATTTTGCCAAAAATGGGTTTGTATATCCGCTTGGGTATTTGGAAAGTACGAAACCGTTTATGCAGTCAAAAAATTATTTGTACCTGAATGACGGGCATGAAGATTTAAAATTCTATATGTCAGATAAAAATTTAGAAATTAAAAAATCAAAATCAACCAATAACGAACAAAAACACAATATTTTATTTGAAACAATAGAAAGTGCCGATAAATTTGCAGGAGATTTTGGTTCTCCTGCAGGAGATGATATTAAAAAAGTTGTCATCAATGGATTTTATTTTGAATATCACAAGCCTCAGTATAAAAGGTCATATATAAAAGAACTTATGCAGCAATGTATAAATGACGGGGTAAAAACGCAGGTTCAAATGTATTGCTGTGTTGTAAAAAAATTGCATCCGTAAACTGTTTTAATTTGTAAGTTTGTCTATCCAAAATATTTAAGTTGGAGTTTCTATCCCCAACATTCATTTAATCTGTACAAAAATTTTCGGCATTTTTTACAGGTTTTAGTGAAATTAAATCATCTTTTTCGTAAATAATTTCTAAAATTCCAAAAGGTGAATTGTAAAAAGATTTGTTCATAACAAAATTTATCTTATTTATTAACAGATAGCGGAGTTCCTTTTTCGCCAATATAAAAAACAATCAGTTCAACCGGTTCATTTCCGGTATTTTTACCATAATGGTATTTCCCGATTAATTCAGGCAAAACTTCTCCTTCGTGAAGTGTTATTTCTTTATTATCATCAGTAATTACCGTTAGAATACCTTTTTTTACATAAGCAATATTTACTAAATCATGTTTATGCATAGGCAATTCTTCATTGACATTTATAATAATCTTTAATACCGTAACTTCAGGTTTTTTAATTTTTAATTTTTTATAATTTGCATTATCCCAGGTGGAAGTTGTTTTTAATAGTACATTTTTTTCTGCCGAATATGCTGAAATTGTTGTGCATAAAATCATGACAAAGAGTGTAATTACTAATTTTATTGCTTTATTCATACTATTTAATCCTTATAAATTTAAATACCAAAAACTATAACTATAATACAACAAACTGTTAAATTTATATACAAAATTATATGGGGTTTATTTGGGACATTTGAATTGTAATTAATTTGCCTGTGTTAGCCGCCACCTTTAGGTGTTAGCGATTTTATACGAATTGACTCAAATGTAAC
>Ga0310695_10003375_pt1 | contig 31481 bp, 24 predicted proteins | sample RumenRJG_04DNA_FD_203882 | JGI IMG/M metagenome (GOLD analysis project Ga0310695, IMG submission 203882) | Bovine rumen microbial communities from Lethbridge, Alberta, Canada - RJG_04 (v2) (version 2) | ecosystem: Host-associated > Mammals > Digestive system > Stomach > Rumen | place: Canada...
GCGTATATTGAAGTTTTGTGGTCTTCGAAAATGAAAACAAGGTTGTTAAGAATAGGGATTATAGGCTTTGAAGGGATTACTTTCATTAATGGATCTATTTTTTCAACTAGTTCTTTTGTTGTAAACGTTACCTTCTCCATATATTATTAATAGAAAAGAAAGAGATATTTTTTTGTTTTAAATAAACAAAGAAATATACGACATATTTTATATGATAAAAGTAATGATAAGAAGGTTTTTCACTGTAGCTTTCCTTTCCTTTTTTACTATAACAAGTTTCTGTGAGAGGGAAAGAATTACTATAAAACCATTTTCCCCTTTGAAGTTGCCTAAGGATTTTAAGAAAGAGCATTACTTGCAACAAAAATTTGATGATACCCTCCCTTCCTTTAGTCCCCCTGAGATAATGGATAGATTTATTGTCAAAGAAGCGAAGAATAGACCATATAATCATTTAGGGGGTTTTCATGTGCGGTTCAAAAAGCCAGCTAAGCCTTCTTGTACAGCTTTCTTTTTTTCTTCTTCAAATCAATTTCGAGAGAAATATTTTTTTGATCTAGCTCTCAAGGGTGTTGTTGAGGTTTTTGAAAGTAAACTACTTCCTTTATCTTATGACAGTAATTTTATGCTTAGATATAAAGAAGACGATTTAGTGTATTTTTCTTTAAAAAAAGAGAAAGAAGAACCACATTACCTGTCTAATTTTGTTACCCGTTTCTATCTTCCATTTTTTTCTGATTGTATTTTTGTTGCCAAAGAAAAGTCTTTTTCTGTACAGAAAAAAGATAAAAAGATCCCTTCTTCTTTCGTTTCTAGTTTTACTTTGGGAATAAATAAAAAAAGATTTTTTAACAGACGTTTTTTTGTTACTTCTCGGGATGAGTATTTTAGGTTTTTATTTAATATAGAAGGTGTTAATAAGCGTGACGATTGTAGCCTCTTTCAATTAATATTTCACGATGAATTTTTCTTTTCTTTCAAGCCTGAATATGTTATTGAAATATCAACGAATTTTAAAATAAGAGGAAAAGTGAATTTTATTTTATCAAGATATAAGAGTGGTAAAGATAAAGGTCCTGCTTGGAAATTTCCTTCTGTTTATCCTGGAATAGATATTGAGTATAAAAAAAATGAGAAATTAATACTTTTTTTTAGGACTAATAACGGATGTAGTTTTTACGACAGTTTTTATTATTTTTATAATAGTCTCAATGGAAAAATACGTGCAACTGAGGGGCTTTCTTATGACCGTTTGAATATGGAGGCTGGCCTTAATCGAATTTATAATTCTAATTTTAAATATAGCCTCTCATTACCTATTCATTGGAAGCAGAATGTTGAACGAGGTATTTTTGATAATTATCTGGAAAGAAGAGTTAAAGTGGAAGAGGAATTTATTTTTTTTATTTCTCCCTTTTTTTCTTTTGATCTTTCTTTATGTCGGCGTAAGATTGTAATTTTTTTTAAAAACAGTATGAATATTAGGATCCCGTCAGAAGAAAAAACATTATCTAAATATCTTCCTTTTAATGATTTGTCTTTTAAAATGACTTGTAGGTTCAGAACAAACCATACCATATTTTTTTCATTACAGTGTAAAACATTTTTTACTCTAAGCGAAATGGGGAAACAACATATTTTTTCTTTGTTTTTTGAATATAATTATTATTTGAGTGAGAGTCTATTGTTTTTCATTAGGATGTATAACATAGAGAGGCTTCTTTTCGATAAACTGTTAATAAAAAAGTTCAAAAAAATTTTTAAAACTCTTTATTTTGCTCAAGAGGAAGATATTTTTAATCAGGAGAGAGAAGGTTTTTGTGTTGATATAGGAATAAAGATTCCAATGTGAAAGGGAAAATTTTTTATTGAAAGAAATATTTTTTTAAAAACGTATATTTGTCCATATGGAGTCTATAAAGATTCTTTTTTCCTTTTCTTTCAATGCGGATTACGGAGGTAGCATTCCATTGAAAGTAGTTCCTACTGATGAGACGAATTTGTTTTTTTCTTCTCATTCTATACGCTTCATACAAAGAGGAAATAAATATGAAGCTGTTTGGTTTTCTAAAAATAACAAAGATATAGATAGGACATTTTTTTCACTTTTTAGAGATGTAGTTTTTACTTTTGATGTCCTTTTTGAAAAAGGAGAGGTTTTTAATATTTTTGATTTGGAGGTTGGGAAGGTGTATTTGCTTTCAAACGATAAGAAGAGTTTTTTGCATAAAGGAGATTTTTTATCTTCTGATGATTGTGCTACACCTCCTGAGTATATGCACCATCTTCTTGCAAAAATATCTATAGATATGAACAGGATATTGTCACATCCAACAGAAAACGAATATACGATAGTATTAAAGAGAAAGTAAGGCCTTTTACAAGAAAGGTGTAAAATTAGGAGAAAAGTTCCATTGGTTTAAAGAGCCCTTTTTGTGAGATTGTTATGGATTTATTTTTCTTCTTTCTTGTATTTATAGAAAGGCTCACGTGGTCCAAGGATGTCTTTTATTTCTTTTTCCTCAAGTTTTTCTTTTTTTAGTAATTCTCCTGCCATTTTTACTAATAAATCTTTTTTCTCAAGAAGCAAGGCCTTTGTTTTTTTATACATTTCTGAAGCTATTTTGCGAATTTCTATGTCTATGTTTTTTGATGTGTCTTCAGAAACTAGATATAGATTGTCTTCTTCTGAATTATATAACGATATTGGTCCTATAGAATCTCCCATTCCGTACACTGTTATTATTAGCTTTGCTAATCTAAAAACATTTTGGAGGTCGTTTCCAGCTCCAGTAGATAAGCTTTTGAACATTATCTCTTCTGCTACTCTACCTCCAAAATAGGAGCAAATCTCATCTAACATTTCTTCTTTTGTTTTAATATTCTGCTCTTTATTACTGTAGAAAGCATATCCAAGAGCACTTCCTCCTCGAGGGATTATGCTCACTTTAAGAAGAGGTGTACAGTTCTCTAGAAACCATCCTACTATGGCATGTCCACATTCGTGATAAGCTATTATTTCCTTTTCTTTTTTTGATATTACTTTTGTTTTTTTCTCTATCCCAATTTCTGTTCTTTCTATTGCTTCTTGAAGATCTTCCATTTGTACACTTTTAGCTTTTCTACGTCCTGCTAGAAGAGATGCCTCATTGCAAATACCTTCTAATTCAGCGCTGGAAAAACCTGCTGTTTCTTCTGCAAGCATGTCTATGTTCACATTCTTTGCTGTTGTTATTTTTTTTAAATATAGTGATAATATTTTTTTTCTGTCTTCAATGTGAGGGAGGTCTATAGATATGTGTCTATCGAATCTTCCTGGTCGTAATAGGGCCTTATCCATTATTTCAATTCTATTTGTTGCTCCGATAACCAACACACCTTTGTTACTATTAAAACCATCCATTCTTGAGAGGAGAGTATTTAATGTGTTTTCTCCATCTTCATTTGTAGTCATTTTCTTTTTTCTACTTCGTCCAATGGAATCTATTTCGTCAATAAAAATTATACAACGCCCCATTTTTGTGGCCTTATCGAAGAGCATGTTTATTTTCTTGGACCCTAACCCCCAATACATCCCACTAAAATCAGAAGCACAAGCAGAGATAAAAGGGATGTTGGTTTCTCCTGCTATAGCCTTTGCTAATAATGTTTTACCATTTCCTGGTGGACCTACGAGAAGAAGTCCTTTTGGGAGACGTCCCCCAAGTGAAAGTATGTTTTTTTTGTTTTTATATAGATTTATTATTTCTGCTACCTCTTCTTTTACTTCATCCATTCCTGCTATATCTTTGAGAGTTATTTTATTATCTTTGAGAGGATTGTATAGTTTATTTTCGTTCTCGCCAAAGATGCTAAAGCCGCCACCTGTTTTCCCTCCGAAGATTATTTCTGGGTTAAGTATTATTAGGATAAGGGCTAACGTGAATAAAAAATGGACAATTTGAGATATGATAGGGAAAATGAATGTTTCTTCTTTTGTTTTGTACCCTATTTGCTTTTCCTCGTTTAGTTTTTTTTCAGCTTCTTTATAGTTGTCATTAAAGATTTCAACTGAAGGTATTTTTAGAACGAAAGTAACATCCTTAAGATTTTCTAGCCTATTAAAATAGGCTTCTTTTATTTTTTCAGTCCATTCCGAAAACATAGCATTTTCTCCATCATTATCAAGCTTTTCTTTTTTTTTCCTTTCATTAACTCTTTTTACCACCTCTCTTATTTTTTCTTTTTTAACTTTTATCCTAACAGTGTTTGTGTTACTTATGAGAGTGACTTTCTCTAGTTCTTCATTTGTCACCATTTTCAAAAATTCTTTTTCAGTTACTTCTATTGTTTTAGGAGCAAAGAAGTACGATCTAATAAAATAGATAGCTAAGGATAGCGCGATTATCTTCCAAACTGAAATTTTCAATGTCATATTTTTTATATAACAAAGCGGAAGTTATTTTACTTAAAAATAAAATGTTATTATTAAGGGATTATCATGTCCTAGAGAAGAATTATTGATATATGGGTAGATTCATATTACGAAAAAAGGCTATGAGAGGGACACAAGAGATATTTTAATATTTGGCATGTTGTTGTTTTTCTTTTTGTAACAATATTCAAAGAAAATATTAATTAGCAAATTACGAGAGATTTTAAAGTTTAAAGAAAAGCCCAAGATGAAAACATTATTGTTTATTGTTGTGTTGCCTTGTTCTCTATATCCTTTTTTTTTATTTATATAAAGGTTTTTATTCCCTGAGATCTTGGCTATTATGAGGAAGATGTCTATTTTGTTTTTTTTAAAAGGTATTGTGAGACAGAGATAAACCCCAGCACTTATTTTTGATATTTTCTCGAAGGATATATGTTTTTGTACTAACAAGATAATGTTGTTATCCCAGGAAAATTTTATGTTTCCTTTTATATAATATGTTTTGTTTTTTATTGTCTCCCCCTTCTGTGTTGTTATGCTTTGCATCTTTTCTTTTAAAAAAAGCAAAAAGACATTCCTCTTTTGGTAGTATTTTAGTGACAGGAGATGCTCATGTCCATTTCTACATTTGTAATTATGCGACTGCCAAGGATTTTTATATGTGTCATATGAGTATGTTAAGTTTAGGTTTTTATAAATTTTTATTAGAGTGCAGAAGTAAAGCCCCCTTTCATTTCTACCTGCTCCTTTGAGTTGACTGCTGTTAGTATTATTGCATACACAAAAAGATCTCCCGTAGAAATTATAATAATTAGGTGCGTATTTTCTGTAACATAGTGCTATGTCTATTTCTTTTACTGTATTGGCTATAAATCCGCATAGTAGAGCCTTCCCGTGTCCAAACTTTTTAGTGAAGGATGTTTCCTCTGCTCGAGAGTATGCATGTTCAAGGAAGAAATGTATTGGTCCAAGAAGATATCTTGCGAAGTAACTATAGTTTATATTGCTATTCCCCTGAAAGAGGTGCGATATTTTTTTCACTGGCTGGAAGGGAAGATTGAATGTTGTCTTAACAAAATTAAAACCTATTTCTAACGAGTCGTCTTTATTGTAAAATAGGCAGTTAAAGCCTTTGATTGTTTCTTTGATTTTGTTTTTCTTCTCTATATTTTTGTTAGAATCATATGTCAGCCTTCTACATGCCGATGTTATTGTATTGTTAAAAACTCTTCCGTCGATATAGTTTTTACCTGCGAATAATGTCGTTGATATGTTGTTACTTATTTTGAATGTTCCTGCAAGACCTTTTATCTTGTTTGCTACATGATTATTAATTCTTTCAATTCCTCTTTGTATTTTTATAATTTTTATTTGTTCTAAAGGTCTGGAAATAAAAGAGTTATTGAAAACGAGTCCCTGTCCGAAGCCTAGACTGAAGTCCCCAATAATAAATTTTTTTATTCTGGAGACATTTTCCACTAAAAAGAATTCATTGTTTGAGTTGAAGAGGAATATTGTTTTACCTGGAATTATTTTTGATATTCTTTCCCCTGACTTTTTTAGGACACTATATCCAAATTTTATGTTTTTATATTCATAAACATTCTCGACGTATGAAAGCCATGGACTTCCAAGAGATTTTGGTTTTCTTTTTTTTTTATTGCAGGTTTGTTTCTTATTATTGAGGAAGAAGGCTTGACGGCTAAGAAATCTATTTTTTAGTTCGCCGTACGAATATAATTGTTTGTGATATAGTATTATGCATGAAAGGAGGAACAAAAACTTAACAGTGTTCATTCCTCCTTGTTAATATTTTATTCCCTCAAGATAGATTTTTTCTAAAATTAACTTTTCTTCATGCTTTATTGCTGTTTTTGTTATAATTTAACTTTTTAAGGATAGAAAATTACTATTATATGAACATAAACTTTTTGCCTTGAGGTAGCATTTTATTATAATCATCTATTATTTGTTTTAAACGCGCATCTACCTTTTGGATCATCGTTTTGTTATCTTGTATTTTTTCCTCTTTGTCTTTAAAATTTTTTTCAAAGAGCCTTTTATATATATCGTTACTTTCTTTTTTAACAGAGAGTCTCGATAGAAGTTTTTTATGTTCTGGAGAAGATTGCAACCTGTCTATATTGTTTTCTTTATCCACAGACGTGTGATATTTTCTTTTTTTTCTGTTATTGTCTAAAGATTTGTTTCCCTTCGAAATAGAAAATGAATGTTTATTGGTTTTCATGTTATGTGCATGGGTGTATTTTCTTTTCTGTAAGCCAGAAGCTATTGTTGCCTGTAATTCATTAATGCTTAAAACCAGAAAGAAAGGGATAAAATAGAAGTAGTTTTTATTGTAAGATATCATATTAGAAGAAGTTAAAATTTATATAGGAAAGGTATGCTATTAAGACTAGCTAAATGTAATATAAACATTTTTAGTAAAAATATACTAATTTTTCTAAAAATTTTCTTTTCCCTTTTCTTCTTCTTCTTTGAAAGAATATTCTTTCCTTTCGTTATTGATGATATTATAGCTAAATATTTTTTTATCTTTTATCTCGTATTTATATATCAACTCATTATCTTTACACAACTTTGAGATATCCTTTAGGTGTTTTTTGAGTTCGTCACCTTCTAATAGGTCTGTGTTTTCAATTATGAGTATGTTTTTTCGAAGAGGCCTTTTTTTCGTTTCTATAAATTCAAAATCTTCATCTATGTATATGTTGTCTTTAGCATTCTTGGCTTTATATTGTGCAAAAATTTTTTTAGGTGTTACTTTTATTGTTAGATTTTTCTCGACATCTAATGAGAGTATGCAATTTTTTACACATTTGATTGATAAAATTATATCTTGCACTTTCTCTATCGATGTGTTTTCTTTTTTTATCTTTGTTATCGCTTCTGCTAGCGATTCTTCGTCTATCAACTCTTCATCTCCACCTCTTTCTATTTTGTATATTATTTCTTTAAATGATCCTTGATTTTTTGTTTTATAAGTTTCATGCCACCAAGCAAATACAACAACGATTAAAGGAAGCACTAGAACTTTTAGTAGTTCTTTTTTTATATCCATGTTATCTGTAAAAGAAGAACCAGATTAAGAGAAATGGTCCAATTAAGATCGGTAAACTATATTTCAATACAAAAGCGAAGAATGAAGGCATTTTAACATCGTTTTTCTCTGCTATTTTTTTTACCATAAAATTCGGTCCGTTACTAATATATGTTATGCTTCCAAAGAAGATTGCTGCTATTGATATAGCGCTTAGTGCAGGAATACATGTTGCCGTTTTTGCATATTCAATAACATTTTGGAGGGTGTTTATATCAAAACTATTTGCTGTCATACTAGCCGTGAGCATGTTTAGATATGTTGGAGCGTTGTCTAGTAACGAGGAAAAGAGGCCTGTCACCCAGAACAATAATGAAGGTGTTATGTAGCTTTGGTTTATTGTCTTTACATATTCTTCGATTATACATATAACCGGAGCCATGGTGATGAATATTCCAAGGAATAATATTGCTAGTTCTTGTATTGGTTCATAGGAGAAGTTATTCGCTTTTAATGTTTCTTTGTTGTTTATCTTGCATGCACATAGAAGAATGAGTGTAAGTATTAACTCTCTGATTAAGCATATTTCATGTCCGAACAAAGAAAAACTAGGAAGGCTCGGCACGAAGTTTTTATTAATGAAAAGACTGCATATCACAAGAAAGAGTAGTATAAGGTTAAGATACCCTTTTATTTCCACTTTTTTTTCTTGTCTTTCTATCATTATTTGGCTTTCTACTTTATTTTTAGAGTCTAAGATAAAGAAGATCGTCAGCAATATAGATGTCGTTATAAACCAAGGAGTGAAGTTGTGTATCAATGTCCAACTAAAAGGAATGCCTTTTATAAAACCTATATAAAGAGGAGGATCTCCTATTGGTAGCAGAGATCCACCGATATTACAAACTATGAAAATAAAGAATGCTATATGGTATTGTGATAACCTCCCTTTATTAATTTTTAAAAAAGGGTTTATAAAGAGCATAGCTGATCCTGTTGTGCCGAAGATGTTTGCGCACACTCCACCAATTAAAAGAATGAATGTGTTTATAAAAGCATTTCCTCTAATGTTTACTTTTATTTCTATTCCAGCAGTTACGAAATATAACGTTGCTATGAGGATTATGAACTGTACATATTCATACAGCGCTTGGACCATTGTTGAAAAATCCTTAAAGATAAAACCATACATGAAGAGTTCAAAGGAAAATATAATGGCTATTAGAGGAACGAAAACATTATTCCATCGTTCTTTTAACACAGCAGGACCAACAGCCACAGCTGTTAATAATATAACAAAAGGAATAGCGTTAAATAATGACATAGTTTATATAATATTCTTTTTTTAATTTTATTACAAAAAAAACACGAAGAAACTTTTTCTGCAAGACCTACTTCGCTGTTTTTGTCTTAAAAAATCCTGGAATATTCTATGCACTCACATAAGAGGTTTTTATCAAAATAAAATATAATATAGAATATCCTTATTTATCTTTTATTTTTCACTATTTGTTTGCCCCCTATCGTGAAAGAATATATAGCTTTCTTCTAAATTCACTATATCCTCCTCTGAATGATGTTTCTTCCAGCATACTTGACGTACAATTTCCCAGATTATTGAGTCAATAGACAAAGATATACTGAAATCAAATTTTGCTATGTGCACAGTCAAAGGAGCAGATATTAATCCTTGCAAGAATGTAATAAAAAAATAAGCTGCTAATCTTGCTTCTTTTGTTAATTTATTTAACTTTGCTTTATGCTCCACATACATAGCAACGGTTTTTTGTTCCCCACGAAAACAAAGGCTAATAAAATCAAGGATAGTCCAAAGAGCACCTCTGCCTAAATTAAGATTAAAATCTAATTGGACGGTATCAAAAAACTTCTTGGTTCTCCATCCTAAACATCCAATTCGAAGGCTCAAATATCCTCCTGGATTATAACCCCACCATTTGAAATAGCTGTTAGCACCTGACAGAGCTAATGTCCCAAAAAGGTTAATATAATTCTCCAAAGATAATAATTTGTCGAGAGGACCTTGTTTTTTTTTGTGATCTCCTTCTCCTTTCTTTTCTTCTTCTTTTTTTTTATCATTAACTTCTGTTTCGTTATTTTTTTTTATATTGTTGTCATTATTTATTTCATTATTAGTGGGAATCATTATTTTCTCTGAGAGACTTATTCGATTATCCTCCTCAGCCGATGCTTTCACCTCATTTACAGCGAGCATATTAGCAGCCATCAGCACTCCTGCCAAAAGATATCCTTTCCTGAATAATGTATTAATATTTGACATATTTATATTTGTTATATTAGTTCTATACTATATTTTTTTTGATAAAAAAGCGAAGAAATTATCTTTGGTTGTTTATTATTCCTCGAGTTTATTCTTCGTGATGAAGTTAGTTAATGTGAAATTGATTAATTCGGGTAGTAATTATATTTTGATTTTTGCCATCTACCCGCTTTTCGTCTGTTTTTAATCATTTTTAGTTGTTGTTGGACTGTCATATAGTGGGTTTTGATTTCCCTCATTTGATATTACTGTTACTTGTGGTTTTTCTTCCTTATCCTCATCAAAAAACCTACCTATCACAAACTCCCATAGTATCGAGTCAAGAGATATTGCTATGCTGAAATTGGAGATGTGGAATGTCAAAGGCGCAGATACAAATCCTCGTAAGATGCCTTTAAATAAGAAGGAGACCCAAGGACTTACATTACTGACGCTTTTAATCTCCAGTCCTTCTTCGTTTGGTTTATTTTCTGTGGTATCTTTTATTTCTGCTTTTGTCAAAGATTGCCTAAATTTAATAATATGAGGAATCAGCCAACCGATACCCCTCCATAAATTAAGATTAAAATCTAATTGGACGATATCAAAAAACTTCTTGGTTCTCCATCCTAAACACCCAATTCGAAGGTTCAAATATCCTCCTGCATTATAATCCCACAATTTGAAATAGTTGTTAGCACATGACAGAGCTAATGTCCCAAAAAGGTTAAAATAATTCTCCCCAGATAATAATATGTCGAGAGGACCTTGTTTTTTTTTGTGATCTCCTTCTTTCTTTTTTGTAAAGACAGGAATTTGCCCCTGTAGGTTTTGTTCGTCTATCTCAGGATCCCTAGTCTCCATTGCCTTCATCTCATTTACAACGAGCATATTAGCAGCCATTACTACTCCTGCCAAGAGATATCCTTTCCTAAATAATGTATTCATATTTACCATGTTTAACTTTACCATATTACGTGTATACTATTTTTTTTTTTTTTTTTTTTGAATAAAATTTAAAAATATTTTTTTTGAACTTGCTAAGATTTGTAGTTAGAATGTTAAATTTTGTATTTCAGAGTGTATATTCATGTTTGTAAATTTTGTTAACAATGTTTTAATTTCTAGATCTCTTAATATCTCTTCTATTTTTGGAATATTGAATCGTTGTATTTTAAAATCGTCAAGTTTCATGTTAACGTCTATATTACAGTTAATTGTTGCGAGATTGATACATAATAATGCTTGTTCTTTATTGTCAAGGAATGTTCTCTTTAGTTTTTCTGGCAGTGAGTCTATGTTCTTATATATGTTGTCAATAGAGTTATATTGTAAAAGCAGTTTTGAGGCTGTTTTCTCTCCAACACCAGGTATCCCCGGTATATTATCAGAGCTGTCTCCTATGAGCGCTAACATTTCTATGACTTGTTTTGGAGTATCAATACCCCATTTATTCTTTACTTTACTTGTTGTTATTATTTCATACCCAAAACTATGCCTTTGTGGTTTGTAGATGAACACATTGTCATTTACTAGCTGGTCATAGTCTTTATCTGGTGTCATTATGTATGTATTAATTTTTGGAGAACATATATTACTGCATATAGACCCAATGACGTCATCTGCTTCATAACCAGGGATTTCTATTCTCCTTATATTTAGCGCATCCAATATGTCTTTTATGTGCGGAAGAGAGTCTGTTATTTCTTGCGGTTGTTTTGGTCTATTGGCTTTGTATTCTGTGAATATCTTTTTTCTCCATGAAGGTTCTTTTGTATCAAATACGACGCATATGTGTGTAGGACTCTCTTTGGCTATAACGTTGTATAATATGTTTATAAAACCGTAGATAGCACTTGTATTAAAACCTTTAGAGTTTATACGAGGATTATCTTTAAATGCGAAGAAGGATCTATATGTTAATGCATGTCCATCTATGATGAAGAAAGTATTATCCATAAAAATTTTTATATTATTTATTAAAGATAGAAAATGCGAAATCAAATATCTAATAAACAAAAACAACGGTTGAGGATAAACCCTAAACATATTGATTTTGTTAATATTTTACAAATGCCTAGTGATACATTAGAACAGAAAGTTAATAAGGAGGTTGTTGACAATTCCTTTCTTGAGCTAGGACAGGGTATCTCACCAATGAATAGTAGTACTCCAATGCGGAAAGATATTCCTGATCATGATAGTATATTGGAGAATGTGTTTGTTGAAGAACAGACCCTTTATTCTTATTTAGAAAGTCAGATCAGCTCAGTGTTTTTTATTGAAAGAGAATACGACATAGCGGATTATATTATAGGCAATCTCGATACACGGGGGTATTTTACTCTCCCTATTGATGTTGCCTTGAGTGATTTGGAGATTGACTATGGCATTGAAAGTTCCGAGAGTGAGTTCATGAACATTCTAACGACTCTTCAGAGGCTAGATCCTCCAGGAGTATGTGCTCGTAATATGAGAGAGTGTTTTCTTATACAATTACAAAGAATGAGAAAGAAAGAATGGATTCCTCTAGCATATAGGATAGTAAACACTCACTGGGATGATTTTCTGGCCGGCAGGAAGAAAAAGATAAAAGCTGCTCTAGGTGTTTCTCCCAATGATCTTGATGCTGCATTCGCTGGAATTAAGAGCCTCAACCCTGAACCTGGAAGCTTGTTTTATAAGGAGGATTCTTCCAGGAGTGCTTCTCCAGATTTTATTGTTCGTAAAGTTGATGGCGATTTGCAGGTAGATTTATTACATAGCTTTTCGGATAAAATAAAAGTACGTGGTCTTGTGGGCTTATTTGGTGCTGATTCTTCAAAAGAAAGTGCTATGCTCTTGAAGGGGCGACGTGCTCGTGCTCTTGATTTTGTGAAGATGTTGAAGAAGCGTGAGGATTCTTTGTTAAATGTAATGCGTGCTATTGTTGACATTCAAAGAAAATATTTTTTATCCGAGGATATATGTGATTTAGTACCCATGAAATTGAAGGACATAGCTGATAGGCTTGGGCTAGACATATCAATAATCTCTCGGATAGTTAACAATAAGGTTGTGCAGACTCCTTTTGGTACTTTTTTATTGCGCTATTTTTTTTCAAGTGGTATTGAGAATAGTTCTGGTGAGAGGATTAGCAGCAAGTTTATTCAGGAGGAAATACGTGGTGTCTTGAGTGAAAATCATGGTTCTTGTATAACTGACCAGAGAATCACCGACATATTAAACGCCCGTGGAATAAAGATAGCACGTAGGACCGTAAACAAATACCGTCATAAAATTGATTCTTAATCGTACGAATGTTGTTACATTTTAAAAAAATTATTAAAAATATTTTTATGCGTATAAAAAATTTTTTGTTTGTGTTTTTTTTCACACTGTCGCTATATGTTTTTGCTGAGCCCGTGCATGATGAACTTTTGGAGGAAACACGAGATGTTAAATTTACTGACCCCGAGCTTGACAAACTTCTAGATGAAGCGCAGAGGTTAAAAGATGAAGGAGAAGAAGACGATGCAGTAGATGAGTATAAAAAGATATTGGAGAAATATGATTTAACATTATTAGATAAAACTATTTTGTTTGATATTAGAAAGTATTTAGCTTATTATTATTTTTCAAAAGAGAAATATCCTGAAGCACAAAAGTATTTTGCTTTGATTGTTAGAGATAGTTCTATTAAAGAGGATGAGCTTCAAGATGCGGTATATAAACTTTGTTTGTCTATTTATTCCCAGCTTCCTTCTCGTGCAGAGGTAGATTTAAGCAAGTGTTATGAGTTAAGAAATGCTTTTAGGACTTTTTCTAGGTATGTTAAAGACAGGAAGATTTTTAATCATATGAAGGAGATGTGTAATGAAGCATTATCTCTCGTAGATGAGCAGAAATGTCTTTTCGCTGAGTATTATTTTGATAAAGGTTATTATTCTTCAGCATTATATTTATGTGACAAGTATTTAAGGGATATGCGCGATAAGGTTTATATTAAGAGATTATTAGTGTTGAAGCTTAAGACACTAACAGCTTTAGCAGATTTTAAGAGTTTTTGTTCATTCTCAAAATTTTTTGAAAGTATAAAAAGTAAATATAGTGATATTTATTCGTCGAATATAAGAGAATTTGAAAATCTTCATTTAGCATTCATTCAAACCTGGGATAGGCGTCGTGGTGCGAGGGAAAATATAAAAAATTAGAATGTTCTTCTTAAAAAATACTTAACGATATAGAAACGTATATTTTTTTTATGGTTTTATTTTATTTTTTTACTGCCTTGCTACTTGTTATTCTTTTCATAGTTTTATACCAATATTTTTTTGTTCGGAAGGATCTTATTGTCTTAAAGGCGGAATCTGAGGCGGAGAAAAAGGTTTTGTTAGGTAGGATAGATGGTTTTGTTTCTGAGAACGCCATTAGAAAGGAGGAGAATATAACCTTAACAGAACGCAACAACGAGTTGATATCTTTAACAAGCTCCTTAAAAACAGAGAATGAGAATTATAAGAAATTGGTGGATGAATTTAAAATAGAAAATGAGGAGCAAAAAAACAAGATAGAATCTTTGTTGAAATTGAACATGGAGAGTAGTAGTTCTGTTAGTAGGCTAGAGACAGAGAATGCTAACTATAAAAAACGTATTGAAGAGATCAAGAATGAATCTGAGGAAATAAAAAATAAACTTACTGTTCAGTTTCAGAACCTCGCGAATAATATTTTGGAAGAGAATAGCAAGAAGTTCGTTTTACAAAACAGAGAGAACATAGACAGCCTCTTAAAACCTCTTTCTGAGAGAATACGTAATTTTAAAGAGCAGTTAGATATATCAAATAAGAATGCTAATGAGCAGAATGTATCTTTGCGTCTTGAACTGCAGAAGACCATATTGCTAGGGAATAAGATGTCGCAAGAGGCTGAGAATCTTACTAAGGCTATAAAGGGGAATACTAAAATTCAAGGTAACTGGGGTGAGAATATTCTCGAGAAGATATTGGAGAATTCTGGATTGGAGAAAGATAGGGACTATATCATTCAAGCGTCGTTTAGAACTGATGAAGGGAAGTTATATATGCCTGATGTTATAATAAATTTACCTGGTGAGAAGCATATAATCGTTGACTCTAAGATGTCGTTAAATAATTATGAGCAGTATTTTAACGCTGAGGACGAACAGGAGAAAGAAAAGCAGTTGAAGCTTCATTTTGATTCTGTAAAAAAGCATGTTGTAGAGCTCGCCGAGAAGAAATACCAGTCCGAATATGATGTCACAGGACTTGATTTTGTATTGATGTTCATACCTATAGAGCAGGCATATTCCTTGATAATTCAAAGCAACCAGAGTATTTTTGAGGAGGCTTATAATAAGAATGTTGTTATCACATCCCCGTCAACATTAATTCCTACGTTGCGTATCATAGCTAACATTTGGAAAAAAGAAAAGCAGAATCAAAATGCTATGCTCATAGCACAACAGGCTGGGGCGTTATATGATAAGTTTGTGGGTTTTGTTGAAGACCTTAAATCTATAGGGAAACAGATAGATAATACACGTAATGTATATGCTGATGCTATGAAGAAACTGTGTGAGGGGAAGGGTAACCTTGTTACTCGTGCTGAGAATATAAAGCTTCTAGGGGCTAAGGTGTCGAAGACTTTAGGTTCTGAGATTGTTATCTCTGCAGAAAGTTAGCTGTGGTCTTTTATTGGCATTTTTTGAGTTTTTTTGATAGATGTTTTATCTAGGATAAATTTTATTGGTATTTTTTTTAAGTTTTTGGTAGATATTTTATCTATATAAAGAAATATATTATGTTGACTTCATAGCTCAGCTGGTAGAGCACTTCCCTTTTAAGGAAGGTGTCCTGGGTCCGAGTCCCAGTGGAGTCACTCCTGTTTTATATAGGACGTTGTTTTCTCTTTTTATTGCCCTTTTCGGAATATGTTTAAGATTTTTAACAAGTTAGATTTAGTAGACATCAACAACTCTTATATTGATAGAGTGCGTGTTGATGATGATATTCCTACTACAGTATTTGTTGTTTGTTATGATGGTCCTCCTTCTGTTAGTGGTTCTCCAGGTGTTCATCATATTCTTTCTAGAACGTTGAAGGATGTTTTCTGTAGATATAATATCTTGAAAGGATATAGGGTTATAAATAAAGCTGGGTGGGATACTCATGGCCTCCCCGTTGAATTGTCTGTTGAGAAGGAGTTGAAGATAACAAAAAAAGATATAGGCAAAAATATATCTGTTGAGGAATATAATCGAAAATGTAAAGAGTCAATACAGAAAAATATAAGTAAATGGGAGAAGATAACATTACAACACGGTTATTGTGCAGATATTGCGAAGCCCTATGTTACTTGTGATGGGCCTTACATTGAGTCGGAATGGTGGGCTTTTAAGCAGCTTTATAAAAAAGGGTATGTGTATCAGGATTATAGTATTCAGCCATATTCTCCGGCTGCTGGAACAGGACTTAGCTCTCATGAGTTAAACCAGCCTGGTTGTTATAAGATTATCAAGGATCTTACAATAACTGCAATGTTTAAGTCCTTACATGAGGATAATACATTTTTCCTGGCATGGACGACAACGCCTTGGACATTGCCTGCGAATAGTGCTTTAGCTGTTAATAAGGATGTAGAATATGTTAAGATTGCTTGTGAGAATAGATATTCCACGGAGAGTATAAATGTTATTTTGGCTAAGGAGGCATTGGGAAGGTACTTTAAAGCTGAAGGGGAATATGTCATCTTAGAGAGTTATAAAGGCTCTGATTTAGTTGCAAGAAAATATGAGCCTCTATATGATTTTGTAAAACCCTCAGGAAGGTGTTTTGAGGTTATCTCTGCTGATTATGTTACAACGACAGAAGGTACAGGTATAGTCCACATCGCGCCTTCATTTGGTGTTGATGATAGACGTGTAGCTAGGGAGAATAGCATTGCGGAGATTACTGTTGAAAGAGGCAATGATAGAGTTCCTATTGTTGATGAAGAAGGGAAGTATGTTAAAGAGATTGGACCTTGGGCTGGAATGTATGTCAGGAGAGAATATTATAAGGATGATTCTGAAAAACCTGTTGATGTTAACATTGAAATAGTTAAGGATTTGAAGACACGTGGATTGTGCTTTTGTACTGAGAAGCATGAGCATTCTTATCCTCATTGTTGGAGGACAGACAAGCCTCTGATATATTATCCATTAAAGTCGTGGTTTATTAGGACAACAGCTGTTAAAGAGAGATTGATAGAACTAAATAGAAATATATGTTGGCATCCTAGCAGTACTGGCGAAGGGAGGTTTAAGAATTGGCTCGAGAATATAGTTGATTGGAATGTTAGTAGAAATAGGTTTTGGGGAGTGCCTATCCCTATTTGGGTTACTGACGATGGGAAGGAGATGAAGGTCATTGGTTCTTTTTCTGAGTTGATTGAAGAATCTAAGAGAGCACATATGTTTTTTAAGGAACATGGTGTTAGTGATGAATCTTCTTTGAATTGTGCGTGTGATGATTGTAGCTGCTCAACACAAGATATTTATGAAAAAGACTTTCACCTTCCATATATAGACTCATATGTGCTTGTTAGTGATTCTGGTAAGAAGATGCATAGAGTACCAGGAGTCTTGGATGTGTGGTTTGATTCTGGATGTATGCCTTTTGCTCAATTCCATTATCCTTTTGAGAATAAGGAAGAGTTTGATAAGTATTTCCCTGCAGATTTTATTTGTGAAGGGGTGGATCAAACTCGTGGGTGGTTTTACACTTTACATGTTCTTTCTACTATGCTCTTTGACAGTATAGCTTATAAGAATGTTGTGTCTAATGGTCTAGTGCTTGATAAAAAAGGAGAGAAGATGTCTAAGCGCTTAGGGAATACTGTCGATCCTTTTGAACTTTTTGCTAAATATGGCTCTGACCCTGTTAGGTTTTATCTACTTTGGAATACAGAATATGGTGAGAGTATGCGCTTTGATGAGGGAGCACTTGTTGAGATTATTGGCAAGTTCTTTTTAACTCTTTTCAATATATACAATTTCTATGCGTTATATTATAATTCAAACGAGCAACGTCTTAGAAATGTAGATATGGATTTAAAGAACAATTCTCTTCATTCATGCTTAGATGTGTGGGTTTTATCTCGTTTGAATAATCTAATAAAGAGTGTTGATGACCACATGAGCAGTTATTCCTCACGTGAAGCTATAAGGAAGATATACGATTTTGTCATTGACGATCTTAGCAATTGGTATGTACGTTTAAACCGTAAGCGCTTTTCTAGGAATGATAATGATTCTGACATGGCTGTGGTGTTTAGAGTACTTCATGTATGCCTTGAGAAGGTTTCTTCTCTTCTATATCCATTTACTCCTTTTTTTAGTTTGTGGATGATGGATAATCTTGATTGTGGAGAGGGAAAGAAATATTGTGAAGAGAAAAGTAACGATGATATTATTATTGCTTACAGGAAGCGTTTACAATATCCTGAATATGACGAAGAGTGTATTGATGTAGCAATGGAAGAAGACATGTCTTTTGTACGAGAGTTTGTTTCTATAGTATTATCTCTTCGTCGTGCTGCTAATATTAAAGTACGTCAACCTTTAGCTAGTGTTTTAATTTCTTCACAGAAGTACTTAAATACTCTTTTAAAATACAGAGATATAATATTGAACGAGACAAACATTAAGGATATATCTTTTGCTGAGAATGAAGAAAGTATTTACGTCGTCAAGTGCTCATTTAAAGATTCTTTTGTAGCTCTTGATACTAAACTAACATCTGAGTTGATAGAGGAGGGGATAGTTAGAGAGTTCATACGTGAAATGCAGAAAGAAAGGAAGGAGCTATCTTGTAGTATTGATGATATTGTTAGAATATATGTTTATAGTGAGGATAAATCTTTTATTGGGATTATAAAAAAATATGAAGAGGAAGTTAACGCTGAGGTTTTATCGACAATTGTTTTTGTGGAGGATGTTAATAGGGATGACTTTAAACCTCATGATGGATATCTTGTTAAAGTGCTAAAAGTTTAGATTATTGATTAAAAGATATATATATGCCTGTTGAAGGGGTTGGTGTTTTTGGTGGTAAGTTTTTACCTTTGCATTTAGGACATGTTTATGCAATTTTATCTGCTGCAAGGATGTGTCGTGAGTTGCATCTGTTTTTATTTTATAATACTCCTGGTGAGAACGAGAAGATAGGCGATAGCCTCTTCCCTAAATATTTACTTTTTCCATCTGTTCGTGAGGATATTTTAAAAAATGAGTTTAAGGAGTGTAAAAATATAAAGATACATTCTGTTGATTGCGATGTTGCTTTTGATCCTTCTAGTGATAGTTCTTCTGAAAGTAATTTTTGGGATTATAGCTCTAATGCTGTTAGAGAAATGATTTCTTGTGAGCCTGATATTATTTTCTCCTCAGAAGAAGACTATGTGAAGCATTTTAAAATAGCATATCCTTCTTCGAGAGTTGTTTTATTGGATCCCGCAAGAGACATTATGCATATTAGTGGTACCATGATAAGGCAATATGGTGCTATGAAGTATTGGGATTATTTGCCTCTTACGAATAGGATATTGTCTTCAAGGATGGTTGTCTTGATAAGTGACAATGAGGTTTTTCTAGAGAGCTTGCTTAGAGACCTTGCACGTGTGTTTGTTACAACTACCGTTAACTGCTGTGTGCTTGAGGAGGGGAAGCTTGCAGAGGGTATCTTGGGAGCACGTCTCGGGGCGAATAGAGTTTTTTTTATAGGCTCTTCTCTTTCTTTTTTTCAAGAAAATAACATGTTCTTTTATAAAGATTCTGTTATTTTTAAGATTGCCATGGATGCTAAAATAGATGATTGTTATGTGCAGGTTGTTGACATAAAAGAAGAGGCAGAAGCATTTTCTATTTTAGTTCGTGAAATACAACAATATAGAAATGAGTGATTATGTTTTTTGTGCTTTGTAGAAAAAGATTTTTTAATAATGAGTTTTAAATGTTTATATGAGTATAAAAGTAGGGCTTGTAGGCTTGCCTAATGTTGGGAAGTCTACATTTTTTAATGTTTTAACGCGTGGGAGTGCCGCGGCTGCTAATTATCCCTTTTGCACTATTGAGCCTAATATAGGCTCTCTTATTATTGAGGATGAGAGGATAGATATGCTTGCGTCTGTAGATAATCCTGCTAATATTGTTAGGGAGACAGTGCAGATCGTTGACATAGCTGGACTTGTTAAAGGAGCAAGTGAAGGTGAAGGATTAGGAAATAAGTTCTTGGCGAATATACGTGAGGTGGACATGATATTACATGTTGTTAGATGTTTTAGTAATGATGACATAATACATGTAAACGATACTGTTAATCCTTTTTTCGATATTGATATTATTGAATGTGAATTGCGTATTAAGGATCTTGATACTGTTAATAACCGTATTGAGAAAGTTCAAAAACTATCGCGCAGTGGAGATACGAAAGCTAATATTGAGTTACAGTTTTTATTACGTTTAAAGCAATCGTTATCTGGTGAAGGATCAATCAGAGATATAGTTAATGATGACAATGAAGAGACTATATTACGTGGTCTGCAGTTATTGTCTTCAAAGCCTGTTTTGTTTATTTTCAATATAGATTCTTATGCGTGTATAGATGATTCAGAGATATGTGCGGAAATAAAGAAGAGGTTTTCTCCTTCAGATTATATTTTCTTGCCTATAAAGAATGTTTCTGACATGATTGAGGTGATTGACTTTGGTGAGGACCTTTCTCAAAGTGACGAGTATGAGTGTTGGCTGTCAAGCCTCAAAGAATTGTCTAGGAAGATATATGACAAGTTAGGTTTCATTTCTTTTTTCACTTCTGGAGAAGATGAAACACGCGCTTGGACGATAAAGAACGGTACTGGTGCACAGAAAGCCGCAGGGGTTATTCACTCCGATTTTGAGAAGAAGTTTGTAAAAGCTGAGGTGTCTTTCTTTGATGATTATTATAAAAATAAGAAAGCAGGGTTGAAAAACAATCCTCGTATCGAAGGTAGAGATTATATAGTAAAAGACGGAGATGTTATTTTCTTTAAAATAGGACAATAGTAATATTAGTATGAACGGGCATTTTGTTTGGGATATCGATCCTGTTTTTTGTACATTCTTTGGATTAGAAATACGTTATTACTCTATCTTGTTTTGTATTGGTTTTAATATTGCAGTTCTTGCTTTGCTTGCTTTTTTGCTTAATGAGAAAGTAAATGAAGATGATGCGTTTTCTTTAATCGTATATATATTTATTTCTCTACAAATTGGCTTGCGTTTATTTGAGGCTTTGTTTTATTCCACACAATTATTGGATTGTAATATTCTTGAAATTCTTTTGCCTATAAAGATTACTGAAGGAGGAATACAATTTAATCCTTTCTCGGGTCTTAGTGGTCATGGTGCTATTTTAGGAATAATTATAGTACTGTTTATCTTCTGTAAGAGCAAAGGTTTAAGCTTTCTTAAATTATTAGATTACATAACACCATATGTATGTATCGCTGGGGCGTTGGTGAGAATAGGTAACTTCTGCAATTCTGAGATATTAGGACCTAGAACTAATTCTTTTTTAGGTGTTATCTTTCTGCGTGTTGATACTGTACCGAGGTATCCTGTTCAGTTATTTGAGTCTGCATCTTATTTCTTTATTGCCTTTTTACATTTTATTATTTTGAGATTTTTAGTTAAAGGGAGGGAGGATAAGTTCAGAAGTGGTTTCACTGCTTCGTTAACAATTGTTCTTGTTTATGTTTCTAGAGTATTATTGGAGTTTATAAAAAATCCTGTTTCTAATAATGATCGTTTTTTGTCTATGAACTGGGGAATCAAATATGGTCAGCTCTTGAGCTTTGGGTTTATTTTGGTTTTTTTTATCGTTCTTTTATATAGATCTCCTCTATATTTCTTTCTTAAAAAGAAGAAAATATCTTGATTATTAGATTCGTTCTTATTTTGGTTTTCCCCAGTATTTTTTTTCAGTTATATTATATTTTCAGAGAATATTCAAATTTGTGAATTATGCAGTCACGTTCTTAAAAATATAAATCTTTGTTTTGTTTTTTTTAACTTAAAATTTTTATTTGTTTTATTCTTGACTTAAATCTTTAGTTGTTTCCCCTTTTAAACCTTTTTATTTATTTCTTTTTTTATAGTTTCTACATTTAAACCAGCATTTTTGGAAAATATTCTACTGATGATTTCCGCCATTATCCCTGCTAAGTTAATTGCAAAGTAACTATCTTTAAATTTGATATTGAGATTGAAATTCAATGAATTAGGAAGGGTGTAGAAGATAGACTTTCCTAAGAACCATTTCCAAGTATGAACTTCATTTTTATGGGAAGAATAATCTATTTGATACTGGATATATGTACAAATGATGCTATGTATGACACTTACAGCACTTATATTAACGTCAAAAAATAATCCTGATTTCTTCATAAAACCTGCCTGCCATCTATACCCAACACATAAAATATATTTGAAGAAATACACTTTGTTCAATTCTATCTTTTCAAAATGATATATTGAATTTGCATATGACCATAACAAACTACCAATTGGCTTTGCAGAAAAGCAACACCATCTCAGCGTTTTTAACATACGAATATGTTTCCTTTGCTCTTCTATTTTCTCTTCAGGTTTTTGTTCTCCTTGTATATTTTCTATTTTAGGTCTTTCTATCTTTTCTCCAGTTTTAGGATCTTCTTGGATAATTTCTACTTTTGGCTCTTCTATCTTCTCTTCAATTTTTTCTTTTTCGTTTTTCCCTTCATTAAGAATTTGATTATTAATATTTCCATCCTTACTTTCAGGTGAAGAAAATTTTTTTTTATTAAGATAGTTTCTTCTTATACTTTTCAGCTGACTATTCGTTTTTGTATCATCCGAAGCGAGCATATTAATATTAACAAGTATTATTATACCTAACAAAAGATATACTTTCCTGATTATCATATTTTTTACAACCATATCTTTCATAAGTTTTATATATTATTTTTTAACGAGGCAATATATAAAAATAAATTATAGTAAAAATATAACATGCCTTCGTTAGAAGAGGTTATTGTTAAGATTGATGGCAAGGACATATGCGAGCGTATGCCCTTGGAGTATATAGAGACGTTCAATGTTGTGAATGAGCTCCCATATGCTCTTGTTAGGGTTAAGGATTTTTTAAATGTTTCAACAGAAGGAGATAATCTTTTTGCTAATGATTCTTGTTTTAAGATCGGTGCCAAGGTTGAAATAGAGATTGGAGACAGTGGAAGCACCAAGAATATTTTTTCAGGGTTTATACTTGAGAAGTCCTTTCGTCTTGATTCTTTTGAGGGCTTTTGTTTTGTTGAGATCAAGGTTGTGTCGCATGCACATGAGATGGATATTGTTGTTAATGATGAATTTTTCTTTAATAAAAAAGATTCCGAGATAATTAAAACTATAGTGGCAAAGCATAGTGGTCTTAGTGTTAAAACTGGAGCTATGTCCTTGCAACACGAGTCGTTGATAAAACATTCTGTCTCTGATTGGCAGTTCGTGAACATGCGTGCACGTGCTTATGGTTTTGTTGTCGTTGTTGATGGTGATTCTATGACTGTAGATACTCCCAAGATGTCTTCATGCGGTGTTGAGGCTACACTGGGAGAGAATATAGTTGAGTTTAACTTGCATGTTAATGGTGGAGGGCAGTTTGAGAATGCTTCTGTGAATGTTTGGGATATAAAGAAACAGGCTATGAATACTGTTAAGGCTCAGAGTGTCCCCGAAAAGTCTTTTGGGGATGTTAAGTATGATGATATAACCAAGCAAACGTCTAAACAGGAGCTTGTCATTTGTGATGATAGCATAAGTGAAGATGTAGCTAAGGTTATATCTTCCGCCGCTCTTAGTTTAGATCGTCTTTCTAAGATCAGTGGTTATATTGTGATTCAGGGGAATGCTGATGTAAAATGTAATTCCTCAATAAAGATATCTAAAGGAGCGGAAAGTTTTAATGGTGAGGCTTATGTCAGGGGTGTACAGCATCTTTATGATGATGGGGATTGGCTGACAAAGGTTTTCATAGGCTATGAGGAAAGTACAAAAACATCTTCGAGGACTCCTTTTTTAACAGATCGTATAAATGGTTTAAAATATGGGAAGGTTATTAAAGTTGCGGGGGATAAAGATGGAGAGTTTAGAGTGCTTGTGAACATCCCTATTTATTGCAAACCTGGTGAGGGGGTGTGGTGTAGGATGTCTTCGTATTATGCCTCTGCTGATGTTGGCGTGGCTTTCTTCCCTGAGGTTGAGGATGAGGTTATTGTTGGATTTATCGAGAATAATATTTGTAGCGGGGTTATATTGGGAGTTGTATATAGCTCCAAAAATAAACCTCCATTAGAGAAAATAGAAGAAAAGAATGATAAGAAGATTATCTGCACACGTAGTAAAATACAAATTTCTTTTGATGATAAGGATAAGGTTCTTCAGCTTACAACGCCAGATAAAAAGGAGATAACTATTTCCGATAAGGATGATTGTGTGCAGTTGAAAAGCGGGAATGATATTATATCTATAGCTAAAGGCGAGATAAAGATTAAATGTAGTAAGGATATTTCTATTGAAGGGAAGAATGTGTCTATAAAATCCACGGGAAAGGTTGCCGTAGATGCTTCCAGCGATGTTAACATTGGGGGAGTTAATGTTAACGTTAAAGGTTCTATGGGTGCGAATATAGAAGGAGGAACAAGCGCTAATCTTAAGTCGTCAGGAATGACGGCAGTGAAGGGCTCCATGGTTAATATAAACTAAGGTGCTTATGAGCGTTGTACAGCTCGTTTATAATTTATTGTGTGTGAGAATGCTTTTTGTTGTGAGACAGCTTTTTAAGGAGAGATTTTATTATAAAGAAAGTATAACAAATTTTGTTTAGTAAGATTTTGTATAAATATTACTATATAGATATTTTATAGATTAAAGAAATTTTTTATGAAGAGGACTTATCAACCGCATAACAGAAAAAGAATGAACAAGCATGGTTTTCGTAAACGTATGTCTACTCCCTGTGGTTGTAGAGTTCTCGCAAGTAGGCGTAGAAAGGGTAGGAAGTTCTTGACTGTTTATGATAGATTTTTATTTAAAGGGCAGGAACCACATGGCGTGAGATATAAGAACTCTACGTCTAATCGTAAGGTTGTTTCGTTGAGAAAGCGCACAAGAAGTAGTGAGTCTTCTCGTCTTGCTACGACAACATGGCGTCGTATCTCTGCTTCTAAGTAGCTCTTTCTATGGATATTATAAATATTGTACTTCTTGTTTTTATAGTCCTTACTATTTATTTCTTCATTGTGCGTCCTGGAAATAAAGAGAATGAGAGGAAGAAAGCTTTCCTTGAAGGGCTTAAACGTGGAGATGCTGTTATTATGATTTCTGGGCTTTGTGGATATTTCCATCGTCTTGATGGTGATAAGGTTATAATAGAAACAGATGAGCGTGGGCATAAGTTGATATTTTTGAAGAACGCTGTGGCTGTAGAAGAAACACGCCGCCTTCATGAATCTACTAATCTTAAAAAGAAAGGAAGCTAAAAAAAATGTATATATATTACTATGATTGACTTAGTGTTTTTAAAGTTTGTGAGGAAGTGTCTTTTATCTTTATTTTTTATTGTTGTTTGTGCTTTTGATTTTTACGGGACGGGAGAAAAATATCTTCTCGACAGTAAAGACTTCAAAGAGCCACAGTTTGATTATAACCAGGGCGGCATGCGCATTATACAAAAACAAATCGAGTCAAAAGGGATGAAAAGTAATATTAATAATCAAATTTACCATAAAAAAGATTACAATTCCCGAATAAACAAAAAAGGAAATAATAGTGGGAATATGTTGCTGCTTAAACAAAATAAATCCACATATCCTGGAAACCCTCAAGAATGGTCGTATTCTATTAATAAAGGAACGTACGCGTTCATGACACAGTATTACTTTTACGGCAAAAAAGATACAGATAATGAGGAAAATACGACGCTTTTACAAAAAAAAGGACAAGAGCAAAACAAAAAAGAAAAAGAAATAATAGCTTTCTTAAATAATCCCACATATTCTGACCGAATAAATAAATACCCTTTTGCAGATCCATTATCAAAAGGTGACGATTTTCTGTTATTATGGAAGAAAGATTTTGATGAAGGTATACGCAAACTATTACCCAAAGAAGATATAGATGAGTTTAAAACATTTTTGGAATTTTATTTTTGTCATAAGATTATTAAAAAGGAGGGTATTAGCAAGTATGGGCCTTTTTTGTCTGACAATGCAGAAAAGTTTAAAGACTTTTTAGAGGAAGTACCTCTTCTCCGCCAAAAAGTATCTTTGGTTCGCAGGTTTGGTTTACATGATTTGTTAGATATTAAAGTAGATCCTTGGTCTAAAAAAGCCATAGATGACGCTATAAAAGCATATATAAAAGAAACGATATGTCTTTTCAATAGTTCAATAAATGAGAAACTATTAGAAGAAAAAAGATATATGTTTTTATATAAAATGTTTGTTTTGCAAAATAAAAACAGCTTAAATAAGTTGTTTGTTAGGGATCTTTTGTCGGAAACTACAGAATGTTTTATCTTTTCTATTGTTAAATACCGTACTTTATTATTCCGTTTTATACCTACTTTTATTTATAACATATTTGACTTAGGAAGATTCTTGAAAGATTCTTATACATATTCTAATGACGGGAGATATATTCTATCCTTTTACAATGTACCTTTGATTTTAGGTAAGACTTCACCTCTTTTCTTTAATATCTTTCAGGTTGATTTCTTTTTTAATTTTCCTTTAGGTATTTTTTTATCTTGTCTTGATTTCTGTGCTTATAGTATCTTACGAGGGAATTTAACTCGTAAAGAAAAAGATAAGTTTCATTTATTTCAAAGAATCTTTTTGGTGTGGCGACCTTTTGTATCAGATGATGTTGACATCTCTTTTATTTCAGAAAAATCTGAAAAAGAAAAATTTGAAAAAGAAGAATGTTACAGTGCTTTTGCTTCTGTTGTTTTGAAGGTCTTAACTAATTTTGTAGGTGTTAATTTTAATATAAAAGTTAAGGGTAATTATTTCTTCTCTATTAACCTTATGTCTTTTGTTGATGACTTTATACTTCGTGAATATTTCCTTGATAGTTTTAATTATTTTAACAAGGATTTGAGACCTAGCAGCTGGAGTATTTTTTATGTACTTGATAATAGGGAGGTTAATAAGTTGTAAAATTGCATTATTTGTTTTAACTTTTTCATTCATATTTTTACCACAAAGAAATTACTGCTCTCAGATAAGCGATATTGTTGACTGTATAGTTGATGGAAATGATATAAATAGCGTGGGTTTACAATCAAAGCGAAAAGAAAAAATAAATCAAGAGGAGAATTTTATAAAAAGATTCGCTCCAGGTTTTTCCCAATATCAGTACTTTGATGAAGGGCTTTTTGCAACTAACATTATAAATGAGTTTTATATAGATAAGAAGATTCCAGAGTATATGAGTGATCCGGCTTGGAAGAAATTGAAGACGAAGACAGATACTTACGAATTGTTTTTGTTAAAAAAAAAGATGTTGATTTTATATCTCTCTGGGAAAAATGTGAAGTATGATAATCTGCAATACGTTAAAAGATTTATCGAGTACAATATTTTGGATAGTATTGTAAATAATAAATATAAACATCTTGGTGGCTTTGACTTCGTGATGCTACTTGGTTTGTTTTTAGACGATAAGGTAGATCATTTAGATGTTCGTGAAGAAGAATATAATTTTGTAGAAAAAGATATGTCTATGGAGATTGAGAAGCTCAAAGAAACACTAGCACCATTTTTCGAATTATTTTATAATAATTGTTTTGTTGCACAAAAATACGGGCTAGTATATAGGAGCAATTATAGTGGCCTTTCTGATTACGTCGGCCTAACATGTCCTTGGTTGACTTTTAAAAACAATTCTCTTGTCAAAAAGGGTTTTAGTCATATGTTATATGATGTTTTTTTACCTGGGATGCTTTGTAGATTTTTTTTTCTTATAACTCTACCTGCTATTGCTATTTTAGCATTTAAAGAGAAGTTTGAGGATAGTAGTTGGAAAAGGAAAATAATAATAATATATTTTATTATTATTTTCCTAGGAACTTTTATATTCCCATTTATTGTTGAAGGTCGTCCTATATATGTTGCCTTGAGTAAGAAGTTGAAGTACATTCAGGATTTTATTTTCGGAATGGAGAAGATATATAATATCATAAAAAAGTGTCCTTTATATTTTAAACTTGGTTCTGTGTTGGAGTATTGTAAAAAGATATTTGATGGTGAGGGGTTAGATGACGAGCAGAAGGAATTGATGGGCTTGCTTAGGTCCGTGCCTAATAATTGGAGTTATTGGACATGGCTCACAAATAACGTTAAGAAGATATCTAGGTTGTTTATACTCTTCGAAAAGCTTAAGGACATGTTTTTACCTGCCTTTGTGGAGATATGCCGTATTGATGGGTATATGTCCTTATTCAAACTACGTAATGATGAGTCTTTCATGAAGCATTGGAGCACGCCTAATTTTATAGAGAGCAAGGGGGCTTCTCTTTATATTAAGGATGCTTTCTTACCAATAATGGATCCTGAGAAGGTTGTTAAAAATAGTATATGTTTGGGGAAGAGGAGGAAGGAAGAAGAGGGCTCTTGCGAAGAACATGATGTTGAATTGCTCGTAGGTATGAACGCCGGTGGAAAGACGTTCTTCTTAGAGACAATACTTGCGAATGTTCTTTTAAGTAAGGTTTTTGGAGTCATTCCTGCAGCTGAGTATGAGTCTACAAACTTCGATGATGTGTTTTACTTCTCCTGTGGGGGGAGTGATATCGAAAGTGCTCTGTCGCGATATCAGGTGGAGCTCAAGAATGTGTCTGAGCTTTTTGAGAAGGTACAGAAGTCCCCTAAAGGATCTCGCTTTCTTGTCCTCTTCGATGAGTTGTTCTCAAGTACCGACTCTGCATCCGCAAAACGTATGCTTATTTATACGATAAATAGGCTTGCGAAGAGTAAGAAGTGTCTGATTGTTGGTGCAACGCATGTTATGGACATTGATACCATCAAGAAATTATTCCCCGACCTGAAGGTTAAAATATATCATATGGGTGTTGATGTAGACGATGACGGCGGAGTAGTATTCAAATATACCAAGAATGAAGGCATGCCAAAAACATCAGTTGCTGAAGAACTCTTCAAGGAAAAGCTTGGCATCGACACTTTAGGATTTTAATTTTGTTAACTGTTATGATTGAGAATATAAAGATATTGAGTTTTTATGTTAATAAAAGGGAGTTCTTAATACGCTTACTTTTTGTTTTGGTATTAATATTTAATGTTGAGAGTTATGCTGAAGGTACTACTACCATTACGAACACAGATACAGATAATAATTCGAATGTTGATAAAAATGATCATGAGAAGTTTGTTTTGCATACCCTTCTTCCTTATAATATCACGAAGGAAATAACGAAGGATATTGATAAAGATATACAAGAGCTTTGTAGTTTAAAAGAAGAGAAAGACAGTGGACCTTCTATGTTATTTAATATTCCCCTATCTTTTTGGGGTTCTCTTTTCCCTGTTGAGTCTATTCTCATAAATAGGAAGCTGAAAAGCTATACTGACCCAGAATGTCTTGAATTAGCGATGAAGATTGCTAAACATTCTGAGTACTTGGCTTTTTCACGTGCACTAGAATTATATAGTGAATTTTATTTCCAGCATGGGGCTAGGTTGTCATATAAAAAAGAGAAACTATTGTCTAATAATATTTTTGGTTTTGTAAAAAAATATAGTTTCTTTGAATTAACAGAATTTGCAAATAAATTTAATATTCTAGAGGCTTTAGAAAGTGTAGACCTCGAAGTTTTTTTAAAAGATATGTCTAAATGTAAAGACACCCTAAATTTAATTAATGAAGGTTTAGAAGAAATAAAAAAAAACTATCAGGAGTTTTTAAAATGTTATTTTTTACTTTTTTCTTTAAAAGAAAGGTATAATATTGACAACTTCTACGATATTTTCTTGGGAGTTTTGTTCTCTCATGCTTACCTAGAAGTCTCTTGCGATAAATTTGGAATTAGAAATATAGGATTTTTCGGTGTTCTTTGGGATTATTTTATTATCGCGCTTATTCTGAACAATATATTGCTCTTTTTTCTACTAATTATTATCGTCAGTTGTATTGACACGCCTGGACATAGAGCGACAGATTGTGAAGTTATACTTTGTTGTATAATAGGAATTGCTTTTTTGGTTGTTGGTATATTAAATATGTTTTTTAAAAGGTGTCACCGTCCTATATATGTTGCCTTGAGTAAGAAGTTGAAGTACATTCAGGATTTTATTTTCGGAATGGAGAAGATATATAATATCATAAAAAAGTGTCCTTTATATTTTAAACTTGGTTCTGTGTTGGAGTATTGTAAAAAGATATTTGATGGTGAGGGGTTAGATGACGAGCAGAAGGAATTGATGGGCTTGCTTAGGTCCGTGCCTAATAATTGGAGTTATTGGACATGGCTCACAAATAACGTTAAGAAGATATCTAGGTTGTTTATACTCTTCGAAAAGCTTAAGGACATGTTTTTACCTGCCTTTGTGGAGATATGCCGTATTGATGGGTATATGTCCTTATTCAAACTACGTAATGATGAGTCTTTCATGAAGCATTGGAGCACGCCTAATTTTATAGAGAGCAAGGGGGCTTCTCTTTATATTAAGGATGCTTTCTTACCAATAATGGATCCTGAGAAGGTTGTTAAAAATAGTATATGTTTGGGGAAGAGGAGGAAGGAAGAAGAGGGCTCTTGCGAAGAACATGATGTTGAATTGCTCGTAGGTATGAACGCCGGTGGAAAGACGTTCTTCTTAGAGACAATACTTGCGAATGTTCTTTTAAGTAAGGTTTTTGGAGTCATTCCTGCAGCTGAGTATGAGTCTACAAACTTCGATGATGTGTTTTACTTCTCCTGTGGGGGGAGTGATATCGAAAGTGCTCTGTCGCGATATCAGGTGGAGCTCAAGAATGTGTCTGAGCTTTTTGAGAAGGTACAGAAGTCCCCTAAAGGATCTCGCTTTCTTGTCCTCTTCGATGAGTTGTTCTCAAGTACCGACTCTGCATCCGCAAAACGTATGCTTATTTATACGATAAATAGGCTTGCGAAGAGTAAGAAGTGTCTGATTGTTGGTGCAACGCATGTTATGGACATTGATACCATCAAGAAATTATTCCCCGACCTGAAGGTTAAAATATATCATATGGGTGTTGATGTAGACGATGACGGCGGAGTAGTATTCAAATATACCAAGAATGAAGGCATGCCAAAAACATCAGTTGCTGAAGAAATCTTCAAGGAAAAGCTTGGCATAGACACTTTAGGATTTTAATTTTGTTAACTGTTATTAAGGAAGTTTATTCTTTTTTCTCTGTCACAAAGTTGTGCCATGGTATGGAGTAGTTTTACTAATATGTTTCAATTTTTTTTTATTAGTATTACAGCGAAAAGAGGTATAGTTTTTACCTTATATCAAAACAAACATAGTTGTTGTTGATGTTCTTTTTTTTTTATTATTAGATTTGATGCTTCAATCCCTAGAAGCCTTACTTTTTTATTTATATATGAGAAGTGTTGTAAGATGTTCTC
>Ga0310695_10003378_pt1 | contig 31464 bp, 26 predicted proteins | sample RumenRJG_04DNA_FD_203882 | JGI IMG/M metagenome (GOLD analysis project Ga0310695, IMG submission 203882) | Bovine rumen microbial communities from Lethbridge, Alberta, Canada - RJG_04 (v2) (version 2) | ecosystem: Host-associated > Mammals > Digestive system > Stomach > Rumen | place: Canada...
CGTGATAGTTTCCCTTTCCTGTCGGCCTTTTCCTCCTTCTGACAACAAAGGTAAGGAATTGGCCGGTATTGAGCAAATTCTTCACTGATATTCTCTATCAGAATGCAAACTTAGAGACCCCATGATCTATTGTCTAGAAGATTGACACTTTTCCCGATTCCATCCCAATCTTTTCTATTATCTTTGCATCCGAAAAAATTGAAGTTTCATTTTTAAAAAAGGATGCTTATGAACATTGAAAAAGACATTCACCCCAGCATTATCGAGGCCATGAACGGCCAGCAGTACGAAGCAGAGGAAACCGAAGTGACCACCGACGACGGCGATACGTTAGAAGTGGTGCGCTTCACCTTTGGCGACAAGGAACCGACTTTGGTTGATGCCATCAAGGTCATCATCGATTTGTCAGAGAACTCGGAACTTCGTGGTGACTTCTTCATCGAGGCTGAAGAGGCACTGGACTATGTAGCCCAACGACTTGACATTACCAACAACCAGGCGCTGATGCTGGCTTTGGTCATCAACAACTTTGCCGACCAGCGTATTGACATGCGCGATTTTGGACAGCACTTGCGCTGTACGCCCATCGCGCTGCTGCCATATCTAAAGGAGATGGACGTGCTGGAGGAGCGTGGATTCGTGGTGTGCAACCACAGTGGAGACCGTCCCACCTATCGCATACCTTATTATATTTTGGAGGCGCTAAACGACAACAAGGTGCCTGAACAGCGTCAGCTGTCAGGTCTGAGCTGCGAGGAGCTCATCAACGAGTTGGACCACATCTTCGATCAGCGTAGTGACCATGAACTGACCTATGAGGGACTGCAACTGCGTGTGAAGTCGCTGCTCAACAGCAATAAGGAGTTGCAGTTCGTGGAGCAGGTGATGAGTTATGAAATCAACGACGAAGAAATCATAGCCCTCTTGTTTATGTGTTGTCAGTGTGTGCTCTTCAGCGACAACCATATCGTGATGCACCAACTGAGTCAGTTTTACGAACGTCGTCGTGAGTGGAGCATACTTCATCAGCAGTTGAAGAACGAGAAGAGTCAGCTACAAAAATTAGGACTCGTCGAACACGCCCACGATGGCGGCTTTAACGATAGCAGCGCTTTCTGTCTAACCATGAAGGCCAAGCGTGCGCTGTTTACAGAATTGGATGTCAAGTTGGATGACGAGGATCGTCCTCAGCGCGGCATGATGCGTCATAGCGACATCACCGCCCACCAGCTGTTCTACGACGAGGCTACCAGTCGTCAGGTTGACGAACTGACAGGTTTGCTCAACGAAGACAACTATCAGAAGATTCGCCAGCGTCTGCAGGACAAGGGCTTCCGTTGCGGATTTACCTGTCTGTTCTATGGCTCGCCTGGCACGGGTAAGACAGAGACCGTTCTTCAACTGGCTCGTCAGACGGGTCGTGACATCATGCAGGTGAACGTCTCGGAGATAAAGAGCAAGTGGGTAGGTGACTCGGAGAAGAACATCAAGGCCCTGTTTGACGACTATCGCAAGAAGGTGAAGGATTGCAAGCTTACACCCATCCTGTTGTTCAACGAGGCCGATGCCATCATCAACCGTCGTCAGGAGATGGCAGAGCGGGGTGTGGACAAGATGGAGAACAGCATCCAGAACATCATCCTGCAGGAGATGGAAATGCTTGATGGCATCCTCATCGCCACTACCAATCTGGAGCAGAACATGGATAAAGCCTTCGAGCGCCGCTTCCTTTATAAAATCAAGTTCGAAAAGCCTACCGTCGAGGCTCGTCAACACATCTGGCAGGCCATGATCCCCTCGCTCTCAGCCGATGCCGCCAGCCAGTTAGCCACCCGTTATGACTTCAGTGGAGGTCAGATAGAAAACATCGCCCGTCACCATGCCATTGACAGCATCCTTCATGGTGATGAAGCAGACGACTTACAATCCCTTATCACCCATTGTGACCAGGAGCGGTTAGATAAGAAGGCACGTAGGATTGGATTCTAAAAAGATTCCAATCCTTACAAACCTTCTTATACAATTCTTGGAAAATCAGTAAGGTCAAAATCAAATTTATTGCCGATAGCAAAATCCTGATACCAGTTTCCTTCTTCGTCTTGTTCATCCACTATTCTCATGGCTTGAATACGAGAATCATCACCCATGTAATCTTGTTCCCATAAATAATATAAAGTATCCCATGCAGCATCTTCAATTTTATCAGCTAACTCCTTATCTTCTTTTTTCAGTTGCTCATAATAAGTTGGACCAAAATCGTCATCATCCATTCCAGATTCTTCGAGGGCCTTTTTGTACTTACGCTCAATCTGTTCAATAACATCATCTGCCAGATCTATTTGAAAATCGAGATCGGTTAACTGCTGATTAATTTCGATACCAATAAGAATTTTTGCCATAATACCAATGTTTTTAAGTTAAACGTTTCTATTATCGGTTGCAAAGGTACATACTATTATTTTATAGGCAAAGGATTAAGTGTCTATATATTTGACAACATCACCCATTATGCTCAAGAGCGATTGGAAAAGAAAGTACGTAGATTGGATTAGAATATCTTCCAGTCCTTGCCCGTGATGATAGAGATGGGCTTCACCAATCGGCAAAGCACCAGCCCTATCACCACGAGCAACACCCTCACCCCAAAGCTGACATTCGGGCCCACAAAGCCAATGTAAACCAAGTACAACGGGCTACATATCAGTGCGATTGATAGCAGAAGCGAGAGGGCAGCAAGGAGGAGTTTCATATTTTTCGTCTTTCAATTGATTTAATTTTTCCTGCTTTTCTATCCTTTTGTCAATAACAATAGTAACATTTTTGGGGGTTCCTTCTTTCTCTTTTATTATATTAAAAGTATAATCTTGTAAGATAATATCCTCTTTCACTTTCACTTTAGGGAAACCATCCATATCCAGATTTTCCCAGATTATATCTTTCAATTTTTCGCGATAAAGCAATGAACATATTGCCATGTAAGTATTTTGCATTTTGGAAGCTAATGTATCTGCAGGAGCATCTTCCTTATCCATCAAGCTATTTGCCCAAGCTGGAATCAACACAATATTCCATAGACTCTTGAAATACCGAGGATCGTAAGCCCTGCCCCAAACATGAGAAATAATTGTATTTTGAAAAACCGAAGTCTGTCCTTGTGAAATGGTTACTCCAGTTTTATCAGTGATTAGACTACGGACCGAATTGTTTCCATCTTTATCGATATCTACTCGATATTGTTTTCCATCAATGGTATATATTGCCTTATCGCTTTTCGTTACACTACTGTTATTTTCTATAATTTTTTCATCAGTGGTATAGCGAGCTTCAAGATAGTAGAGGTCTTTAGTTAACTCATCTTTTATACTATTCAGTTTATCTATTTCAGGCTTATTTAGTTTTATACCTATTCTTCGTTTATTCAAATAGTTGATGTATTTATTAACTTTTAAAGCAATGTTTTTATCCTCGGAGAGAATCTGCAAAAAAACCTCCTTGATAGTTTCGTTTTCAATGTTGTTTATTTCTTTTTTTAATATTTCAACCCATTTACCTTCATAATCTTTTAATTCTTTTCCCTTCTTTTTTGAGAGATTAAAACTATCGGAAAGTTCATTCATTGCTTTAACAACAAGTTCAGGTTCAAAAAAATATGATCCTTCAACTGCCATCTGAATAAATTCCTTTTCATTGCTAAAGTGAGAGATTAGCACCTCCATACCATCCAACTTATGTAGGTAATCTCTTTTAATGAGTTGTCTTTTATTGTTTATTGTAGTATATGTATTAACATCTGGAATGAAATTATGCCTGTAAAGAGATTCACCCAATACTACAACTTTTTTATATAGATCAAGAATTTCTTCATCATTCCATGAAGGCAATGGAGTTATACAGTTTGGATTATCTATAAACAACGTATATGGTTTTTCTTTTAGTATCCTAACGACATTAGAAATAGTATCATAAACGCTTAAAGTATATAATCGATCTCCTGCATTAAAAAACACTTTAATATCATTTATGTTATCACGTAACCATCCGATATCATATAAGTCTCTCTTAAATTGATTAAATTCTTTCTTTCCAACTTTTACATCTACTATTTCTTTACATTGCATAAATTTATTTAAATCCAAAGCCTTGCTCTTTCTATTCTGCTTCGTTGATTCTATAACGTAGTTACTTGCTTCTTTCTGATACATTTCCTCTAAACCAGTAAAAGACGTGCTATTTAGTAATTCACAAAGCTGTTTTAAGAGAGGATAAATTTTCTCTTCTAGTAAATTACCATCGATGGGTTTATCATTTTTCATATAAGTTAAACGTTTTTGTTTTCTGCTGCAAATGTACAAACTATTTTTTAATAGCCAAAGGATTTGTTGTCTATTTTTCTGACAACAATGGGTGTGTTAGAGATTTTATGCCTTGAAATACTATTCAAAACGGGTATAGGCACGTGATGGTTTGGGTAAAGGCGTACAATGAAAAGATGTCGTTTCTCTCCCTAATAGTATTAATGTTCCATCTTGTAAGACTTAATGTTCGCCCCAACGGTTATGGTTACTGTAACCGATGTCAGACTCAAACAGGAATAACGGACGATTATTCCCAGCCTGGGAATGTTTTGTTCCCAGCCTGGGAGTGTGACATTTCCACACTGGGAATGAATCATTCTCCTTAAAGGAACTGTTGGCGCTGATTAAAGAACGGTTTAGTAGAAATAAGCGTGCCTTATTGACGAATAACAATACTTGTTCAAAACATTGACACTTTTTGATTGGAGGGTATTTAAAAATGTCGTATCTTTGCAGCGGAAAACAAAAGTTGAACCCTTTAAAAACAATTAAGATTATGGCATTCGATTTCAATTCAGTAAAAAACGACCCCCAAGACAAAGCAAAGAAACTTGCCCAGAATGCTCAACTCGGAGCACTTCGAGAGGAAATAAAGAAAGAACGTAAGCCCGCTCTTGAGAAAAATGACTGGGGGCTATTGTTCTACTACTACTTCCTGGATGAGTTTGTCCGCTCATGTCATCGCGATTCGATACCACCAATAATAACATCGATGATAAAGGACCCCGAGGACCTGCTGGCCAGCATGGAAAGAATAGCCAAACTTTATGACACGTATTGTGAGAGTTATAACGAAGATATCCACCGTGTACTGGACATTATGCGAGAAATTGCGCCTAAAAATGGGAAATAAATTTGCACCTTCGACTTAAATTGCGTAACTTTGCATTCATAAATGTTACAACAGCTATGGAAATCAATATTGGAAAACTCATTGAAGAAGAGATGAAGCGCCAGGGCGTAAGCCATGGAGAGTTGGGCAGGCGCATCTTCAAATCAAGAACCAATGTATATAACATCTTACGACGCAGAGAGATGGATACGGTGTTGTTGAGGCGAATTAGTCGTGCACTGAAAACCAACTTCTTTGCCCTTTACGCCAATGAGATGGAGAAAGAAGGGTGTCGCGAACCTGCAGACCCCACAACGGATATGCTGACATTCACGCTGCAAGACGACGAGAAGGAGTTTTTTGTTGATGAGGATATCAACGAGGGCTATCAGGAAATCGATGCGCTTGATGTCAGTCTGATCATCAATGGTGTGAAATACGATGTGACCCTCGACATGCTGCCAGAAGAATTGTTCCCGATACTCGTATATGTCTATGGCAATGCTCTTGAAAACGGTCCATTAAGAGATATGAACGACGAGGCGCTCGACGAGAACTTCTTCCCTTGGTTAGCGCAGAACCATCCGCTATTAGCCGGCCCCATCGTGTATGCGACGGAAGAGGTGCTGACTGAGCTGATAGCAGACGATGTAGATGGAACATACCGCAATCATATCAATTACGACGCACCAAGCGATGAAGACGAAGACGACTGGTACTGCCTTGGCGATAATGATATCAAATACCACATAGGTAATCTGACTGAACGTATTCATAAAGTTAAAAGGCCCTCATCATGGTTGCTACCAGCTCTCGATTATTGACCAAATCAGCGTTTAAGATTGCGCTGAGCTGTCCGCATAAGCTGTATTACTACGGACGGCCTGACGAGTATGAGAACGCCAATGCCAACGACGAGTTCTTAGAGTCGTTGGCAGAGGGTGGTTTCCAGGTGGGTGAACTGGCAAAGATCTATTGCGATGTGCCTGACGATTGTGACCTGAAGGAAATCATGGGCCACGAGGATTCACTGAAGCGTACACAGGAACTGATGCAAAGCGACCAGGTGAACATCGCCGAGGCTGCTTTCTGTTTCGGCAATCTGTTTGTGCGTGTGGATATCCTGAAGAAAGATGGTAACCGTATCGAACTGATAGAGGTGAAGGCTAAGTCGTGGAATCCTGAAACGGATAATTTTATCAGTTCTAGGCCCAAGGGAGCCGTAGCCAGCGGCATTCGTCCCTACGTCTATGATGTAGCCTTCCAGAAGTATGTGGTATGCCAAGCCCTGAAAGAGTTGTATCCCAACGAGGACTACAGCGTCAAGGCTTTCCTGATGATGGCCGACAAGAGCAAGCGTGCAGATATCGATGGTCTGAACCAACTGTTCAAGATAGAGAAGAACCAGCAAGGTCGTGCTGAGGCCGTAATGGCGCCCGATGCTCGCCAACGGATAGCAGAAAGTAAGGTGCAGGTAGTAACACCTTTCGATGTGGATGAACTCTGCGATACCATCATTGCTGGCGAAACCACTGAGCAGACAACAGATAAGAATCCTACCTGCATGGGGATGCGCTTTGTGCCGTTTATCAACTATGTGGCCGACTACTATTGCAATGGCCAACGCCCGTCTGCACCAATAGAACTGGCTGGCAAGTGTTTGAAATGCGAGTTCCATTGTATAGCCGATAGTGACAAGAAGGATGGTAAGCGTGAATGCTGGCTGACACAGGTAACAGAAGACGATTATGATCATCGTCCACTCATCGCCACCCTGAACGGTAGCAGCCTGAGCACCAATCGTGGAAAATGGGTGAGCGAGGGGAAATACTTCATGGACCAGTTGACGGAAACGGAACTGAAACCTTATAATGAGAAGACACCTGATGCCCCAGGTTTGGATGACTATCAGCGCAAATGGCTGCAGATAGGTATGGAAACGAAGAACGAAGACATCCTGAGCCGATTCAGAGAGCATTTGAATGGCAATATCTATCTGGACGTAGAAGGACTGCGCGCAGAAATGGCCAAGTGGAAGTACCCATTGCACATGATTGACTTCGAAACCACAGCCGTTGCTCTGCCTTATTATATAGGTATGAAGCCCTACGAGCAGGTGGCCTTTCAGTTCTCGCACCATATCATCTACGAGGATGGACGCATTGAGCATGCAGGTCAGTATCTGAACGAAGATGTGACGAAGTTCCCCAATTTTGAGTTTGTACGTGAACTACGTCGTCAGTTATCTCAGGACGAAGGCACCATTTTCCGCTATGCCACCCACGAGAACAGCATCCTGCGCGCTATCGCTGGTCAGTTGGCCGATAGCGACGAATCCGACAAGGATGAGTTGATAGCCTTCATTCATAGCATTACCCACAATCACGACGAAAAGAAAGGCGAACTCTACGATGGAGTACGAGATATGGTTGATTTATTACAGGTGGTAAAGCATTACTTCTACCAACTCGACGAGATGCACGGCAGTAATTCTATCAAGCAGGTATTACCAGCTGTTCTGAACAGTAGCGACTATCTGAAGCAGAAGTACAGCCAACCCATCTATGGCTCGCAAATCCCAAGTTGCAACATCAAAGGGACGGAACCTTTGGCATGGATTAAGCTGGAAGCCGACGGTCACGTAGACAGTCCTTACCACCAGTTGCCTTCAGTAGGCGAACTGATTGGCATGAGCGAAGAAGAAATGGACCAGATGGAACAACTATCAACAGACGAAAAAGACTTCGAAGTAGCCAATGGTGGCGCCGCTCTGACAGCTTACAACAAGCTGATGTTCTGCGAGGGCGAAGGTATGAACGACGCCTTGCGACAAGCTCTGCTTCGCTATTGTGAACTCGACACCATGTCGATGGTCTTCATCTGGGAATACTTTCACGATATGGTTACTTAATGCTGAGAACGTGTTTACCAATCTAATATCTCTTTCCCATTTTCGAAGTGAAAGAAGTCGACGATCTTGGAGAAACTTTCTTCAGAGAAGTCTTGTTCCTTAGATTCCAAAAAACAGAGGGGAACTTCTCCAATAAATGAAGCCCAGCGAGAGTAACTACTAAAAGGTCCGATGATGCGATCGCAAATACTGAGTGTATACAAATCAAGGATAGCACCCGATGGTTCTTGATTGAAGCGATAGCACTGACAGTAATTAAAAATATCTAAAGGGAAATCCTCGTTGCTGCTGATAAAGAATGCAATTTTCTTGTCCTTATAAAATTTCTGTAAGCGGAGCATAAAAGTATGATACTCTTCTAGGGAATAGTAGAATTTCCCATCGTTCCATGTTGCATAGTCACCACGACGGATATGCACACCAATCACCATGTCTGATTGTTGCTTTAATTGTGAAATAAGTGACTCAGCCTTGTCTGTTATCTCTTTTCTGGGGTGATAAAGACGTTGAATCTCTGTTTTTGCTTCTGCAATAAAACGGGTGTTACGACGGGTATGCCAACCCTTGACAAATCCCAATGCTTTGTAGATTTTGTCCATTCTTTCGCTGTGAGTGGCTTTCCATGTAAGCCCCTTGTAATTATTCCATCCGTTACCTCTTTCTAAGTACCATTTGTGCCAAAGTGGAAAATAAATCCAAGGGCAATGTAGTAGATTAGGAAAGTCCTCAATAGTCCAGTCGTAGAAGATGATCATTAGTTTCTTCTTCTTAACGTAACATTCAGAAATAGAAGCTAAATAGGACCACAGACGGTTACAGGTCTGGCCTGGGGCATCACAGATAACTCTCATGGCTATATGTCTTTTAATGTATTAAAAAAGTCTTTTGCAAATCGATTTTTATCATAATACTTAGAGTGTTGAAGAGATTCCTTGGACATCTTGTTCCGTTTTTGTGGATCATTATATAATAGTTGGATAGCATCTGCAAGACGGAGAGAGAAATCAGCTCCTGTTGAAACGATGAGGGCATTCTCTTTGCCAACCTCTTCCGTTATTCCTCCACGATTCGTCGTTATAATAGGAAGTCCCATTGCTTGCGCTTCTAGGATGGTTGTGGGGAAGGGGTCATCCCAGATGGAGGGAATAATCGCAATATCTGCCAATTGAATGTAGTCAGGCATTTGATGGTAGGGGACAAAACCTGTAAAAATGATTCGATGCTTAACAGGTTGGGACTTTTCTTTCAAAGATCGTACAAAATCATCTTCATTGGCTGCATTACCAAAGAAGGTGCTGCCAATGATTAAGAGTTTGATGGAATTGATATTTTGCAACAAAAGCATGGCGTCAATTAGTTCTTTAACTCCTTTGTCCTTATTGATACGCCCACTATAAACCATTACGAAATCATGGTTGGTAAGTCCTAATTTCTCTCTGCTGATGGGTGAATTCTCTTTTTTAGCAAAACGAGAAAGGTCAATGCCATTATGGATAGTATGTATCTTGTTGCTTGGCTCGATAGTTGAGACCCTGTTTTTGATATAGTCAGAAACAGTTAAAATCAGACTCAGGCTGTTGAAAACGTCCTGATGATATGGAGTCTCGTTGTTGAGTAGATCGTTGTGAAGATGTAGGACAATATTGTTATATCCTCGTTTTACTAATTTGTAGGCATATCCAGGTCTGTTTTCTAAAATAATACAGTCGTATTGCTTCTTATGAATATCTTTATAAGCTTCTTCGAAGAAGTATTCTATAAAATAATTGTAATATTCATTTTTGTGAAACACGCTATATATAAACCTTTTAATTCGTGCCCATATGCTAGACGTGTCAATATATTGATAATGATTCACCGAGGCTGACAAAGCTGGATGTGATTTTACCTTCTCATTCCAAACACTATAAACCGTTATGTCATGGATATGATAGTGTTTGTTGTATTCCAAATAGAAATCAACGAGATTTTCTACAGCTCCACCTTGTACGGCTGGAATCGGTAAAATGCCTGATGTCAATATTGCGATTCTCATTTGGAATAAAAGATATTGTTAAACAATGGGGTTGTCTTGTCATTTATGTATTTTTCTATCTTATGTATAGACTTGTCAAATAGGATTCGACGTATCCATTCAATCATGATGCTGATAGTTATGATTCCTATTTGTACAAGGAGGAAACGATACAGGAATGAGTTTTCATTGCTATAACCGATATATAAAGGTTCTAAATATTCAATGAGTTTCCAATTTAAAAGATAGATGGGGAAAACGAAGGTTGCAATATAACAAATGACGTGATCTATATTGGGATGATGAATATTGCTCTTATGAAAATATAGAAATAAGCAAAGGGCTCCCATAATAATAAACAAATTATGGTCTTTGGCCATAAACAGAGGATCAAAGATAAAATAGTCAATAAAAGAAATCAATAATAGACAACCTCCCCAAATACTAAAGGCATGATGTCTTATCGTATCTGGAATACCATATTTTGCGATATAACGTCCAATAAAATAGGCAAGAATCATATTCTCCGTGCACTTCCCATTAGGAGTGTTTGATAGGCTGTGCATAAAAAATGTTGGTGATATTGAATAGAAAAAGAGTAAAACGGCAATCAGATAAAGGATTTGACGTTTTGTCATACAGTCTGCAGCTTTGTTAAATAGAGGAGCTAACATGAATAGAATAGTATATGATGTAAAAAACCACCATGTGCCAGATGTTATGGGTGTTAAAGCTGTGTAAAGATCTTTGTAAAAGGATTTTGTGTAGAATATGTTAGGAAATTCCAGGCCAGATAAATATATAGAAACAAAAAATAGTAGTAATGAATAAAATAGTATAATACCCCAAAGTCGAAATAGTTTTGATACCTTTGATTGTATGCCAAAGTAACCGGATATTAAGATAAATACAGTCACTCCCATATTACCAACGGCATTAACGAGAACGAAAGAGATAGCATTTAGTTGATTCTCGCTTCCGTATGCACATTTAATACCATGCATAAAAGAAATGAGTATGATGGCTACAAGTCGCAATAATTCGATATTGGGCTGTCGCAGTTTGTTATTTGATATGGGTGTATTTTGCAAGTCTTTCATATATAAATGGCTTTCGGGCAATAAAATATTTCATACCTTTTGTCAGCATGAACTGTGACAATAAATATAAAATTAGTAAGGGAATATATATAACGACAATGTTTACAAATAATGAAAGTAATGAATGGACATTTGAATCAACCCAATAATTTTTTAGCAATAAAACAATAACACAATAGAAAATAAATATGGAATAATACGGCAGCATACCTTTCCAATAGGTTGAGACTGGCATATTTAGTCCTTGAGAGAAAAGAAAATACGGCTTCCAAAAGATAGCAATAAAAAAGACACTTAATATTTTACCCATTAGGATGCCGACAATACCATAGAATGGAGCAAGACAAAGAGTTACTGTAATGTTTAAGGCTAATTCTGTCCATGCTGCCCATACATCAGAAAAGAGTCCATGAGCAGAGATATACATTTCTACAACACCACGTGATAACATAATAAAAATGTTGAAGAGCAGTAAATAGACAATCAAATCGCTAAGTCGGTATTGTGGTCCAAACCAGCATACGATAAATGGTTGAATAAATAAGAGTAATCCAAAAATGACTATACCAACAATAAAGAAACGAACAGCTGTTAGTTCCCAAAAGACTTTCATCGTGTTTTGATTGTTACCTTCTGCTACGAGATTGCCAATACCAGCATTCATTCCATCGCTGAGAATGTTGACAAGAAAATTAAGTTTGCTGGTGATAATCGTATAGTTACCGTAAATGGCAACTTGTACAACGCTGACAAAAGTTCCAACAAGAATTTCGTCACTTCTATATAATATAAAGTCTTTGATTTTCTGAACGAAAATCTGACGAGTCTTCTGAAGCACCTCAGGATAATCTTTGAGGTGTTGTTTACCTTCATTTAGATGAATGCATAGCCAAGGATATAGCTGTTTGATGCGATAGTTAAAGGCGATAATGCCAATGATAGTAAACACCAATCCTACGACAACCCAGAGATAGAGGTTACGATAATAATAGGCTAATATGATTTGTACAACGCTTTGTACAATTCCAATGGTTTGGAAATAGGCATTAACCATGTATTGTTTCTGGTTGGCGCTGACCAATAATTGCTTGTAGTTAATGATATAGCCAGCCATCGAAGTGGCTAAAAAGGAATAGAAGGCAAAATAGACAAGGGGAAGACCTGTGGTGAGATGATTGAACCACCAAGGGAAAAAGCAACTGACAACAATTCCTATTGCACCAATGATAAAGCCAATGCAGCGATATAGATAGGCCAATATGGACATGATCTCATTGATTTTTTCATGGTTATCTTCCTGTAGAGGTTTATAAAGGAAATAAATGATGCTGGTGCCAATACCTAATTCAGCAACACTGAGAAAACTCATGATGTTCATGAGCATGCCCGTCAAACCAATGAATTCAGCACCTAAACAGTCGAGAAATATTTTACGAGAGAAGAAGGCAAGAAACAAGGAGAGGACATAAAAGAACATGCCCACCTTGATATTCATAACACTTCTATGTACTCGTTCGCTCATCGCTTATGTCTTGTCGTGTGTGGTATGAATGAAATCTGTATTCTTGCGGTCTATTTTGAGGATATTCAGGATCATCTTCCATACTAGTAAGGGTAAGGAGAAGAGTTTTCCAAATACGGAATGTTTGCGCAACTGTCGGGGTGTTGATACATAGAGGGAGATGCAGATAAACAGGAATAACAGCCACCATTTTAAACACCATTCTCGAGAGAGTAGGGTAATAAAACAGGCTAACATGAAGGTCAAGACAATGAGCATGGAACGTGGAATCAATGCTTGTTGAACGGTTTTGTCCACAAAGTCGATGTTACCCGTGGCGATGGCATGTGGGATATATGGGAGCATTCTGAATAAGCTTTGAATCTGAGCGGTCATCCAACGCAGACGTTGTTTCTGAAAATTATCCTTGTTGCTGACCTTCTCGTCGAAGACGGGGATGTTTTCTTCATAATGGATATAGATTTCTTGCATAAGCAACAGAGCTTCCAACTCTCGGTCTTCACCTGCCGTACTGAGTTTGTAAACGTTCTTCCTAAACCATTTGAAATCAAAGCACATACCAGAGCCAATCAATGCTGAAGACAAACCGATTCGGTTGTGTGCCTTGCGGAAGATGGTGTTATTGATTTCCTCGCTGACACCGTCCAGCACGGCAATGTCGTTATTGCTGTTTTTAGCACAGCGGTGGCACTGGATGGCTTTGTAGCCCTTGGCACAGACTTGGTTGAGCTTTTCCAGAAAATCAGATTCCACAACATTATCCGCATCCAGAATAACAACGAAATCGTAGTCTTCCTTGATTTGATCCATGGCATATTGCATAGCCTTAGCTTTGCTACTTTTTTCAAAAACAGGAGTCAATAGGGTGATGGGAAGTTCGCGAAGCTGGTTGTTGGTTTCCTCTGTCATGTGGTCGGAGATGACTGCCACGTGGAATTTGTTGTATGGATAGTATTGTCCCAGAGTTTTGCGTACAGATGGAACAATGACCCGGTCTTCGTTATATGCTGGGTACAAAATAAGGAATTTATATTCCAGATTCTCACGTGATGCTGCAAGTTTTCCAGAGAAATAGGTAACCAGACGAGATATGGGTTTTTTCCACATCACGGAAACGAGTGCAAAAAACAAAATGTACGCTCCTGAAGCAGCTAAAAGCAGCCAAAGGAAAATCTCTACGATATGAATGATTAGCCAGATCATGATTGATAATTATAGTTTTTGATTAGCGTATACTTTGAGACGCCTGCCAATAAACGTTTTGGAAAGTATTGAACTGAGGAAGATAACGGGTAGCATATAGAATGTCTTGTCCCATTTGTCATCGACCAGATAATTGGGCGTTGCTATTGCAAAAATTAATAATACAAAGGCAAACAGCGCCCACCATTTGAGTGCTAAGGTGAAATAGATAAAGGGCATGATAACTCCCATCAGCATGATAATTCCCATCATAATCATACGAGGCAGTATCATCCATTGGATAATCTTGTCTGTCAGATTATAATGCTTGGTAAATATCGCAATGGGTAGATATTGGATATTACGGATGATATTCGTGAATTGGGAGGCTATCCAACGGCCACGCTGGCGGTTGAAATCTTCGGCATTACGGTATTTTTCTTCAAAGACTAAGATGTCATCGAAATAATCGATGAAGATATGTTGGCGAAGTAATCGGATTTCCAATTCCTTATCGTCAAAGATGGTGTCGATAGTCATGATGTTTTCCTTAAACCATCCAAAATCGAATGCCATTGCTGAGCCTGCCGATGCAGCGGAAAGACCTAATGCAATATGGCCACGACGGAAAATGGTATTGTTGATTTCCTCAAAGGTAGAACTCAGACGGGCAGATGCGGTATCACGGTTTTGTGATAGACGACGGGCTTGAATGGCTTTTGTTCCAGCAGACTCATAGGCATCATTCATCTTCTCCAGGAAATCGGGTTCCACAATGTTGCCTGCATTGAGAATCACTACAATATCATAAATCTTAAATTGGGGAAGGTTGTTGATCGCCAATTGAAGCGACTTTGCCCTGGAACTCTTTTCAAAGTTTGGCGTAAGGAGTGTGACTGGCTGTTGAGCCATGCGGAAGTTGCTGAGTTCGTCGATATGATCGGAGATAACCGTAATGTCAAAAAGTCGTTGGGGATAGGTCTGTCCCAAAGCTGCTCGTACTGTATGTTCTGCGCCAATTCCATTTTTATAGACAGGAATGAGGATGATAAAACGGTTCTGAGTTTTGGCTTTGGGTACATCAGAATGTTTGCTAAACAAAGATGCCAACGCAAACACCGCCAAGTAAAGAACGGTGGCTGACACAAATATGAATAGTGTGATGTCGATAAAATATATTAATCTCCAGAAATCCATAATTCTATCGTTTTATAAAACTAACAACACCACGAATGGTGGCACGAACTAAATCCCAACGTCGTTGGAAAGCGTATTTCAGTAAGTCCCTGATGGCAACAATACCTATTAAATAAAGATAGGTAATGTATTTTACCATACCTTGCTGGTTGCGCTGAGTAAACAAAAGTCTGTTGCGAGTGATATAGTAGGTCCTCAGTGGACTGTTTTGTCCCGTTGTCTGACTCTCTTTATGGAAAATGGTACAGGCTGGCTCGTACCAGATGTCATAGCCGGCACGACGAATCATCATGGACCAGTCGAGTTCCTCATAATATAGGAAGTAGCATTCAGGCATTAGTCCTGCCTTCTCAATGACTTCTCGTTTAATCATCATGGCGGCACCATGTGCGTATGGGGTGGAACGAGACGTCTCGTATTGTCCATGGTCAGTCTCTCCGCATCCAATGGCTTTATTGCGCATGGTTACGGGAGAGAGTGGGGTGTAACCAGCGAATTGAATCAATTGATTGCCCCATGAGAATTTGATTTTGGGACAGACCATACCGATCTTAGGGGAAGACTCCAAACGAGTAATAAGAGGTCTGAAGTCTGAGACCTGAGGTCTAAGTAAAGTATCGTTGTTTAAGAAAAACAGGTATTTACCTTGAGCAACTTTGATGCCCAAGTTGTTGCCTCCTGCAAATCCTAAGTTTTCCTGGGAACGGATGACCTTTACTTGAGGGTATCGTTTTTCAATGACAGTGGCTTCATCTTGAGTGGAAGCATTATCTACCACGATTACCTCTATGGACTCATCTCCTAAAGGCAATGTGTCAATCAATTCACAGGTATCTTTTAACCCGTTATAATTGATGGTGATGATAGATAATCGTACTGCATTCATTTAAAAAACAGTTTTCACTCGTGATTGTTCCTTTTTCTCTAATCTCAATCTTTTCTTCTCTTCTTGTTTAGCAAGAAGTTTATTCTCGTATTCAATCCATTCATTTTCTATGTATGGTAATATATAAACAATGGAGAGTCCACCATAAAAAACAAGACCATTGGGGAATTGCATCAAGACCTGATTTCCGTATCCCCCTAATTGTTGTGATACGAAAGCACAACAGAAGCCAGCGCCAATACCTCGCAGAGAAGGGCTTTTTAATGTGAAGAAAACAATTCTACATGCCCCGAATAGCATAACAGCTGTTATGATGAGAAATACAGTTATTCCAATGACACCTGTTCTTAACCAAATGAATACATATTCAGAATCTGGAGCAATAGTGGACATTAAGCGGAATTTGTTGTTTGCAGGAACATTGTCCGCTCCCATTCCAAGTCCTATACCCCATGGCGCTTCTTTCATGTATTTTTTCATAGTCTGCTGATTGATGGTTCGCTGATTGGCTGATGCGTCATTCTTGTCGAAAACAGAGCGCATACGACGTATCATTTGGTTACCGTTGCCGATGGTTGTAAATGCCAACATAAACACGAACAAACCAAATAAGACAGTAAATGGAATGGCAATTTTGATAGATTTAGATAAGAAAATAAAAGCAATAAAGCCTGCCATTAAACAGGCGATTGCAGTTCGTGTTCCAGAAAGGAACAATCCCCATACACATGCAAATCCCACGATAAGGAAAAATATACGGTATTTTGTTATTTTATTTGTTATACCGAATATGATAAAAGCAACAGCTGTCGATGCTATTCCAATACCGAAATTAGCCGCATCGCTATAAATAGAAAAATAACGAATCAGAGTACCACCTTGTAATATATGCGTAGAATAGCCTCGGCCATGAACCCATACATCTTCAATATGTGTAAAACCTATATATTTCTGCTTCCATGCCCAGAAGACTGCAAACATGGCAAAGGATCCCCATACAAATATGTATTGAATTAATATTTTTGGTTTTGAAATATAAATAGAATATACAAGAAATGCATACATGAGTTGAAACCCCATCATACGAGCCCCTGTGAACCAGGCACTAACATTAATTCCTATATTGCATGTGTCGTTTAATAATTCCAGGATACAAAAAAAACACCATGCAGTTAGAGCAAGAAACATGATGTTAATAGTACGTCTCAATAGAAAACTCTTAGCCTCTATAATTGCCAATGCTAATAAAATCATCTCAAGCATCTCGTTGGGGAGTGACATGGGTATTGGCAACGAAATGTTTTTCATTTGTATAATATAATTCACTGCAAATAGAATCCAGAAATATACTATACTGTTATGAAACGCAAATACTATTGCTATTATAATTACGGGAACCATACAGGTAGCCGCAAATGCTGTAAAACCAGAGGCAACAAGCTGATAGATTGCAAGGAAAAACAGAAGAAAGAGTAATGACACTCTTCCTCCGTTTTCTTTTGCATATAATCTTACAGCTTTATTTACCATTTACAATGAATGTTGGTTTTCTGTTGCCGTCAATCCCAATTGTGATATTCGATATACAAAGTTATTGAACTTGGTATAAGGCGGTAATTGTCCCACAAACTCTTCAACAGCGTAGCGGTTGGCCTCGGTCAGATACATAAAGAGGGTGTTCTTATGATCCTCGTCCAACATCGCCTCTAATTCTTTTAATGCTTTCTGATCCACATCTTTCCATGTGCGATTGGCACGAGTGACCATCAAGTTGATGGTACCCATATTCAATAGTGCTGGTGATATGGAGTTGTCGTCCATATTGGGATACTCTATGATGGCAATCTCATTAGGAAGGATGTCTGGGCAGAGATCATGGATATCCTTTGCCAAGATAAACTTACTATCCTCAGCTAAGAAATCTTCATCATATGTCAAACGACGAACTTCCAGACCAATGGATATCCAATAATTCTCCAATTCCTGTGCCAAATAACTCTTTCCATTGCCAGAGTCCGTAGAAATCAGGTTGAGCACGTTCTGCTGCCCCTCCTTGAAATGAGGAAGGAGGGATTTGCTTAATTGTTTGATAGCCATGTCTGCAATGGTCTTGTTGAAGCGACGATAACGTAGATTGCTCTCCTTGGGGAAACACCCCATAACAGGAACCTGAGTAATACGTTCAGAACGCATGCGATCGCGGAGTGTACGATCGAGCATCTCAATGATGAAGAACCACAATGCCGTAAACATGAATGTCAGCATGAACGCTCCCAGCAAAATCATGATTCGGTTGGTAGGCTGTGCGTTCAATGGAAACATGGGAGGATTCAATACACGGAGCGTTGCCGTGGACATTTGTAAATTACGTTGCCTCATACGAGCAGCGTTCAAGGCCTTCAGCATCTCAATATAATTAGCCTCAATAAAGCTAATATGACGAGATTTTCGATCCAATGTGGCACCAATTGGTGCGAAATAAAGATATTGATTATCCAAATTGTTCTTCATGATGTCTGTGGCAGTCATCTCGGCTTTGGTCTTTTCTAACAACAACAATTGCTCTAGCCATCTTGCCAACATGTCATTGGCCTTAATGCCAGTTTCTGTACTAAATGTAGAAGCTTCAATATCTTTTGTGAGCTGGCTTACTCGTCCTGTTGCTTTTTGCAAATCGCGCTGGGCTTTAGCTAATTCCTCTTGGGATTCGTTGTTTTGACCACCTCCTTCACTACTCATCAATCGGAGATTGGAAATTCGAGATTGAATACGAGAGATGTCTCGAACCTGCTTGGTGAACTCTGTGTTTGAACGAATGATTTGTGCTCGGTTGCCTAACTGGCGTTCCAGATAGTCGAGAAGTGCCTTCGATGTAGTGTAGTTCATCAACTGGTCATTGCGGAAGTTCTGTTGCTGAGCTTCCAGAGCTGTTAAAGCCTTTGTCTGCTCTTCATAATTAATAATCTTCTTAGATATATTATAGCGAATCAGATCATCTTCTGCGTTGCTGAGGACTCGATACAGACGGGCTACCTCTTTTTCAAAGAATCGGATGACATTATTTGTCTCACCAAAGCGAAGTTGTTGGTATTGACGGGCAAAAACTTTATTAAGGATTTCCAGTGTGTTATAGGCAATACCTGCATCGTTGGCAGAATAGCCAATATCAATAATATCACTTCGTTCAAGTTGCAATACTTTCAAGCGAGCTGTAATATTGTCTATGCCAAAATAAGGATGATAATTTAGAATGCCAAAGAGATAGTTGCTTTGGGAAGGTTTCTCGTATGCCTTCAGATTAGCATATGTTTGATCCTCATTGTTGTGGTTAATCAGTGCTTTAACTTCAGGGGGTACCGTAGCGTTTAACTGGCGGAAATGATCTGCTGATATATAATTATTGTCCTTGTTGGGATTGCCATACATCATACAACGCCCAAAGAGGCGCAATGCCACTTCGTGGATAGTGTTATCCGTTGTGATAATCAACATCAAATTGGTGATATTGGTTTGTGAGTTTGAGACATTTCCCGAACCAGTTCCTTCCAAGTTGTATCCTGTAATCATACCCGTATAAATGGTTGTGTTCGTATCATAGATACGTTCCATGTCACGCGTTGAGAACCAAGCCACAATTAAGGCAATCATTGGTAAAATAATCAGATACCAACGAATCTTATAGAGGAAACGGACAAAATATCTAAATAAATCCATATTTGTTCAGTTAGGTTATTTGTTGCTTTTTAAAGCTTTGGCAGCTTTCTTTTGAGCTTTTATTTCTGCTTCTTCCATTTGGCGATATCTTTTTTCTTCTGCAGCTGCATTTTTCTTGATTTTCTTTTCAATAGCTCGAGTTTCTTTTCTGATTTCTTTCTCAGATAAGTGCTCCTCTTCCAATGTAATATCAGTAGTTGTATTTGTTAAAATAGGAGTATGGGTAAGCAGTTCCAAAGTGATGATATCAGTTGTAATTTGTGTTTGTAATGTTTGATACTGGCTTATTACATTGATTTCTCGTAATTTTGTATAGGCAAAATCTTCGATATTCATATTGCCTTGATGGAAATCTTCCTGATTCAAAGCACCTGCACCCTGATATATAGCTGCAGCTTCACTGGAAGTTTTGAGAGCCACCAGATTATTTGTTATATTTATGTATAAAGTGGCAATCTGTTGCTTCAGTTCATCAAATGCGATGTCTTTCTTTATTCGTGCTTGGTCAACTTCAAGTTTTTTTCGTTTCACAGCAGCACTTAAATCAAGGATGTCTTCCAAGGGTATATTTAGGTTCACACCCACATTCCAATAACTCTGTTCACTACCTTGGTATTGCTGCAAAATCGTATTATAAGAAGTAGATCCCTGTCCCCACATATCTGTCTTGCCATAGCTATAGCTGGCATGACCATATACATAGGAGAAAATGTGACGTTTCTGTTTGGCAACCTCAGCCTGGGCAATTTCCTGTGCTTTAGCTAATGAGAGAATTTTTGGATTCTGTTTGGCATTCTCATACAATACCGCCAAAGGAGGAAGGTGGAAAGTAGAGAAATTAATAGTGGAATTCTCGCTGGAGTCAAAGAATCCCGCGCTAACACCACTATTATTATATTGGGCATAACTTGTTGCAGCTGTAACCGCGAACAATGATGTGAGGAATAGATGCTTGAAACTGATCATGCGTATGATAGGCTAAATTTATACGTTACCTTTCTGAACGAAGGCAGTCAACGTACGTAATATAATCTTCATATCAAGTAAAAAGCTGTAAGTCTGACCATAGGTGATGTCAAGCTGCTTGCGCTCTTCTGCTGACATGTTGCCACCTCTGCCACGCTCTTCAACCTGCCAAAGACCTGTCAAACCAGCGGGGGCCATGAAACGGTCGATGCTGGAGTCTGCAGTCAGTTTCTCTGCCTCGTAGAGTGGGAGAGGACGATTGCCAACGACAGACATGTCGCCTTTGAGAATGTTGAAAAGCTGTGGAAGTTCGTCGATGCTGTATTTGCGGATGAAACGACCAACCTTCGTAACGCGTGGGTCGTTTTCAATCTTTACAAATGCATTGTTAATTTCTTCTTCCTTTTTCTTGGCGAAATCACTTTCGGCAACCACAAAGTCATCGCCCACCAGCATAATCTCCTCGTCGCTAATCATCATTTCAGATTCCATGCCAGTATCCATCATGTCCATTTCGGCCTGATCGCCTAATGGGGCCGTGATGGTTGTCTTGGGCTCGTCACTATCTTCGCCGACAGCATATTGGTTGCGCTCCTTGCTCAATTCCTTAAAACGATCCTCGGCATCCACATACATACTGCGGAATTTGAGGAAGTCGAAGATGGTGTAGTTGGTTCCCACACGTTTTGATTTGAAGAGAATTGGACCTTTACTCTCTATCCTGATGGCAATAGCTGTCAAGATGAAGATGGGCGATAGGACGATAATGGCCAACGTTGAGAAAATAATATCGAACAGGCGTTTCCAAACGGGAATCTTGAATTTCAAGATACCATATTTGGGCGCCTCGTCGTCGAATAACACATTCTCGCGGTCGGAGATAAACTGTATTTTCTTGTTTAACTCAGTAACGGATGCCTCTTGATGAATCGTGTCGTTGATGCCACATTTCATGTAAATGTGGCGTTCTTCTTCCGTCATGGTGTTAGTTATGAGGACGATGTAGACACGGGGGCATTTCTTGCGGAGATAGGTAATAGCGGTAATGTCTTCACTGCGAACATTACGCTCAAAAAATACCAGGAAATGCTCGTTGCCAACGTGCGGAGTACAAATCTGGGCAGCATCCTTGTAGGCATTCGTCATACGAACCAATTGCCCTGGGATGTATTTCAGACGTTCCTGTGTTTTGGAGTTATTACCTAAATATACAACACCTATCATGTCAATTTACAATTTGACTAATCGACCTTGGTCGCTTTGACCTCGGTCTAAGAAAATACAATTTAAGGATTAATTGGGAAGGATCTTCTTGACACGAATCTTTAACTCCATCGGGTTGAACGGCTTTACGATATAGTCGACAGCACCGATTTCCAACAGACGGATGCGCTCGCTGGTTGAGTCTTCGCTGGACAGCATGATTACTGGAATGTGGCGGAAAAGCTCGTTCTGCTTAATCCACTCCAGGAAGTCGTCACCACGCATGCCTGGCATACGAATGTCAGAGATAATAAGGTCTGGCGTATTACCTGCCTGCAACCATTTTACACCCTGTAAACCATCGGGCAACCACTGTACATCATAATCGCTCATCAAATAGATAGAGAGCACCTTTGCGATGGTCTCTTTGTCGTCAAGTATTAGTATTTTCTTTTTCATAGATGAAATAAACTATAGTCTATAGAAAGTCGTTCTAATGTGCAAAGGTAAAAAAATATTTTTAATTGTAGCCAAATAATGATAAAAAAAAGCCTAAAAAGGACAAAAAAGTTGGTTTTTAAAAATAATTTAGGGAATTTTGTAGTTGAAAACGTAATATAATTAGTGAAACTTTAAATACAGAATTATGGCAAATAGATATTTGTTAGGCTTTGATGTTGGTAGCTCTTCAGTCAAGGCATCATTAGTGAATGCAGACTCTGGTAAATGTGTAGCAACAGCTTTCTATCCTGAGAAAGAAGCTCCTATTATGGCCGTTAAGGCTGGTTGGGCAGAGCAGGACCCTCAAATGTGGTGGGACAATGCAAAGTTGAGCTTGAAGAAGATTATGGCAGATGCCAATGTGAAAGGTGAGGATATCAAGGCTATTGGTATTTCTTATCAGATGCACGGCTTGGTATGTGTAGACAAGAGTTTGAAGGCGTTGCGTCCTGCTATTATTTGGTGTGACTCCCGTGCAGTACCCTATGGTGAAAAGGCTTTCAAAGAGCTGGGCGCAGAAAAGTGCTTGAGCCATCTGTTGAATTCTCCTGGTAACTTTACGGCAGCAAAGTTGGCTTGGGTAAAGGAAAACGAGCCTGATACCTATAATAGTATATATAAGGTGATGTTGCCTGGTGATTATATCGCCATGCGTCTTTCAGGAACCGTAAACACAACAGTTAGCGGACTGAGTGAGGGTATGTTCTGGGATTTCAAGAACAACAAGGTTGCTGATTTCCTGATGGATTATTATGGCTTTGACAATTCTCTGATAGCAGATATCGTACCAAGCTTTGCAGAGCAGAGCGTGGTTAGTGCTGAGGCCGCAGCTGAGTTGGGATTGAAAGCTGGTACACCGATTACTTATCGTGGTGGCGACCAGCCTAACAATGCCTTGTCGTTGAATGTATTGAATCCTGGTGAGATTGCAGCAACAGCAGGAACATCTGGCGTGGTTTACGGTGTTTTGGGTGATGTTAATTATGACCCGAAGTCTCGTGTAAACACTTTTGCTCATGTAAATCATGCAGCAGATCAGACCCGTTTGGGTGTTCTGCTTTGTATTAATGGTACTGGTATTTTGAATGCTTGGACTCATCGTAACATTACTCCAGAGATTGGCTATGCAGAGATGAACGACTTGGCAGCCCAGTCTCCAATCGGTAGCGAAGGTGTAACCGTTATTCCTTTCGGTAATGGTGCTGAGCGTGTGTTGGAAAACAAAGAAATTGGATGCTCAATTAATGGTGTGAACTTCAATAAGCATTCGAAGGCTCATCTGGTTCGTGCTGCACAGGAGGGTATTGTGTTCTCCTTCTGTTACGGTATGGAAATTATGCAGCAGATGGGAATGGATGTCAAGAAGATTCATGCAGGTAAGGCTAACATGTTCCTGTCGCCTCTGTTCCGTGATACATTGGCAGGTGTCAGTGGTGCCACTATTGAACTTTATGATACAGATGGCTCGGTAGGTGCTGCCAAGGGTGCTGGTATTGGTGCTGGTATCTATGCTAATGCCGATGAGGCTTTTGCGTCACTTGAGAAGTTGCAGGTAATAGAGCCTAAACAGGCTGATCGTGCTGCCTATGCAGAGGCTTATGCCCGTTGGAAAGAAGTACTTGCAAGCAAGAAATAAGAGGTAAAAAGTAACAAGGGAGACAAAAATGGGGCGGATGATAAAATCTGCCCCATTTTATTATTCGTAAACTTTAGCTTCGCGTTTGCCTTGTAATACCGCTAGAGCATTGAGAGCAAGGGCTTCCATCTCATCTTCTCCGGGGAAAGTGTAGACGGGAGCTAAGAATCCGATTCGCTTACGCAGTCGACTGATGATGTAGTCGGAATGGGCCATGCCACCAGTGATGAGTATGGCGTCAATATTACCACAAAGGACAGCTGATTCGGCAGCAATGTTCTTGGCAATATGGTAGATCATGGCATCAACAATAAGTTGGGCATGTTCGTCGCCTTGTTGGATGCGTTTCAAAATCTCACGCATGTCATTGGTCCCTAAGTGGGCATTCAGTCCAGCTTTGCCAGCAATACGTTTCAGGAGCTGTTCCTCATTGTATTTACCACTGAAACAAAGACGGATGAGATCCACAGCAGGCAGGCTACCGGCACGTTCTGGAGAAAAAGGACCTTCTCCGTCTAATGCATTATTTGCATCAATGGCTCTGCCGTGCTCATGGGCAGCAATGGAGATACCTCCTCCTAAGTGACAGATAATAAGATTGAGATCTTCATATTCTTTTCCAATACCTCTAGCGTAACGTCTGGCAATAGCTCTCTGGTTCAGGGCATGCCAGATGCAGATACGAGGCATCAAGGGAGAACCACTGATGCGAGCCATCGGTGTAAGTTCATCTACTACACCAGGATCGGCAATGAAGGAACGGCAATCAGGAATCTGGGCAGCTATCTCATAAGCTAACAAACAACCCAGATTGCATGCATGGCTATGCATGACACAGCCATGTAAGGTGTCATCGAGCATGCGCTGATTGATTTCGTAAACACCACCACTGATGGGCTTTACCAGACCTCCACGTCCGATGACTGCATCAAATTCTAAAGGAATGTCGGCATTCTTGAGTTCATCCAGAACGAGTTGACGACGAAAATCCTGTTGTTCAGTGATGTTGCCGAAGGGGGCCAGTTCCTCTGCTGAGTGTGCGATGTTGCGCAAAAGGATGGGAGTCTCGTTTTCATAGACAGCCATCTTGGTGGATGTGGAACCGGGATTGATAACGAGGATTTTCATATAGCAGCCAAAGCGAGTAAGTAATACTTGGATTCAGGACTGTCAGCACGTGAAGGAACCACACAGCAACACTGGGTACCTTCCAAAACACCTGCTGTTTTAGCATACCCGAAGAGGGTCAGCGTCTTGTAAAACACGTTACCTGCCACGATATCGGGGAAGATGAGTGCATCTGCCTGTCCATCAATGACACTGTGGATGCCTTTCTCACGCAGAGAGACACTATCGAGAGATGTCTTTAAATCGAGTGGTCCGTCGATGATACAACGCCCAAACTTTCCCGTCTGTGCTTCAGCGATAATTTCCAGATAATCAGTGGTGTAGGGGAATGCTTTAGCGCTAACCTTCTCGGCACAATGGATGAGCGAGATGCGAGGCTCCTCAATACCCAAACCATGACATACGTAGTTGACGTAATGAATCTGCTGGCGGCGCTGAGCAGGAGTGGGGACAGGGATAACAGCTGCATCGGTAAAGAAAAGCAGTTTCTCATATTTGGGAATCTCTGCCATTGCGACATGAGTCAGTACATGACCAGGACGGAGAATGCCATTTTCCTTATCAAGGATGGCACGTAGCAGTACATCGGTGTTGATGAGACCTTTCATCAGAATGTCGGCTTCGCCATTCTTACACAAAGCAACGGCACGTCGAGCACAATCTTCTTTATTATCACCATCGACATAGATAGGTTCGATAAATCCCATCTCCTTTCCTTTTTCAACTGCATAACGAGTACTGGCATCTGTACCAGACACAACAGCAACGCGTTTACGGTCACCCCGCTCTTGCAGGAAGACAATCATGTCATTTAAAGTTCTAGTAGGTTGCATAGATTTAAAGTTATAGGTTATATTAGTGGTAAGAGGCAGAGCCTTGCTATTGCAGGCTCTGCTTATACCAGTCAAAGAGTTTCTTTACGCCTTCATCAATCTCCACCTTGTGAGTCCAGCCCAAGGAGTGGAGCTTTGATACGTCAATGAGTTTACGCATGGTTCCGTCAGGTTTAGAAGTGTCGAATTCTACAATACCTTCGAAACCGACTGCCTTTACCACCAACTCGGAAAGTTCGCGAATGGTCAGTTCCTTGCCTGTTCCCACATTAATGTGACAATTGCGGATTTCACCTAATGAGGGGATGGCTCCACCACGACCGGCACTATGATTACGATCTACTGCACCATCTGTGCTAGCACCATAATGTACACTTGAATACTTCTCAATGCCGATGACATCTTTAAAATCTACATTCAACAGTACGTGAACGGAAGCGTCTGCCATATCCTCAGACCATAAGAACTCACGCAATGGAGTTCCTGTACCCCAAAGCGTTACTTTGTTATTCTCGATACCATATTTTTGTAATATCGTCAGAACGTTTTTACGGTCAGCCTTACCATCAACGCCCTCCACGGGACGAATGTCTAAATCGCGACGGATGGCCTCCCAGTTGTCATCGTGAATGAGTTTAGCCAGATAAATCTTACGCATCATGGCTGGCATCACATGACTGTTCTCCAAATGGAAGTTATCGTTAGGACCATACAGATTGGTAGGCATCACAGCGATGTAGTTGGTGCCATACTGCAGGTTATAGCTTTCGCACATCTTCAGACCAGCTATTTTGGCGATAGCATACTCCTCGTTGGTATATTCCAAAGGAGAAGTGAGCAAGCAGTCTTCTTTCATCGGTTGTGGCGCATTCTTAGGATAGATGCATGTGGAACCGAGGAAAAGCAACTTCTTCACTCCATGTGCATAAGCTTCTGAGATAACATTACACTGAATCTTCATATTCATCATGATGAAGTCTGCACGATACAATGAGTTTGCCATAATGCCACCGACAAAGGCAGCAGCCAAAACCACAGCATCAGGACGTTCTTCATCAAAGAACTTTTTGACAGCTAACTGGTCGGTCAAATCAAGTTCCTTATGGGTTCTGCCCACCAAATTTGTATAACCTCTCTGCAGGAGGTTGTTCCAAATGGCAGAGCCTACCAGTCCGTGATGGCCAGCCACATAAATCTTACAATCTTTATTCAGCATCTTGTTTGTCCATTTGTGCTTTTAGGAACAGTTTCTTCACGAACTTCATGTCGTGCTGTACCATAATCTTAACGAGTTCAGGGAAACTGGTTTTCTGTGGATTCCAGCCTAACTTTGCCTTGGCCTTAGCGGGATTACCCAACAACTGATCAACCTCGGCAGGACGGAAATATTTGGGATCGACCTCAACAAGAGGCTTGCCAGTCTTCTTGTCATAACCCTTTTCATCGACACCGTCGCCACGCCATTCAAGCTCAATGCCCACTTCCTTGAAGGCGAGAGTAGTAAACTCACGAACGGTATGATATTCACCAGTTGCAATTACAAAGTCATCGGGTTCCGGTTGCTGCAGGATGAGCCACATACACTCGATATAATCCTTGGCATATCCCCAGTCGCGTAATGAGTTCAGATTACCGAGATAGAGCTTGTCTTGATACCCTTGTGCGATACGAGATGCAGCCAATGTAATCTTACGAGTTACAAAGTTTTCACCACGACGCTCACTCTCATGGTTAAAGAGAATACCATTGCAACAATACATGCCGTACGACTCACGATAGTTCTTCATAATCCAGAAACCGTAGAGCTTGGCAACGGCATAGGGTGAACGGGGGTAGAATGGGGTAGTTTCCGACTGAGGAACCTCCTGAACCTTTCCGTATAACTCGGAGGTAGAGGCCTGATAGATGCGACAGGTTTTCTCCAGTCCGCAAATTCGAACTGCTTCCAATAAGCGCAGAACACCATCAGCATCTACATCTGCTGTGTATTCAGGAACGTCGAATGACACTTTTACATGGCTTTGGGCTGCCAGATTATAGATTTCCGTGGGCCTCACTTCGCCAATGACGCGAATTAGTGAAGAGGAATCAGTCATGTCTGCCCAGTGCAGATTCACCAATCGGGCTTTCTTCATGTCGCGTACCCATTCGTCCAAGTAGAGATGTTCAATACGTCCTGTGTTAAATGATGATGAACGGCGCAGAAGTCCATGAACTTCATAGCCTTTCTCAATTAAGAATTCAGCCAGATAAGAACCATCCTGGCCTGTAATACCTGTTATTAGAGCAACTTTTTTGTTCTCCATTTTGAAATTATTGATAATAAATGAGTTATTTGTCCTGTCCGGAGAATTGCTTGATACGCTGTTCCTCGGAAAGTTTACATATTAATAAGGTGTCATTGTTCTCTGCAACGATATAGCCGTCCAATCCTTGGATGACCACCTTTTTCTCCTGGGTGGTGTGAACCATGCAGTTGTGGGTTTCAAAGAGATGGATATCCTGACCGATGCATGCGTTACCATATAAATCTTTTTTGGACTGCTGCTGCAAAGAACCCCATGTACCTAAATCACTCCATCCAAAGTCGGCTGGGCGAACAAATATCTCTTCCGCTTTCTCCATGATGGCATAGTCGACAGAGATGTTCTCGCATTCTGGGAACAAACGGTCAATGGTCTCTTGCTCCTTGTCTGTGCCATAAATAGGCAGCATGCCTTCGAAAATCTTGGAAATAGAGGGCTGGTACATGCGGAAAGCATTGACAATAGTCGATACATTCCAAACGAAGATACCTGCATTCCAGAAATAATTGTTCTTAGAAATATACTGCTTGGCTGTAGCCAAGTCTGGCTTTTCGCGGAAAGAGTCCACACGGAAGATTTCTTTGTTACGCAGAGAATTGGCGGACAGGTTCGCCTCAATATATCCATAACCAGTTTCGGGGCGATTGGGTTTCATGCCCAGTGTAACAATGGCATCACTCTCTGCAGTAAACTTCAAACATTCACTGATGACACGACGGAACTCTTCCACATTTATAACTACATGGTCACTGGGAGACACCACAATGTTGGCTTTAGGGTCTTTCGACTTGATGCGCCAAGACACATAAGCAATACAAGGTGCCGTGTTACGACGACAAGGCTCGCAAAGAATGTGATTGTGAGGCATGTCGGGCAGTTGTTCTGCTACTGTTTCTGCATAGGTCTTGTTGGTGACAACCCAAATGTTCTCTGCGTCGACCAGTGTCTGGAAACGCTCAACGGTCAGTTGCAATAGTGATTTGCCAATACCAAGAACATCAATGAACTGCTTGGGCTTTTCGGCTGTACTCATAGGCCAGAAGCGGCTTCCAACGCCGCCTGCCATGATGACAAGATGATTGTTGATTTTTGCCATAATATACTACTACGCTATAATTATCCTGCAAATATACAAAAATATCTGGAAATAGACAAGATTTATACTTATTTTTTCTTCAAATATGCTTTAACGACAAAATATACGATACCAATCAGCACTAATGCGATGATAAAAAGCTTGATGTATTCTGCATATTCGGTTATCTTGTCGTTCAACTGATCCTCTGGGACAATAGCATGCAGATACCATCCAAGAGCAGCTAGAATAGCGTGCCATACGCCAGCACCGATTGTTGTGTAGAGCAGGAACTTCCAATAGTTCATCTTTGCAAGTCCTGCGGGTATGCTAATCAGATGACGAATGCCCGGAATCAAGCGTCCTGTCAGGGTCGCTACAACTCCATGGTCGTCGAAGTAGTGTTCGCTTTTTTCAACCTTCTCTTGGTTCAGCAGACACATCTTTCCCCATTTGCTGTTAGCAAAACTGTAGATAACAGGACGTCCTACGTAATAAGCTACGATATAGTTGATGGATGCTCCCAAGTCTGCACCAATGGTGGCAAACAAGATGACAAGAAATACGTTTAAGTTTCCACCTGCAGCATGATAGGCTGCTGGGGTTACTACGAACTCTGAAGGCACAGGAATAACGGTACTTTCCAGCAACATCAAAAATAGAATCGTGCCATAATTCAGGTTGCTGAGCAATGATGTAATAAAGTTCATTCTTTTAATTGCTGAGTTATGTATTTGTAATAGTCATTCACATCCATGTCCTTGGGGAAGAGGAAACCTAATATGATTCTGGTCTCTTTGGGGTATTTCTCTGTGGCCAGTTTGAGATAGTGTAAGAATTCTTCTTTGCGTCCTAGGTCATGGCAACACAATGCGAGATAGGGATAACCTTGTGATAAGGCATTATCCTCTTCATTGTAATTCTCATAAGCTCGTTTCAAGATGTGATAACAAGCTTCAACATAGTGGTTGTCATAGAGTGATGCGACAATCTGCATCAGAATAGTTGTGGAATAGTTGGAGTCAACCATAGCTTGCTTCCACATTTCTTCTGCTTCGTCATTCAGATTGTTCTCCAATAGAATATGGCCTTTAAGAACCAACAGACGATTGGGGTCTTCCATCGTGGATGCTGACTTCTCAAGTACCTCTATCGCTTTTCCAGGCTGTTTGAGCGAACTGTAGCAGAATGCCTGTTCTTGATAGATTTGTGAGATAAATGGAGAATTTTCTCCACTTAAATCTTCAGCATGAAGTAAAGCTTCTAATGCTTCCTGTAGTTTGCCTCTGTAAATCAGACAAACACCTCTATAGAAATGTCCAGTCTCGTCGGAAGGATTGTTCTCCGAGTATCGTTGGTAATATTTCTCTGCCTCTTCGTAATTCTCGAGCTGCAGCAGTGCATTGGCTTTGGTGAGTAATCCTTCTGCATCATTGGGGTCGATGGCAATGGCATATTCGCTACTGGTAACAGCATTGCTAAAATCTCCGTTGGCAAGCTGTATACCAGCTAATGCCTTCCAATATTTGGAGGCATAGGGGTTTTTGTCAATCAATTCATTGAAAACTCGTTCCGAATCACTGAACTTGCCCAAACAAAAAAGAATATGGGCCATCAGTTCCTTAAAGTCATCTGAATTGTCGCCAGGACTCCGCATCATCCATTCAAGGGCCTTCTCGCTTTCACCATAGTCATAATAAAGGTTTGCACAGTCTTTGACATAATCTTGATATTCATCGGGATCGACCCTTTTCTCATAATCACGAAGATACTTGTCGGCTTCCTTTATATGTCCTTCAGCTATCATGATCTCAGCTTGTAAATAATGATAGTCTGGATCGTCCTTGTCTTCAATGCAGTCAGAATAGTGGCGAGCCATATTGTAGTCGCAGTCCATCAACGCTTGTCGTGCCATGAAAACATTAGGCAGGGTGGCATTAGGAAAAAGCTGCAGGGCATGCTCTATCACTTCTATAGCTTCATCAGCTCTTTCATAATGATTATAGTAGTCGGCAATATCTACAAGGTCATCAACATCCATGAAGGGGTGTTCTCCCACCTTCATGGATGCCTCATAATAGTTCAGCAATTCTTTAAAATCCT
>Ga0310695_10003379_pt1 | contig 31455 bp, 26 predicted proteins | sample RumenRJG_04DNA_FD_203882 | JGI IMG/M metagenome (GOLD analysis project Ga0310695, IMG submission 203882) | Bovine rumen microbial communities from Lethbridge, Alberta, Canada - RJG_04 (v2) (version 2) | ecosystem: Host-associated > Mammals > Digestive system > Stomach > Rumen | place: Canada...
TTGGCCGTGGGCCGCGTGCAGCAGGGTACCTTCAAGCCGAACATGACCGTTGCCCAGGCTATGACCGACGGGAAGGTCAAGAACATCCGTATCCAGAAGATTCTGCGCTACGAAGGTCTGACTCCGCAGCCAATCGAAGAAGCCGGTCCGGGCGACATCATCTTGATCGCCGGTCTCGACAACTTCGACATCGGTGATACGCTCTCTTCTACGAGCAATCCGGTGCATCTCCCCCGCATCCATATTGACCCGCCGACTATTTCTATGCTCTTCACCGTAAACACCTCGCCCTTGGCCGGTAAGTATGGTGGAAAGTTCATGACGGGTAACCAGCTCCAGGAACGCTTGGAACGCGCCCACATGGCAGACCCCGCCCTCCTCGTCGAAAAGGTCGACGGTGCTTCTACCTTCAAGGTGTCCGGCCGAGGCATTCTCCACTTGACCATCCTCGTCGAAAATATGCGTCGTGAACTCTATGAATTCACCATTGGTTCTCCGCAGGTGATCTTCAAGAACGACGAAAACGGCAAGCTCCTCGAACCGATCGAAGAATTCAAGGTCGAAGTGCCCAACGAATTCAGCGGCGCCTGCATTCAGGAAATCAACACCCGTAAGGGCGAAATGGTCAACATGACCACCGACGAAAACGACCGCGTGACTCTCGAATACCTCGTTCCGAGCCGTGGCCTTATCGGTATCCGTCCGAAGCTCCTTTCCCTTTCCAAGGGTTACGCCATCAGCCAGTCCATCTTCAAGGACTACGAACCGTACAAGGGCGAAATTCCGGCCCGCGTGAACGGCGTACTCATTGCCAAGGAACCGGGTGAAGCTGCAAGCTATGCTCTTTCCAACTTGGAAGACCGCGGTTACCTCATCATCGGACCGGGTGCCGAAGTTTATCCGGGCATGATCGTGGGTGAACACAACCGCGACGTCGACATCATCGTGAACGTGACCAAGGGTAAGCACCTTACCAACATGCGTTCCAAGTCTGCCGACGACATGATTCAGCTGACTCCGTACCGCCGCCTGACTTTGGAAGAATGCGTCACCTTCATCAACGAAGACGAATGCATCGAAGTCACGCCGGAAGTGCTGCGCCTGAGGAAGACCGAGCTCGATCCGATCAAGCGTAAGCAGCTCTCCAAGCGCCCTGCCGAAGAAGATTAATCGTCATTGCGAGCCCCTTCGGGGCGAAGCAATCCACAAAATTTAAGGCTCCCCAACGGGAGCCTTTTTAGTTTGAAAACTGATTCTCGCCTACACCAAGAACCCTAAGCGGCCTTCGCCACTCTGCAGGTATTCGTTCATGTAGTTTTTCGCGATTTCACAGGCCGTGGGAACATCCTTGCCAAGCGCCACGTTCGCAAGGATTGCGGAACTGAGCACACAGCCAGTGCCGTGCTTGCCCTTGCCGGGAAGTCTCGGGCTTATAAACTTGTACTGTTCTTCTTTGTACCACAAGGTATCAATCGATTCCTTGCCGCGGGCATGGCCACCTTTCAAGAGTACGGCAAAGTCGCGCCCCATTTTGATTTCGCCACGGGATTCTGCAAGGCCCAAGCCCAAGTACGCGAATTCATCTTGATTCGGCGTCACCAAGTCAATGGACTTCATAATGGGCATAAACTTTTCGGCATCGCGCATAAAGTGGAAGCCTGCGCTGGCACTTGCAATCGGATCCCAAATGACAAACGCGTCCGGGGATTTTTCGCGCACAAATTCCACAATGCGCTTTAAAGTACGCGACTTTTCCACAAGACCAATTTTCACGAACTTGAACTTATGTTTTTTAAAGAGCGTTTCCAATTGCGCTTCGATGCGGTCCCAGATAACCCAGCCGGGCGCCACGAATTCTTCTTCGTTCTGCTGTGTAAGCGCCGTACAGACCGCCTGGCCGTACACGCCAAAATGCGACATCGTCTTGATGTCCGAGATAAAGCCCGCTCCGGCAGAGCCGTCAAAGCCTGCCACCGTCAAAGCGTGAATCATTTTTTCACCCATACCCTATCCTTTTTTATAAGCCCGCATAGAACCCGATAAGCCCCACCGTCACCAGACAGATCAGGATCACAGCAGGCAATATCGGACGCCGCATCGACTTTGCACCCAAGAAAAATACCATTCCGCCCTTCGTAATCGTATTGGCGAGGCTAGCGAACAAAAGCGCCAGCACCAGTTCACGCACCGCAAGGCCAGATTTCAAGTTCATGTCAATTACGGAGAACGCCACCGCATCCATTTCGGCGGCACCGCCCAAAAAGCTACATGCCAGCAACGCACCCGAACCCAGATAAACGCGTGCCGCATTGGCCACAAACATCACGCAGGTAAAAATGACACCGAACTTGATTGCAGGCAAAAGCTTGAAGGGGTTCGTAAAATCAGCCGATTTCTGCTGGTGATTGCGGAATTCCTTCACCTTAAGGTAAAGCGCATAACCCAGCGCAGGCACCACCGGCAACAATAGCGGCAACGCCAGGGGCCCAGCCAAAGAGCTGCTCAAGAAAATGCAAATCAAGTAAAGACGCGCATACATCACCGCCCAGCTCAGCACAATGCCGAGGGTAAAATCGGATGCATAATCTTCATTTTCGCGGCTGCGCCCCGCCAAATTCAACGTAAGCGCCGTACTGCTGGCCAGGCCACCAAGTAACCCGGTAAGCCAAATGCCCTTGCCCGGCCCCACAAGTTTGATCAAGCCATAACCCACAAAACCGATGCCCGAAATGAACACCACAAAAATCCAGATCGACCGAGGATTCAATACTTCGAGTCCCGGCGGGCCATAAGAATTGTTCGGAAGGAACGGCAAAACCAGCGCCGTAATCACCGCAAATTTCACGATGGCAATAATGTCTTCTTTAGAAAGCCGCTGGGCAAAAGTATGCAGCTGTTCCTTAGCCGAAAGCACCCAGAGCATCACCACCAGCACAATGCAAGATTCCAACAGGCGACCATACCAAGAAATAGCCCCCAACAAATACACCACAAGGACTGCGATATTGGTCGTTATACCGTCGTTACTTACCGCCGGTTGTCCTTCTTGGGAGCGACGCCCCATGGCATAGGACAAATGCGAAGCCACAAGCAAAAGCCCGATAACGATAAAACCGGTCACAAAGGGAGCAACACCATCCATCAAATCCGAAAGCATGGCCGTCATGGCACCAGCAAGTCCCACCAGCGTAAACGAACGAACACCAGCCGGATGCCTATCCGACTTGTCCATATACGTATGCTCGCGCTGCAACCCGATAATCAGGCCAATGCCAATGGCAGCCGCCAATCGGTAAAAAACATTAAAGTCAAGCATGTCCTTAATATATATTAAAGACGAATGACGAGAAACGAAAGGCGAAAGAAAATATCAAAAAAATTATTCTTTCCGCGTCAACTTCGACTTCATGGACGATTTCATGGCATACATACGCTCATCCGCCAAGTGGTAGACTTTTTCTGCGTCAACGCCCTTTTCTTCAGCAACACTGAACGAATACTTCAAAAATTCATGTTTGAAGGCTATTCCATAGGCAACTTCCAGGGGAACCGGTAAATTTGCACTGCTGGTTTTCTGAAGTTCCATCATTTTCGAAATTGCGCCTCCCACATCGGCCACGTGTTCACTGCGAACAATGGCCAAGAATTCGTCACCGCCCACGCGAATGGTGGTTCCAATCCCCTTGAAAGCTTCCCTAAAGACATCGGCAAAGGTTTTAATGAATCGGTCACCTTCGTTATGACCATAATGGTCATTCACCACTTTAAGGCCGTTCATATCGATGCTTACAAAGGCATAATCGCCAAAGCTCTTGTCAAGGATTTCAAAAATCTGCTGGCACTTGGCGCGGTTATAAAGCCCCGTCAAGGCATCCAGATAAGCCATCGTAGCCAAAGCACCCTTTTCTGCACGGTCTTCCAAGATGTAAACCAAGTAGACAACATAGCTTTGAACTAGCAGCAAGACAAAGCCCAACGTCCCCAGCGGAATCCAGGACGATTCCAGCAACGGGTTGTCGGTCGCGATATAGCGGGTAAGGTTAAAGCGAAACAGGTCCGCCACAACCATCACCACGAAGAACAAGACACCGCGGGAAAGAATCTTTCCGGACTCATCCATTTTCCTGTTGTAGAGAATGCCGGAAAAAATAAAGTAGGCCAATCCCGAAAAGACAACCACATGGAAAAACGCCAGCAATTTAGGGTAGAAAAACAAGCCCGTAAAATGAAGAACCGAGGCGACAAGCAGGTAAACGATTTCATAGCACACCAAGAACTTCATAATCAAAGTCTTGGAACGGCCAAGACGCGTCTGGTGCATGTTCCAAAGCAACAACGTAAACGGAATCGGAGCAAAATAAAGGCAGATATATTCAAGGGTCGTATTGAGCGTCAAATTGTAAGACACAATCTGGATCAGTTTCGTGTAACACATGGTCCACGTGCCGAACGTAAATGACAACAATCCAATCATCAGCAGGCGGAAATAATTGACACCGTAAATCCGCATGACAGCACCAACCAAAACCGCGAGCACGCCAAAAAGTATCAGGAATATTCCAATGACAAGAGCAAAAATATGGTGCGAAGAATAATCGCTCACGACATATTCTTCGGGCAAAAGTTCATATTTCGAAAAAACAATTTTTCTGTTATCGACTTTTTCGACAAGAACCACTTTCAATTTCTGTGGTTCGTCATGGTTCAAGTGAACATAATGGTAACCGCACCCCGGGAACGCGCGGTTTTTACCATACTCATACACACTCTTGTCGTTTTCAAAAACCTCAACAGCAGTATGTGCGGTTCGAAACCTGAAAATCGAATTCGATAGAAATCTTGCCGGAATTATACCTTCCAAAATCAGCGAATCGCCGCTTTTGAGATTTTTGGGGAAAGTGTAATTCACCAAAGATTCTATTTCGGTTTTTTCGCCTTTGTATGTAACTGTCCAGCCCTTATCCAAACGGACATGTTGCGGGGCAACGCCATTGGAACGAACTGCACCCAAAAAAACGACAAACAACAAAAGTAAAACAACAGCCGAAACTGACGTCACCCACAAATATTGCTTATGAATTTTTTCTGGCTCTACCAACTAACGCTCCCAGACTTCAAAAGTTGTCGGATAATCGTTCTTTTCATCGGCTTCGAAGCGTTCTTCGCTCACCTTATGCCAGCCCTCGCCCCATTCCGGGAACAGCACATCGCCTTCCACATCGGCAAGGACACGAGTCACATAAAGTTTTTGCACCAAAGGCATGGCTTCGCGGTAAACCGCCGCACCGCCAATGATAAAACACTCCGTTTCGTGGGCGGCGCGAGCGCTCTCGATAGCCTGAGAAAGATTATTGCAAACAATGCAGCCAGGAGCATCAAAGGCCGCATTCCGAGTCAACACGTAATTGGTACGGTTCGGGAGCGGCCGGCCAATGTCATCGTAATTCTTGCGGCCCAGCACAATGGAGTGCCCAGTCGTAATCGCCTTAAAGCGCTTAAGGTCAGCGGACAAATGCCAAGGCAAGTGACCGTCGCGACCGATGACATTGTTCTGTGAAATTGCAACTATTGCAGATATTAACATCTCTCGTCTCTCCTCTTAGGGCGACGCCCGTTCTCGTCTATTTTACACCGCAATCGGTGCTTTAATAGTCGGCCACGGATCGTAATCCACCAGTTCAAAGTCTTCGAACTTAAATTCAAAAAGATCCTTAACGGCAGGGTTCAACTTCATGGTCGGGAGCTTGCGGGGCGTACGGGTCAGCTGTTCGCGGGCCTGCTCAAAATGGTTCGAATACAGGTGCGTATCACCCAAGGTATGAATGAATTCACCCGGTTCGTAGTCACAAACCTGCGCAAGCATCAAGGTCAACAACGCATAAGAGGCAATATTGAACGGCACCCCGAGGAATGTGTCGGCACTGCGCTGGTACAGCTGGCAGCTCAGTTTACGCTTGCCAGAGGCTCCAACACCGCCCACATAGAACTGGAACAGACAGTGACAGGGCGGCAAGGCCATCTTGTCGACTTCGGCCACGTTCCATGCGCACACCAGGTGGCGGCGAGAATCGGGGTTATTCTTGAGGCTGTTCACCAGGTTCTGAATCTGGTCGATATGACCACCATCGGGGGTCGGCCAGCTACGCCACTGGTGACCATAAACCGGACCCAGGTCGCCATTTTCGTCAGCCCATTCATCCCAAATGGTCACCTTGTTGTCATGCAAATACTTGATGTTCGTATCGCCCTTCAGGAACCACAGCAGTTCATGGATAATCGAGCGCAAATGAAGCTTTTTCGTGGTCAGGCAAGGGAATCCCTTGGACAAGTCATAGCGGCACTGGCGGCCAAAAACAGAGCGGGTTCCCGTACCCGTACGGTCAGAACGATCCACCCCATTGTCGAGAATATCTTTAAGCAGGTCTAAGTATTGTTGCATATGAGTAATTTAATAAAAGTTATTCGCCGAATATTTCCACGCGCTTGTACTGTTTCACCTTTTTATCTTCGGTGACAGACTTTTCACGCAAAAGGGCATTGACTGCCTGCAAAATAAGATCCTGGGTATGCTTGGGTACGGGCTTTTTGCCAAGACGGGCCTTCTGCACCATCTTGTGGTTCAAATTGGCAGGGAGCATTTCTACCAGATCATGGTTCGAGGCTTCAAGGGACTGGAGAATTTCATCGAGTTTTGTCATAGCCCCTAATATAAAAATCCCCGGCCCTACGTTCTCACCAAATCCGACTTCATCGACGCTTTCATGGCGTACATTCGTTCATCGGCCAAATGGTACACGTCTTCAGTCCCGACGCGGATATTCTCTTCGGATTCAAGGAATTCATCCTTTAGTAGTTCATGCCTATAGGCAATGCCATAAGCCACTTCCAAGGGAATCGGTAATTTTTCGCCACGCTCTTTCTGAAATTCGGCCATCATCGTCAGGGCGTATTCCACATCGCAAACATGTTCGCTCCGTACAATCACCAGGAATTCATCTCCACCCACACGAATTACAGAACCGATTCCCGCAAAGGCGTCTTTAAGCACATCAGCAAAAGTCTTTATCAGCTTGTCTCCGGTGCGGTGGCCATAATTGTCATTTGCCAATTTCAGGCCATTCATGTCGATACTCACAATGGCATAATCGCTGTAGCTTTTGTCCAGCACCCCAAAAATCTGCAGACACTTGGCTCTATTGTAAAGCCCCGTCAGCGCATCCTTATAGGCAATCTCCGACAAGGCGTCCTTTTCGGCCTTTTCAGAAAGCAGCTGATACGCATAAACTAAATAGCTCAACACAAGCAACAGTACAAATGCAGACGTTCCAACCGGAAGCAGCGTCATTTCAAGGACAGAATGCTCCATATGCACATACTTGGCCACATTAAAGCGAACCAGGTCTATCACAGCAAAGCCCCCAAACACGGAGACTCCGGACGAAAGGATTTTACCCGGAGCGTCGAAATAGCGGTTATACAAGATTCCCGTACAGAGCATATAGACAAGCCCCACCGTGGCATAAACATGGAACGCCCACAAAGTTCTCGGAAAATGCAGCACTTGGGTTCCGTTCAATATAATTGTCGACACAAGGAAAACCATGCCAACGACAGCAACAAGCAACAGCCCATACCAACGCGCTTTGCTGATTTTCTTGTAGTGCATGTGCAGCAACAGCAAGCACAACGGAATCGGGGCGGTATAAAGGCTTATATATTCCAGACTCGTATTGAACGAAAAATCAAGGGAAAAGATTTGAATCAATCTCGTATAACATATCGTCCATAAGCCTAGACTAAAAGAAAGAATCCCCGTCATCAAGATCCGGAAATAAGACATTCCATAATAGAATGCGCCTAGGCTACAAAACAGGGACAAGGCACCGAACAAAAGCGAGAACAATCCGACAGCCAACGACATGGAATGCCTGGCAAAGAAATCCCCATAGGCATATCTGGCAGGCAACACTTCCAATATCGGCAGCACATCCCACGCATCATCTTCTGCCATATGGAACCGGAGTTCAAACATTCTGTTCTTATACTGCAAAACTCCCAAATACACAAAATGAAGGCTGCTTCCGACCATATTCCCTTCCGAGAAATCCTTCTTGCCGCTTGAATACAACAAGACATTTTCGCGGTAGGCTTCAACAACAGCATGGTGAGTTGCAAAGCGCAGCACCGGATTTTCCGGATAATCAGTCCCGAGCCGCCGCATCAAAATAAGGGTATCACCCCTCTTTATGCTATGGTCTTCAAAAGCATAGTCCTTGATAGAGGGTAATTCTGTCGTATCGCCATGGAATATAAGCGTCCAGCCTTCATCCAGATTCAGGATGGAATCGCACTTGCCCTGCTTAAGAATATTCGCAATCACGATGTTGATTACCATAATCAATACGATGGCCAACATCCAAGCAAATATTTTACGACGTTTATTCATGATAAACCTTAACGCTCCCTCGTAAAAATTAATCTAATAAAACAAATCTGAAATAGTCCTAAAAAATTTCATTTTTCATTATTACCAAAACTGCACAACAAAAAATCCCCGGCCCTATCGGGTCGGGGATTCTTTCAATGTTTTACAGACTGATTACTGCACCAGGTTGCTTTCGCACTGGGTACCGTCGTTATCCGGCGTTACGAAGTGCATTTCGATACGGCGGTTCATTTCGCGGCCTTCGGCAGTGCTGTTGTCGTCGATCGGGCAGCTAGAGCCCATACCGATAGCCTTGATACGATCCTTCTTCACGCCAGCCTTGGTGAGGGTCTTCATCACTTCCTTAGCGCGGTTTTCAGAAAGCTTCTGGTTGGTCTTTTCCTTACCCACGTTGTCGGTGTGACCCTGGATCACAATCTTCAGATCCTTGTAGCTGTCTTCGTTCACGAGCTTCTTAGCCACGTTCTGGAGGATCTTCTTAGCGTTGGATTCCAAGGTAGCCTTGCCGCTCTTGAAGGTCACGCCATCGAGCTTTTCGACAGCCTTCTTCGGGCAGCCATGGCCGTCGTCACCCGGTTCATCCGGGCAGCGGTCGATACCGGTACAAACGCTTTCGAATTCCTTCTGGAGCTTCTTGGTAGCAACCCATTCAGAGCAGACGCCATCCTTATCCGGGTCCGGATCGTCATCAATCGGACAACCCTTATTCCATTCAGGACCGGCTTCAAGTTCGCAACGGTCATAGCCGCGGCACATATCCTTGAACTGGTCAAGCATCTTCTGCTTGGTCACCCACGGAGAGCAGAGGGAGTCACCATCCGGGTCCGGGCTTTCCATCGGGCAGCCCTGAGCAAATGCTTCACCGGCTTCGGTCGGGCACTTGTCAACACCAGAGCAGATACCGTCATACTGATCGAGCATATTCTTTTCGGTTACCCACGGATCGCAGAGGCCATCCTTGTCGGTATCCGGGTTGCCGAGCGGGCAGCCTTCGTTGGTTGCAGGACCAAGTTCGGTCGGGCACTTGTCGATACCCTTACAAGACTTGTCAATGAACCATTCCTTGGCCATATTTTCGTCTTCAGCAGCCTTTTCGAAGTAGAAGCCCATCTTCTTTTCGGTCACCCACGGGTCGCAGAGGCCGTCGTTATCGGCATCCGGATCATCCCATGCGCAACCCTTATTGGCAGCAGAACCAGCTTCACCCGGGCACATATCGTAACCCTTACAGATGTCAGCGAATTCGTTCATGGCACCTTCGTCAGTCACCCACGGAGAGCAGAGACCGTCACCATCCGGGTCCGGCTGCTTGGTCGGGCAACCGTTGAATGCCGGAGAACCAGCCTGAGCCGGGCAATCGTCAATGCCTTCGCAAACGTTGGCGAACTTCTTGGTCATCTTCTTCTGAGACACCCAAGCATCGCAAACGCCGTCACCATCTGCATCCGGATTGTCAAGCGGGCAACCATCGTCGCCTTCGCCAGCTTCGTTCGGGCACTGGTCTACGCCTTCGCAAACTTCAATAAATTCAGATTCAAAGCCCTTTTCTGCAACCCAGGAATCACAAACGCCGTCTTCGTCAGCGTCCGGATTACCCAACGGGCAACCCTGGTTCAGACGGTGGCCCACATCATCCGGGCACTTGTCTTCGTCATCCGTAACGCCATCGCCATCGCGGTCCTGAGCAAGCAGGTAGCCACTCCAGGTGATACCGCCGTAAACGGTGTATTCCGGGTTCACGCGAATGTTACGCACTTCGACACCACCCGGACGTTCGCTAGTTTCAAGAGCCTTGGCAGCCACAAACTTGTCGCCACCCAGGTAGTAAGAAGCACCCATGTGGAGGTCGACGCCCACCGGCAGGTGGAACACCAAGGCACCGGTCAGCTGCTTCATGTCAAGCTTGCCATCTCGATTCGTTTGACATTCTGCGCCTTCAATGCAGTATTCGTAGTCATCCATCTGGATATCCCAGTAGTATTCCACGAAAACCGACATGAAATCCATAAAGTAGACTTCTGCAGCAGCACTCATGAACGGGAGAGACAAATAGTCCGCATTTGTCGTATAACGGTAACCACCGTTCAAGTGCAACAGGAACGGGAAGCCGTCACCACCATCAAGCTTGCTTGCATCCATCGTTACAGCGAGACCGCCCTTAACCGTGGTGATCTTGTGTCCGAAGGGGTATGCAGTAGCATTCTTCTTGTTGATGTATTCAGGTTCACGAATCCAGAGACCCTGCTTTTCGGTATTGGCGGTACCGGCAGTCACACCACCGAACACGGCAATATCGAACATCTGATCTTCAGGCAGCGGGAAACGAGCCTTCATATCTACCTTGAGGTTACCCACATAGCCAACCTTGGTATTGGGAATGGCACCCTGGCCACCCACATCCTCAGCATTGAACTGATCATAATAGACCGGCATGGTCACGCCCAAGTCAAAATAATGCCAAATGCCGATGGCAAAGCCGATATAGGCACTTCCGCCCACAAAGTCCGCTACCGGAGCATTCTTATCGCTAAGAAGGCCTCCTTCTGCATTGTAAGTTTCCTCGTGAATTGCTGTACCGGCTTCATTATTCGGAAACATATCATTGCCGAAGGTTGCATCGCCCAAAAGGGTAAACACAAGCTTGGAATGTCCAAGGGATTGTGCGGCCTGGGTCTTATTCACGCCAACAAAGCCTTCCTTGTTGATTGTCTGGGGATGTCCTGCAAAGGCAGAAGCTGCCAAAGCGAGGGCAAAACCCATAGCTACCTTATTCATAGCATCTCCTTATAGTGGGCGGCCTACCAAACAAGGCTACCCGATTTAACTATTGTAAATATAACTTATTACTCAAAAAAGCAACAAAAAAATGCTCTTTTTTTTACCTATTTAATGAAAATCACACAACAAACAGATTGTAAAATTTTCGCAACAAATTTATCCCAAGTCCGTTTCGAAGGTCCGTTCGAACATTTCCGGTTTCATCCTGCAAATACTGGTATATCCGCCTTTCCCCACCACAATGTGGTCCAATACAGGTATTTGCAGAATACGCCCCGATGCACAGAGAACTCGGGTTATGGCCATATCTTCCATACTGGGTTCCGGGGAACCTGAAGGGTGATTATGGGCGAAAACCACCGCTACGGCACGATCTTCAATAGCCTTGGCAAAGGCTTCGCGGGGGTGCACAGGAGTCTTGTTGACAAGCCCCGTAGTGATTTCATGAACCCGGATAACGCAATTGACCGAATTCAGGGTCACCACCACCAGATGCTCCTGCTCCTCGAATTTCAAAAACGAAAGTCTCGACATGAGGTCATCTGGAGACATGATCGGTTTTGATCTGGCGCTCAGAATATAGCGTCCCGAAAGTTCCAAGCAGGCAAGCACCTGGGCAGCCTTTACCTTGCCCAAGCCCCGAATTTCCCGGATTTTGCTAAGGGAGGGCACCTTGGTTTGGTTTGCAAGAAAGTCTGCCAAATGGCGAGACAACTCGAACACATTGCAGTCCTGGTTTCCGCTACCAAGAATCAAGGCAAGCAATTCTTCGTTAGAAAGGGCGGAAGCCCCCATTTTCTCAATTTTTTCACGGGGCATCTGTTCAGGGAGATTTGACTTCATGGTTAATCCTTTTTTAATGAGGGTTCTCTATATTACACGCCAAATCCGGAAAAACAGTTCAAATTTGCATCTACACTCCCGCACTTTTTCTATTTTTTGACTAAATCACTTGAACGGAAGGTCCCTTATGGAATTAGGCAAATACAACCGCGCCCGGGTAGAAGAAATCATGCCCCAGGGCTATTACCTGGAACTGGAAACCGGCGGGCGCGTGCTACTCCCCGGTAAAAAAGAAGAATTTACCTTGAGCGAAGGCGAAGTTTTAGACGTATTTGTCTACATGGATTCCGAGGACCGCCCCATCGCCACTCTCGACAAGCCCTACGCTACCGTCGGTGAATTTGCGGTTCTCGAAGTCAAGGACGTCAACCGCATTGGCGCATTCCTGGATTGGGGTCTGAACAAGGACCTGTTCCTCCCCTACAAGCAACAACTGGGTGAACTCAGACGCGGTGACCGCTGCGTCGTGTACATTCTCGAAGACGACAAGAGCAACCGCATTGTGGCCACCGAAAAAATCAAGAGTTTCTTGGATCCCGACACATCGGAACTCCACTTGGGTCAAAAGGTGCAGCTCGCCGCCTACGAAGTCACCCGCGACCACATCGACTTCCTGGTAGACTACAGGTACACGGGCCGCCTTATGGTTACGTCCGCCACGCCCCGCATCTATATCGGCGATACCATGGCCGGTTACATACAACGTTTCACTGAAGACGGGAAAATCACCCTAAACCTTACTCCCGTAGGCTACAAGGGTATCATGAAGAGCGAAAGCCCCGCCGCTATTATGCAAAAGCTCGAAGAAGCGGGCGGATTCCTGCCCTACGGCGACCACAGCGATCCCGAAGAAATCCGCCGTGAATTCGGCATGTCCAAGAAGACTTTCAAGAAGATTCTGGGTACGCTCTTCCGCGAAGGAAAGATCGTCCTTTCCGACGAGGGATTCCGTAAAAATTAGTTAGTATACTCTACCGGAACTTCGTCTTCGTTTAACACGCGAAGCTCGATACGGCGGTTCTTTTTGCGACCCGCCTCGGTACTGTTGCTCGCCTTAGGCTGGCTGGACCCATAACCGCTTGCCGAAAGACGGCCACGGTCAATTCCCTTGTCGACCATGTAAAGGAATACGGTATAGGCGCGCTGTTCCGAAAGAGTCTGGTTGAACTGGTCATCACCTTCGGAACTTGTATGGCCCTGGATTTCGATACGGGCCTGAGGATTTTTCTTGATTCCGGCCACGGCCGCATCCAATATTTCAATGGATTCCGGCTCCAGTTCAGCGCTTCCGGCCTTAAAATTCACCCCTTTCAATTCTACACGGGTATCATCGAACACGACCGTAATACCGCCCGTGCTAGCCGTAGGCGAAACGTAAGGCGTTGTACCACACTCAAAAGGCCCTGTCACACTCTCGCAAAGAATCGTGTAGGTCTCTTCTCGAGGAATATGGAATGTTACCTCGCCTTCTGCATCCGTAGTCACGGTCAGCTTTTTCTGGGGATCGTTCTGTCCTACAAAAGTCAGTTTTTTATGCCCTTGGGGAACATCGTCGCTGTTGGTATAAGTCACGGTCAGCACGGCGTGGGTCTTGTTCGGAAGTAAATCTCGGGCAAAAATGGGAGCCACCACCAAATTTGTAATAAAAACAACCCCCAAAACGGGCAAATAACCGAAACGAAACACTTTCACGGAACACTCCTTAAAAAACGAGGCAAAGTTAGAAAAAATATTCTAAATTTGGACACGAATCAAAAAATCCTCCAAGGAGTAATCATGAAGTTCAGTAAAATCGCAGCGGCCGCGCTCGCCATGAGCATTTCTGCATTTGCCGCCGACGCCACCGACAATATGACCCTCAAGGGCAACGTACAGACCCAAGTCACCAAATCCATCAATGATGAAGACAACAACTTCAGCAGCGGCTGGATTCGTGCCAACATCGGCGGTCAGTACAAGAGCGAAAACTTGGATGGAACCATCATGCTCCGCATTTTCGCCCCGGAATTCGGCAACAAGGTCAAGGATGGCGATGGAAAGACCACCTACTACGATAAAATTTTGGCCGACCTCTACTGGGTGAACTACAAGTGGGCTCTCAACGAAGACAATCTCTTGAACCTGAAAATCGGTCGCTGGAAGACCGACTGGTCCCAGTCTACCAACTTCGGTACCTATGTCGACAAGGATTTGACCAAGCGCGGTCTGTGGATGCGCGATTACAGCCACAACGCTCTTGAACTGGGCTGGAAAAACGGTCTCAACCAGTTGAACGCCATGGTTGCCACCAAGGACGGCAAGGCAAACCAGGGTTACGTGCGTATCGAAGACGACATGAAGTTCACCTTCCCGATGGAAGTCAAGGTGGCTTACCGTTCTAACCTCATCGACGTGGTGCAGAACACAGCCTATATCACCCACCGCGTGGCAGCCTACGCCAGCTACGAATTCATCTCTTTCCTCCGTGCCTACGGTGAATACGCCTGCATCTACACCCAGAACGACGACCTGGATGCCAACACCGAAAACTACATCGCTCCCGAATCCAAGTATTTCCAGCCGGGCATCTACTACCAGCCGTTCTACCTGGGCCTGGACTTCGCTCCGAAAAGCAGCTTCATGAACACCCTCATGAGCCACCTCATGGTGGAATGGGAATACATCAACAAGCGTGACAACCTTTATGGCGCTCCGAAGGGCACCTACGACGACTGGGCATGGACCGTTGCCTACGTCAAGAACATTGGCAAGTCCAAGATTCAGTTCAGCGTCTACAGCGAAAACGAAATGAGCGATGTGGGTCTCGCCTTCCGCCTGACCAGCACCATCAAGTAATTTTTGATTGTAATGCCAAATTGGTTTAAAGAATTCTCTTGGGAACGAATGTTCGACGCCATCGCCGAACGTTCCGTCACTCCAGTGAAGGTCGCTGTCATCGCCGGCAAGTCGTTCCTGTACTTCCATGGACTGACCCGTGCGGCAGCCCTCACCTACACGACGTTCTTGGCCGTAGTGCCGCTCCTGATTTTGTTGACTTCGATTACGCTTGCTGTCGGATTCGGCAACTTCTTCTCGGACTACCTACCGCACTTAGTCACGTTCCTGGACTTGGACTGGCCTATCGATCCCATCATTTCCATTGTGCAGAACGCCGAACATGTGCCTATCGGCAAACTCGGCTTTATCGGCGCCATGGGTCTTTTCATCACGTTCATTCTCGCTTTCGGCAGTCTGGAATCGAATTTCAACGTGGTATGGGAAAACAAGGTTTCTCGTCCGTTGCACAAGCAGATCCGCATCTATACCCCGCTGTTGCTAATCTTCGCGGGTATTATCGGTCTGTATGCCGGTTTTGTGAACCACATGCAAAATGCACTTTCGGTCATTGTCGTCGATGGCCTGCACTTTGACCAGTCAGTTCTCAAGAGGCTTATCAACGCGTTCTGGTACTTGACCTTCCACGGTGCATTTCTCTTGATTATCTTCTTGACCCTGTATGCGCTCCCCGCAAGACCGGACCCCAAGAACTACACCAAGAAGAAGCTGCTTGTATCGTCTATCGGCATCACCATCCTTGCATGGATTTGCATTATCATCTACGTGAAGATTCTGATGCTTATCCAGACCATGCTGGTGACGCGTATGTCTATCTTCTACGGTTCGCTCGCCTTCATTCCGCTGATTCTTTTCTTGGTATTCGGCATTTGGACCATCGTGCTCTGCGGTAATTCCGTGGTTTGGACGATTTGCACCTGGCCCGAATCCAAAGACCGCATCTGGAACTGGGAAGGAAGCCCTGCCGAAGGCCTGAATATGACCAAGGATCGACTGTAATTCGTATTCCGAATTTTCTGAATTAAAACACGTTGTTGCGAGAGCAATGCGATGCGGCAATCCAGCCTAGAGCCATTTGCCGCTTTTTTTTATACATTGTATAAAAAAGGACTTTGCTTATGAAAAAGATTCTCATTCTCTTGGTGGCCCTGGTGGCTTTTGCAAACGCCGAACTCCAGAGCGTAAAATACACCCCAGAAGAAAAGACTGATGACGGGCTGAAGGCTTTCATCGGCGTAAGCGGCGGCAACGTTCTCGTTGCCGATGATGGCGCCATTTTCGCGAACCTCCGCATCGGTTTGGACATTAACCCCCTGTTCTCCACTGGCGTGTGGGTGTCTAGACTACTGAGCGATGTGCGCAATTATAACGTTGCCGAAAAGCAGATGATTAAGTACATGTCGGTCGGCGGTTTCGTGGAACTTTTCCCTGTCCGCATCAATGACTTCTCTATTTCTATCCCGATCCAGATTGGCGGAGGCGCCCTCTACGTGATGGAACCCGACGACGAAGCTTTCGAATCCGAAGACTACTTCTTTACCGCCGACATGGCAGCCCACTTTAACTACCGCATCACCAAGATGCTTGAAATTTCTATCGGTGGCGGCTACCGCATGTTCTCTGGCATCGAAACAAACGGCCTCGAGAATCTGGATTTCTGCACCCCGTTTGGCGAACTGAGATTTACGATTAGAGAGTGACACGCAGTGTCATCCTGAGTGAAGCCCGTAGGGCGAAATCGATATACAAGACTTGGGGCTTCAGCCCCTTAGTCGAGTTAGGTTCAAAGGAGCAGGATCTAGTCAGCAAATGCAAGAATTCATCAGCATACGCGGCTGCAGGCTGCACAATCTGAAGAATATCGATGCCCAGTTCCCGCTGGGCAAGATTTCTGTGGTATGTGGACCTTCGGGCTGTGGGAAATCGACTCTTGTCCTAGACACCCTGCATGGTGAATCTAAACGCCGCTATTTGGAAACGCTCTCGCCCTTTGCTGCCGAACTTTTAGGCGGTCGCCGAATTATTCCGCTAGATAGCGCCGAAGGTTTGCCTGCAAGCCTTGCTGTTGGCCCGAGCCACGGCGAAACGCCTGCAAAAGCTTACGCATTGAGCATCTCGGAATGCGATTCGACTTTACGAGCCCTGTTTGCGGCGTATGCAAAGCCCGCCTGCCCCGTTTGCGGAAAGCCCATGGAAAGCACGAGCCGCGAAGACATGATTCGCGAAATTGCGAGCTTGCCGCAAGGGAGTAAATTACAGTTTTTTGCGCGTATCGATTCCGAAAAACACACGACACTCGATAAGCTCTCGGCGGTGTTCCTGGCGCAGGGCTTTACACGCGCCTTGGCCGATGGCGTCAGCTACTCGCTGGCCGACTTGACTGAAAGCGAAAAGAAGATTGTCCCGAAGGAATTCTTTATTGTCGTGGACCGCGTGATTGTCCGCGAGAATACGCGCACCCGTATTGCCGAAGCGGTTGATGGAGTCCTGAAGCTCACGCACGGCGAATTGATTCTAGACCTCAACGGGAGCCGTAAACTTTTCAGCACGGTGCCGCGTTGCCCTGAACACGGAGCACAACTATCCAGGCCACTCGCGCCCGAAGACTTATCGCCGTATTCCCGCACGAGCATTTGCGAAAAATGTGGCGGCACCGGAATCATCGAAGATGGTGACAGCAGCGAAGATTGCCCCGATTGCAAGGGTCTTCGACTCAAGCAAAATTTTTTGAATGCCGTTATTGACAGCACGACTTGGCAAGACATTTTAAGCACGCCTTTCGCGGAACTCGAAAGCCGGCTGCACGCCCTGTTCGACAATCGACTGTCGGCAAAGCAGCAGCCAGCATTCCGCACGTTGATTGACCGCATCCAGGCGATTGTCGATTTGGATATCGGATACCTTACGGCAGGGCGTGCAGGCGCCACCCTGTCGGGTGGCGAAGTCCAAAGACTCCGGCTTTCGAGCCTCAGCACCGGGCACCTGAACAACCTTTTGATTGTCCTCGACGAACCCGCCAGCGGACTCCACCAGAGCGATGTGGAAGCCCTCTGGAAAGTCCTCAAGAAAGTGCAGTCCCGCGGAAACACGCTCGTACTCATCGACCATAACCCAGCCCTCATCAAGAAGGCGGACTGGATTATTGAAATGGGACCAGGCGCCGGCGAAAAAGGCGGCGAAATTCTGTTTCAAGGAACCGCGAAAGAAGTTCTTGGCAATCCGGTATCGCCCACAGGGAATTGGATTAAGTTATTAGACGAGAAGAAGTGTCATCCTGAGCGAAGAACCGCAGGTTCGAAGTCGAAGGATCCAAAGAATGCCACGACTATCGATGTCGAGAACTTCGCCCTATTCGACATGAAGCCGGTCACCGCGCATTTCCCGGTGCAAAAGTTCAGTGTCATCACGGGCCAGAGCGGTAGCGGCAAGTCTACGATTTTCTTCAAGAACCTCGCCCCACGTGCCGCCAAGGGCGAATTCGAAAGTCTAGGCATCCAGGCGCTATCAATTCTTTCGACAGGTGACTTCCACGGGAACCGACGCAGTACCGTCGCCTCGGCCATCAACCTGAACACGATTCTCCGCGACCTATTCGCAAAACTTCCCGAAAGCAAGGTCCGCGGCTACACCGCCAGCAAGTTCGCGACGCACGCCCCCGGAGGCCGCTGCGAAAACTGCAAGGGCGAAGGCGTCATCCTCGATCCCGCAGGCTACGAAGAATCCGAATGCCCCGTATGCCTCGGCAGACGCTTCAAAGATGAAATTCTCGAAATCCGCTTCAAGTCGCTTTCCATCGCCGACATCTATGACCTAGAAGTCGGCGACGCCTACAAGCTGTTCATTAACATGAAGCCCTTTGCGGACAAACTCAAACCGCTCGTAGACACTGGCCTCGACTACCTGAAACTCGGGCAGACTACAACGCACCTCTCCGGCGGCGAACGCGCCCGTTTGCGCCTTTCTATCGCCCTCGCTCGCGCGAAGGCTCCGAACACGCTTTTCCTTTTCGACGAGCCCGCCCGTGGTCTCCATCAAAAGGACATCCAGCATCTACTCGACCTGATTCGCGGCCTCACCGAAGCGGGCCACACCATCATCGCCATCGAGCATGCACAAGACTTCGTAAACGCCGCCGATTACGCGGTAGAACTTTCGCGCAAGTAACGCGCAATTTATTTTCGATTTTACTTAAAAGACTTCTTCGCGTTTTCTAGCGTTTCAATCACCTTATCGCACCAAGCGTCAAAATCAGGATCTTCCTTCTGGAATTCCGGATGTGCGAGCACGTAATCAATAGTACGGCGGATTCCCTGGTCAAAACGAACCTCGGTGCGGAACGTGGGCACGGCGCGCTTGAGTTTTGAATTGTCGAACACCACGGAGTTCGCCTTGTCGCCGATGAGGCTCCCTGTCAAATCGTAGTCGCTTACATCCGCCAGGAACTGCGAAGACACATAGTAAGGCTTAAGTTCGACTCCGAGCGCATCGGCAACCGCCTTGTAAATCTGATTCCAAGTGAGAGTTTCATCGCTTGTTATCTGGAACGATTCACCGACAGCATGCACATTGCCCATCAGGCCCACAAAGCCGCGGGCAAAATCAGTGTTGAAAGTCATGGTCCAAAGGCTCGTACCGTCGCCGTGAATGATGACAGGCTTGCCTTCGAGCATACGCTTTGCAACTTGCCAACTACCGTTCTTGCCGTGAACGCCCAGTGGAATGTGGCGTTCATCGTAGGTATGGCTCGGGCGCACAATCGTAATCGGGAAACCTTCTTCGCGGTACTTGCGCATTAGGAATTCCTCCCCCGCAATCTTGTTGCGGGAATATTCCCAATACGGATTCGCAAGGGGCGTTCCTTCAGTAATGCGATAGTCCGAAAGCGGCTTCTGGTAGGCGCTCGCAGAACTGATGTACATGAACTGCTTGGTTTTACCCTTGAATAGGCGGTAGTCGCGTTCCAGCGCACTCGGGTGAAATACGATGAAGTCGCAGACTACATCGAACTCCATGCCCTTGATTTTTTCTGCAACGGCTGCTTCGTCGTAGATATCCGCCTGGATGATTTCGACACCTGCAGGGATGTCTTCTGCGGGGCGATTCCCGCGATTGAGCAAGTAAAGTTTCCAACCCTGAGCCACCGCAAGGCGCGTAATCGCCATGCTGATGGTTCCCGTACCGCCGATAAAAAGTGCGTTCATAAGAAAACAAATAGTAATTAGGAATTAATAAGGAATGTGTGATGTGAAATGTGAGATGACAAATCCAAAATTAGTCATTTCACACTTGTACTCTCACTTCGCTCAAGTACCAAATGCTAGGTTCGGCCATGTTCAAGCAAGCTTGACCGCGGCACTCACCTTACGCATTTGTCACATTTTTACAGTTTTGCATGTGCGGCGATGGTGTAAATCGCGGTGACGTCCTTTGCCTTGAGCGGAACAAAGCCCCAGCCGTCACCTGGATTCTGCTTTTCAACCAGCTTCGGGATATCTTCTTCCTTGGCGCCGAGTTCAGCGAAGTTGATGGGCATACCAATGGAATGCAGGAAGCGACGGAATGCCTTGATGCCTTCGAGGGCGGTGGCCTTCGGGTTCTCGAAATTCATCTCGCAGCCGAACACGCGGGTAGCCATCTGGGCAAAACGCATCACGTTGTGGTCTACCACGTATTCCATCCAAGCGGGCATGATGACTGCAAGGCCCGCGCCATGGGCGCAGTCGTAGAGTCCTGAGAGTTCATGCTCGATGGCGTGGCTATTCCAGTCCTGACTGCGCCCGCAACCCACAATGTCGTTGTGAGCCACCGTCCCCGCCCACATGATGTTGGCGCGAACCTGATAATTGGTCGGGTCGGCAATGGCACGCGGGCCTTCCTTGAGCATGGCCAAGAGCAGGCCTTCACAAAGACGGTCTGTGGTTTCGACTTCGAGCGTATTCGTGAAATAGCGTTCGAAAATGTGGGCAATAATGTCGGTAATGCCGCAAGCCGTCTGGTAAGCCGGCAACGTGCAAAGGAGCGCCGGATTCTGCACCGCAAATTTCGGGCGAATCACATCAGAGCCAATATCGCGCTTGAGCATGCCATCTTCTTTAGTCACCACAGAAGCGCCACTGCCTTCGGAGCCCGCAGCGGCAATCGTCTGCACCACGCCAATCGGGAGCGCCTTCGTAACCGGCAACTTTTTCGCATAAAAATCCCAGAAATCGCCATCGTAAAGGCTACCTACGGCAATGCCCTTGGAGCTATCGATCGTAGAGCCGCCACCGACGGCCAAAATAAAGTCTACCCCATTGGCGCGCACCATCTCGATGCCCTTGTAAATGAGCGTATCGCGCGGATTCGGCTTCACGCCACCGAGTTCCACATGGGCAATTCCAGCCGCATCGAGCGATGCCTTCACGCGGTCAATCAAGCCCGAACGCACCGCAGAGCCCCCACCGTAATGGATCAGCACCTTGGTGCCGCCATACTTTTTAACGAGTTCACCGCATTCATTTTCGCGGTTCATGCCAAATACGAATTCTGTGGGGCTGTAGAAGTTGAAATTATCCATGTTTGTCCTCTTGTTTCTCCTAAAAATACAAGAAAATCCCGCCCGAAAGCAGGATTTTCACAAGAATTTCGTTCACAAAAGGAACCAAACACGCCGAACGGTCTCCCGTGAGAGCCGAACGGTCTTATTAGGTCGTATACTCGGCATTAATTTTAACGTAGTCGTAGCTCAAGTCGCAAGTGAAAGCGCTTGCGCTAGCGTGCCCGATGTTAAGAACGAGCGTTACTTTGTATTCACGCTGGCGGACTACCGCACGCAGAGCCTTGGTCTGTTCTTCGTCGAGCTGCACCGGGCGGCCATTAGAAAGCACCTGCACGTCGCCAAAGAAAAGATCCGTCTGTTCGGCAATCATGTTGCAGCCACTGCTACCTGCACTGCTCAGAATACGGCCCCAGTTCGGGTCTTCGCCGAACATAGCGCACTTGGCCAAGTTAGACGTACCAATGAAACGGGCCATGCGCAAAGCCTCTTCGTGGCTTTCGGCCTTTTCGATGCAAAGTTCAATCAGCTTGGTAGCACCTTCACCGTCGCGAACGATATCCTTGGCAAGTTCCTTCATCACGAGCATCAATGCTGCGCGGAATTCACCCTGTTCGGAGAGAGTCAAGTCTTCGTACTTGATTCCGCTCATGCCGTTAGCCAAGAGAATGCAAGTATCGTTCGTGCTGGTGTCGCCATCGACCGTAATCGCATTGAAGGAATCAGCGATGTCGGCGCGGAATTCAGCAAAGAAATCGATCGGCAAAGCAAGGTCAGTCGTAATAAAGGCAAGCATCGTAGCCATGTTCGGGTGAATCATGCCCGAGCCCTTGCAGGCGCCACCGATGGTCACCACACCCTTTTCGGTCTGGATTTCAACGGCATGACTCTTGAGAGCAAGGTCAGTCGTCAGAATGGCGCGGCCAAATTCTTCGGAAGCGTCGGAGTGGAGCTTTTCAACCAGCTTCGGGATACCGGCTTCAATCTTGTCCATCGGCATCAGGTGGCCAATCACACCGGTGCTGCAAACGAGCACGCTCTTCGGAGTAAGCTTCAAAGCTTCTTCGGTAAGGACAGCCATGCGTTCTGCATCGCGCAGGCCCTGTTCGCCGGTACAGGCGTTTGCGTTACCGCTGTTCACCACAACAGCAGAAGCAAAGTGGGCATGTTCAAGAGCAGCTTTGTCATAAAGCACCGGAGCAGCCTTCACCTTGTTCGTTGTAAACACGGCAAAGCAACGTGCAGCCTTTTCACTCTTCAAAAGAGCCATGTCAGCGTTACCGCTGGCCTTAATGCCTGCACAAATACCAGATGCGGTGAATCCCTTGGGGGAACAAACGCCGCCTTTTTCCAATACAGTGTACATAGTATCTCCTATTGTTTTTTACGCCCTAAATTATAGCAAAAAAGCGACTATGTTGAACACGACACGATTCCGCTCTACAAAAAAATTCTAATTTAAAGGCATGGCTAAAACACCCTGTACTAAAGAAACTTACGACAAATTGGTTGAACGTTACACCTTCCTCAAAAAGGTCGAGCGTCCCCGCGTTGTCGATGAAATGGAAGAAGCCCGCAAGCAAGGCGACCTGAGCGAAAACGCTGAATACCACGCCGCCAAGGAAATGCTGGCTCATATCGATCTGGAAATTCCCAAGCTGGAAGACCAGATTTCTAATGCAATTATCGTTGAATTTGACGCAAACTCCGACACCGTTCGCTTTGGCGCCACCGTTACCGCCAAAAACCTTGCTACCAAGAAAGAAGTGGTCTACCAGTTGGTGAGCCCCGAAGGCGTCGACCCGATGAACGGCAAGATCAGCTTCAAGAGCCCCATGGGTTCCGCATTCATGGGCAAGAAGAAGGGTGAAATCGTCGAAGTCGTGACCCCCAAGGGCAAGAACCGTTTCGAAATCGTCGACTTCAAGTAAGCTATGATTCTAGCCCTCATCGGCAAAGACCAGTTCTCCAAGGATAAGCAGACCGACAAGTTCCTGACCGATGCCCTTGGAGACCGCAAGAACGACCCGCTTTCTAAGCAGATCGTGTATGCTTCTGACACAAACATTCCATCGGTTGCCGGGCTCATCATGGAAAGCTGCGGCGCCGTCTCCATGTTTGCGCCGGAACAGGCGGTGGTCGTCCGCAATGCCGATGCCATGAAGGCCGAAGAATCAAAAGCCCTCGCCCGCTGGCTCAAGGATGCTCCCGACTGCAAGTTGCTGCTGGATTTTGATGAGCTCCGTGCCAATTCGGAACTCTACAAGATTCTGCAGAAGGTCGGTAAAATCGAAAAGTACGAAGAACCCAAGCAGTACAAGATGCAAGAATGGATTGCATCGAACGTACCCGCCCACTTCGGAAAGCCGATCGAGCCCGCCGCCAGCCAGTACCTGGCAGACGCTTTAGGTACCAACACCAAGCTCATTTGCGAAGAACTGGAAAAAGCTTTAATCTACGATCCCGACTGCACCAAAATCACCTTCGATCTCGTGAAGACCATGATTACGCCCCGCCGCGAAATCCCGCCTTACGAGATTCTGAACTACTTTGGAATGCGTGACGCCGTAGGTTACACCCGCAAGTTGCACGAAATCCTTTACGGCAACAAGGACAACGATGCAATCCGCATCGTAAACGCCCTCTACGGTCATGCCGTAGACTTGCTCAACTTCATGTCGCTTACCGCCAAGAAGATGAGCGCCGAAGACGCCGCCCAGGCTCTCGGCAAGAACTACTTCATGTTCTGTAAGCAAGGCAATGCCGCCGAATGTTGCCGCCGCTGGGGCAAACCGCTCCTCTGCCGCGTCATCCGCCGCCTCGCCGACCTCAACTACGAATTCAAGAGCAGCAGCTGGACTGTTACCAGTCAAGAACTGGCTCTCGCCGCACTCGTGGTAAGGTAGCTAGTAAAGCTTAGTTGATCCTTCAACAAGTTTTTAAGTTCTAATAAAAAATCCCCGAAGCAACCATCGCTCCAGGGAAATTTCTTTTATGCAAGACTTAAATTAGTTCCAGCCTTCTTCCTCTTCTTCAGCAGGAGCCGGAGCGGCAGGTGCCGGAGCGGAAGCCTTTTCGGAAGAAGCCTTTTCGGCAGGCTTTTCCTGGGCAGGTTCCTGCTTCGGTTTGGGTTCCACAATCGGGGTTTCATCGTCACCGGGTTCTGCAGCCGGAGTGCGTTCCACCTTCTGGGCCTGCGGAGCACCTTCCATGGTATCGGAGGCTTCAGAAAGTTCCACGGAGCCCACATAGTTGCGGATAATGCGCGGGGTCACGAAGATAATCAGGTCACGCTTGGTGACAGCCTTACGGCTGTACTTGAAGAGATTACCCAGCAGCGGGATATCCTTCAGGAACGGAATACCGGATTCACTTTCGGTATTTTCGTTACGGGTCAAACCACCGATCACCACCGTTTCGCCATCAGCCACCACGACCTTGGTCTTGGCTTCCTGGGTACTGATCACCACCTGGCCCTTTTCGTCATAGCCATAAGAGTTGTTTTCGGGGTGCAGGTCAAGCAAGATGCGGTTGTCGCCAGAAACGTGCGGAGTCACCGTCAACTTGATACCTGTTTCCACGAGCTGCGTCGAAGATTCACCGCTATCGTCAATCACGCGGATAGATACCTTGTCACCCATGAACACCTGGGCTTCAGTGTTGTCGAGGGTAGAAACCTGGGGGCTGGCAAGCACTTCGGTAGAAGCGTCACCCATGATGTTGGAAATTGCAATCTGCAGGTTGTTGTCTAACAAGCTTGCAGTAATTGCAGTCGTTGCATTGCCAACAGCCGGAGAAGCACCGCCGTTGGGCAAGGAATGAATAGCTGCACTGGTACGAGTATCGCCAGAACCGCTACCCTGCGGAGTCGTAACTGTACCCGGAGTCAAAGCCGTGGTACCCATTCTTGCAGTCCAGTCCACACCCAGTTCGCGGGCGCGTTCGCTGTTCACGACCACGAGCTTTGCGGTAATCATGATCTGGAGGGTTTCGACATCGAGCTCGGTCAAAGCCTTTTCCATCTGTTCGATCTTGCCGTCGGTATCGTACACGATAATGGAGTTCGTACGTTCCACCGTCGTAATGCGGCCACGGTTAGACTTCATGCTTTCCAGCACCTTCACCAGTTCTTCGGCCTTGGCATGGTGCACCTGGAAGTTCTTACGGACCAGCGGAGCATTCTGTTCTGCCTGGGCTTCTTCGTCAGCAATCTTCTTCTGTTTAGCCTGGTATGTAGCGGAACGCTGAATCAAGATATACTTGTCTTCGATAATCCAAGTCAAGTCGTTCATACTACAAATAATGTCAAGAGTTTCTTGCCATGTTTTCTTTGTCACCTTGAGGCTCGTCTTACCCTTGACTTCGGGAGCAAGAATAATGTCCACACCGGCAATTACAGAAACAGAGCTGAACACCGCTTCGAAGTTCATGTCAACAAAGCTGAAATCGTACAACTTCTTATTCGGAGTCGATACAGAACCTTCAGCAGGAGCACTCCATGCAGTAGTGAGACCCACCACCAAGAGAAGAATAGTAAGGATTTTTGTCATATTTTTCACTTTTGACCCCCAAGTTTATCGGGAAGACCCATGGAGTAGCGACGGCTCACCCCGAATTCCTGAATCAGGAAGAGTACGTCAGTTTGTGTGATTTTTAAAACTTTACCGTTGAGAATCTTGTCGCCTTCTTTAACGGTGTACGAAATAGACGGATTCTTGGATTCAACAAGAATAGCTACCGGCACATCCGATTCCCAAATGATACCCACCAGTTCAACCTGGTCAATATTGATACCTTCTTCCACAAGGCCATCCACTTCGACAAACGGGTCGCGACGGCCAAAGGAACTATAAGTCACGCGGTCTTCATAAAGACCATCGAGCTGGCTACCAATCTGCGCGGTGTTTGTCGTGAGATTCGTACCACGTTCCTTGTCAACTTGTTTCAGGCGTTCTTCTTGCACAGAGGAAAGTTCGTCAAAGAAACCGACGGCGCGGCGGTCCACATAGCCCACCCTGTTACCGTACTGGACTTTGCGATACAGGCCCTTCATATCGAGGCTTACCAGACGATCGCCAAACACAAGGCGCTGCATCACCTGAGAGTTCTCGTTCGGGGCGGCGTAGAATTCCGTTTCATCTGCAACCACAATCAGTTCGCGAACAACCGGACGCAGGTGGAATGTCTGGGAACCCGAAATAATCTTCTTGCTGCCCTTGTCGAGATTCTTCACAAAGGCATCGAAGTTCGGCTTTTCGTCAACAGCCTTCATCCAATCGCGCACAAAGATTCCCTTGGGCTGTGCGGACCAGAATACAAAGCCATCCCTATTGATTCCCTTTTCGGCAATCTGCAACACAAGCACGCCATCCTGCACCAAGATAACCGGCTGGACAGCGCCCTTCAGCTGAACCTTAAGACCATTTGCGCCCCAAGTCACGGACTTCACCAGAGATCCGGCGCCAATCCTGAAAATAGGAGACTTTTGCGGACCGGCAAGGCCAATGGTCAAGGTGTAATTCTTGTCAATCGTAGAAACGTTCTGAATTTCAATGGGTTCTTCAGCCACAAGGCGGAACTGTTCCATACCGGAACCGATGAGAACCGTCATTTCCTTCAGCTTCGGAAGCAGTGCAGAAATAGCACCACCCTCGAGAATGGCCTTGTCAATCTGCTTTTGCTGTTCGGCCATGAGTTTTTCTGCTTCACGGGCAGCCTTTTCGGCAGCCTTCTTTTCTTCGGCCAAGCGTTTCTTTTCTTCGAGAGCTGCCTTTTCGGCAGCCTTCTTCTCTTCAAGAGCGCGGCGTTCCGCTTCCTTCTTTTCGGCAGCTAAACGCTTCTTTTCTTCGGCAGCAGCTTTTTCGGCAGCCTTTTTCTCTTCAGCGGCGGCCTTGGCGGCAGCCTTCTTGTCGAGGGCAGCCTGCTTTTCAGCAGCTTTCTTTTCTTCAAGAGCACGCTTGTCGGCAGCCTTCTTTTCTTCGGCCAAACGTTTCTTTTCTTCGAGGGCGGCCTTGGCGGCAGCCTTCTTGTCAAGAGCAGCCTGCTTTTCGGCAGCCTTCTTGCGTTCAGCAAAAAGCTTAGAAAGGGTCCAAGACTTTCCGCCCTTATTCTTGAGTTTAATCAAGAAGTTGGACTTGTCCAGGGCAATTTCGTTTTTATCCGAAGCAATCGATGCGCCAACAGCCATTTCAATCTTCAAGAATGCCGTACCCTTGTACGCATCCTTGAACACCTTCATGGACTTGACAAACTTGGAATTGGCATCAATGTCGTAATCACCTTCGCCAAGAGCAAAAGTCGTTTCAGAGAAACCCACCGTCAACTTCTTGGAAGCGGCATCGTACTTCTGGAAGAACGTGGGCAAGTTCTTGTCAGATGCAAAGGCAAACACCACCTGGCAACCCTTTGCACTGCAATCAAAGCGCACATCCTTGATCTGGGCGGCACTAGCAAAAGCCGTAAAGGCAAGCAACAAAAGAAGAATTTTCATTTTCATCATTTGCCAACCTTCTTAGATGTGTACGTAGTCAGGTTGAATGTCACCGACATGGTAATCGGAGTCCAGCCATGAGTTTCAGACTTTTCCACTTCGGCCTTGATACCCGAATAACGGTTCAAGCGAAGGTTCGTAATGGCAGTCGGGTAATTGAAGTTCGCAATTTCTGCAAACAGGTAACCCAGCATGTGGTAGCCCGAATTGACGGCAATCGAATAACGGTTTTCGATATAGTGTTCCTTTTCAGCGCGGCCTTCAGGATTGAACTTCTGAATCTGTACCATGGAGCTACGAATCACCGCGTAAAGGTCCTGCAAGCGCAGCGGCACCTTTTCTTCTTCGGGGAACATTTCCTTCAACTTTTCGAAATCCTTTTCGGCCTGGGCCAATTGCATTTCGAGTTCAGCCACGCGATGCTTCTTGGCGTTGATCTTGTCCAGTTCTGCCTGAGCCGACTGAAGATCACGTTCCAGAGATTCACGCTGATACGTAAACGGATCCCATACATAGTTATACACTAGATGGGCTGCAACCATAATCAGGAGGCACACGACTATGGCATAGACGTTTCGTTTGTCTTTTAAATCTATCTTACCCATTATCACCCTCCCCAAGATCTCGCTTGAGAACTATCTTGATGGTGAAATTATAGGCTTCTTTTCCATCCACCTTTGCAGTAGAGATGGTCACCAGCGAAACCGATTGGATACTCACCTGCTTTTCGAGCTTCACCATGTATTCGGCTACTTCCGAGAAGTCGTAGGTGACTCCGCGCATTTCAAGATCGAATTCACCCATCTGGTTAATGCTTGTAATCCACATGTTAGGCGGAAGCACCGACGAGATATTTTCGAACAAAATAACCCAGCGTTTCTTGCTCACCTGGATGGACTTGAGAGCATTGATCTTTGTATTGACAACACCCTGCTTCTGTTCCAGGTCGCTAATCTTGGAAAGCAGCGGACGTTCACGTTCCACTTCTTCCTGAACACGGTTCAGTTCTTGGCTCAGACCGCTAATAGTTTCAGAGACATAACCTTGCAACATGACCACGGCAACAATTGCAACAAGCAGAGCAACTGTGGGCCAAATGATGCGACGGTCCGTTACCCAAGAAAAGTCTTTTTGCTTCTTGCGGAATTCCGGCGGAAGCAAGTTAATGGAAATGGCCAAGGCATTTCTTGTGGTTTCTTTTTTCGTAGACGCCATTAGAACTTCCTCATTGCCAAGCCCAACGCAGGGGCGTAAATATTGGAGAGAGCGATCGAGAGACCACCCTCGCCAAACACCTTGGAATCACAGGGCACGAGCCTGAACGGATTCACCGTGTCAGTCTCGATACCGGAGTGTTCTGCGATAAATTCCCTCAGACCAGGGGCGGCGGCTCCACCTCCACCCAACAAAATTTTGTCTAGGGGTTTGGAATCTTCCGAAGACGAGAAGTAGCGGATACCGATATCGATCTGCGCCATCAGGTCCTCGTATGCCAGTCGGAGCGCTGCTTCGACTTCAGCTTCGGAGAATCCGTCTACCACAGACAGATCTCCCTTGCTCAAAATTTCGTGGCACTTTTCGGAATCAATGCCAAGGTTCATGCAGGTCTTGCTGACCACCATATCCAAGGAACCACCGGCCATGGCACGCATGGAATGGAACTGGCCGTCCTGCACGAAGGCCACGCTCATCTTCTTTTCGCCAATATTGAAGATTGCAACAGTCTTTTCTTTTTCAGCATCTTCGACCGTTGCCACATAAGCATTCAGCATGCCGAAAATATCGACATCCAGCGCCGATAGTTTGAGCCCGCGTCGATTGAAGAACTGAGCCCAGGAGTCCAACAGAGCGCTTTTTGCAGCCACCACGTTCACCTTGACGTCTTCGTTTTCACGGGAATAGATCTCGTAGTCAATCACGTTGTCCTGGTCATCGAAGGGCGGACGGGACTGGGCAGTCTGAAGAATAATGGCCGCTTCATTTCCGTTTTTCGGCACCTTGACAGACACACGGTCCACCAGAACACCACCGGCGCCAGCACCGCAGTTTACCGATGCAACAATATCGCAGGAATCGTCGATGGGGTGACGAATCAGCAGCTTCGCCATAGCCTCGGCGAGCAGTTCAGCCCCATCCTTTTCGCGTTTGCCGTCCTTATCGGTGGGAGCATCCCCTTCACGCACCTGAATTTCGCCATTGACGATACATCCATCAGGCACCCGTTCCAAGTCGGCGTCTAAAACAATCTTGTTTCCGCTCGCGCCATGCAAGACCTTGACATACTTGATGCTGTAATGACCAACATCAATGCCAACTGTCTCGCGCAAGCCACGGATTTTAGAAATCAATCCTAAAGCCAAAGTTAACTCCGATTGTAAAACATTTCCTTACTAATTCTACCTTTATAAAAGCAGAATGTCAAGCGAAAAATCAATCTAAGTCATTGAAAATGAACTACTTAGGCCTGTTTAGTCCACTTTTTTGCCTGTTTTTTTGACTTACTCAGTTCAAACAGGTACTGAAGCACTCTTTCCTGGGTCCAACCGAAGGTTCCACGGAAAGAAGCTGTAAGGCAATAGTAGTTGGGGAAATCCTTGTTTTTTTGCCCTAAATTGCGCAAAATCTCAATTTCCACGTCTTCGTCGCCAAAGCTGGGAAGCTCAAACTGGATACGCAAATGCTGCCCCGGATAGCATTCCTGGGGCAATCCAATCATGATACCGCCTGCAGAAAGGTCCAGAAGGGTTCCTCCAACGGTGTTTCCGTTTTCAAAAACGGCCGTCACGGGGAACGCCACCTGTTCACGAACCCAACGACGCAGCTGGCGCTTATCCAAAGAAGAGGAATGTATCAGGACTAGATTATTGGTTTCATCCACACGTCGAACAGGAATGGTCGTAGAATAGATAGCGTCATCGGGTCGGGTCCATCGGATTCGAATGGAGCGCCCCACCAGCGAAGTGGCCGGTCCATCACTCCCATCGTAAGAAATAGCCCATTCCTTTTCGGTTCGCCACACGATATCGGAGCGCTTGATCAACGTTCCGTTTTCAGGAATCAAGTCAATGCGGTCTCCCACATTAAACTGTCTGGTAGAATAAACTTCAGACAAAGGATTCGATGCCGTAAAATTCATCTTGTGGCGGAGAGCTTCCACTGCAGCAAGAGTTTCATCTCGGACATCGAATACATCGCGAACATAGTAGAACGCTGCTACCGCTTGTTCAAAGAGCCCTGACGAATTCAAAATGGCATCTTTGTTTTCAAAGGATGACGTTCTAATTATTTTGTCCAAAGTCCTTTTTTCTTTAGGAGAAAAACCGAGTTCTGCGACCCTATCATCAAAAGCTTGGGTACCAAACATTTCCTCGTTTTCACGGCGGTCATTGATGCGATGGACTTCCAACAGCACCAACAGCGCTATGCACAAGCATATGACAAAGGCAAACCAAACTATTTGAAGCGGGTCAATCATGATTACTCAGTCCAGACTCCGTTGATGTAAGTTCCCAGGACGCTGGAAGGAAG
>Ga0310695_10003382_pt1 | contig 31412 bp, 22 predicted proteins | sample RumenRJG_04DNA_FD_203882 | JGI IMG/M metagenome (GOLD analysis project Ga0310695, IMG submission 203882) | Bovine rumen microbial communities from Lethbridge, Alberta, Canada - RJG_04 (v2) (version 2) | ecosystem: Host-associated > Mammals > Digestive system > Stomach > Rumen | place: Canada...
TTTGTGAGCGTCAGGAACTCTACAATACTACACAATTCAGAACACTGCTACTTTTTTTGTGGGTCAGGCTGAGAAGCGGCTATTGGAAAACGTGAAGATGGCTATCGCGACAGCGATTTGGTACAATAACAAAACAAAATGAAGAAGAATTAAATCGACTATTTATTGAAATATATAGTCTCCAAAATGAATTAACACCGGAGATACAGGATGAAGAAATAACAATAAAAAGGGCAAGGTTAGATCGAGATGTGGTTTCTTTAATATCGTATGCTATAGGCTGTATGTTCGGCCGATATTCACTGGATATTGAAGGATTGGCCTATGCGGGCGGTGATTGGGATAAAAACAAATACAAAACTTATACTCCCGACATAGATAATATTATTCCAATCACAGATGAGGAGTACTTTGAAGATGATATCGTTGGCCTTTTTTGCGACTGGATGAAAAAAGTGTACGGTGCAGATACTCTCGAAGAAAATCTTGATTTTGTCGCAAAATCACTCGGCAATAAGGGCGATACTTCTAGGAATGTGCTGAGGAATTATTTCATGAATACTTTTTTTAAAGATCATTGCAACACCTATTCTGTGTCCGGATCCGGAAAGCGTCCGATATATTGGCTCTTTGATTCAGGAAAGCAGAATGGCTTCAAAGCTTTGATTTATTTGCATCGTTATAATCAAGATACAGTTGGACGAGTGCGGACTGATTATCTACACAAGACACAAAAAGCTATCGAACAGGCTATGCAGAGTGCTCAATACACGCTTGATAACAGTAAGAGTGGCACGGAGAAATCAAAAGCGACAAGGCGCATCGCTAAATACACTAAGCAGCTTGCAGAGATTCAGTTGTATGATGAGGCTATTGCACACGTTGCTAATCAGCGGATTGCCCTTGATCTTGATGATGGTGTGAAAGTGAACTATGCAAAGTTCCAAGGTGTAGAAGTCGCAAGGGAGGGCATGAAAACCATAAAGGTTGATCTTCTGGCAAAGATCTGAGGGAGGAAGAAAATATGAGTTTAAAAAGGATAGAAGTTAATAACTTTACAGTTTTCGAGAAGGAAGAAATAACCTTTTCAAGCGGGATAAATATCATTGTAGGTGCAAATGGTATGGGAAAAACGCATCTGTTAAAGCTCTTGTATGCCGCGTCTCAAGCAGTTGATCCAAAGGTGTCTTTCTCAAGAAAAATAGTTGGATGCTTTCTCCCAGATGATTATCGGATAGCCAGATTAGTAAAAAGACAACAAGGAGCTAACAATGCAAGTGTGAAAGTAACGTCCGGAAGACAGGGATTATTTGAGGGAAAGACTATTTCTGTGGCGTTCAACAGCAAGACGAATAAATGGGATGCAGAGGTGAAAAGGGAAAAAAGTTGGGAAGAACAGCTGTCTGGTATGACAAGCATTTTCATACCCGCAAAAGAAATCCTGTCAAACGCTTTTAATCTAAACGCTGCGGTGGAAAAGAATAATGTATCTTTTGATGACACTTATCTTGATATCATCAATTCTGCCAAGATTGATATTTCAGTCGGAAAGAATTCAAACGAGAAGGAAAAACGGCTGAAAGCGATAGAAAAGATTATAGGTGGTAAGGTAACTTATGACGCAAAAAAAGATGAGTTCTATTTACGCCAAAGAAATAAGAAAATAGAGTTTCCTCTTGTAGCCGAGGGAATAAGAAAAGTGGCGTTGCTGTGGCAGCTTATAAAAAATGGAACCCTGGAAACGGGATCGATACTTTTATGGGATGAGCCTGAAGCAAATTTAAATCCTGTATACGTTCCTATTATCGTAGATCTTCTTCTTGAATTGCAGCGCAGTGGAGTGCAGATTTTTGTTTCGACACATGACTATTTTATAGCAAAGTATATGAATGTGCGTAAGAAGGATGACGACAATGTGAGATTCCTTTCTTTGTATCAAACTGAAAATGGTGTTAAGTGTGAAAGCGCAGATTCGTTTGTTGAGCTAAAAAATAATGCTATTATGGAAACATTCATAGGATTATATGAAGAAGAAATTAGAAAGGTGATGGACTGATGATTACTATCACAGAATCTGGTATGATATTTGGTCCATTTACTGATCAACAAGTGTACCAGATAGAAAAATCTGATGCCTATATAAACCTTGGAGAAGGTATAAAGGTTGTAGAATTTGTATACAGAAAAAATGAAGAAAAATTATTTTTTATCGAAGCAAAAAGCAGCAGTCCAATGCCAGAAGGTGAAAAGTTTACTGACTATATTACTGATATTGCAGATAAATTTACGCATTCTTTTAACCTGTGGCTTACATTAAACCTTAGACGGAGAACCGATACTATCACATCCGATGTGATGGAAGTCAATATGGAAAAACAGATATTTCGTTTCATTTTGGTGATAAAGGGGCATGAGAAATCCTGGCTTCCACCGATAAAGGCGGCACTTGAGCGAAAGATGATGGCTGAGATAAAGATTTGGAAACATGAAATTATTGTCCTTAATGATACGCAGGCGAAGGAAAGAGGCTTGATCCGGGAGTAACATTGATAGAAGAAATAGAGCCAGATCATGATAGATATTAAAAACTTGACCTAAGAGTATTTGAAGGGGTTGGAGATAAAGATCATTGAGTAGCTTTCAATAGAAAAGCAGCTTACCATTAAACAAGCCATGGATGTCTATTAAAAGAGCAGACTCTCCGGTCAGATTTGTGACTGTCGTTACGGAATAGAAACATGGATTACTGATATCTGGTTCAAGATTAGATTGAGAATGAATCAGAACTATTTGAGGAAGCATAGATGGATTTACAAAACATACAGAGTCAACTAAATGCTGAATTCTTCAAACCTTCTACTAAATATATTTTTTGGTTTGATGACAAGGCAGAGTACGAGACAGAGGTATCGGAGCTTGTCTTAGAACAAGCGAGACTTCATGTGCTGACAAGGGACAACTGGTTCTATTCCAAGTGGCTTTTCGCTGAGTCAGATCCGGATAGCAAGTACCTTATCTATGCTCCGTTTGCGAGGCCATCTGATGCGGAATTCCCGCTGGCGGATATGTACTACTACTCTGTTCCGTATTATACAGACCGTATTACTCAGATGTCTCAGGAGATTGGCATAGAGACAAAATTCAAGGAGCATCTGGCTAAGTATGCAAACTTCTGGAAGAACAAGACCAGGATCGAGAAGTTTAAGGAGTTATCCATTGACCACTACACTTCTGAGACCATCGATATTGGATTGATTGCCGTGCTGACGGATGTGAAGACGCCAAATTTCGAGGAGATTGTCAAACAAATACTGTTGTCTCCAGATGCAGAAGGATATTTCCGTGTGTTGGATACTAATGGGCTGACTGTGCGCTACTGGGAACTATGTGCGAAGTATTTCGGTTATGAGTCTGAGAACCGGAACATGGATGATTTGGCGGCCTGTCTTATCATGACATATGCCGGGAACACCATGAAGGGCAAACTTCCGGACACATGGAACAGTCATCAGCTGAAACGGCGTAATGATGTGGTCGTCTTTGTGCGGAACATCATGGATAACGTTTTGTATAAAGATACATATGACGCGATAGCAGAAAGGGCAGATAAAGCACTGCGAGTATCCGCAAAGCTGTACGATGAAATCCGAAAGGGCAATTTGGATCTTTCGGATGTGATGGATTGTGATGCTTTTGCGGGTATTGATGAAATCATCATCCGGTGGATGCTTGACCAGCTGAGTGATGAGTTAGTGGATGCTGCAATTGGATGCTATACGATTGGTGAGGCGGCCGATCTTCGTATGGGCAAAGCCTATCATTTTGCAGATCGCTTCAGCTGTAAATATCAGACATTGAAATATGCATGGCAGATTATGAAATCTGTTAGCATTATGGATTTTTCTTCTGATGTGGAGGAAATGATTAAAAGTTACCGGAAGGATAGGTATCTCATAGATTCTTATTATCGCTGGTTTTATTATTTTTTTGATCAAATTGAAGATACAGATCCATTCCTGCCAGTACAGGATCGCGTTGAGAATATATACGCAAACACTTGGTTGCAGCGGACCGTTCCGAAATGGAATCAAGGGCTTACGCAGGACACGTTTAACAGTTTGCACCTAATCAGGCAGCAGCGATTCTATGAGCATTATCTCAGACCACACGAAGGGAAAGAACGTGTAATTGTTATCATTTCGGATGCACTGCGTTACGAATGTGCGATGGAGATGATGAACCGCTTTGAGTTTGATGAGAAGTGTACTGCAAAGATGGATGTTATGCTCAGTTGTCTTCCGTCAGTTACTTCTGTTGGCATGGCTAGTCTTCTTCCTCATAAGGAGCTAAAGGTTGATAAAAGTTTGAATGTGACTATTGATGGAAACGGCTGTGGAGATCTGCATTCCAGAGATAAGATTCTGAAGGCAAGAAACGAGAATAACGTGGCATTATTCTTTGACGAAGTCGCGAAAGCCGGAAAGACAAGGGTGCGGGAACTGTTGCAGGGAAAGAAAATCGTTTATATCTACCACAATCAGGTGGATGCCCGGGGGGATAAACCGGCGAGCGAGAATGAAGTATTCAATGCCTGCGCAGAGGCGATTGATGAAATCGTAAAATTAATCCGAAAGCTTACTGGGGATATATCTGCCACCAGGTTTTTCGTGACAGCAGATCATGGCTTTTTATATAAACGAAACAAGTTGCAGGAAAGCGACAAGATCACCATTCTGCAGAAAGAAAACTGCACATATGAGAACAAGCGTTTTCTGATCACACAGAATGAAACCAGTCAGCAGGGGCTGATCTCCCGGATGATGGCATATATGGATCATTTCGTAACAACCCCGATCGGTGCAGACATATTCGCTGTTGGCGGTGGCGGATCTAACTATGTGCACGGAGGATCTTCATTGCAGGAAATGCTGATTCCTGTAGTTGATGTGAGAACAGCCAAAGGAAAGCAAAATTTTGATTACGTGGATGTGATCCTTGCCTCTGTTTCCCGGAAAGTAACAAACCTGATTACGCATTTTGACTTTATCCAGACAGAAAAGGTCTCGGATGTAATGAAGGCAAGAAATGTAATTGCGTACTTCGCTTCAGGGAGCGGTGAAAAGATATCCTTTGATGTTCCAATTGTGGCGAATATCAAGAGTGATGCACTGGACAAGAGGACATTCCGTGAGAAGTTCACTTTGAAGAGCCGGGAATATAAGCGAAGCGACAAATACTATATGCATATAGTGGACGCGAATGATGAGAAAAACATTCTCCACAGTTATGAGTTCATGATAGACATAGCTTTTGTGGATGACTTTGGCTTTTAACGAGGGTGTGTATATGTTTTATTCGCCATTAAGATATCCAGGGGGCAAAGGAAAGCTCGCTGATTTTATTGCAATAATGATCGAAGTAACCGGACATATAGGGGGCACCTATATAGAGCCGTTTGCGGGTGGGGCTGGAGTCGCAATTGAGCTGCTGGAAAAAGATATAGTTTCTAGTATTGTGATAAACGACTTGGATAAAGGGGTTTATTCTTTTTGGCGCGCTATTTTAACAGAAACAGACCGCTTTATCGATACTATACGTAATACACCAGTAAATATGGACGAGTGGAGGAGACAAAGAGAAATTTGCCTTCAAAAAAATAGAAGATATAGCTTTGAATTAGGATTTTCCACGTTTTATATGAATAGGACGAATAGATCTGGAATAATCAAAGGTGGAGTTATCGGAGGTCAAGAGCAGGATGGAAAATGGAAAATAGATGCTAGGTTTAATAAAGAGGAGCTTATAGCGCGAATCAGAAAAATAGCGGCCAAAAAGCATTTAATCCATCTTTATAATAAAGACATTGAATCTTTTATTACCAAATATGTCCCGAAATATGAAGAGAATGCATTTATATATTTTGACCCACCGTACTTTAATAAAGGGAAGCAGTTATACTTAAATTTCTTTAACTATAAGGATCATGTCCGTATTGAGGAAATAATACGTAATCATGTTACATGTGATTGGATAATAACTTATGATGACGTTCCAGAAATTGCGACTATTTACGGTGATAGGTGTATGAGACGATTTGCTTTGACATATAGCGTCGCAAATAAAAGGAGAGCTCATGAATTGATGATATTTAGATCTGAAGATGAGATTCCATCGGATGAGCTTTTGCGACAACAAAAGATTCGCTTGGCACTTTAACAACGGGAGAAAAAAATGGCGAATTTGAAGCGGCTATTTGCAAATGAATTGTATTTGAAAAAGTTCCGTTCTTTTAACGAAGTCAAAATCCCTCTTGGGAGAAAAATGACAGTTATAAGCGGTGTAAATGGTGTGGGGAAATCGAATATTATTTCTCTTATTTCGTCAGGTTCCGGTGTGAGTAGAAAATCTGCACTGGGAAGTAATTTTCAACCGGAGTTCTCAGATTTCTTCGTTATAGATGTTAATGAAAACTATCAAGATTACAAACTATACTTGTCATATGTCGAGGAGAATGGAGAGTTTGCCTTGGCAAAGAGGCTTTCCTTCAAAGACGATACAGCAACTAATCGTGGAATAAGAATAATACCTAGGACCACAAATGAGTATAGCGAAGGAATAAATATTACAGAAGCACAACGGATCGCAAAGGAGAAGTATGGCTCGGGTGGAGCAGCCCGTGTCCTGATTCCAACCATATACTTAAGTTTATCGCGTCTTTACCCACTAGGTGAAAAGAAGAGTCCCGCGAAAGTAAATACAATAACAAAAAGAAGTCCATATGCACAGCAGGAAGTCATGGAAAAATACCGTGAGTGGTATAACCATTTAATTCCTGGATCTATTCAAGAGGATGCTGCTGTCACCGTGATTGAAAAAAAGGTTTCTTCGAGAGACTCCTTGCATATGGATATTGACAATACCCCCACACTTTCCCAGTCTATTGGACAGGATAATGTTGGGAACATTGTGAGTGCTTTAGTTGATATCTATCGATTGTCGAAAAATGAAAATTACTGTGGCGCTATTTTGTGTATTGATGAAATAGAGGTTTCATTGCATCCAGATACACAAATCCGATTATTAAGTTTACTAGAGAACTTAACTGGTGAACTTAAAATTCAGGTAATGGTAAGCACTCATTCGCTCACCATCCTTAAAGAATGTTTAAAAAAAGAAGAGAGAGATGAAGTTAATTACCGAGTTATCTATTTAAAGAATCCATCACTGCCATATGTTACAGAAAGAAAATCGTATGAGCTCTTGAAAGCAGATATGTTTGGTAGTTTCGATTACAGAAAGATTCGCGCACGGATGTATTTTGAGGATAATGTCGGCAAACAGATATTCAAGTCCTTAATAGAAGCATATAGAAGTGTTCTAGGCAAAGTAAAAAGCGATGAGACAGGGAAAGTTCTAAGAAATCCAGGCAACAATTATCAGACCATCAATAGAGAAATTGTTGAGATTGCCAAAGTTTTAGAGTACTTCGACAACCTAAATATTGTTGTGACGCATTTAGGATGTGATCAATTGATTAATATCTCAGAAGCAGACACTGCCTTTTTTAAGCGGATTATTTTTATGCTGGATGGAGATGCAAGAATTAAAGGAAGGAATAAGCCAAATGTAAGGGATTATTTGACATCATTTTATAATCCTAAGACGGAAGGTGTTTCAGAGAGAGAGCACTCCGAAAATGTTATATTTGCACCTGGATACTTTGCTCCCGAATCATATCTATACAAGATCATTAATCATATATGTACAAATGAACTTGAGAGCATGGACTTCTGGAGGAGTCTTGATAGAAATGAAAGTACAGCATTGTACACAGCCGACAAAATAAAAGCTCTCTTCGCTTCGTTGCCAAATGATTTTAACAATGATTCACTAAAGTCTATTTTTGGAGATGTCGATGTTAAGGGCGATGTATGGGGGTTTGTGATAAACACAGAAATATTATCATACTACTACTCAGATTACAAAAAGGTGGGTTCATTGATAGAGTTTCTTAAATGCTTCTCAGCTGCTTACGAAATGTCATATTCATTAACGGTGTCTAATCGATATGTTTAAGGAAGAGTTTGTATTCTTCATCATACGCGACAAGAGATAAAACAGATAACGAAAGGACATGGATTATGGAAGAATTCAGAGAAGATTCTATTTCTGAAGAGACTGCTTCAAACAATGACTCTGGGAGAAATCCAAACGCAGAATTGAACAAAAAACTTCGTCAGTATTTCGATGGCAAAATCGTACGGAAGGATTTGACCAAGCACATTAAGGAAGGTGCAAATGTTCCGGTCTATGTTTTGGAATATCTCCTGGGACAGTATTGCAATTCCGAGGATGAGCAGATTATTTCCGAGGGAGTGGAAAATGTAAAGCGGATTCTTGCCAATAATTATGTACGTCCGGATGAGGCACAGAAAGTCCTCTCCGCTCTCCGTGAGCGTGGTGCGTATACAGTCATCGATAAGGTGACAGTCATTCTCAATATCAAGAAAGACCGGTATGAAGCGGAGTTCTCCAATCTGGGAATCAAAAATATTCCAATCAATTCGGATTATCCGAAGCAGTATGATCGCTTGTTGGCGGGTGGTATTTGGTGCATCATCCAGCTCGATTATGAGTATATCGAAGAAGAAAAGGATATGAGTCCGATTCATATCCGAAAGCTGACACCCGTACAGATGCCGCATATTGATATGGATGAACTGAAGGAGGGTCGGAAAGCCTTTACAAAGGATGAGTGGATCACTATTCTGCTTCGTTCCACCGGCATGGAGGCGTCCAAGCTTCCACCGAGGGCGCAGTGGCTTCTTCTTACACGCATGCTTCCGCTGGTGGAGAACAACCTGAATGTTTGTGAGCTGGGACCGAGATCGACCGGTAAATCTCATCTTTATAAGGAAATCTCACCGAACTCCATCCTGGTTTCCGGCGGTCAGACCACCGTTGCAAATCTGTTCTACAACATGGCTTCCAAGACGGTCGGTCTTGTCGGTATGTGGGATTGTGTTGCTTTTGATGAGGTTGCCGGTATTACATTTAAGGATAAAGACGGCATCCAGATCATGAAGGACTATATGGCTTCCGGTTCCTTTGCCCGCGGCAAAGAGGAAAAGGCGGCATCCGCTTCCATGGTCTTTGTCGGAAACATCAATCATGATGTGTCGGTCATGATGAAGACATCACATCTATTTGAACCGTTCCCGGAAGCAATGGCGTATGATACTGCTTTCTTGGATCGTATGCATGCCTATATCCCAGGCTGGGAGATTCCCAAGTATCGTCCGGAGCATTTTACGGATGACTATGGCTTCATAACTGACTATCTGTCTGAATTTATGCGCGAGATGCGGAAGGAATCATATGGCGACTCCATCGATAAATATTTCCATCTGGGTAAGAACCTTAATCAGCGTGATACCATTGCTGTTCGCAGGCTGGTGGATGGCTTTGTAAAGCTCATCTATCCTGATGGGGAATTCTGCAAGGAAGATATCGCAGAAATTCTGGATATTTCCCTCGAACTGCGCCGAAGAGTCAAGGAACAGCTGAAGAAGATTGGAGGTATGGAGTTCTATGATGTGAACTTCTCTTATATCGATAATCAGACTTTTGATGAACATTACGTAGGTGTCCCGGAGGCTGGTGGCGGAAAAATTATTCCTGAAGGAATAACTAAGCCAGGTCATATATATACAATTGCCAGAGGTAAGAATGGACTTATCGGTACCTTCCGTTTAGAAACTCAGATGCTTCCGGGAAATGGTAAGTTTGAGAAGAAGGGCTTTAGTCTGGATAAAGATAGTAAAAGTGCTGCAGATACTGCTTACTCTTATCTGAAGGCTCATGGAAATTCCATCAGCAGGGCCATTAGCACGACATCAAAAGATTATATTATAGATTATCAGGATCTACAGGGCATTGGCATGACAAAGAGTGTTGCCCTTCCAACATTGGTGGCTATTTCTTCAATAGCTCTGATAAAACCTACAGTGGCTGGACTTGCAATAATAGGGGATATTTCAGTCAGTGGAACGGTTATAAAAGTGGAGGATCTGGCTGCAGTACTGCAAGTATGCGTAGATTCGGGAGCCAAAAAAGTATTGATTCCAATCACTTCCGCTTCGGATTTCGGAACAGTTCCTGCAGATTTGTTATCTGCCATCCAGCCAATATTCTATTCTACTCCGGAGGAGGCTGTATTCCGGGCTTTAGGTGTGGAATAAAGATGCAATTTATTTTCCGGTTAAATCTCTTTGGAAACAAGTTCTACGATATTTAGATGTTATTGGTGGTAATTAAGAAGCTATAAGACTAAGAATAATTGTTTTCTGCATTAAACGTGGTAGATAACTCTGATGTTTATGGTTCAAGAAAGCGATAGTGTTATAAAACTGGAATAATCAATAACGCCCTTGAAAAGAACTGCTCGACAACTTTTGATGAAACCACTATGAAACGCCAAGGGAGGATAGTCATTAATGATTAAAGAGTGGAGTGAAATACAAGAACGGTATGATGCAATTAAGAATCATAAACCAAGAGCTTCTAAGAAACTAAATGAATTAGGGGAGATACTTTCCTCTGCTTATGCGATTAATCCGGATAAGGCAAACTCAATGTGGCAATACATAATTGACTTGAATGTGGCAGATGATATCACGTATTCAAAGTTCTACATTGCACAGGTATTCAATAAATTGATTGACCGTATGAAGCCTGAAGAAGCTACTGCATTTATTGGCATGAATCCGGAACGGCTCCAGATGATGATCATGTATGGCTATGATGGTGGTACTCTTTGGAAATGTCTTGACACATTGATGCGAGGATATATCCCTTCAGGAGATGTAGACAGCGCCATGGTCTGTGTTGATTACTTCTATGATAAATTTGGTGGCATTAACTCCGGTTATCCTGATGTCTCTAGAGTCGCTGGTAACGTTGCAACAATCTGTGCCGATTATATTGTGCGGGAAGAATATGAAGAAATTGCAGCAGAACTACTGGTAGAGCTAGGAGAATCGGAGAATGACGACGTTAATTCTTTCGTAGAAATTATAAAGGCAATTAATGGCATTGGTGGTCCTTTTGATTATGATCAGTTATTAGATTCCGCCTTGGAGAATAGGCACCCGATGGAGTTTTTTGACCTGTTATGGTTAGGCCGAGATGACATCGATGCAGAAGATCTGCGTGATAAATGGGTTGAATATGTTCAGGATTGTGATGAAGACGAAGTCAGGCCATATAATTACATAAACGAAGATGAAGAAGACTATTGTAAATCTAAATTGAAATTTTACGTGGATCTTGAAAAAAACGCAGATGAACTGTTGGAATATTACTTCAACCGGTCTAATCTATACGACGTTGAAAAAGGTGTTATATGGGCATGGATTGAATCGGAGGACTGGGATAGATTTATAAAATATTTAGCTCAGACAGTAATGTGTACTCCGGAAGAGTCTTTTGAGGGGTCAAGTATTAAGTGCGAGTTTGATGCCTACATGAAAGCCACTTTTTACGATGATTACATAGATGATACTGATTATTATGGTCGTAGCTATAGAAAATTGATGCAAAAACACAGCGATGGATTTGTTGAGGCTCTTTCGAAGATTTCTGCTACCACAGTGGGCTGTGATTCTCATGAAAGCTTCCATGAATTCATTAAAAATTATATTCAGAAAAAAAATGGAAATTTAGATGTACTGAAGGCAGTTGGCTTTGATGATGAAGTAAACACTGGTTCTGCAGAGGAACGTCTGAAACAATATGTTCATGAATTTCTGATGAGCGGCGAAGAAGTTCATAGGGGGCGCAACACAAAATATTCATTGATTGAAGAGGCGCTATATGAAGAACTGAACGGAATGAGTGGTGGAAATGTCCATACATTAAGTATTGATATCACTGAGGTTTTTACAAAAGCGTTGGGTGTAGAGCTTGACGATTCCTCTGAGGACGAAGAATTCGAAATTGATAAGGAACTCGAGCGTGATTATCGCCTGGCCCAGGATGATGAGATTGCAGAATTCTACTTCCAGCATTTCCCGCAGGAATATATGAAGCGGAAGGAACTAATCTCTGCCTGCATTCGAAAAAGAGATTTAGGCAGAGCTATCGAGCTGATTGATATGATGGCAGAAACTAAAAGCAATGAAGGCTATGAAGAGCTGAATGGCTGGGGACGCCAGAATATGCTGACCATGATGCGTCTGATCGATGAATTTGCTTATGGCAAGGAAGATCGATGGGATTTTAAGAAGGATATTACCGATGAGATGCGCGAGGACGTAAAACAGCTTGTCTATCGGATGATGCCTTTTCTTCCTCAGAAAGCTGCAGTGGAATTAAAGAGGAACTCCTTATATAAGATTGATCCAAAGAGTGAAGATACAGATGAGTATATTGAACAGCTTTTAGAAGATGCGGCTGTATATACTACTTTTCCGAAACCCAGAGGTAAAGGCGGAGCTGCAAATATTAACCGGATGTCTAATGAGTTTAATCACTGCTTTGAGCGTCTTTCTAAGATGGGACGACTGGACGTCGTGGCAGAGATTATGGGAAAGTTTGCTTCTGTTAGGGATATTTTGAAGCCGGTTCGGTTTGATACCTGGATGTCTACTATGGCAAGAGGACTTCAAAGTGGTGAGATGATAAAGATATTCCACTTGAATAAAGGAATCTTTGAGGCGTGGCTCAGTGGAGATGATCTTAGAGATTGGGATATCCTGAATGTTACACGCGGTATTGCAGATGGCTGTACAAGAGCAGAATTCATGGAGTTCCGAAATCTTGTGATCAGTCGCAGGGGCAAGGTTGATGGTCTCGATGCATGCTTTAAAGCAACTTCTGAGAATACTGAGAGTCAGGAACTTTTTGATGGCGATACGGCAAAGATTGTCTTGGACTATATAGATATTGAAGGTAGTGCCCATGTTTCTTTTGCTGAAATCCACCTCCTGACTATCGCAAAAACACGAAAGCTTGATAGTGTTCGTGTATTGAAGTGTGAGATTAACGGGATAGATACAACAGAATGCGGATTCCTCAGCGAAATGGATGAGGAGCCTACCATAGGTTATAACGTATATAGTGTTAATGATGAAAGTCAGGATACACTAACCATTTATACCGATTTCTTCGAGGAAAATGGCATTGATGAAGTAAAGAGAATAGTCCTTCAGTTCGTTATCATGGATGATAATGCAGCCCGAATAGAAGAGCTTAGCAATGTGGTCATTGAACTGGATGACAGTACCGGAGAGTATAAAGTGATTCGGAAAGCAGAAAGTTTGAACTGCTTTGTTGATTGTAATACTGATGAAGAAGATGATGACAGCAATAATGGAACGTCTATAGAATTGTCTAATTTGCTGTGTCAGTTTCTTCAAGGACAATTCAACATTAACGATTCTGAGGAAGAGGAAGTAGCTTCCAATGACGGAGATATTGGAACACTTGAAGAAACCAAAGAGAACACACGCTCTGATAGCTTTAATAATAGCTTAAAAGACGCATTTGCAACATATAAAGCGCAGCCCGCTCCTAGTTTAAGCTTGATTGATTTAATCGAATTTGCAGATTATCAATTTCCTATAGATATTCAAGCAGATAATTGGGATAAGAATACTCATTTTCAGATTGAAACCATACGTGGAGATATGGTGTATGGATCCTTATATCGAGAAGATCAGTTTATTGAGTTTGAGAGACTTCCATTAACAGGTAATGATAAATATAAACTTTATAAATAATAGGGAGGGGAAAATGAACTTAGGTGCAATGAATTCTGCAAGAACAGAGTTAGATAATGTATGTATGCTTTGTGATGCTATGGAAGAAAAAGGATTATGGCCATTAGCTGGAAAAGCCGAATTAAAGGAATTATTACGGCAGGATTTAGCAAAATTCTGTATGTATCTTACTGCATCTGACGGGAAAGTTACTGGATCTGAGGCTCTGTTTTTCAAGATTGCTCTTGGCTATGAAATGTCAATAGATGATCTGATTTACCACATTAAATCAGAAAATCTTTATTCTACTGATTTTGAATCAGAAGTGCCTCTTATTATAAAAATGATAAAAGGTATTAGTAATATCCTAGCTGAAGCTGGAATGGACGCTGACGCTTTGGTTAATGTATTTGCACGGTTGTATATGACGATGGGGGCAACAATTATTGAATGTGATGATGAGGTAACGGACCAAGAAAAGGAAGATCTTAATATCTATATGAATATGGTCTATGATTATATTGGTGCTGATAATACTCGTGACCTTTATGACGGTGCAAGAACTGGCAACAGAATTAAAGGCAGCGGTGCTGTTAGAGCGGCAGTTCGTACAGGAAAGATTTTGCAGAATCTTGACTTCGAAACCCTTAATTATTCAGGGTTTGGCAGTAAAGTAATACAGAATGTTAACCTCCCTGATCACGCTATGGTTGTTACAGCAAGACATACATCTGGAAGAAGCAATTTTATAGTGAGATATTATGATAGTGCTGGAGATAATGCAGGCGCATTTGTAAATGAAATTGGTGAATATTATGGAACCACTATCTTTAATAATTCCAAATCAGAACCGGGTACTGGAATACTACAGATAGAGGCTGATGGACGATGGAGTTTATCCTTTATTTCTCTACCTAATGCTGTAAAACCAGCAGGCTCTTCGAATATGGCTGGACATGGAGATACTATTACACCATTGTTTGAAGGAAATGGAGGGCCAAATGTTGTTAATTTAATTCATAGGGGGAGAAGTAATTTTATTGTAAAAATATATGACGAAGACGGTAATTGTGAAATTCTGGTCAATGAGATTGGGCTGTTCAGTGGCACTAAAGTGATGAAGCTCCAAAAAAATGTACGGTACTTTGCATATGTACAAGCCGATGGTGATTGGTCCATTGACTTTGGACATGGTGAACCTAAAATAAGAGTGACTCAGATTGAAGGATAAGAAACTGAACATAGGAGAAAGATCCATGAGAGATATTATAGGCACAATTTCCAATACGTTTATCGAAGAGGCAAAAGCGTCGCCGCGAATGCTCGAGGATCTTGCTGCAATGGAAAAATACATGTCCGAAAGCTACGATGGGCGTACTTTTGTGGAACTTATCCAGAATGCAGATGATGCAGAGTCTAGCCGTATCAGAGTTGATTACGTTGGAAGTACGCTGATTGTAGCTAACGACGGCAGAAGCTTTGATGAAAATGATATTATGGCGATATGCCGATCCGGTTCCAGTAATAAGCAGAGGGGAAATAGTATCGGGTATCGAGGCGTCGGTTTTAAAAGTGCCACAACAATTTCCACAGAGATTATCATTTATTCTTCTGGGGCTTACTTTACCTTCTCAAAATCGCAGTGTGCGGAGATACTGGGAATGACTGAAAGTAAAGTACCTACTGTAAGAATACCTTTCCTCTTTGATGAAGAAAAACTGGGGCATAGAATTGTCTACAAGATTGAAGAACTGGAATCTGATGGATTTACCACATTCTTTATTTTTAAAGATGCAAAGATTGAAAAGTTTAAAGACGAACTGATTGCGTTTAACAGTAGTTGGCTTCTCTTCCTTCGAAAAATTTCAAATGTTGAGATAAATCTACCATCTTGGAGTGTATCCTGTAAAGTAACCCGAAAGCAAGTTGGGGATGATAAGCTCGTCAAGATTGTTGGCTCCAAAGAGCAGTGGTTTATCGTAGAGAGAGGCGGAGTTTCCTTGGCTTTCCGGTATGATGACGAAAAAGGCATTGTTTCCTGTAATGCTGAAGATGCTGTCTTTCATTGCTATCTACCTACAATAGACAAGACAGGATTCCCTTTTAAGGTAAACGCTGATTTTTCAACGGATCCTTCTCGTAAACATATTATTTCCGATGACATTACAAAGAGAGTTTTGGAAAAGGCAGGTGAATTGTTTGCAGACTTTCTGATCAGAGCGACTTCCCTAAAGGATGAAAAGAAAATATTGGCTTTGGGAATGCTTGAAAGCCATTTTTCGCTGGGAGAACTTGTGTCCAAGCTGGAGCAGCAAATTGATAATCAACTTCGTATTAAGCCTTGGGTGCTGAAGAATAATGGAGAACGTACCACGGTTCAGAATGTAAACTATCTTCCAGGGTGGATGGAGCAGGAAGAGAAGAAATTGCTTGCAAATGTACAGCCGCAGATCGGATATAATCTGTATAGTAATTGGTTTTATGAAGGAATCGAAAAAATCGAAAAGTTACTCTCAAAGTATGGTGCTACAGAAGTGAGTCAGGAAGTACTCAGAGATTTAATTATTGATCCTGATAAGGCGAGTGCATTGGGAGAACGCATTGTCGCAAAGATTTTGATATATAGCTACCGTGGGTCACTGTCAGATTCTGATAAACTTGGAAGTGTTTTTATTCCTACATCAGCGGGCTATTTGAAGCTCTCTGAAACCAACGATTCAAATGAGATAGGACAAGACTTTATTTCCATCCTGAGTACCATGCTCTCACCGAAAGAAAAGACGGCGCTGTCTGAGATGTTTGCGGTATTTGCCTGTCTGAAAAAGCGAGGCAAAGCAATAAGGAAGCCGACGGCAAGCCTTGAAAAGCTTCCGAGCAAAAAAATGGCAATGGCAGTTAATAAGTGGAAATCACCGATTCAAAACTGCCTTGCTGTAGAAATTTTTGAAGGAAGAAGCGGGAAGGACGTCTCCAGAAAATGTGAAGATTACAGCGTTGAATCGGTAGATGCCATCGGAAATACACACTATATAGCTGTGAAAAAGGTTAAATCTATCGGAGATTCATTTGCCCTGTCTGAAAAGGAGTATGCTGCAGCTCAAAGGCTTGGAGAAGCATATAAGGTGTTCATTATTTCGTTAGATGGTGAGAAAGTAGATTATTTGTATATCACAAATCCTTGCGATACTGTAATCTTGGACAAAACGGTTAAGGAATGGGAATTTATTTGCAACAGTTATGACATTCCAGAGAAGAAAAATGTAGATACTGACGAATCTTTGGTTGATGAGAGAATGTTGAAATATCTTGCAGAGGATTATTTTGTCTCTAATCAAAAGGCTTTTCTTAAGGAATTAATCGCTTCTGGAGAAATGGTTTACGATGCAAGCCTTTCAAATATGGTTGAGAAAATCAATGGAGTGGTCGATTTCTATACCGGAGAAACTTTACTGGATGTTAGAGATGGTCAGATAATTGTAGAACGCTCAAAGATGAATGCAATAAGGAAAATACTTGGCCCATGTATGTCAAAGGGAGAGTAAATGTTCCATAGCCGGGTATCGGCTATGGAATATTTACTTTACTCATATATGCACATTGATGCGAACATGTGGATTTACATAGACAATCATATTCGTTGACTGAGCCAGATGTTCTTTCAGAGAAGGAAGAGGAGCAAAAGAAAGAGATACAAGCTTTACGACAATCCCGAATCGTAATTATCGGCGGACATGATAATTGGATAAATAAGCTGAGAAGAATCATTCCGGATTGGGATTATATTGCTACCGATAGCTTTTCAACCCAGACCGCTGCAATATTGAACAACTCCGACGGAGTATTCTTTTTTTACAGAGTATCTCTCCCATAAGGCCTATTATAAATATATGAATTATCTAAGAGACCATAACATGAACTTTGGATACCTGCATTCCGTGAACATTGAGCGAACCATAATGGAAATATGGAAAGGCCTTTCAGGCAATTCCAACAGGTGATGACTGTAAAAAGTTTTGTTATCGCAGTGCGACGGGTAATGCGGATGCTCGTCTGGAGATGGTCATTCGGAGCGTGATCCAATATGGAATCACGCAGAGGAAGGATCGACTTATGACCTGGAACGGTGTTGTTGGCGCAATCCTCAATGACCGGCTAATGCAGCAGATCCGTGTTCGTATGAGCGAGGAATCTGCCAGAAAAAGGCAGAGGACGAGATTGATAAGATTTATGATACCTTCGATGAGGATCTCAGACAGCTCCAGGACAAGGTTGCGGAACTCACCAGATCTAATGAAGCAATTCAATATGAGAACCAGGGGCTGAGGGCAAGATACGCCGATATTACGGCCTCTCCAGTAATCTATCTGGGCGATGAAGAGGATTTCTATCAGGGGGAAATCCGCGACATGATATTGTCCACCCTGGAGGAAGCTCTGCCTGCAACGGAAAATGGTACACGGAAAAGAGATGTTTTACAGGATATCCTGGACAACAATCCATGCGACCACTTGAGCGAAGAGCGCTGGCAAAGGGTAAAGACCCTTTTCAAAGGATACAAGAATCTTACAGGAGTCATGCGCCAGGAACTGCAGCGCCTGGGCATTGAGATTACCGAGGAAGGAAAGCACTATAAGCTGACCTATCGCAGAGATCCTAGATATATGGTCACTGTGGGCAAAACTCCCAGTGACAACCGCAGCGGAAGCAATAATGCTGCGCTAATCAATAAGAAGATGCTATGATATAGCTGAATATATATTTCACTGCCAGAAGCTTCTATTCAGACGGAAAAGAAGATCGGGCTGCCACTTAAGGTATTTCTGATAAGGCACAATGGGAATGTGCTTTTGGCGTGGTGGGGGTTATACCCTGTAACAACAAGAAATATCTATATGTGGAGGTTCCGGTAATATGGGGAAAAAGACAAAGGATCAGAAGAAAGCAGCGAATATCCAAAGCGCTAAAATGGATATACAGAATCTGGTAGAAGAATATAGAGAAACGACGATGTCTCAGGCATTGAAGGAAGAGATTGCTTTGGAAAAAGCCAGGACTACCGTTAAAGCCAAGAAATCGAATTCATCTAACAGGGTTTATTATTGCATAAATGATCGAACGCAACTAGCTCTGAAAGGTACAAAGCTCAAAATAAGTGGTGAGCTCAAAATAAGTAGTGAATTAGAAGAAATTGGTTTTTTTGAGGTATATTTTTGTCCTTCCTGCAAGCTGCAGTATGTTGATTATTCAAGTGCTCCATGGATTAAAATGTTTAACTTAGGTGAGCGTGCATTCATAAATCTTTCTTACGTAGACTATCGCGACAAGCTGCACAAAGAGACGATTAATGCTATTGTTAATGGTAGATATGATAATAATGCTTCCAGACCTAAGAAAAGCAGAAAAGATTTAAAAGGCTCAAAAACTAAAAAAATAAAAAATCCTGCACAGATCTTGAGAGAAAGCGGAAGAAAGAAATTGGATGAAACACAGTCTTCTCTTGTGGCTATTTATATAAAATTCGATAATTACAAACAAGATGATGATACGTTTAATGCATGGTATGTGATTGTCAAAAATCAAAAAGAAGAAGACCAAAGCCAGCATATATTCTATTATGCGTCTGAGGCGGGAAGAGAATTACTAAGTGCTGCATATGCTGAACAAAAAAACAAAAGAGGGGAACTAAACGCATATACATATTCAGTTGTTCAATGTGTATATCAAGAAGATTATGAATATTTACCTGAGGAATTAGTTCCAACAATTCTTAATGTGAGAAGAAAGCGAAAAGGAGCTGATAACAAACAATTAGAAATGGTAAATGCACTTCTTTATTCTCCATTCACAAAACGATTTGAGCTTATACTTGTAGGATATGATAAAGAACAGTTAGAATGTTACATTACAATTCAACGCTATCGGAGTTTTGTCAAACGATATGGTAATCCTGGTGTTTCTCCAACAATAGAGATTGGCAGAAAATCTGGTTGGGATCTGGACAATTTAAATACAGAATCTATATTAACAGAGTATGGCTATACCGTGGCCCAGAATGTTGGCCTTTCCAGCAAAGAGCGTCATGAATTGCTTGCGGAGGTCATTGATCTTGAAATACTTGATAGTATAGATATTATAAATCATTTGGAGTTCTGCATTTCATTACACCCCAATGAAAAATATGTTTATGCAAGGAGCAAATGGAAAGAAGACATAGGTTTTGTAGAAAACTATAACTTTAATCCAGATAGATTCTTAATTGCAGAGAAAGCCGGGAGAACGCACTAATGCTAAACGGCATTGTTGCCGGTATTTAGGGTGTTTCAATTAATAACCGGATTAGAAAAGGATATTGAGGTTGTTCAGCCGTCATGCTTCTTGGGGGCACTGCCTGAATGAAATACGGAGGAATTATAAAGCAGGAATACTCAAGGATACTGATCGAGAAATATTGTATGGCACATAATTCTGCAAAGAGCCGAAGACTCGAAAAACTGGTAGAAATATCCTATGATATTGTAGCAGAGGGGGCGGATGCTTACTCAATCTTTCTGAAAAGAGCAATAGAGCAGGAAAAAGACCTTGAACTCAAAAAAGCCTTGTGGGATTTGGACGATTTCTTGCTCCAATATACTTTCTAAATGGAATTGATTGCAGAGGTTGTAGGCTACTGCCTAGAAAAGCATGTACAAAAAAGAACACACAAGGGACCAATACATTTGATTCTGTCACCCTGTACATATCTCAATCAATACAGGATTTATTTGTAGAGTCAAGGGATGATTCTAAGATCCTCCAGAAGGCATCTGAGATGTTGTAAGGCCATTGGATTTTGACACGATAGTTCATTATGATTATAATTAATTTTTATATAAATGAATTCCTTAATCATATTTTTACCAATCCTGAAACTGGTTTTACTATGTACCATTATCTAGGCAAGAGCATATTATTGACATGAAGGAAGAACTGTAAATCACGCGCATATAGACGACCAAAGAGCCGTTTTTATGCGCGTTTTATGGTGTCGCTGTTGTTGCTAATCTCTTCTGACAGATAAACGACGGGATTGCCTGTCCACAAATTGACGACTATTATGACCACGATACTCTAGAAACGAAAAAAAGAGCATCCCCATAGGTGGTATCGTGCGCCAACACGGTACCGGGAATGCTCCTGACTCACCAGTCGTGATTATTGTACATTCCTATGGGTTGGAACATAAGCCCGATATAGTGCAAACACGCGGGATCCGAGCTCAGTCTTTCTGTAGCTTGTGCGCTCAAACAGGCTGCCATCGACGACAAAAGCATTGACACGGTCATCTGCTGTTAACGGCTCGACAACATCAGCAACCGCCTTGGAAAGAAGTGTGGTAAAGCGCAGCCAGTTTGTCTCCGGACTGTTCAGAAAGCGGTAGAACGTATTCTTTGAAAAGGACTCTTTTAAGGCGCCGGTCTTCTGCTACATGTACATGATACGGTCAGAAAAGACGTTGCAGAGCTTATACTTGAAGATATCAAGCACCGGAATACCTTTTTTCTTTTTGGGCATTGCATTTACGGAGAAGATTTCCAACCTTAAAATTGGAAAAAAATGAAGAAATTGCTTTATAAAGTTCCTGTCCATTATGATCCTGTGGTAGAATTGTAAATGGTATAGAAGACCTTCTTGGGTATGGTTGTTTCTGGACAACAGAATCTATGCCTTTTTTATTGTCTGTATTATTGAATTTTCAAGGTTATTCACACCTTTTCAGTGTGGGAAGTTTTAGTAAATAAAAAATAACATTAGAGTACCTAACCCCAATAATTAGATATAGATATTGATGATTGAAAGGAGAGTATACGCGTTCAATTAACTTATTATAATAACGAAAGGATCTCGGAATGGAAATCAAAGATTTGAAGACTATTATAGATGCAGCGTTAATGAATCAAGAGGACGCTGTTGCGCGTAATCAATATTACGATGCAATTACAGAGTGTCTAAAAGGGAAAAAGATTTCTGATGAAGTGCTGGGCGAAATTATTCGAGGAGTTGATATAGACAGAGCTGCTAATTTTTTTGACTATTTGGAGAAAGTACAGAAAAACGATATTCAAAGCCTCTGGAGACGGATTCGTGATAGTAAAGAGATTAAGGCTAATAGTAATAATAATGCGGTAAAATTCCTCTCTGCCTTATTACTGCAATCACTTACTCATCTTGGAAGCACTGAAGTAATATGTTCAGGCGTTCTGACCGCTTTGATGAACCTAATAAAAAACGAAAAAAAACAAATTCCCAGCAAAATCTATGAGCCGATTATCCTGGACTATCTGATTATGGATATTCCACCGAAGGAGACACTGCTTCGATGGGAGGAAATAAAGGCTCCCGGTGAAGTGAGCCGGGATTTCTCTGAGATTATTTTAGCGATTACTGCAGATGAAGAAAAGCAAGAAGATTACAAAGTTATTCGTAATTGGGCGAACATCGGCATTCGCTATGCAGAGAAAAAGATTCGGACTGAAAAGATTGAGTCTCGTATTCCTAAGAGCCATATAAACGACCTGATGGCTTTAGTGCAGCATTATCAGTCGGTAGAAGACCAGGTACGCAAGGCAGAATACAACATTGAAGATCTTGGAGATGAGATTCAGAAGCTCCAAGGTCAAATCAGTGAACTGAATCGGAGCAAGCACTCGTTGGAAGAAGAAATCAAACGTCTTGAATCGATAATAGAAGCAAAGCAAGGAATGTTGTCAAGGGCGAAACAGGAAGTTGATGAAAGAAAAGCTATAAATGATGCTTTTGATACCAAAAAGAAAATGGATGAAGCGGCGCTGCTCTCAGATATAGCTAATGAACTGAAGGCGATTTATCAGGACTTTATGGAATCTGCATCTGATCAAATGGATGAGGTTCTGGGTGAGATATACAGGGAGCATATACGAAATATTTTTAAAATTCTGAAAAACAAAGGTATAGAGATGGAGTGAATTTATGGCAAACTATTTCGGAATTGACTTTGGTACTACGAACAGCGCAGTTGTGGCAATCGCGGCCATAAACGGGGAAAAGATTGGAGAAGCACAAAGAATCGGAGAGGATGAAAGGCATCCGCTCCCTTCTTTTGTAGCAATCAATAAAACTACAGGGGTAATTCGTACCGGTCTTGCGGCAAAGAGATCTATTTCAAATTCCGACGAATATGAAGTGTTTTCTTCCATCAAAACCGTGATTGATGAGGATAGGGACTGGGAAATCGCAGGTCGTACCTGGACGCAGATAGACATCGCTGCAGAGCTCTTTAAGGCTTTGAAGAATAATGTATTAGAGAAAACGGGTGGAGTCATGAAGATGGAGGAGGCTGTTGTGGCTGTGCCGGTTGGTTTCTCTCCCAAAAAGAAAAATAATATTCGCCGTGCTGCAAAGGAAGCGGGGATTAAGGTTTCCATGTTTATCAGCGAACCGACATCTGCATATTGTAGCCGCTTGGATCAGATGAAGAAATATAGGAATGTAGCTGTTTTCGACTGGGGTGGAGGCACTCTGGATGTTGCAGTTTTGCATATTGAAGGAAATATAATCAGTGAGTTGGCTACTGCAGGCATGACTCTGGCGGGTAACGATATTGATAAAAGAATTGCCGAAAACATTTGTCTGAAAGTGGCTCGTAAGACGAATCAGGATTTCAGCTTTGATGATCTGACACCTGAGTTCAAACTTCGTCTTTTGGATCTTTGTGAGCAGGCAAAGTGTAATCTTGCAGATGAAGATGTGGCTTCTATTTCCATTGCACGTCTGGACAGATTTGGACGTGCACTTGAAAAACTTGATTATGACTATTTTGCGTTACTTATTGAGAACGAGGTTGAACTGGCGATAGATTGCCTTCTGAATGCGCTTTCTGATGCAGGTATGAACCGTGAGTCTGTAGACTGTATTATCTGCGAAGGTGGTTCCAGCAGATTACGGCCTTTACAGGAGAAGCTTCTGGAGTATTTTGACCGGGAGAAACTGTTGTTTCCGCGGACAGCCATGTGGGATATCGGCTCCGGAGCAGCGGAGATTTCCTATCGGCCAGGCTGCTATACACTGAATTGTCCTATTGGAATACTGCAGTCAAATAATCGTTTTTACCCTTTACTCAAAATCGGACAGCGTGTACCTACACAGGAGAAGGTCGTTAAATTTGGTGTTATAGAAAAAACGAATGAGGCAAGATTTGTCCTGACAGATGGAGAAACGTCGGAAAGCCAGACATTCACAGAATACTTTCCTGTAAAGCTTCGCGGATTCAGTGACGAAGTCCTGGAAGTATCCTGCTACATTGATGCAGACATGGTTTTCCGGATGAAGATACATTCCAACAGAATGCCTGATGATGTGTTCCGGGTATGGACGTACTCAAATCTAAAAGTGTCATATGAGATTGATCCGCCAAAACCGCAGGTAAACAGGCATGGAGAGGACTGAATAGCAGATGAAAAGCAATATCGTTGCAGGAAGCAATGTTTTCCTTAGTCGAACGGATGACCCAATGCAGGATCCGGCTTTCGTGTCTCAAGTACATGATTATCCGAGACTGCGGGAGATTGCGGTAAGGAAATTTGCCGATTCTAGAGTGGCAAAATTAGACAATGCTCAAGAGGAGATTTTAAAGACAGAACTACGCTGTGTTTATGCCAAGAATGACCCATGTTGGGGATACAGAAAGGATTTGAAGCGCGTTGTTAGCGCGTGTATTAATGGAAAGTGTCCAAACATTCGAAAGTGCAATCCATCCTATACGGCAGAAGAAGCAGCGTATTGGATTACTTCAGATCAGGAGAGAAAATTATACGGCCGTCCGGATAAGCAACGGGAATATTACATTGTTGACATGATTTCTGACGAAGAGATGGGTCGTTATATATCAAATCCTGCAAATGAAGGTTTTGAATATCCAATACCAAGAAATCCAGTGCTCGTTAATGAGCAGGATATTCTCCAAAAAGAGAAAATGTACAGAATTGATCCCAAGACAGGCAGAAAGATGGTCGTTGTTGGGTATCGGTGGGTAATAACAGATAACGCTTCTTATGAAAATGAAGAATTAATTCCTATCTGGGATTTTGTCAACGAGATAGAAGAAAAAAGACAGGAGCAGACTGTTCAGCGAAAAAAAGCTAAAAGGATTGAAAAGAAGCAAGAGGATGTGACATTCTCTGTTACACAAATTATCAAACCTGATGAAGACGATTCGGATTACGCGAGAAAGGAAGAGTTTGAGCAGTTAGTCTCAAGGCATATTACAGCAGAAATAAAGCTGACGGATCTTGATGGCAGTATGCTTGACGGCAGCGAAACTGTGGTCCTTTTGGCAAATCCTGCTGAGTTGGAATTTGTATCAAGTACCTTTCTTGTTAGCGGGATTGAACATGGGATAGTTTGCAAACATAATATCATGCTTGCGCTGATAGATGATTATCCTAAGTTTGCATCTAAGAATCATGTGATGATTTCAAATACAGTACAAAAGGCCGGATGCAATAAATCCAATATTCAGGCATGGAAAAAATTAGCTGAAATGCCTTCCATTACCCTCCTTCATGTTGCAACCAGAGATTATTATGCATTTTCCTATGGTAATCGAGAAGAGCGATGGACTTGTAGGAACATGTATGGAGTTACGCATGTCTGTATTATCAAGGACGATATAGACCGGATTGATGTTAACAAGGATGGACTCTATCCAGCTTCTTTGGTTGAGAATGGAAATTCCTATATAATCCTAGAGAAGGGTGGAACTTCGCTTGGTCAGTTGGGCAAGGAATTTGCTGACATGATCATGGCACTGAAGAATGCGGAAGAGATTCCTGGGTTACCACTTATGATACAGGGAATTGCTCTACGGATACAAAATGGAAAGCCGGAGATTCTCGGAATGGGGCACTTGAAGTTTAGTGAGTATTGAGGAGGAAGTTTTGGGGAGGTGATTCTGATACAATTGGGTCCAATCAGTATCCTGATATGGATGAGATGATTGATATATGAAGTAATCTGAACTTGTTTTTCTGTAGAAGTGCGGAAGATGCAGCGTATAAGGCTCTGAGAGTGTAGTGACCAGCGTTTTCCGAAAGAATAACTATTGTGTCTGATCTCATTGCGTGAGACGGTCATCGTAATCTGCGGGTTGAAGAATTACTTCACACAATCTACAATAAGTCGCCGCATGAAAAGCCGCCACTTGGTAAGCCGCCGACATGGCTAAAAGAGAGTGAAGTCAACCACGATTCAGATGGCATGAGGGGGAAGAAATCAATCGAAAACACATTGGTGCTTGCTCCCTTAAACTCATTCAAAGTGATGTGGAAAAGGATTGTATAGTATTTGACAGGAATTACAAGGAGGAAAGATTTCAATATGGCAAGAAACGTTTTTTATAGCTTTCACTATCAAAACGATATAAGCAGAGTTATGGCTGTGAGAAATCGTTGGGTAACTTATGGCAATCAAATTGCTTCAGGAATTATCGATCATGCTGATTTTGAAAAAGTACAACGACAGGGCGATGCAGCCATTAAGCGTTGGATTGATGGCCAACTTTCTGGAACTTCTGCCACAATTGTTCTGATTGGAGCTGAAACATTAAAAAGGCCATATGTACAGTATGAAATCTGTGAAAGCTTAAAAAGAGGGAATGCTGTTATTGGCGTTTATATTCACAGAATAAGAGATTTAACCGGATATCCATCAACTGCTTGTAATCGACACACTGTGATTGGATATTATGATAATGGCAGTCCAGCTTATTTTGATAATGTGGCTGATGGGATATATGATTATGTGAACCAAGATGGTTATAATTATCTTGGTGCCTGGGTTGAATCTGCTGTGAGGAAGCACTGATGTTTGCAAAGTTCAATTTAAAGCTTGGGAAAGATGATCTGAAGAATAATAAAGAGTTCTACAATATTGGCCTAGGGATGTACGTGACACAGAAACGAACAGTTCACACTAACCTCGATAAATATCTTTCTCCTGATGGAAGTCTTGATGCATCGTCAATTGAAGCCGATTGGTTTCCAAGCGTGAACGCTCATGTTTTTTTGTCACACTCGCATCAGGATGAGACAACAGTTCTCTGCCTTGCTGGATTTCTATTAATGAATTATGGTATTACAAGTTTTATTGACTCAACCGTGTGGGGATATGCAAATGATCTGCTTAAGCAGATTGATGATAAGTATTGTGTGCAAAGTACTATGCCAAGCGGCGGACACACCTATGATTACGACAAGCGAAACTACAGTACAACGCATGTTCACATGATGCTTCAAGGTGCTCTTGCGAAGATGATAAATAGATGCGAGGCTCTAATTTTCATAAACACGCCACATTCTTTGAATGTGAGAGACTTAGGCAAAGAAAGCACGACCTCTTCCCCTTGGATTTACAGCGAACTGCTGATGGCCAACACATTCCCGGCGAGAAGTCCACAGTATTATGAAATACTAAAAGCAGAACGATCTGACAGTTTTGAGCATTTCTCCCTTGAGGTGAATTATAAAGTTGGTCTTCGAAGTTTTGTGGATATTAGCCTAAACGATATACAGAATTCAGCTAATAAGACGGCAAGAAAGACTGCTCGTAAGGTGTTGGATCAGATTTACTTGGACAAGGGTCTTATGAAGGCAGATGTCTTGAAAGGATAGATAAGGGAATGACAGATTCAGTGGAAAAGAAGATGAAACATCTGGAGATGATAGAAGGTGTAATAGAGAGGATGGGGAATAACAGCTTTCAGCTCAAAGGGTGGACTGTTACCCTTGTTGCACTTGTTGGTGCATTAGCAGCACAAGGATCTGACAAACGTTTTTTCTTACTCGCGTTCATTCCGCTTCTTGCTTTCTGGTTTCTGGATTCCTTCTATCTTCAGATGGAGCGAAAGTATAAGGTATTATATAAGCGCGTTTCGAAGAAAAATGATAAAGAAATTGATTTTGATATGGATACATGCAGTGTCACCTACTCAGAGGATGAAGCGAAGAAGATTTGTTTCTGCTCCTGTTTGTTTTCAAAAACTGAAGGGCCATTCTATTTGATAATCGCTGGAGCGGTTGGGGGCCTAGCTTTGATATTATTATTGACATGATATTATTACACATTGGGCTAGACCCATTTGAAGTGTCACTTATTTAGAGGAGGAAACAATCTTTGAATGACTTAACAATCCTTCATTTGTCAGACCTACATATTGATGGCAATGGAAAAAAATATTCACAGCTACTTAAAAGTTTAATACAAGATTTAAAAGACAGGATGGATGAATTTTTAAATGCCCACTATGTACTGGTGATTACTGGAGACATCATCAACATGGGAAATATTAATGCATTTGAAACGGCAAAAGAATTTTTTTCTGATTTAAAAAAAAATATAGGGGATAGATTGTCTGGAATATACATTGTCCCTGGAAATCATGATAAACGAAGGACAGATGTTAACAAGCTATTGATACCTGCTTATCGTACATATATTGACAATAATACCAGCTATTTTAAAGAAAAAGCAGGAAAGGAGATGATAGGATTTGACGATACATTCTTTGAGCAACTATGGAAATTCCAAAAAGAAACATATAAAGAATCTGGGTATCTCGACCTAATAGATCTTATTTATGAAAAAATGTTCCCTCAGTTTAAAGAAATCGGGGAAGTGGTAAAAGATACATTTGGTGTTCATGTGCTAGAAATTGAGGGAAAAAATTATTGCTTTATTCTTTTGAATACAGCATGGTCATGTATCGACGATAATGACGGAAGGCATGTGGTGATTGGAGATTTCCAGTTAAGTAAAATAAAAAAACAATATGATGAGCTAACGTTTATAAAGGAGCCTTCTTTAACTTTAGCAATGGGACATCATCCTTTGAATTTCCTATATGGAAATGAACAGGATAAAGTATTTAACCAACTAATATTCAGAGATGGTGTATGTTCAGAGGCATATTTATGTGGTCATACGCATGATAGAGATATCATAAATTGGTCTAATACAAATCATACTATGTATACTTTAATGACTGGTATTGGATGGCCGGATAAAGATCCCAACAACCAGCAATATCATTATTATTCTATATATAACTTTAATCTAGATATTAACTCTATGGAAATATTTGTAAGGAGTACTAGAGATACAGTTTTTCGAGCAGACTTGAGCATATATGGAAAGAATGAGGATACTACGTGTTTGGCGCGTGCAATAAGACCAGATGATTCACAAATCCCAATCACAATAAGCACGGCAGATGTTTTTGGACAAAAAACCATTTTTCCAGCATTTTCATTCAAAATGGATAGCATCAATTTTTCTCAAGCGATTAGTAGAGTATCTTCAGCAGCTCAAGTAACAATGATGGAAGATTATTTTGACTTTTCGGATAACTGCATTATACCAGATAATAATGAACCAGATGACAATGAGCACATTAAAGATCTTATCTATACCCGATTTAGAAGCATAATTTCTGATGATGATGAGGACATAGACAATGATGTAAAATCAGTTTTTGAAAATCCTTCTAATAAGAAACGAATCTATTCAAATTTTGAAGGTTTTATTCAGAGACTTTGCCAGTCGATATGTGAAGAACTGGTGGGGATACAAAACAATTTAATCATACGTTCTCATTTTAGGTATCTAAAGGACAGGTCGACATATACATACTCTGAACTCTGTAATTCATTTTATGGAGAGATAGATATTGATCAAATCCAAGTGCACGATATGAGATACGGAGATTTACTTGAAGCGGCATTTAATAAAAGTATTACAAAAAGCCTTGTTTACTCGGCCAATAAGCACATTTGCAAAAATCAATTGGACTCAGATGAAAAATGGGTGAATTATATCACAATTATACCGTCGTTTCCGGAGAATATTTATCATAAAAAAGTGAGCAAGCTCTACTATAAGGATTATCCGTATATCACTTTTGGAGTTACTGTTGATGACCATAATAACGATAACCTGTTATATTTGATGGATTACTACAGGATGGATACTTTTTTTGGTGATATCTTAAAAAAATATGTCAGGTGTTTTGGTATAGATATGAATGAATTTTGTTTGCAATGTAAAAAAGGGTGATGTCATGGCAACAATCAAAAAAAGGGTAAGAGCAAAGTATTCAACACGAAGTAATAGTGGTGTTCGTTGTACTTCATACAAGGTAATAGATGGAAATGAAGTGATTAAAAGAACTATCGAAAACCCAGAGGCTATGATTGGTGTAAAAAGTAGTAGAATTTATGCGCAAATTGCAAAAACTGGAAGACATCCAGAACAAGCATCATCCAAAATGAAACTAATTAAAGTACTAGGTGATTCAAGAAAAGTTACAAAGTCTAATGGTCACGTTACATTAATAAGAGAGCCAACCTATATTCCAATGAGAGCAAAAGATGTACAGATTTGCTTTGGAGAGGAAATTCGTCGAATGCCAAGTGGAACATTTGTTGAAATAAAATAGAGACGGTAATTTATGAATTGAACAGTAAAATGATAGGGAGACTGCTGAAATTAATTTACTGCAGGCATGCCTTACTGATTTCGCCGCTTTATCAGAGAATGCAAGCTTTCACTAGAATGCTGGTATATTACTAAAGAGATTTGTTTGTTATTTGGCAAGGTTATCGCGAAAGACTTGCGCAAGGTCCATTGCAACTTAATATACAAGTATTATTCAAGATTATGATCGCATGTAGAATTTACAAATATTGATTGTGCAGAAGGATGGATCCTCTAGTATGCTTTGCTTTATTGAGAACTTTGCAAAAAAGTTCTCAATGAACAGAAGGGGATAGAGATTTCCTTTTGTTTACTTATGGCATTCATATTGCAAACCTCAAGCACCTTTTTACATCGTGGTGGCAAAATCATCTTACCGCGCCCAGCTATTGGTCTGCTCCTGGATCATAAGTGCCTAGGAATGATGCTGCAGGTCTTTGACTGTAAGACCTGTTTCCATAAAACCTAACCTCTTTTGATACAGTCTTAAGATTCTCGAGATTCTTAAGGTGATTATCTCAAAGGGGAAGGTTTTTCAAAAAGACACTTAAGTTTTACCACTTACGATTGAATGTAGCTAAGCGTCTAAGATTAAAGAACCCTAACTAAAAAAGTATAGAAAGAAAAACTAAAACATGCCTCTTGGATGGATAGATTTTTCAAAAAGTGAACGGAACAAAGTATTGAGCGTACTGGACCTCTTATCAGAGGCAGGTACGCTTGATGAGATTGGTATTGCCCCGGTCCGGGATGGGTTTGCCAATCTATTCTTTCCGGGGACGTCAACGATCCAGACAAGGGCCAAATACTTTATGATTGTTCCCTATGCCTTGAAAGACCTGGAGTATAGCAGCGAATCAAATCCGAATAGAATGCTGCGGGCACTGGATGAGATTGAACGAAAATGTGGTGAAATCCTTATCACTGGCAAAGATCGGGAGGGCATCATCGGAAATCGATCGCTGTCGCATAATCGGTGGGTGAAAAGAACTCCCGCCGATATTTATTGGGCGGGACTTCGTAATTTCGGTATTTTTACCGGCGGCTCGCTTTCTCTGTCCGAATACGTACGTGCCATGTGCGCTTTGAAAAATCAAAAGTCAGCACTCA
>Ga0310695_10003383_pt1 | contig 31394 bp, 26 predicted proteins | sample RumenRJG_04DNA_FD_203882 | JGI IMG/M metagenome (GOLD analysis project Ga0310695, IMG submission 203882) | Bovine rumen microbial communities from Lethbridge, Alberta, Canada - RJG_04 (v2) (version 2) | ecosystem: Host-associated > Mammals > Digestive system > Stomach > Rumen | place: Canada...
GAGATTGTGGGTGGGGCCGGAGTGAGCGCAGCGAGCGGAGTTCCGCCGGTGACTGGACTCCCTTCCGGACTAGGGTATACGAAAAGGGGATGGCCTCAAGTCATATAAACTTTTTAGTCATCCCCTTCCGTTTTGCAAGGCTTACAATCTACTCTGCTTTGAACTCGTAAATGAGCGTCTGGGCAGAAGTTTTGCCTAAAGCGTCCTTGATTGTCAAAGTAAACAGATGATTGCCGTATGCACTGTCGGTCACGATTTCGTCAGTCACCATTTCGGAGATGAACTTGCTGAGATCTATCGTCACCTTGCTCTGGGCTTTCAGCTTGGAACCGGTGTTGACGCTGTATGTTGCAAGCTTTTCTGCAGCAGTGGTGTTGCCGATAAGGTCGAGACTTACGCCAGTGGCACCAAGTACTCCTTTGTAAAGAGGACCTACGAGCTTCGCATTCAGGCTTGTCGACAGACTGGATACGAGAAGTGTCGCTTCTTCAACTTTCCCGGGGACGTCGACTGAAAAGCTCTGGCCCTTTATGGTGATCTCGGGGGCTGAGGTGTAGTGGAAGACCATGGTCTTCGATACAGATTGCCCTTCTTTGTCGGTCACATTGAAAGTGAAGGATATCTTATCGTTGTTCTCGAGGGTCTGATTCCTGACCATCGCGAAGACAAGGCGGCTGAAATGCAAGGTTACCGTGGTAGCGTCAGCAAGAGTACTGTTGCTGAAAAGCACGAACGCATTCTCGCCTTCCTTGCCGGTGACCCATTTGACTGCAGTCGCATCGTCGATGAGGTCGATGGTGGGATACGAAGTGGACGTTCCCTGATTGGCTTTGATGCCGATATGGTTGTTCAGGAAACCCTTTCCGAGGATTTCAGGGAAAACCGTGAACTTTACGATGGCGGACTTGATGCCTTCCTTCGCATTGACTACGACGTCGGCATTCAGGTCGTCCATGATCTCGAATTCTCCGAAATTAGGATTGGCTTCGCACTCGATCACTGGTTTGCTGTCGTTTTCGACCTTCTTTTCTTTCTTGCAGGAAACTGCAAACACTGTAAGCAGAGCCATCACGGCTGCTGCAGAAGCAATTCTTTTCATATTCTAAATGTCGTAAGTTTTCTCTTTTTTGCGGGTGAGCTTTTCTTTCATTGCATCCACGCAGTCGGTAATCGCCTGCTCGAAACTGTGGGAGTTGCGCTCGATGATGAGGTCGTCTCCGGGGACGTGCATCTGGATCTTGGCCTGCTTGTTGTCAGGTTCGGAAAGGAGCGAGAGGGTAACCTCGGCCGTGTCGGCTGCTCCCTGGAAGAACTTGTCCAGTTTGGAAACTTTTTTCTCGACGTATTCGATCAGCTTCTGGTCGGCGTCGAACTTGAGAGTCTTAATCTTGATCTCCATTTTTACCTCCGTTTTTATTTGCCCTTGGATGGGCGTTGTCATAAACTTTTTTCAGCCGTTCTATGGTGTTGTGGGTGTAGACCTGCGTTGCTGCCAGCGAGGAGTGACCAAGCAATTCCTTGATGGAGTTCAGATCCGTGCCTTTGTCCAGCAGTTCGCTTGCGATGGTGTGCCTGAGCACGTGCGGCGATTTCCTTCCGGTGAAGCCTTCGGCATCTGCCAATTCCTCCTTCACGGCCCTGTCCACATAGACAGGATACAGTCTCAAGCCCTTTGGGGTCCGGAGCAAGGGAGCGTCGCTCCCGCTTCCGGCCTTCAGCATATATCCGGCTGCTTTCAAATATAGCAAAATTTCTGCATATAACGTGCCGACAATCGGGATTTCGCGCATTTTGTCGCCTTTCCCCCGGACGGACAGACTTTGCCTGCCTCGGTCCAGCGACGACATATTCAGGGAAATCAGTTCGCTGCGGCGTATCCCGGTGCAGAAGAGCATGGAAACTATCAGCCGGCGCAGCCGCCTCTCATACATGTCCTTCGCCGTCTTGTCGGACGGTGGCAGCGACATCAGGAAATCCAGGGCTTCGCTGTCGGCATAATAAGAACTGGCTTCAAAATAATTCTTCATCGCGTCCTCCCTGTAAAACTCCGGCAGCCGTTTCTGCTCCTTCGGACGTTTGACAAGGCGTACGGGGTTGGATGACAGTTCTCCTTTCTTGATGAGATATTTGCAGTAGCCGCTGAGCACGCTCAGATGAAGCCCGACTGTGCGCGCATTCTCTTTCTTTTCGTCGAGAAGATAGATTTCGTAGTTGCGTATGCCGGTGGGTGTCAGCTGCTCCCCGTTATTCTGAAATTCCGTCAGGATTTCTTCATACAATTCCCTGGTGCGCGGGGAATACCTCCGCACACCGCCGATATAGTTTATGTACTCTTTTATTTGCACGGCACCAGTCCGTATTCGGCGGCTTTTCGGCGCATCAGGGCGTCCGCTTCCTCGAAATTGTTCCCGATCTCTCCTTCGAGTATGGCTTCTTTCACGGCTTCCTTGATCTTGCCTATGGTATTGCAGGGCTCTATGCCGTAGACTTCCATGATGTAGTCTCCCGTTATGGGGTTCTTGAAATTGCGGAGCGCATCTTTCTCTTCAACTTCCACGAGCTTCTGTTTTACGAGTTCGAAGTTGGAACGGATTCGCGCTACCTTCGCCGGGTTCTTCGATGTGATGTCAGCGTTGCACAGCGTCATCAGGTCGTCGATGTCGTCGCCGGCGTCGAACAGCAGCCTGCGGACGGCGGAATCGGTCACTTCTTCGTCCACCAGGGCGATGGGACGCATGTGCAGCCACACCATCTTCTTGACGAACTTCAGTTTGTCGTCGAGCGGGAGCTTCAGCGAAGAAAAGATTCTGGGAACCATTTTCGAGCCGACCACATCGTGCCCGTGGAAGGTCCAGCCGAGTTTCGGGTCGTAACGCTTGACCTGCGCCTTCCCTATGTCGTGGAGGAGCGCCGCCCAGCGGAGCCAGAGATTGCCGGATGCTTCCGCCACATTGTCGAGCACGGCGAGGGTGTGGGCGAAAATGTCTTTGTGCCCGCGTCCGTCAATGGTCTCCACTCCCTTCAGAGCCGTAATCTGAGGCAGCACGTAAGGCAGGAGTCCGGCCTCGTCCATCAGGTAGAATGCCATGGAAGGATGGTCGCAGAGGAGCATCTTGTTGAGCTCTTCCGCTATCCTCTCTTTGGTGAGTATCTCCATTCTCGGGGCCATTCTCCGCATGGACTCCATGGATTCGGGGACTATGGTGAACCGGTGTTCGGGGGTGCTCAGCTTCGTGGCGAAGCGGACCGCCCTCAGCATGCGCAGGGGATCGTCCGAGTAGGTCGTGTCCGGGTCGAGGGGCGTGCGGATGATGCCAGCGGCAAGATCGCGTATGCCTCCGAAAGGATCGACGAGCGCGCCGAAATCCTCTTCCTGGAGGGAGAAGGCCATGGCGTTGATGGTGAAATCCCTTCGCAGCTGATCGTCTTCGATGGTGCCGTTCTCGACTATGGGATTGCGCGATTCGCGGCGGTAGGACTCTTTCCGGGCTCCCACGAATTCGATCTCGTCTCCTTCGAAGTGGAGCATGGCGGTGCCGAAGTTCTTGAAATATGATACGTACTTGCCGGTTTTTTCTCCTACGGCGCGCGCGAAATCTATCCCGCTTCCTTCGACGACTATGTCGATATCGTTGCAGGGGCGTCCGAGAAAGCAGTCCCGGACATATCCGCCTATGGCGAATGCGCGCACGTTCCTTTCGCGGGCGACATCACTCACTATGCGGAATATCTCTTTCTGAACGTATTGGGCTGTTACTGTGGACATTGCTGAATCATTTCGGAATATGTTGGAATGCGGCCCAGCGGAAGGAAGGCGGAGCCGCTGCGCATGTAGGCATAAGTGCCTTTGCCGTTGGTCAGGAAAATGTAAGCCACTTGCTGGACGGAGTGGTAGCGAAGGGCCTGCTCGGCGACGGCGGCATCTATCTGCACGTCCGGCCGCTTGCATTCCACCACGGCAAGCGGATTGCCGTTCCTGGAGTAGACCATTATGTCCGCCCTCCATGGCTTGCTGCCCGCTTTCATCTGAACCTCGCTCATCATGAGCCACTCCGGAACGCCTGCACTGTCCCTGAGCACGCCGATGAACCACTGCCTCACTTTCTCTTCGGGAGTGGCTGCCACCCATTTGCGGCGCAGGGGGTCGTAGTATTTATCCTGTTCAGGCATTCAGAATCTTCGCTGTCAGTTCTATGAGCAGGTCGGCGGGGGCGAGCGCTGCACCGTCGCCGCCTTTGCCCAGATAGTCGAATTCGCAGAGCATCGAAATCACCTTCATCGCGGATTTCGCAGGATAATTCCGGGCCGCGGCGTCGTAATCCCTCACGAAGAAGGGATTCACTCCGAGTACGGCAGCCCTCTCCTGCGGATTCATCCGGGGATTCTGCATCAGGGCCGCCTCATACTTGAGGATGCGGTAGAAGTGGGTATAGAGTGCGCTGACCGCCATGGGCATCGCGAATTTCGCTTCATTGCCAAGGTGGGTGGCAATCCTGATCGCCTTTGCGGAGTTCTTGAGGGAGAGTTCCCTGGCAAGCTCAAAAATGCTGAACTGGCGGGAGATGCCCACGTTCTTCTCTATATCTTCGACACGGATGTGCGTGGCGCCTTCCGGCAGATTGCGAAGAAGCTTTTCAGTCTCCGCCACAATGACGCCAAGGTCGGTACCTGTGGATTCGCCGAGCAGGGCAGCGGCAGGAGGATCGATTTCAAGCCCGCGTCCCGCATAATAGGAACTGATCCACCGGGCAATCTCGTAGTCGCGTATCGATGGAGAATCCACCACTACGCCGGTCTTCTGCACGGCCTTGTACAAGGCACGGCGCTTGTCCGCGGACGCCTTGTGCATCAGGATTACGAGGACTGTGGAATCGAGCGGTTCCGAGCAATATACGGCGAGATCTTCCAGGCCTTTCATCTGCTGGGCTTCCTTGACGACTACCAACTGCCTTTCGGCCATCATCGGATATCGCCTTGCCGTGGTCACGATCTGGGAAGCCGTAACGTCCGACCCGTAGCAGATGGTTTCGTTGAAATCTTTTTCGTAGTCCTGCAGGCAGTTGTCGACAATGGCCTGGCAGACCAGCTCCGGATAGTATGGTTCGTCTCCCATCAGAAGATAAACCGGAGCGAAACGCCCTGACCGGACGTCGCTTATGATAGCCTCGCACTGCTGTGCGACATTTATGCTTCCTTTGGCCATGTCTGCACAAAATTACAAAAAAATATGGTTATATTTGTAAACTCTGAAAACATTTAAGACAATGTCAATTATCGAATGCAGGCAAGTCTGCAAAAGTTTTGGTGAGAAGGTGGCGCTCGACCACGTGAGCCTCGAGATACCGGAAGGCGGTATCTTCGGACTGCTTGGTCCCAACGGGGCCGGCAAGACCACCCTCATACGTATTATCAACAGAATTACGATACCCAACGGCGGAGAGGTTCTTTTCCGCGGGGCCCCTATCACTCAGGCGGATGTCGAAAAGATAGGATACATGCCGGAGGAGCGCGGCCTCTATCGCAAAATGAAGGTGGGCGACCAGGCGATGTATCTGGCCCAGCTCAAGGGAATGAGCGCGGCGTCTGCCCAGAAAGCCCTGAAGGAGTGGTTCATCCGCTTTGGCATTCAGGACTGGTGGGGAAAGAAGGTGGAGGAACTCTCCAAGGGTATGGCCCAGAAGCTCCAGTTCATAACCACGGTGGTGCATAAGCCCTCCCTGATGATACTCGACGAACCTTTCAGCGGTTTCGACCCTGTAAACGCCGAGATTATCCGCAGGGAAATCCTTCGTCTCAAGGAAGAGGGAGCGACCATCATCCTTTCCACTCACAATATGGAAAGCGTGGAGGAACTCTGCGACAACATCGCCCTCATCAACAAGAGCAGGCTGGTGATCACGGGCGGAGTCGCCGATATCCGCAGGGAGTATGGCAACAACAACATCGAAATCGAGTATACCGATGCCGACGGCCGCCATACCGAGGTGGTTTCCCGTGAGAATGCCGGCAACGACGTGCTGCAGAAATACATCGACAAGGGTGTGACGGTCAATTCCTATAAGGAACTGATGCCGCGCATGAACGATATTTTCATCAAACTTGTAACAGGCGGGGAGGCCAATGAAAATGAATCTGCATAAAACAGGGATAGTCATTTCCCGCGAATACCTCAACAAGGTCCGGAAAAAGAGTTTTCTCATCACTACCTTCGTAGTGCCCATACTTTTCGCAGCCATCTGCATCCTTCCTTCCCTGCTTATGCTTGGCGTCAAGGAAAAGAGCCAGAAGGTTGCGGTAATCGACAACTCCGGCATCGTGATGCCTTATTTCGAAGACAGCGAGGCTGCCACCTTCACCGATTGCACGGGCGAGGATCCGGAAGTGTTCAAGGGCGAACTCCAGGCCCGTGGCTTTGATGTGCTCGTGGTGGTTTCCCCTCTGGATTCCGCCAGGAATGTGAGTGTGCGGACTTTCAGCAAGAAGCCCGCAGGGGTGGATTTCAGCGAAAGCATACGCTCCAAGGCGGCCAAAGCCGTGGAGCAGTACAGGATCAGCCAGTATGGCATCGAGGGGCTTGACCGCATAATGAAGGATGTGAAGGCCGACGTTCATCTCAGCGAGTTCACGCTCGACGACAGCGGCAAGGCAACGGTATCCGAATCCGGTATCTACATGATAGTTTCCATGCTCCTCGGAATGCTCATCTATATGTTCATCGCCCTGTTCGGCGGGTCGGTGATGTCTTCGGTGATCGAAGAAAAGAGCTCCCGTGTGGTAGAGGTGCTGGTCTCCAGCGTCAAGGCTACGGAACTGATGTTCGGCAAGATCATCGGCATAGCGCTGGTGGCCCTTACCCAGTTCGTGCTCTGGATCGCCCTAACGCTCGTTCTCGTGCTTGGAGCAAGTGCGATCTTCGGACTGGGCAACCTGGCCTCGTCTCCCGAGATGATGGAAATGGCCCAGACCGGCATGGCGGGAGTGGATATGTCCGCCGTGCAGAACAGCGAAGCTGCGGTGATATTCACAACTCTCTCCCACATTCCCTGGGGAACCCTGATCGTCTGCTTCCTCATTTTCTTCGTGCTCGGCTATCTGCTGTACGCTTCGATGTACGCTGCGATAGGATCAGCCGTGGAAAACGAGGCGGATTCGCAGCAGCTGCAGCTGCCTGTGACCATCCCACTCATGCTCGCCTTCTTCATTGTGTTCTTCGCTTTCAAGAATCCTGACAGCGGGGTGGTCTTCTGGGGCTCGATCATACCTTTCACATCTCCGATCGTCATGCTCGCCCGCATCCCGTACGGAGTCGCATTCTGGGAGATAGCACTGTCCATAGTGCTTCTGTTCGCGACATTCATTGTCATGGCGTGGGCGTCGGCGAAGATATACAAGGCCGGCATCCTGATGTTCGGTAAAAAATCAAGTTGGAGCGATCTTTGGAAATGGTTAAAGCAAAAATAGTTTTCATCTGCGCGGCAGCCGCTCTGCTATGCTCCTGCTCGCACAGCTACAAGTGGCAGAAATTCAGCATCGACGGCCACCGCACCGGAGTTACGGTGCCCAGTGCAGGCAATGTCCCGGAGGCTCTCGGCACTGTTGAAAATGGCGTCTATACTTCACCTAACGGGGAAGTGTTCAAGGATGGGGCTACGCCCGTGGTGGCGGAGCTCCTCATCGGCGTCCAGCCTGCGATGGCACGGCTCAAGGAAGTGGTTGCATACGCTCCGGAGCCAATGCTCAGGACCAAGCCGGAAAGCACTCTGGGCAATTTCATCGCCGACAGGCTTTTTGCCGACGTGGCCAGACTGGCCGCTCCTTCCGGACGGAAGGTCGATGTCGCAATCACGAATACCGGCGGTATCCGGGTTGACATCGCCAAGGGAGACGTTCTCCTGGACGACATAGTTTCCATGCTGCCGTTCGCCAATTATCTCTGTTATGTCCAGATTCCCGGCACCGAACTCCGCGGCATCTTCGAATTCATGGCCGAGAAGGGCGTGCAGTGCATTTCCGGTGCGAGGATCGTAATCAAGGACAGGAAACTTGTGAGTGCCGAAATCGGCGGCGAACCGTTGGATGACGGGAAACTCTACGGCGTTGCCACCATCGACTTCCTCCTGGACGGAGGCGACGGGTACAAGATCGCCCGCGGGGCTCAGGATTACCTTATCACAGATATCAAGATCGGGGACGCCATACTTGCCGATATCCGGGAGATGACAGCCCAGGGCAAAGCTCTGGAGTATTTTGTTGACGGGCGCATATTGATTCAGGAGGACTAGTTTATGAAGAAGATATTTGCAATACTTGCCGTCTGCATTGCCGCCGCAGCCTGCCAGCCACGGCTCGTAATCATTCATACCAACGATACTCACAGCCATTTCGACCCTGTGCGGGGAGGCGAGAGCGACGGACTCGGAGGCATCATCGAGAGGGCGGCGTTCGTCGACAGCATCCGGGCGAAGTATCCTGCCGAAAAAGTGCTGATGCTCCACGCAGGCGATTTCAACCAGGGGACATCCTACCACAGCGAACTCGGAGGCAGTCTGGAGCCAAAGATGGTCAACGCTCTCGGTTATGATTGCGTCACGCTCGGCAATCACGAACTTGACGAGGGTATAGAGAGCCTCGCGGAACGTCTGAGCAAGATCGACTGCCCCGTAGTGTGCGCCAACTGCGAGTTCCCGGACATTCTCCAGCAGTATGTAACTCCTACGGCCGTTATTGAACGCGGGGGGATGCGTATAGGAATCATAGGTATGGAATCCGAGATCGACAAAATGGTCGCCGCTCCCATCGCACAGCGTATCAAGCAGTTCGACAACGTGGAGACTGTCAACAAGTGGACTGCGCAGCTGCGCAAGGAGGAAAAGTGCGATTTCATCATCCTTCTCAGCCATCTTGGCTATGACGTCGATCAGGAAGTCGTTCCTCAGACCAAAGGACTCGACCTGATTGTCGGTGGCCATACCCACACTTTCGTCGACGGTCTTATCTATGTCAAGGATGCCAGGGGAAAGAAAATCCCCATCATCACTGACGGATGCTGGGGACTCGAAATGGGCCTGATCAAAATCAGGTAGGCTACATCGAAAGAACGATACCGATAGTCTGATATTTTTCTATCATATTGCTGCCCGGGATCAACGATTTCGGGCAGTATTTGTAATAGATGCCCAGGCCGTCGAAGTCGATGACCGCGAGATAAGCATAGCGGAAGTTCTCCACCTTGCCGCCTTTTGTAAGCCGGGTGAAGTCTGTATTGCCGGCAGTGTAGGAGGACTTTACCCTGTTGTAGCGGCTCAGGTTGAGGGTCCCTTCCGCACCGAAGCGCAGACTGGTACTTCCGATATGCAACGACACCGTGGCCGGGATGCCTATGCCGAAAGTGCATATACGGGATTTGAGGTTTGAGACTCCGCCGGCAACGCTGCTGAAAGCTCCGTCGTCCCCAACAGTGAACATGGTGCTCTTAGAAATGTACCTGTCCCATTTCAGGTCTGCGCCAGCGTTGAATGAAAGCCAGCTGACGGGGTTGATGCTCAGGTCGAAAACGTTGACAAACAATTCGTAGGACTGACCGAACTTGCTCCGGAAGGCGTCTCCGTCGACTTTATGCCTGCCGTATCCGATATGAGAAAGTGCATTGATTTCAAAAACGTCATTCTTGCTTTTTGCGGATTTGTGCTTTTTGATTTCAACGCTCATGTTTTCGATTTCCGCAAGTCTGTCTTTGGCTGCGGTGCTCGTCGTGTCGTTCTGGGCGGACATGCAGAAGGATGCAAGGCCGAGAGCGAAAATGCTGAGTATATACTTTTTCATTATTTGCCGTAATTAATATTGTCGATAGAGATGTAAGGCATCCTGGCCATTGCCTTGAAACCCGGCTTGAGACTGTTCTTGATATTTACGAGGGGATCGTCTTTCTTCTTTTTGTCTCCTTCCTTGAATTCCTTGAATATGCTCTTCTTCTCGGGATAAACCGTTATGCGGTAGTCTTTGAGATTATTCTTTTCAGCTATGTATCCGATGGCTCCGAGCAGGGTGTTCTTCTCGTCGCAGAGGCCTATCTCGAGCGCATCTTTTCCGGCCCAAACACGCCCCTGCGCTATCTCGTCGACGGCTTCCTTGGTCATGGAACGGCCTTCGGAGACCACCGTCACGAAAGTATCGTAAATGCCTTCGATTTCTTCCTGATACCAGGCCTCCTCTTCAGGGGTGAGTGGCTTCATGCCGGAACCCATGGAACTGTGTTTGTGAGTGCCGATATCCACCATATTGACATGCAGGTTCTTGCGTATGGCCTTTCCAAGGCTTGGAATCATGCCGAATACACCGATGGAACCTGTAAGTGTGGTGTTGTCGGTGAATATCCTGCTGCAGCCTGCTGAGATAAGATATCCTCCGGACGCTGCGTATGCACCGTAACTTGCCACCACCGGCTTGACTTTGCCGAGGAGTTCAATCTCGCGGCGTATCATGTCTGCCGCAACGACTTCTCCCCCGGGGGAGTTGACACGGAAGACCACTGCCTTTACGCTTGAATCTGCACGGACTTTCGCTATGGTGCGGGAAAGCGCCTCTCCTACTATGTCTCCGCCATCCCGGACGATCTCCCCGTTGGCATAAATGACTGCAATCTTCTTTTTCGCAGGACCTTTCTTGAGGTCGTCGATATATTCTTTGATGTCCAGTGTCTTGACATCCGATGCTTCGGTGGTGCCGAAGAGGTGGCAGAGGTATTCTTCCATTTCATCGCGGTACTTCAGTCCGTCCACCAGACCTTTGTCGACCCAGGTCTTTGCAGTGCTGAGGGCGAGGCCGTCCACCCAGGCGTTCAGGTCTTCTGCCTTTATTCCGCGGGACGCGGCTATCTCTTCCGCGATTGTGCTCCATATTGAGCCCAGCATTGTTTCATACTGCTCGCGGTTTTCAGGGGATATGTCGTTGCGGATGTACATCTCGCCCGCCGATTTGAATTTGCCGTGTCGGATGAGCTGCACTTCGACGCCAAGGGTGTCGAGAAGGTCCTTTACAAACGGCTGGGTGCTGCTCATGCCCGTGAGGGAACCGCCTCCCTGGGGGTGAAGGAACACCCTGTCTGCGGCGGAGGCCATGTAATATGAGGAATTGTCCAGTGAAGCGCCGTATGCGATGACAGGCTTGCCTGCCTTGCTCAGTTCAAGCAGATAATGCCTCAACTCTTCGCTTGCCGCCATGCCTGCATGAAAATGATCGGTATTGATGTAAACGGCTGCGACCTTGTTGTCTTTTGCGGCTTTGTCAAGTGCGCGCTCCATATCCAGCAAAGACACGGAGGAACTCATGTCGAATCCACCCAGAGAAACACTGAATGAATTGCCACCTCTCTCTGCAATCACGTCTTTCATCTCAATCTTAAGGAGTTTCCCTTTAAGGAAACCTTCAGCTGCCTGAACACTTAGACTCAGCAGTAGTGCAAAATAAAAAACAATCGTTCTTCTCATAAATGTTTGTTTAATTTTTTTGCAAATATATTCAAAAAATTACTATCTTTGCAATCCCAAATTCTGGATGTGGCGCAGTTGGTAGCGCACCTGGTTAGGGACCAGGAGGTCGAAGGTTCAAGTCCTTTCATCCAGACCATTGGTAATCAAGCACTTACGTTTTTTGTAAGTGCTTGTTTTTTTGCGCGAGTCAACGAGATACTCTGCAGATCCAAAGGAAGGATACTATTAAGGAATAGCCTGTTATTTGCCGGTGTAGTACAGTGACGGGGCGATCAGCGAGAGCATTACAAGGCCTGCGGCTCCCCACCATGGCAGGATTCCGGCAGCCATGAGTATAAGGCTGAGAATCAGAATGATAAGCGGGTTGATGAGATAGCAGGCGACATAGCGTATTGAATTGTCGAAGGCCCTGTCCTTGATGTGCCTGAGTATCAGTGAGATGATGGCGAATGCCGGCAGCATCACAATGGCGGCGGCGAAGGTGAGGGGCACCCGCACGATGCGAAGGAACAGGACCTGAGCTTTTCTGTGAGGGAGTTTCTCAGCAGTCAGGGCTGAAAGGCTGTCCTGCAGGTCAAGCAGGATGCGGCGCGATTCATGTGCCGAGTCTTCTTCGGCAACAGGAGATACCTGCAATGCGGCCCCTATGTTGATTTTGAGGCTGGTTCGGAAAATTCGCAGATCTTCATACACGAGGCCTACCGGAACGATATACACAGGATTGTTCGTGTCTGCGGCCGCTTTCAGGGCGATGCGGGCTATGCCTTTCCGCAGAGGCAGTATTCCGGGCTCCTGACTGTGCCTGCCTTCGGGAAAGATGCAGAAGGGGAGCCCGGCATTCAGGGTGTCGCTCGCGAGCTGGAATGTCCTGTCGTTTTCGGCGAGTGAGTCCACGCCGTCGCGGATACGGCTTATGGGGATGATCTTGAGGAAGTTCAGCACTTTTGCCGGACCTTTCTTGCGGAAAATATCCGCCCTTGCGGCAAATACGACGGGTCTTTCCTCCATGCTGAGAACCGCGAGGGCGTCGTGCAGGGTATTTACATGATTCGGTGCGTAGATGACGGCGGAACCTTCCGGAATATTCTCTTTGCCGCAGACCTGCAGGCTCCGGAACATCAGGCGGAATGTCCACCTGACGTAGTGGACAAGAAAGTTGTAGAGTCTGTCGTTATCGTAGACCATCAACCAAGCAGGCTGCAAATAAGTACTCCGAGATAGTTGCCAACCGCATAGCCCACTATACCTATGCTGAGTCCGGGCATAAGCACCCGGCTGTTGCGCATGGATGCTGCAATCATCGGTACGAAGGGAGGAGAGTTGATATATGTCACGGATGCAATCACTGCGGTATCAGCATCCACTTTGAACAACTTCGCCGAAAGCAGTTGCAGGGAAAGGGAAACCACCTCCATGAAGAACAGGAAACCCACGATCCAGAGCGCTCCGCTGAAGTCGAGTGACCTCACGTCGGCCATTGATGCCACTACGAGGCTGAAGATGTAAATGAAGTACATGCCCATATCGTAGCCGTATTCATATTTGTGGATGGGCTTCCAGAAAGAAACGGCAATGCTGATTGTGGTGATGGCAAGAATGAAGAACATCATGAAGGTGCCGGGGATCAGTTTGGATAGCCCCACGGCGATCCCGGCACTGATGCCTATTACCAGAACAGTGACACCCAGCAGAGGCAGGGCGTTCGAAACTGTTCCACGTTTCGTAAACAGTCCCTTGTATGGATTCTTTTCCGTTCCGGCTTCCTGCACCGCCTTCTCGTCATAATGATCCAGAGTCTTGACCGGAAGCCACTTGCGAGCAAGGCGTATGCCTACTGCCATTATGAACACCAGATATGTGAAGGAAACCATCATATCGTAGGTGTTCAGGAGTGCATACTGCTGCCCGTCCACATCGAGCATCTTGCTTACCGCAGCCATGTTCACTGTGCCTCCAGTAAGGCAGGCGGTGTACATTCCGGCAACCTGGGGGCCGTCGGGAATGTGCGGACCGAAGATGGGATAGCCGGCTACGACAGCGATTATGACTGCCAGCAGTCCGGTGATCATTGCAATCAGCTGGTCTCTTGTTTCACTCTTACGGAAGGTGAAACTGAAAAGCATCAGCGGGATGGCAAGGGGAATCATCGCGTTGGAAAGGAGATTCTGCACATGCAGAGTGGCTTCCCCCTTCGGAAGAATGCCGATATTTGCGATGAAGGCTCCGAGGAAATAGAGCATAAGGATAGGGCCTATCTTGCCTATCCATCGCACCTTTCGGCACAGCCAAAGCACTACTGCGGGAATGACGCAGTAAGCGGCGACAAGGATGATGGCAGTAATTATGTTCATGTCAAAAACCGTATTTTTCTATCAAATGCCTGGAGAGTTCCACAGGGTCACCGGGCTGGGAGTAATCGATCTTCGTGATTGACGGGACGGTCCAGTTGATTTCGTGATAGCGCAGCCGGGCGTCGAAATTGTCCTCGCTTATCTTGCGTCCCATCATGAGGTCGAAGATCACGTCGTCGCAGAACATCATCCAGCGGGGCTTGTAATAACTCTTTGCGAGACCGGCCCACTGGCGGTTGGCGTAGTCGCAGAGCCCGCGGTTGTTGCTCCAGATGGTAAGGATGGTGCGGGCGCACCACTCATAATAGTCTTTCTCTTCTTCAGTCTTGCCCCAGTTCCGCGCCTGTTCGTTCCAGACCTGAAGATTGAATTCAGGCACACAGGCGAGCAGGGCGTCCAGATCCTCGAACACGCTGTCCATCTCGCCGCGGACTTTGAGCACCGCGTCCATGTCGCGCTTGTCCCATGCAAGCTGCAGGCTGTCCCGGAGGGTGTCGAAGTAGTCGCCCAGGGCCTGGCGGCCGAGGTTGACGAGGTCGTACTTGTATTCGTAGCGGTCGGAACCGATCTCCAGCATTTTCCTCCAGGCATAATCCATCACGGGAGTGCGTCCCTTGATATCCGGGAATCTGACTGTCCAGTTGTAGGGTTTGGGCCCGAGGACCGGATGGGAGTTCATGGAAACGCCTGTGCCCGTGTATTGGGGAGCGATGTTCATTATAATGTCGTGCCAGAGAGCCCTGGCGGCGGCATCTTCGCGCCCGATATGCCTGTCGGCGAGCTTGTCTATCCACTGGTCGGGAGTCTCGGGATAGTTCCATCCCAGACTGAGTACGAACTCGAAATAATAAGGGTTGGTGCCGAAGCCTTCCAGAGTTGAACCTACTCCCTTGAGATTGCTTCCGCCGTCGCGGAAGGTCTCATCGAAATAAGGTATCAGGGTGGGGAAGTTGCCGTTCAACAGGGTGTTCCCTCCGAAGTTCAGCAAGGAGCAGGCTATGTAATCGTGTCCGTAGAATCTGTCGGTAAGTTTCCATCCGAGCACCCAGTCGTCGTGGTAGTCGAGTATTATCATCTTGCCCCGGGGTACGCTTCCGAGGTAGGCTTCCATGTTCTCCGGGGTCCAGTGCTTCCGGTCGTTGATGAGGAACCATCCCATCTGAAGCCAGACGGCGTCGGGATCTGCGGCTTCCAGCGACTCCCAGAATGCCTTGCCCATCGATGCCAGCGTTTCAGGATCCCACGAAGGAGCGTCAACTTCGTTGAAAGGATCCAGCCCGTAGATGTGGTCCGTGCCGAAAACGGCGGTCTGCTCCTCTATGCAGGCTTTCTGCAGTTCGGCATAGAGAGGGTCCGTGGGGGAGAGGAACCAGCAGCGGTAGGGATCTCCGAATCCGCCCCAGTTGCTCACCTTGCTTATTTTCGCTTCCGGATGCATGTCCTTGAATACTGCAGGGACGCTTCCGCTGAAGGCGTGCAGTACCGGTGTCATGGAGAGGGAACGCTCACGCTCCAGGATCTTTTTCCCGAGTTCCGCCTGTGAGTCGATCCAGTCCTGCGGCAGAGGACCCTGGAATGTGTTGATGTTCACCATGCGATGCCATGCAAGATGCGCAGGGCCGGTAAAATGGGCCCGGATCTGCTCGTCGCTCAAGCCGAAACGCTTCCACACACGCTGCCAGACCGCTTCTTCTCCCGTAGTAGCAAGAGGCATGTTTACACCGTTGAGGGCCATCCAGTCTATGAAGCGCTCCCATTCTTTCCAACCCCACCACGGCATGGTGTAGCCGAAAGTGCAGTAGTTGAGATAGAATCTGTAGGGAACCCTTGCGCTCACGCTGACCGGTTCCGGCACATCCGGCAAAACCTCGGGCATTTCCACAGGATGAGCCGCATACTCTGATACCGTCGTGTTGCAATAGTTATTGAGGTAATAGTTCAGTCCGACGGCCATGGTGCCGGCGTTGTTTGCCTCAATCACTATCCTGCCTTTTTCTGAACTCAGGGTGAAGGTGTCGCTGCTGTCGGCAGGTACTTCGCGGAATTCAATTCTGGCAGCATGCTCCGGGATGAGGCGTTTGGCCAGGGCCTCTGCAGCCAGGACGCTGTCGCTCTTGTTGCTGCCTGAGCAGGATATGAACAATGCCGCCGTTGCAAGCAGGCAAGTCAGGATAGAAGTAGTTTTCATATCAGTTCATTATAGATTTCGAGTATCTTTTTTCCGTAGTTTTCAATGGAATATTTGCGTACCGCCTCAGATTGTGCAGAACGTAACTGGTTCTCCGGAAGAGTATTGCAAACTTCCTCCAGCATTAAGGAGGCTTTTCCGGCATTAGTGTACAATCGCCCTAGCAGCCCACCTTCCAGAACATCTGCGGAACCTCCGGATCCTCTCGCAATTACAGGACATCCGCAGAACATGGCCTCGATGGCGACTCTGCCCATCCCCTCGTATTCGGTGCAGACCAGTAGCGCGGATGCATAGGAAAGAATGCCTCTCACATCGGAGACAAAGGGCACGAACTCAATCCTTTTACCAACGCCAAGACTGTCTGCGAGTGCCTCAAGCTTGTCTTTCATGGCTGTTTCGATGCCTCCTGCGAATTTCAGTGTGTAGCCAGGCAATCCTGCGCCGGCGAATATCTGCAATGCCTCTTCAGGCCTTTTCAACTCGGAAATGTTTCCTGCGAGGAACAGTATATATGGCTCTTTCTTCTCTTTCAGGACAGCGTCTTTTGCAGACAATACGGCATCCGGCAGGCATATTCCGTTTGATCCGGTGCCCAGATGCTTGAGAAGACCGGGGCTTATGGCAATAACTGTATCCGAGAGTTTAAGCTTCCTTTTCCAGCTCTTCCAACTCGGGAACGGCCTTTGGTGGAGACCGAGGTCAAGATACTCCCTTATGTGCCATACGTGCGGCACCTTTGCCTTGCGGGCGATGTCCAGACCTATGTCAACCGTGCCCGAATTGCTGTGGACCAGCGCCGGACGGCCGATTTCGTCGATCACTTTCCTGATGCACCGTCTGCGCAGGATAGCATCTGCAAACAGATGAGGGAGAAACCTCAGGGCCAGTGACAGCCCATGATGGTTGAAGGTACCTCTGTTGAAAGGGACTACCATGCAGTTGTATCCGTTCTGCCTGAAGAAATTACAGACTGGGCCGTCTTCGCGGAAAAGGATTACGGGATCCACACTGTCTCCAAGAGCGTCCAGCATCGCCTTGAGCGAGAGCGAAGAACCTCCCAAGCTGCGGTCCTCGTTGGATATGTAAAGTATCCTAGGCTTCATCGGGTGAGTCTGACTTAAGTGCTTCGAGAATGAAATCCATGGACTCCCGGCGCAAGCTTTCAAGCATTGCGGCGGGATTGTCGCCGAGACTCTTGAGCAGGGAATCGATCCGTCCGTCGGCCTTTGTGCCCGTGTGGACGAAGTCGAAAGCCTTTCCGTATAGTATTGCAAGCGCGGTGGCGTGGAAGGAAGTCGTCACTACGTGCGATGCATTTTTTATTAGAGTGATGAATTCGGCGGGGCCGTATTTGTTCCTGCCTTTCGAATAGGGAGTGCGGGCAATCGGAAGCACCTTGAGACCGTTTTTCGCGGCAATTTCCGACGCAAGCGACTCGACCTTGGGATTGTCTATCGCCTCATAGGTGAGGACATAATCTTTTTCCTTGACGGGGGCGCAGATCCGGTCCAGTATCTCTGTTCCGGCAAGCATCACGGGGTCGAGGTTCAATACTGCGGGGATGCCTACCTCATCCATGCGCTCCAGCATGGATTCTTCCCGTACGCCGATGCGGTAAAAATTATGCAGATACCTTCGTATCACTTTAAGCTCCTCCGGATTTGGAATGATGTCTCCGTCGCTGGCGGCGTATGCTATGTTGCGCGTCATTGCAGCAATTGGAGCGCCCGCGTAAAACATGGGATCAACACCTCCACTGATATTACGGTTCCATATCTGGTCGCTGCCGTAGAAGATGGCGTCGAAACGGGAGCCTTCGACCGGAGAGAGGGACAGCCCGCTTTCGAATGCGGCGAACGCAGCATCTCTTTTCAGGGCTCCTGCGAGTTTGGCGGAAACCTTCAGCATGGTCATGGGATGCTTTGCAAAGGAAGATTTCCACAGTTTGTACGGGGCTGTAAGATAATCCGGTCTGTAGTCGATTACACTCACCTCGTGCCCCAGGGATCTGAGCACTTCGTACAGGCAGCGGCACTGGAGCGCTGCGCCGTAGTTCTTTGCCGAATGGAAGGTGAGTATGCCTATTTTCATATATGGCGTTTAACTTTCTTTATGAATTCTTCGAAGCGGTTGCGACGCGATTCCTTGCCATAGCGCCGGAGTACTGCGTCATAACCTTTGCGAATATAAGTATTTTCAAACGATTCAGCATGTTTATGCGCAGAACTTGGCGTGTACAGATTGGGCTGAACCTTTTCGGAGGGAATGGGAAGGGGCCTGCGACTGCACTCATCCCGGAAGTCCCGGGTGAAATCCGCCCCCGCACGGCTGTTCGCGATCAGTAATGAGCAACCCCTGTTGTCGTCGGCAAAGCCGGGCAGAGCATTTTCCACTCCCCAGCAGTCCGCCATGGTGATGTCCGAAACCCTGTGCAGGGATGCAAAAGGGCAGGCGGTGCAGGACGGCCTGAGGGTGAAGTGGTGATAAAACAGAAAGGTGTACTCGTCGCTCACCGTTTTCTCGTCTCCGAAATACAAAGTCTCCCTGTGGTCGTGCCATCCGAGAGAAGGGTCGCGGAAAAGGACGGAGCTGATCTTCTTCCCCTTCCTGCGCTCCTGGCTCTCGAGATAACTCTTCCAGATTGCGGGTGAGGGCACGCCGTGACATATGATGTCGGCCGTGAGAAGTGCCTCGCGCATCTTTCCTGCGGCGGAAGCGATTCCGGCGCACTGGCAGGGAGTTCCAGTGAAGAGCACCTTCCGGCCGTTCCTTAAATCTTCGAGCACCTGTGCCGGGATGCCTTTCATGTCGCTCTGCACGTATTTGCTGAGGCGCAGTGGGGCGAGCCCTTCCATGGAATCCACTCTGCGGTGACGCACGCAGAAATCTTCATCGACCGCAGCTCCGTAAACAATGAAACCGTTGCATACCGCCTTGCGCATCAGTGCATAGGCCAGACCCCCGCTCTGGCTGCCGTCCATGAGTTCCGGGAATCGTATGGCCTCGCAGGTGCTTGCCGCAACGGAATCCGGCTTGTGGAAGGCGCAGACCTTCTCGCATATGCCGCAATCCACGCACAGGGATTCATCCACCGAAGGATAGCGGAATCCCATGGCATCCGCCTTCATGGTGATGGCGCCGTGCGGACAGCAGTCCGCGCATGCGCTGCATCCGCAGCAAAGCTTTCTGTCGGTAATGCGTATCATCGCCTGATTATTTTATGTATCAGGATGTCTTTTTCGTCGTGTTCCAGCCCGAGTAGCCAGATGACGCCGACGCTCCATATCTCGGTTGTGGCGAGACTGATGAGGAAGGACCCCCAGCCGGGTTCCAGATGCCTGGAAAGGAGATACGGCACTATGGCTGCGATTCCCGCGACCAGGATTTCGCGCAGCAGCACTTCGCGCAGGAACCTTCCCGCAGGCAGGCCTATCATCTTGCGGAGCATAAACAGGCGCGCAGCCAGACAAAGCACTGCAATAACGGATGCGACGATGAAGATGATGTAAGCCGGGGCTCCTGCCTTGAGAAGAATCCAGTCGACGGGCAGGTTCAGAAGCTGGAGGCCTCCTACGAGTATCTGGTAGTTGCGTATGTCTCCGGTGGAGAGCATGGCCGTGACCATCGTGTAGGAAACGGCCTCTATCATTATATAGATGAGTATCAGTTGGATGAAGATGACTGTCCCTTCTGGCACAAGGCCCTTCCCGAGCCATATTTCAGTGAGGAAGGAGGTATTGAACAGGATGGGAAGAGTTACCAGCAACAACAGCCAGACGGACATGCGTGAGCCCCTGAAAATCAGGCGCATCATATAGTCGCGTTCTCCGGCCGCCCACGATTTCGTTATCTGGGGATTGATGGCCGTGGTGAAGCTCGTGACGAATTTCTGCACAGCCCCGTTGATCTTGCTGGCATAGTACCATGCGGCGTTGGCTACGGGTCCGAAAAAGGCGTTCAGAAGAATGTTGCCGCCATAGTCGCGAAGCACTCCTGAGCCGGAGCCGATGAAATTCCACCCGGCGAATGAAAACATCTTGCCGAACAACTTCCTGTCCGGCTTCCATCCGGCATTCGCCTCCGCGAAGTGGTGTTTGCAGAATATGCCGTATGCAATTCGTACGAGGAGGCTGACCAGCGCGAGCATGGCCGAATAGAAAATCAGCCTGTCGATGGGGGAGTACTTGATTGCAAGAGCCACGGCAAGCCCTCCGAATGCTTCGAAAATGCTTATCCAGGCAAATGCGTCCATCCTCTCGTGCGCGATGATGTCGGCATTGTAGGGGACGCTGATCAGCTGAATGACAAAACTCAGGAGAGAAAACTGCAGCACCCATCGGGCGGCGAAGATGCGGTCCGGGGGCAGAACCATCTTGTGGGAGATCCACCACAGGCACACGGGCTCGGCAATCAGCACTACCGCTCCGGAGAGCATAAGCTGTATGCAGACCGCCGAGGAGAATACCTTGCCGAGGTCGGACTCCTTCAGCCCCATTTCGTAGGTGATGAAGCGGCTGATGGCGGAAGACATCGAGCCGGTAAGCACTCCGAAGAGGGCTACGGCCCCTCCCACTGCGCTGTAGATGCCGAGTTCGGTTTCACCCAGGGCATGCAGTATCACCCTCGAGGTGAAAAGCCCCACGGCCATCAGCAGGAACATACGGAAATACAGAAGGACCGTATTGCGTGCGATCCTTCTGCTGTTCTCCGTTATGTCCTGTCTGTCTGTCATTCAGGCTTGTAACTGTCCTTCAACGATGTCGTCTTGTTGAATACCGGCTCTTCCGGAGTGGAATCCTTGTCCTTGATGTAGTAGCCGGTGCGTTCGAACTGGACAGCGATTCCGGAAGCGTCGTCAAGCAGGGCGGGTTCCGCGAAGGCCTTGGCCACCACGAGGGATTCCGGGTTGAGGAAGTCCTTGTAGTCCTTGTCTTCGGGCACCTGGCTCATGTCGGCAAGGGTGAAGAGACGGTCGTAGTTGCGCAGGGTGATCTCCTTCGCATATTCGGTGCTGACCCAGTGGATCGTGCCCTTGACAGAGCGCCATTCACCATTGCCGGGCCTTGTGGAGGGATCGTAGGTGCACTTGAGTTCCACTATGTTGCCTTCGGCGTCCTTCACCACTTCTTCGCATTTGATGATATAGGTGTATTTCAGACGCACTTCGCCGTCGGGCTTGAGGCGGAAGAACTTCTTGGGAGCGTCCTCCATGAAGTCGGCGCGCTCGATGTAGAGCTCCCTGGTGAAAGGAACCTTCCTTGTGGCTCCTTCCGGTTCCGCAGGATTGAGAGGGCAGTCGAACCACTCCACCTGTCCTTCGGGATAGTTGGTGATGGTAAGCTTGACGGGATCCTGTACTACCATATAGCGGTTGGAACGGGCGTTGAGGTCCTGCCTTACGCACCATTCGAGCAGCTGGATGTCCATCAGCTGGTCCCGCTTGCTGACTCCGATCTTGTCGCAGAACATCTTGAGAGCCTCGGCTGTATATCCGCGCCTGCGGACACCGCAGAGCGTAGGCATGCGGGGGTCGTCCCATCCGGCCACGAGTCCCTTCTGCACGAGCTCGAGAAGCTTGCGCTTGCTCATGAGGGTGTAGGTGAGGTTCAGGCGGGCGAATTCGTACTGATGGCTGGGGAAGATGCCTAGGGTTTCTATGAACCAGTCGTAAAGAGGACGGTGGACGTCGAATTCGAGGGTGCAGATGGAGTGGGTGATATGCTCGATGGAATCGCACTGGCCGTGGGTGTAGTCGTACATGGGGTAGATGCACCATTTGTCGCCCGTGCGATGATGATGAGCATGCTTGATGCGGTAGAGGATAGGATCACGGAACATCATGTTCGGATGTGCCATGTCTATCTTCGCGCGGAGCACCTTTTCACCGTCGGCATACTTGCCGTCGCGCATTTCACGGAAGATACGCAGGTTCTCCTCGGGAGTGCGGTTCCGCCAGGGGCTCTCCTTGCCGGGAGTCTCCACGGTGCCGCGTCCTGCACTGATTTCCTCCTGGGTCTGGTCGTCGACGTATGCAAGTCCTCTCTGGATCAACTGTTCGGCCCATTCATAGAGCTGGTCGAAATAGTCGGATGCATAAAGCTCCTTCTCCCACTGGAAACCGAGCCATTTGATGTCTTCCTTGATGGCATCTACATATTCGGTGTCTTCCTTGGTAGGGTTGGTGTCGTCGTAGCGGAGGTTGGTCTTTCCGCCATATTTCTGGGCCAGTCCGAAATTGATGCACAGGCTCTTTGCATGCCCGAGGTGCAGGTATCCGTTGGGCTCAGGAGGAAAGCGGGTAAGGATGGAATCCACTTTGCCGGACTTGAGATCGTTCTCGATGATTTCTTCGAGGAAATTCAGTTTACGTTCTTCTTCCATTGTCGTTTTTGTAATAATCTCACAAATATAATAAAAATGCGGGTAATAAGCGGAGATTTTTGTAAATTAGCGGTTTCAAAGTGTATTCCTATGATCAAATCAATGACAGGTTACGGCAAAGCGGAGGCGAATCTCGCATCCGGCAAGTTGACCGTCGAAATACGAACGCTCAATTCAAAGAGCGCTGACATCAGCATCAAATCATCGCTCCTCCCCAAGGACAAGGATCTTGCAATCAGACAGAAGATTGCGGATCGCCTGGTCCGTGGAACGATAGACGTATACATCAGTTTCGAAGCATCCGCCGCAGAATCCGCCAAACTCGTGGATGCGGCGGTGGTGAAGGATTATTACGGGCAGATATGCAAACTGCGTGGAGAGCTTCCGGGCTTCTTCATGGGCTCAAGTTCTGATTCCGACCGCATGAACAACGAAATACTTGCAACCATACTTCGCTTCCCGGATGTTGTTACGGGAAAGAAAGAGGATATTATCGACGAGCAGAACTGGCCTGAGGTCGAATCCGCCTTCGACTGGGCCCTGGATGCAGTGGACGACTACCGCAGCAGAGAAGGAGAAGCACTTTACAAGGACGTGTGTTCCCGTGTTCAGAATATCCTGGAACTGGAAAACGAGGTGGAAGCACATGAGCAGGAGCGCGTCGACACTGTAAAGGAGAAGATTGTCAAGGCGGCAGAAGAGCTGGGTGTCAAGCTCGACAAGGAGCGTTTCGAACAGGAAATGATTTTCTACCTCGAAAAATTCGACATAAACGAAGAGAAAGTCCGCCTGCGCCAGCATTGTACTTATTTTATGGATACCATCAACGGCGAACCCTACCCTGGAAAGAAACTTGGTTTCATCATCCAGGAAATGGGACGCGAGATAAACACTACGGGCTCCAAGGCGAACAATGCATCCATTCAGAAGGCCGTAGTGCGCATGAAAGACGAACTCGAAAAGATACGTGAACAATCAATGAACATCCTCTAGTATGTCCAACCTGAGAAATGCAATTGTCCTGGAAGCCTTCAAAAAAAAGGCTGTGGACATCCCGGTGCCGGAAAGCGAAGTCTCCCGCTATTTCGGGGAGCTTGTATTCACCCGCGAAAAGATGCGCCGTTATCTTGAACCCGAGACCTATGATGCTCTTGTAAACTGCATCGACGAAGGGCTTTCGCTCGACCTGGCTATAGCTGACAAGGTGGCCGCCGGCATGAAGAAATGGGCGTTGGAGCACAATGTGACGCATATCACCCACTGGTTCCAGCCTCTCACAGACGGCACTGCCGAGAAGCACGACTCCCTTATCGACTACGACGGCAATGGGGGAGTGATAGAGACTTTTACAGGCAGAAGTCTCGTGCAGCAGGAACCGGACGCATCAAGCTTTCCCAGCGGAGGTATACGCGCAACATTCGAGGCACGCGGCTATACCGCATGGGATCCTGCGTCTCCCGTATTCATTCAGGACGATACGCTCTGTATACCCACGGTATTCGTTGCATATACAGGCGAAGCACTGGACTTCAAGACTCCGCTGAAGCGCTCACTGAAGGCTATAGGAGATGCCGCTCTGCCTATCTGCCGCCTCTTCGATCCTGCCGTAAAGCATGTACGTGCCTATCTCGGATGGGAGCAGGAGTATTTCCTTGTAGATGAGGATATCTATGCCGCCCGCCCGGATCTGATGATTACCGGACGCACGCTGATGGGACACGAATCCAGCAAGAACCAGCAGCTGGACGACCACTATTTCGGCGCTATTCCTTCGCGTGTTGCCGCATTTATGAAAGAACTGGAGATGGAAGGATACAAACTCGGCATTCCACTGAAAACCAGGCACAAGGAAGTTGCTCCGAACCAGTTTGAGTTTGCTCCTATCTATGGGGAGATGAATCTGGCCAACGACCAGAACCAGCAGATAATGAATGTGATGCACAGGGTGGCACGCAGGCATGGATTCGTGGTGCTTCTGCACGAAAAGCCCTTTGCCGGCGTGAACGGCAGCGGCAAGCATAACAACTGGAGTCTTGGCACCGATACCGGAGTCAACCTGATGGCTCCCGGCAAGGACGCTCTCGGGAATCTGCAGTTCATCACTTTCTTCGTGAACACTCTTTATGCCGTGCAAAGGCACAACGGTCTGCTTAAGGCATCCATCGCATCTGCTACGAACGCTCACCGCCTGGGCGCAAACGAAGCTCCGCCTGCAATTGTTTCCGCCTTCCTGGGCCGAACTATGAATGAGGTGCTGCACAAACTTCTGGAGATGCCATCCGGTACACCGATTGAAATCGCCGGCAAGACCGGCGCATCGGTAGGTGCCATCGGCATCCCACAGATATTCGTGGACAATACCGATCGCAACCGTACCTCTCCGTTCGCCTTCACCGGCAACCGTTTCGAGTTCCGTGCCGTCGGTTCCAGTGCAAACTGCGCCGGCGCAATGATAACTCTCAATACCGCCGTTGCAGAGCAATTGCTGGACTTCAAGCAGGCGGTAGATGCGGAAATCGCATCCGGCAAGGCTCTTGACATCGCCGTGATGGATGTACTCAAGCCATTGATCGACAGTATATTAAAAGTTGTATGCTTCGACGGGAACGGATATTCCGACGAGTGGAAGAAAGAAGCTGCCGTCCGTGGCCTGGACACAGAAAACATAGTGCCGAAGATGTTCCTCGAATATGAGAAGGATGCTTCCGTGAAGATGTTCACCCGCTGCGGCGTCTTTAACGAAAAAGAACTCCACGCACGCAACGAGGTCAAGCTCGAGACCTATGTAAAGAAGATTCAGATAGAAGCCCGGGTGATGGGACGTATGGCCCTCAATCATATTATCCCCGCTGCGCTGGACTATCAGACCAGGCTTCTGCAGAATGCACGCCTGCAGAAGGATCTTCTTGGAGAAGATGTCGCCCGGGTAGAACTGGGTTTTGCGAAAGATATATCCGCTCTGATATCTGATATACGCGAGAAGGTGGTCGGTATTACCGAGGCGCGCAAGAAGGCGAACAAGATCGAGGATACTTACCAGAAAGCTTTGGCGTACAGTGAAGTAGCCGAACTCCTGCCGGGCATCCGTAAACCGATCGACGACCTCGAAGAGATCGTCGATAACGCCACCTGGCCACTTCCCAAATACAGGGAATTGCTTTTTATCAGTTAGCTCCTATCTGGGTTCGCACGCACGCGTTGCAGAGTAGTTCCTGGCGGATGCGACCTTGAAGGTTGCTTCCGCCTCGGGATTCGTGGCATCTGCTCCAAAGAAAGCCTTGTATATGCCTCTGGCAGTTTCCCAGCGGGATTTCGCAGAATTGAAAGAGGCGAGCTGGCGCACCGGAACGGTGAATGTCAGAGTCTGGCTTTCGCCCGGCTGAAGGAGCCTGGTCTTGCCGAATTCGCGCAGTTCCCTGGCCGGTTTGTCCTTGAAGTTTCCAAGAGGTGCGGCAACATATAATCCTACCGCTTCCTTGCCTGCAACCGTACCTGTATTTCTTACCGTGACACTGGCAATCAGATTGTCACCGGCGATCCTGGCACTTGCAGCGCTGTATTCGAAGCTGGTATAACTGAGACCATATCCGAAGGGGTAGGCAACCGGCTTGTTTTGTGTGCAGAAGTACCTGTATCCCACATAAATACCCTCGGTATAATCGGTATAGGCTACATTCTTAAGCGGGATGCCGCGTCTTTCGGGATGCACCACGCTTTCGTTTGCCCTGTCGCTGTGGAAATCATAGGGGAAATCTTCGGCTCCGGCCGCATCGAAATAGTCGAGAGGGAAGGTCATTGGCAGGCGCCCGGAAGGATTGACCTTGCCGGTCAGCACGTCCGCAATTGCGTTGCCGCCTTCTTCGCCGGGCAGCCATGTGCAGAGGATTGCATCCGGCAGGTAGCTCCAGGAAGCGGTTTCGACCGGTCCGCAGATATTCAGCAGTACGACTACCTTCTTGCCTGCCGCATGGTACTCTTCGCAGACGGTCTCAAGCAGGTTGATTTCATTCTCCTGGAAGAGGAAGTCTCTTTTCAGAATGCGGTCGCGGGCCTCGCCGGAGATGCGGCCGAGGGTAACGAAGGCTATGTCGTTGTTCAGAGCGGTATTCTTGATGAGTTCCGGCGTAATCTCAAGCTCCGGTTTCTGGGCGTCTCCTACGTGGACATTCACCTTGTGATTGTATTTCAGGTCTTCGGAGATGAAGGTGGCATAGCCGGTGTAGAGTTTCTCCAGCGACTGGTCGAGTTTGAATCCGGCGTTCTTGAGTCCTTCGGCGGGGCTGACGATATAAGGGGAGTGGACCCAGGCTGCACCGTTGCCGCCCTGTATCATACTGTAGGAATGGACACCGAAGAGGGCTGCCCTGGCGGGTTTTGCTGGAAGCGCCCCGTTGTTCTTCAGCAGGACCATGCCTTCTGTGGCCGTCTCGCGCGCCACCTTTGCACTGGCGGCAAGATCCGGCTTCAGACTCGGTCTGTTGCCCTTGAAGCTGGGGGTCTTGACTATCAGTTCGAGAAGTTTCGTGCAGGCCCTGTCGAGATCTTCCATTTTGAGCGTGCCGTTTTCGAGGCTTTGAAGAATATGTGCTGTCTGGCTGGGACTGCCTCCCATGAGGAGGTCGGAGCCTGCATTGATCTGTTTTGGGGTGTTGCGCCTGCCCGTCCAGTCGGTGACCACCAGCCCCCTGAAGCCGAAGTCGTTCCGGAGAATTCCGGTCAGAAGTTCGCGGCTTTCCTGGGTGTATGTGCCGTTGAGATAGTTGTAGGATGCCATCACCGTCCAGGGCTGCGAATGCTGCACGCAGAGCTCAAAGGCCTTGGTGTATATTTCCCTGAGGGTGCGGGTGTCGAGGCGCGAGTCTGCGTCTAGTCGGTTGGTTTCCTGGTTGTTCGCGGCAAAATGCTTGGCGGAGGTGCCTACCCCCTTGGACTGCACTCCGTCGATGAATGCGGATGCAATGAAGCCGGAAAGTACCGGATCCTCGGAGAAATACTCGAAGTTCCTGCCGTTGAGGGGATTGCGGAGTATGTTCATGCCTGGGGCGAGGATGACGTCGTTCCCCATGTCGAGGGATTCTTCTCCGATCCCTTCACCTATTCTGCGGGCCACGGACCTGTCCCAGCTGGCTGCGGTAAGCAGACCTGTGGGGAAGCAGGTCGTCTCGTTGTCGTTAAGGCGTATGCCGACGGGACCGTCCATCATTACGATGGATGGGATGCCCAGGCGCGGGATGGGATATGTGACTCCTCCGGTGCCCGGAAGAAATTTGCCCCTGTAAGGTTCAGCATTCTGCTGTATTCCTACGACAAAGAGAGCCTTCTCCTCGGCAGTCATGGCCTTGACCACCTCCGGAATGTTGTTTTCGTTGAGCTTGGGTTGTGCGAATACACCTGCGCAGACAAGGGTAAGGCAGGCGTTGAGAAGCAGTAATCTTTTCATTATAAAGGACTTGTTTAAATCTGGTTAAGGTATTTGCTGCGGGCGAGGAGGCAGTCGCCGATAGCGGCGGCGCTCCGTCCGAGACGGGAAAAGCGTATTTTTGTATCGGCGCTTACCTTGCTCAGGGAAAGCTTGTTGACGGCGGTGCGGATGGGAAGCATCAGATAGTCCCTGCCGACGATCAGTCGGCCGCCGATGACCACCAGGCCCGGATTGAAGATGTTGATGAGCCCGGCTATGCCGCGCCCGAGCGTCTCTCCGACTGCGCCGATTCCCTCGATTGCCAGCACGTCTTCGTCTTCGACAGCGTCCAGCACGTTCTGAAGGCTGATTTCGCCCTTCTCTTTATATATGTTGGAGAGAGAGGACCGCCTGCCTTCCTTTAGCCGGGCGACAATCCATTTGGTGAGCGCCGAGCCGGATGCTCCGGTCTCGAGGCATCCGATTTTGCCGCAGCGGCAGATTATGTTGTTGTCGAGAAGGGGGAAATGCCCGAATTCTCCGGAAAAGCCCGACTTGCCGTAATAGAGATTTCCGTCCAGGATCATGCCCATTCCCAGACCCCAGCTGAGGTTGATGAAGAGCATGTTCCTGTCGGCCTGGCCGTTGGAGGACATGTATTCTCCGTAAGTCATGGCCCTGGAATCGTTCTCGATGCCCACGGGTGCACCCAGTTCGCGCTGGAAGATATCCTTGAGGGGGATGTCGTCGCTGACGAAGTAGGAAAGGCTGAAACCCTTCTCGGGGTTGACCCTTCCGGAAAGGCTGATGCCTATGCCGAGGACCTTCTCCCAGTAGATTCCCGAATCCGTGACCACTTCCTTGATTTTGCGGCAGATGGTCCGGAAGGAATCTGCGTTGGCTTCGAGGATGAAGAAGATGTCCTGGATGAAGAACTTGAGGTTCCCGGTAAAGTCCGCAATAGCTATGTGGAAATGCTGCCTGGCGACATCCACCCCCACGAAATAACCGGCATCCGGATTGAGCCCGAAGGTGTTGGGCCTGCGTCCGCCGCTGGTACCCACTTTGCCTTTCTCGATGAGATAACCGTCGCCGATAAGTTCGGAAACCAGCTTGGTGACAGTCGGAACGCTCAGGGTAAGATCCTTGCTGAAGTCTGCAATGCTGCAGTCTCCGTTCCTGATGCAGGATTCGATTATTCCTTTCTGGGCGCCTGTCATAAGACTTGTGGTTGAATATTACAAAATTAACAAAATATTAGTACTTTTGTAAAGTTTTTTAAAAATTTTTAAAAAATGCGAGAGAAGAGACTGTCCCTCCGGGCCAAATTGTTCCTGAGCCTGATTTCGATAGCGGTGGTGCTGCTCATATCCAGCATCATCTCCGTCCTTGAATTCAGGCGCATGAGCTCTTATATATCGGATATGGTCGCCGACAATATCGAGAGCATCAACGCGGCCCAGAAGCTGTACGACGATGCCAACGGCTACAATCTCGCAATTCTTTCGGTTGTCGGAGACGATACGTCTTCCGCCCTTCCAGGCTTCGACGAAGCGTCTTTTTCCTCGCGCCTGGACAGCCTACGCTCTTCGGCCCCCAATACCATTGTGGCCCATCTGGCTGATTCCGTGCAATATGCGTATGCCGCTTACATGCTGACTTCCCTCGAGCTGGAAGACGTGCTGGTTTCGGATTTCATCGATACCAGATCGTGGTATTTCGAAAGGCTCCAGCCCCGCTACAACAGGCTGCGCCACGACATCGACGCTCTCTCTAACTCCATCTACGACGAGCTCGAGAACAACTCCGAGACATTCCAGGGCGCTTTCTACAGGAGCATCATTCCCGGAATGGTCGCGGTCGCGGTCGGGCTGCTGCTGGTGGTGATGCTGATGTTCTTCCTGGAATCCAACTACATAAAGCCCGTTTACCGCATGCTAGGCTCTCTTGGCAATTATCGCAATTTCGGCAGGGACTATACCTACAGTTTCGACGGAGACGACCAGCTCAGCGGCCTCAACACCTCCGTAAAGGAACTGACGGAAGAGAACAAGAATCTCAGAAAACGCATCTCCGCGATGAAGAGGTCCTTCCATAAAAAAGACAATGCCTGATGAATTGGAAGACGATCATCAGGAACGTAGGCTACGCACTTCTCGTGAGTGCGTTGTTCATGCTTGCATCCTTGCTGATCGCGATTTTCGGTAAGGAGGATACGGCGATAGCTCCGCTCAGCATCAGTTTCCTCCTCACCTTCATTTTCGGAGTGTTCCCCTTCATTTTCGTTCGGAAGAACGCCGCCATCACGATGCGGGAGGGCTACGTCATCATCGTTCTCTCCTGGCTGCTGTCTTTCATTTTCGGAATGCTCCCTTATGTTCTCTGGGGAGGCCCGTTTTCAGTGATCAACGCATGGTTCGAGAGCGTCTCGGGCTACACCACGACAGGAGCCAGCATCCTGGAGCAGGTGGAGTCTCTCCCGAAGTCGCTCCTGTTCTGGCGCAGTTCCACGCATTTCATCGGCGGCTTGGGGGTCGTCGTCTTCCTGCTGCTTATCATTCCGTCTTCCAGCCCGATGCGGCTGCGTTTGACGAATATGGAACTGTCGTCCCTGTCGAAGGATTCCTATAACGTGCGTGCCAACCAGACGGTCTATATCTTCACGTCCGTCTACCTCGGGATGAATGTCGTGGCGTTTTTCGCCTACTGGATTGCCGGAATGACGCCTTTCGACGCCATCAACCACGCCTTCAGCGTGTGCGCGACCGGCGGATTCAGCAGCAGGGACCTTTCCATCGCATCCTTCCATTCCCTGCCCATTACGCTGGTGACGATGTTCTTCATGTACGTGGCGTCGCTCCATTTCGGAATGCTGTATATCAGTGTGGTGACCCGTTCGCTCAAGCCGCTGAACAATGACGTTTTCAAGTTCTACACCATCACTCTGGCAGTAGGATCCATACTGGTTGCGGCCGCCCTGAAGGGAAGCGGTGTCATCGAATCTTGGTACTGGGCTCTGATAGACGGCAGTTTCCAGCTGCTGAGCTATGCGTCCACTACGGGTTTCGCCATCTGCGACAACAGCATCTGGCCGCTGTTCCCCACGGTGCTCATCCTTGTGCTTGGCATCCAGTGCGGTATGGCAGGATCCACGACGGGAGGTGTTAAATCGGATCGCATCCTGCTGGTATTCAAGAGCACGTCCGTTCATATCAAACGGTCCGTCAATCCTTCTACGGTGAACGAGGTGCGGCTGAACGGCAAGCCCGTCAGCGACAGGGATGTCGAGCCTCACGTGCTCTACGTGGCAGTCTTCTTCCTGGTGTTCGTAATATCATCCCTTCTGTGCCTGGCATCCGGATCCGGGAACGCGAACGCTATACTGGGTACTCTCTGCTGCCTCGACAATGTAGGCCCCGCTGCGGGTTCCCTGGGCACATTCGGCAACTACAATGCCGAGCCTTCCCTTGCCAAGTTCTTCTATACGATAGACATGTTCATGGGGCGCGTGGAGATTTATCCCGTGCTTGCAGTCGCTTCGTTCATCTTCAGCAGAAAGAATCGATAGATGGACCGAAGCG
>Ga0310695_10003384_pt1 | contig 31377 bp, 29 predicted proteins | sample RumenRJG_04DNA_FD_203882 | JGI IMG/M metagenome (GOLD analysis project Ga0310695, IMG submission 203882) | Bovine rumen microbial communities from Lethbridge, Alberta, Canada - RJG_04 (v2) (version 2) | ecosystem: Host-associated > Mammals > Digestive system > Stomach > Rumen | place: Canada...
CACCACATTCCGTGGCTTGAACCCCTTGGCCGAACGTAGTGTTTTGGTAGCACTCCAGCGAAGATACAAAGTGCTGTCACGACTTTGACGCCCCCGGCAACCTGGCCCACTACATGGTGGAGCACACTGCCATGCACGCCTGGCCCATGAGCGGCGGAAGGTTTGACATTGGTTCGTTGGATACGTATTACGAGGCAGTGAAGCGATACGGGACTGAGTGTGAGGGCCTGGCTGTTTCCTTGACGCGGCTCAGTTCGAGCTTAAGGTCGAAGGAAGATAGTGGTAAGATAGTGGTAAGGTCGATGGTTCGACGGGCTCACCATAGGTGGCCGATGATTATATAAGAAAAGAATACTAACGATATAGAAATTTAACTTATGGCAAAAGTAGCATTGATAACCGGTATCACCGGACAAGACGGCAGTTTTCTGGCCGAGTTTCTCATAGAGAAAGGATACGAAGTACACGGTATCCTGCGTCGCAGCAGCTCGTTCAACACGGGCCGCATCGAGCACCTGTACCTGGACGAGTGGGTGCGCGACATGAAGAAAAAGCGTCTGGTGAACCTGCACTGGGGCGATATGACGGACAGTTCCTCGCTCATCCGCATCATCAGCGAGATCAAGCCCGACGAGATTTATAACCTGGCGGCACAGAGCCACGTGAAGGTGAGCTTCGACGTGCCCGAGTTCACGGCCGATGCCGATGCCATGGGCGTGCTGCGCCTGCTGGAGGCGGTGCGCATCGCAGGACTTGCCGATACCTGCCGCATCTATCAGGCCTCTACCTCCGAGCTGTACGGACTGGTGCAGGAAGTGCCGCAGAAGGAGACGACGCCCTTCTATCCCCGCAGCCCCTACGGTGTGGCCAAGCTCTACGGCTTCTGGATCATGAAGAACTACCGTGAGAGTTACAACATGTACTGCTGCAACGGCATCCTGTTCAACCACGAGAGTGAGCGCCGTGGCGAGACCTTCGTGACGCGCAAGATCACCCTTGCCGCCGCCCGTATCGCCCAGGGCTTCCAGGACAAGCTGTATCTGGGCAACCTGAACAGTCTGCGCGACTGGGGCTATGCCAAGGACTATGTGGAGTGCATGTGGCTCATCCTGCAGCAGGAGAAGCCCGAGGACTTCGTGATTGCCACCGGCCAGTACCACACCGTGCGAGAGTTCTGCACCCTGGCCTTCAAAGAAGTGGGCATTGAGCTCCGCTGGGAAGGCGAAGGAGTGAACGAAAAGGGTATTGATGTGAAGACGGGTAAAGTCCTCGTGGAGGTCGACCCCAAGTACTTCCGTCCCGCAGAGGTGGACCAGCTCTTGGGTGACCCGTCCAAGGCCAAGAAGGTCCTGGGTTGGAACCCGCAGAAAACCAGCTTCGAAGAGCTTGTCCACATCATGGTGGAGCACGACATGAAGAAAGTGCGCAAGCTCTATCTTCGCGAACACATGGAGGATTAAAATGCCTAAAAAAGTTTTCGTAAGCGGTTGCTACGACCTGCTGCATAGCGGTCATGTGGAATTTTTCCGGCAGGCGGCGGAGTATGGCGACCTGTACGTGGGTATCGGGAGCGACAAGACGTACCTGGGCTACAAGCACCGGAAGACCATCTATAGCGAGCAGGAGCGCCTGTTCATGGTGAAGAGCATCCGCTATGTGAAGGATGCGTATATCAACGCGGGGAGCGGGGTGATGGACTTCGTGCCCACGCTGGACATCGTGAAGCCCGACGTGTTTGTGGTGAACAGCGACGGTGGCAGCGAGGAGAAACGTCGCTGCTGCGAGGAGCGGGGGATTGAATACATAGAACTGCACCGCGACCCGCACGAGGGCCTCACCGCCCGCAGCAGTACCGCTCTGAAGAAGACCGAATCGCAGATTCCTACCCGCCTGGATCTTGCGGGGACGTGGATTGACCAGCCGTATGTCTCGCAGTACGCCCCCGGCTGGGCACTGACCATCAGTCTGGAGCCTACCTTCGAAATCCGCGAGCGTTGCGGCCTCTCCACCAGCACGCGCAACATGATTCGCAAGATCTGGCCCTACAGCTTGCCCAATATGGACCCCGAGACGCTGGCGAAGCTGGTGTTCTGCTTCGAGAACGACCCGGAGCGGAGCGACGGGATTATCAGCGGGGCGCAGGATGCCATTGGCATCTGTGTGCCGGGGCTGTGCCGCCACTACTACAACAACCGCTTCTGGCCGGAGAAGATAGAGACCTGCGAGGACGAAGCGGTGCTCTCGTGGCTGGAGAGCCATCTGGTGATGATCCCCATGGAACCTAGAAGACCGGGATGCAGTGTAGTCGAAGGTAAGGACATCACCGAGGCGAAGGTGAAGGCCCTGGCCGGAGCGGCAGACCGCTGCTGGACGGCCATCATCAGTCGCAACCTCGATGCCTTCGCCCAGGCGTACCGTGACAGCTTCGAGGCGCAGGTTGCGATGTTTCCTGCCATGATACAAGGTTGCGTACAGTCGTACATTGACAAGTACAAAGACAGTGTGCTGGCCTGGAAGATGCCCGGCGCCGGTGGCGGCGGCTATCTCGCCTGTGTAGTCACCGACGCTGAGGCGTTCTGTAAAGAGAACAACGAAGCAATAAGTCTCACCATCCGCAGACCCGGAATGTAATGAAGCGCTACTGTCAAACCCTCACGCTCGTGGATGACGAGCAGATGATAGCAAAATACATTGAGGCCCACGCCCACGTGTGGCCGGAGGTCATCGAAGGCCAGCGGCAGGTAGGCATCCTTGATATGCAGATATGGCGCAAGGGAAGAAACCTCTTCATGATCATGGACACCGTGGACGACTTCGACTTCCAGCGCGACATGTCCCGACTCGCCACCCTTCCCCGCCAAGCCGAATGGGAAGCCTACGTCTCCCAATTCCAAGGCTGCTCTGCCAACGCCCGCAGTGACGAAAAATGGCAGCTGATGGAAAGGATTTTTTAATTGTCATTCTGAACGAAGCGAAGAATCTAAATCAAGAATTAAATGGAAAAAACAAGTAAGATATACGTAGCCGGTCACAGAGGCATGGTCGGTAGTGCAATAGTCAGGGAATTGAAACGCCAAGGGTACAACAATATCATCACCCGTACTCACAAGGAACTGGACCTCACCCGACAGGACCAAGTGGAGGCGTTCTTTGCTAAGGAGCGCCCCGAATACGTGTTCCTCGCTGCCGCCAAGGTAGGCGGCATCGTGGCCAACCAGAGTGCATTGGCCGACTTCATGTACGAGAACATGATTCTGGAGATGAACGTCATCCATGCCGCCTGGCAGAACGGCTGCAAGAAACTCGAGTTCCTGGGCAGCAGCTGTATCTATCCCCGCATGGCTCCCCAGCCCATGCCGGAGAGTTGTCTGCTCACCGGCGAACTGGAGAAGACCAACGAAGCCTATGCGCTGGCGAAGATCAGCGGCCTCAAGTACTGCGAGTTCCTCAACCGCCAGTACGGCACCGACTATATCTCCGTCATGCCAACCAATCTCTACGGACCCAACGACAACTACCATCCCGAGCACAGCCATGTGCTACCTGCCCTCATCCGCCGCTTCCACGAAGCCAAGCAGGCCGGACTCAAGAGCGTCACCTGCTGGGGCGACGGCTCACCCCTGCGCGAGTTCCTCTATGTGGACGACCTTGCCAATCTCTGCGTGTTCCTGATGAACAACTACTCCGGCAACGAGACCGTCAATGCCGGCACCGGCAAGGAGCTCACCATCAAGGCCCTCACCGAACTCGTCGCCAAGGTCGTGGGGTATGAGGGCGAGATCCTGTGGGACACCACCCGTCCAAACGGCACCCCGAGGAAGTTGCTGGATGTTAGCAAGGCTACGAAGTTAGGGTGGACGTACAAGACGGAGTTGGAAGAAGGTATCCGCCTGGCCTACGAGGACTTCCTCCACAACCCCATGCGCGCAGAACGATAAAGCGACCCACCTCAAGGCAGGTCGCTCAACTGGCGCCGGAGCGCATTCATTTCAGGGTTCACCCGCACGGGGGCGTGAGAGGCGGAGGGCTCGATTTCCGATACTCCCAGGATGGGGGCCTCTGGCCAGTGTTTACGGAGTTTGACAAGGGTGCCGATGTCGGGGCAACTGACGTAGCAGCAGTGTCCGAGGTGAGGCACAGCGCGATAAGTAACATCGCAGTGAGTGTTTTTACAAACTGTTTCATTGACTAAGATATATTTGACTTGTTTCATTTTGAACGATATTAAAGATTAAAGGAGATTCCGGGTCAAGCCCGGAATGACGAGGACAAGCCATCCCTCATTCCGCACTTGATGCGGAATCTCCCGAAGCGATTAGTGGAGACCCATGCAGCTGGTAGCTCCCAGGGCGGTCAAGATAGCCGTCAGGATGCTGATGAGGGTCTGGATGACGAACTTCCAGATATTCCGCTTCCCTTCGTCACTGGGCAGCACGCCCGACACCACCTCAGGGTTGGACACTGCGTCGTTAACCGACTTGTTGATGGCCTTTTTTACGAGCTTGGCCAGAAGCTTCTGAAACAACTTTTTCATGTTCGTTAGAATTTGAAATTGTTAATACGAATGTGGATTAATCCTCGTCGCCGTTGTCGCCAGTGTTGCCGCCACCGCCATTACCTGGTTCAGGGTTCACGGTTCCCGGTTCAGGATTAGTTCCGCCTCCAGTGTTATCACCGGTGTTGGTGTTGCCACCTTCGGTATTGGAACCGCCCGTGTTGCTGTTGCCACCTGTGTTGGTGTTCGAGCCGCCTCCGGAGTACTGGCCGGTAGTTACGGTGCCGTCAGCGTTGATGGTGGTCTGCACACCGTTCTCGCTCACGATGATAATCACCGTACTGTCGCCCGCCAGGGCATTCAGCGTGATGGTCGAAGGCCAGGGGCCAGTGAGGTACACCTCCTGATAGCCGCTCTTCGAGGCAATCTTGATGCTGGTAGGATGCTCCGCAGCGTAGGCGCTGATAGCCGCCTCGATGTCCGTGATGGTCACGTCCGCGCCATCCACATACTGCTCCGCCAGCGTTTGCAGTGCAGCGTTCAAGCCCTTCTTGTTCAGGCTGTAGTAGCGGTTGCAGGGCGTCCCGGTCTTTGCCGTGATAGTCTGGCGGATCGTACGCAGGTGATGCTTCATATGCATCTGCACCATCTTGAAGATAGCCTGGCGGGTGCGCGCCTCCGGCGTGTTATACACGCTCGCCGGCATCGTAGGAGTAGTACGGGCAAACGTCTTGCCGTTCAGAGTGTAATACGTGATACCGTCGATGGTACCGGAACTTTTGCGGCCAATGCCGACTTGTTTGATCTGTGCCATAGTAAATGGGTTTTAAAAGATTTTTGAATAATTTTAAATAAGATTTTTGAATAATTTCTGGCCGTCAGGCCATCCAGAGAGTTACACAATCTGCAGCGCAGATGAGAGCGAGAGTCGCCCGTACCCGAGCTTGCCGTTCCCCTGAGCCTTCAGGATCCCGCGCCGGTTCTTCTCCTTGGAGACGTAGCTCACGTGGATGAAAGTAGGGTAGAGGATAATCTGGTCGAAGTCAATCTTCGGGTTCGTCAGAATCTCACGGAACGCCTTAATCAGCAGTTCCCGCCGCGACAACCCTGAACCAATGTACAAGTCCGCCGCCTGCCCCAGCATATGCTGGCTACGCTCGCTGGAGTGCGCCAGGAGGTCATTCAGTTCGCGGGTGCGGAACCCGCTGGTCACCACCACCGGCAGCCCCAGTGCCTCGCGTAGCGGCTCCAGACAGCCCTCGCAGAGGCGACGCAGATTCTCCACAGCCTCATCAGGCGGAGTGTTGTCAATCCCGTGCTCCTCAGCCTTGCGGCTTGCGATGAACTCGCGGAGCTTGAAATGCGGAGATAAATTTTGATTTTGAATCATACCTTTTTAATTTTAAAAGTTCAACTGATTTTTACTGTTTGAGACCAGCCGTCACCGACTTACCCGGGATGCAGTTCGGAACTGATTTCGGTTGCAAAGAAAACATAGGATTGCCCGTCAAAAAAGTCTATGCCGGTCTATTATGAATCTATAATTTGTAATCTGATAATCAATAATTTGCAACTCTTATAGACGCTCAGTCTATAGAGTCTATAATAACAATCGCATGAAAGAAGACCAGACACAACTGATAACAGCCAGATTGGAGCACCTTCGCTTTCTGATGGCGGATGGCAAAATGACCATCTTCCGTCACCGCAGCGATATGTTCCTCTTTGCTCTGGAGGCATACAACATTGCCCGTGGCCTGTCATCGCGCTACTACCGTGTGCACGATGACCTGGACATCCGCTTCTTCGTGCGGTTCCAGTTCGATTACTGGCTAAAGGAAATAGAAACGTGGATTCGCCAGTTGGGCAGTGCCGAGTATCGCGTTGACGACGACGATTTCTTTGCTGAAGGCCGCGCCAAGCGCCTTACCATAGTGGTAGATAAACTTTTCCATTACCACGAAGACCGTCTCCCTGCCGACAGTGCAGAAGGCTCTACACCGCTGCCCGACGATGAGATTCTGGAACCCTTCCGTGCCATTATGGATATGAAGTCCACTGACCTGGTAGCTTCCTTCCGCGATGCCCTGAAAGAAGTGCAGAAATACCTGCTCAAACTCTCCACGCTGCCTATCGACTGGCCCGAAGAGAGCCGTCGCAAGGCCTTGCAGATGTATCTGGACGATGCAAACGACAAAAACCACGTGCAGACCGAGATAAACAACTATCGTTACTTCTGCCGTATGCCCGATGGCATATACACCCGTGGTCAGTTCTGCTATCTCAAAAAGCGCCTCTTGGAGCTCAGTTCCCATGGCGAACTGGCACAACTTTCGCTGTCCAAGAGCTGTGAGCAGGCACTGGTGGGAAAACTCAGCAAACTATTTGCTCCGCAGGAGTTCAGCCCCAGCGACGATGAGATACCTTGCACCGCCCATCCTATGGCTGACGATGCGCTCTTTGCCAAAATCCTTTATTTTATCCGAATGGACGGCGAGCGTTGCTTCCCCGTTCTCGATGAAGACAAGGTGTCTAACTACCTCACGCGTAAGGACGTGTACCTCTCTGAGGCACAAGAGCAGAATCTGCAGGCCCTTTTCGCCCTGTTGGGTGCTATGAAAGAGTGGTTCACCCCAGTGCTGGCAAAACGTTATCAGACATCCGGCGAAGATGACGAACTGCAAGAACGTATAGATAACGTGCTAACCAAGGTGAAGCATTACAACGGCCGCCTCTCATCCCTGCTTGCCTACAAGCATGAGGTGAATGAGATAGATGCCTTCTTTGCCCGCCTGTTCTCTCCTGAGTGGCGCGAAGACTATGCCGCAGCCCAAGACGACCTGCTGAGTCTCTTTGAGAAAGATCGCAAAAGCATCCATCTCAAGCCCTATATACAGACACTCCGTGTGGCAATGGATTCGCTTGCCATCCTGAAAAGCAATCGTGCACCAGGCAAGCAGATTTACCAGAGTCTGAAGGGCGAAGACATTCTGGGCGATACTGAAGAGAACACGGTGAACACTTACTATACCAAGCAGGATTACAGAGTGACTGATGAACGCTGGACTCGCGCCATCGAACTGGTGGATGCGGTGAAGAAGGAATACTTGAAACAAAAGCGTAGCGTATGAAACTGACTCTATTTTTCATATCTGACATACATCTTTCAGAAGAAAGGGCAGAGAACCAAGGTTTGGTCCTTGATGCGTTCTTGGAAGATTTCAAGAAACAGAAAGAACAACTAAACCCCGAAGAGGCTTATGTGCTCATTGGTGGCGACTTGGTAAAGGATTCTGATGCAGAAGGTATCTACCAAAAGTTCTTTGAAAGGATTATCAGGCCCATTATGGCTACGGGTATCAAGAAGAAGAACATCATTTGCGTGCCTGGAAACCATGAGGCTCAGCGTTCGTGGATTCGGAATAACATCATTAACTACGCTCCTGTCATCAGCCAGACTTTTACAGAGGACAAATTTGATACCTACATCAACCAGCAGAGCGGCGATTTTCTGCTTCAGAAGTTCTTGAACTACTCCAACTTTATGGAGCATAATATGGAGCGCGAAGGCTTCAACCTCATAGGTTACCCTGTGGAACTCAACGATGAATGGAGTGTCTACTGTCTCAACTCTGCGCTTACATCCTTTGCTGGCGTGAAAGATGATGACTATCCCATGCTCCAGAAAGATGACAACCGCCTGAATATTGATACACGGCGTTTGTACGACTGGGTGCGCAACAACAAGAAAAAGAAAATCCTCTTGATGCACCACCCCTTTGAGTTCTTTTCCAATTGGGCAAGGGTAGAGCTGACAAAGATTGTGAAGTCCAGTTTCGACCTCGTTCTCACAGGTCATACTCACGAGCAGGATCTACTTTGTAATAATAACGGAGGTGAATCCTATGTCTGGTGTATGGCTCCCCAACTATTCACCGACAAAAAAGACAAATTGGGCTATAGTATCGTTGAAATAAACTCCGACGGAGTAGGGCGCATTATCTACCGAGAGTGGAATGAACGTCGCAATACCTTCCGTCCCGGCAATAGCTTTACTGAGGGTGAAGATGGCATTGTGGAAACCAACCAACAGAAGGTGCATGTCAAGGACAAGGTTACCGTTCTGTTTGAAGAGCGGCTTAACGATTCTATGGCTGTCTATGGCGATCAGTCGCTCATTTGGCTCGACCGTTATTTCAGTGTAGAACGTTTCGACAGGGCATTCTCCTTCAGGAAGGACAAACTTTTTTCAGAGGATAATATTCTGAATGAAGAACCGGAGCGCATAAAAATAGTTACACCAGGACAGTATGGTCTCACCTCATTCGCCTGGCATTTTCTGCTTCGCCTGTGGCGCGAGAAAAACAAGTTCGGACTATTCCTTGATTGTGCGCTTTACAAGAGGGGCAAGATTGACCGGCTTTTCCAGAAGCAGTTGGATACATTTGAAAAACAGTCTTCTGATGTCCGGTGGATAGTCTTTGACAATTGGGTCGCCTCCAACAAAGATTCCAAAGAGATTCTTAATTACACGATAGCCAAATACCCCGGTATCCCCATTATGCTTCTCAGCTCAATGCTGGAAAGAACGCTTATAGAGAAGGAGTTTGTGGCTAATCAGGAGTTTGCTTTTGCCAACCTGTTTATGGCGCCACTACAGACCTTCCAGGTTCGAAAGATGGTGGAAGTGTACAACCAAAAGATGCAGATTGATGAAAACGATAAGGTGTTAAAGCGGCTCAATGCCGACATCACCAACTTCAATATGCACCGCACGCCGCTGAGTTGTATATCACTTCTTGAGGTGTTTAATAAGTCGTTCGACGACAATCCCGTCAATCGCACGGCTATGATTCAGCGCCTGCTCTCCATCATCTTTGATAACGAGTCTGTCCCTACCTACAAGTCGCTGCCCGATGTGAAAGACTGCGAGTTTGTGCTGGGGTATGTCTGCGAGAAGATTATCCGAACCGAACATTACTATTTCAGCGATGAAGAGTTCTTGAGGGCAGCAAGCGACATTTGTAACAGTCAGAAGATAACCCTCGATTACAGTTACCTGTTTGATATCCTGCTGCGTAATCAGATTCTGTGTCAGTATGAGCCCCATCTGTTTGGCTTCCGTTTTGCTTTTTGGGTCTATTACTTTGCTGCGATGCGGATGACGAAGTCCGAGGAGTTTGCTTCCTTCATCCTTGACAAAGAGAACTATGCCCACTATCCCGAGGTGATGGAGTTCTACACCGGCAGTGACCGTACAAGGAACGATGCCGCTGAGCGTATCATATCGGACATTCAGAACATCACCAAGAGTGTACAGACCAAAGTTGGAATTCCCGAAGACGTGAATCCTTTCCAGCGACTGAAAATCAAGCGCAATGAGGAACTGATAGGCAACGTCATTCAACAGTTGGAGGACAACCTGCAGAAATCCAAACTTCCCGACAGAATAAAAGATGCGTGGGATGACAAGGTGTACAACCCTTCCAAGCCCTATCATCAAGATGTCTATAAGGTGATGAACAACTACTCGGTCAACTACCTGCAGGAGATGATAAGCATTGCATCTAAGGCAATGCGCAACAGCGACTATATCAAACCCGAGTTAAAAGAGAGCTTGTTTGACGCCATTACTCAGGCCTGGCTTGAAATCGTACGGGTTATCTACCTGATGGCACCCGCCCTTGCCAAGGATGGAGTGGCCGGTTATGAAGGGTTCAGTCTGCAGCTTGACGAAACGTTCAATTTTGACAATGTGTCAGACGAAGAGCGTCTCATAGCAGTCATCGCAGCCATTCCTTGGAACATAGTGACTTGGTACAAGGATGATATTTATTCCTCTAAATTGGCTAATTTGATGTATAGTAAAATCAATACCCCTGTCAACCCAATTATTCGTCATTTACTTATCGGTGTGGCGATAACAGAGCAGCCGGACCGTTGGGTGGAAGTTGTACGCAAGTATCTTGCCGACACAGATCGTAATTCTTATTATTTTGGCGACACGCTCGATATGTTGTCGTTCAAATGGCGATTCGGTGCTATGTCCGACCAGGATACAGGTTTTACAAAGAAACTCCTGTTGGCGGGAGTGGCAAAACTATATTCGGGAAGCAACAGGCTCGAACTTGGCAATGCCAGAAGTATTAACCCTCAGAAAGCACTCCCCGAGCGAGAAGTGAGAGACGAAGACGATGAGGCATAACTCAAAAGAATATTTAAGAACCTCTATCCAGTCTCTAAGCTCCTCCGTGGAGCAGCTTAGGAGGAGCTTAGGAGGAGCCTATGAGGAGCTTAGAACGAAAAATAACCTTTTGAACTATGGCATTCAGAAATATAAAATATAAGGAACCAATGTTTCCTCATCAGGATTATGAGGACAGGCTTGTCGCTTTCATTGATGTGCTTGGCTTTTCGGAGATGGTGGATGATACCGCTACCGACGTGAAGAAGTTGCGTCATCTCACGGCCGCTTTGAAGAGCCTATACGACAGAATCTGGCTGTGGGAAGCTGACGGCTCATATTCTTCCTTCGCCTTCACCCAGTTCAGCGACAGTATAGTGATTAGCTCCCTTGCTGGAACTGCAGATAGTTTTGAGATGTTGCAACAGCTACTTCTGGGCGTGATGGAATTGGTTGACAGTTATGATGTCCTTGTTCGTGGAGGTATAGCCCGAGGTCAGCTTATCCACGACAGCGTGATGGTCGTAGGTCCAGCAATGGTGGAGGCCTATCACTTGGAGTGCAAGGAAGCCATATATCCTCGCATTATCATTGCCAAGGAATTGAAAAAGCAGATAGAGGCAGACCTTGAAGAATCCATCCATACACAGACAAACCTGACAGAAGTGCCGGGCTTCAGCAGACTGTTCAAGACCGATGATGACGGTTGGTGCTATCTGGACTATGTTGAGCCCGATGAATTCTACTATCATATACTGGACAAGACAGACCATCTAAAAGCTTTGGAAGAACTGGCTCAGAAAGGTTTGCAGTCCACTGATGATCGTGTGAGAATGAAATACACATGGTTACAGAGTAAGATTGAGGAGGCGGGAAACGTATAATTATTACAACATAAAATTAAGATGCACATAGAACGCATAAAGATAAAGAACTTCAGGCTTTTGCAAGACTTCTCCATTGATTTGCAGAAGGACTTGTCTCTCGTTGTTGGTAAGAACAACAGCGGAAAGACTTCGTTGCTGAAGGTGATGGATAAATTCATCAATGGCAATGAGAACAAGTTTACCTTCGAGGACTTCAGTTTGCCTTATCAAAGCACGCTTGCTACGCTATTTTCATCTGATATAATTGACGAAGAGCATTATCAAGAGGTTGGAATCTTTATGAATCTTCTGATAAAGTATACAGATGCTGATGATTTGGAGTTTATAAGCCCCTTGGTGAGTCTGGAACTTGATAATTATTACGTGTCGTTACAGTTTGCATTCTCGCTTCCTTATACCTTCTATGGCAATATGCGTACAGCCTATTCAGAATTTACTGCCAAGGAGAATGCCAAGAAGGCAGAAGATGCAGCGTATCAGTGCAAGACGTGGCAAGACTTTTTGACAGGCAATATCAACAAGTATTTTCATGTCTATCGCTATGCTCTGCCCGTAGATAAGGAAGGTAACGATACTGAAGGAGTAATCATTGATTTACAGTCCATACGAGATGTGTTCCATTTGGAGGATGTCATCTCATTCCGTTCCATTGATGCCCGTCGTTCTGTGGACAACCGCGAGCTCGACAATACGTTATCAGGTCAGACTTCCAAACTATATCAACAGTTGGAAAACAGCGAAGCAGATAGCGATAAGTTGGAGGAATTGCGTGACAAGCTACGTGAAATGGACGAAGGTCTCAGTCAAAACTATGGCGATGTCTTCACGGACGTTATTGATAAGGTAAGACAGTTCGGTGGCATACAACCCAATGATACCATTATCAAGATTGTCTCAAATCTCCAGCAAGAGATTCTTCTTAAGGATCATACCCGAGTAGTATATGAGGATGGTGGAGGCCGCTTACCAGAAAGCCATAATGGTCTGGGGTATATGAATCTTATCTCCATGATTTTCGAGATTGAGAGCATCCGCAGGCAGTTCGCTCGCCACCGCGAACGTAAACCTGCTGATATTAACTTCCTCGTGATAGAAGAGCCAGAGGCGCATACCCATCCTCAGATGCAGTATACATTCATCAAGAACATCAAGCAACTGTTACAGCAGGATGTGGTGGGCAAGGACAATGTGAGAAGAAAGATACAGTCAGTGGTAACGACACACTCAGCCCATATCGTTGCTGAGTGTGATTTCGAAGATTTAAAGTATCTGAAGCGTGTTGGTGAACTTGGCGTAATATCCAAGAACATGACCGATTTGGAAAAGGAGTATGCCGGTCATATCGAATGGTATAAGTTCCTCAAACAATACATCACACTTGACCGTAGCGAACTCTTTTTTGCAGACAAGGCCATCTTTGTGGAAGGCGATACCGAGCGTATTCTGATGCCGTCATTAATGAAAATATCTGATGACGAGATGACTTCTGAAGAGAAAAAGAGCCAGTTGGGATTGACTTCTCAGAACATATCCATAGTGTCTGTCGGTAATTATACACACATCTTTACTCGTTTTTTCAATTTCATTGGATTCAAAAAAATATGTGTGATAACCGACTTGGATATCTGCAATAAAGAGAAAATAACCGATAAGAACGGGAAAGAACGTGAGGTGTATAAAACGGCAGAATTGGATGAAACTAAAGTTCAATATACGACCAATAGTTCTTTGAGTGAGTATTTAGACAAGACCATCATTTCAGACTTACGTTCTTTGACATCAGACAAGAAGGTGGTCAGTTGGGATGATCCTGCCAAGAAATGGAAACAACAAACTAACGGGAACTTGATGGTATGTTATCAAACTACCATTGACGGCTACCAGCCTCGTAGTTTCGAGGATGCATTCTTTGCCACCAATAAAGAATTCATGAAGACAGACGGAAAATCGTTTTCGGGGTTAAAAGACAATGCCCTTGTTCAATTTGTGGCAGATGACGATTGTTACAAATTAGCCCAGAATGGTATCAAGAGCAAGGCGACTTTTGCCGTTGATCTTCTTGTGGACAGAAGTCATTCCGACAAAGCAGGCTATGTTGGATGGCAGATACCCGGGTATATCAAAGAAGGTTTGTCTTGGATTCGTAAAGATTAAGAAGCGGAATGGCAGTAATTGATGATATAATGACGCACGTCCGTGCCGGACGTAACTTTTTGCTAAGTGGCGGTGCCGGTTCAGGAAAGACGCATACGTTGGTTGGTGTCATACGGAGTGTCTTGGAGGAAAATCCTTCCAAGCATATCGCGTGTATCACATATACCAATGCTGCAGCGGATGAAATTAACAGCCGTGTTAATCATCCCAATGTAACGGTTTCAACAATCCATGATTTCCTCTGGGAGAACATTAAGCACTATCAGCCTCAGTTGAAAATATTGCTGGCGCAACTGGTTAATGACCCGGATTGCCCTGTCCAAATGAGGGGTGTTGAACATGTTGAAGACAACTACTTCTTCGATCCTGACATTGAGAGAATAGACTATAAAGAATATCTTCAAATCAGCAAGGGCATCATATCCCATGATGAAGTTATTCATCTGGCAAAGGCGATGTTTCAGAAAAATCCAAAACTCTGCCGTCTGGTGTCAGACCGCCATCCTTTTATTCTCATCGATGAATACCAGGACACCCAGCGGGAAGTCATTGAGATATTGTTGGAAATGTTATCACCTAAAGACCGCGAAGAAGGTGTGGCGTACAGCATAGTTGGACTTTTTGGAGATTCCATGCAATCTATTTACGAAGATGGCGTAGGCGATATAGATGCGTACGTTGTTGGTGACCAGGCTCATGTACATGAAGTAAAGATGGAAGGCAACAGGAGAAATCCGAAGGTCATCATCGAACTTGCCAACAAACTCCGTACAGACCGTATACGACAGGCACCTTCAGACGACAGAAATGCTCCCAATATGTTACCTGATGGAACCGTAAAAGAAGGTGCTATCCATTTTCTCTATACACTCCCAGGTCAGGACAAAGACCTGAATGAAGTACGCCGTTATATCGAAGACAATTATCACTGGGATTTCAGTGACACTAAGGAAACTAAGGAACTCGACCTAACCCATAACTTGATAGCCGGACGGGGAGGTTTCCCTCATCTCATTGAAATATACGATGGCGACCCTATCTTGGGTTACCGTGATAAGGTGAAGAAATATATCAAGGACAAGAATATCGCAGCAGACTTCTCGGATAGAACATTTGCTGAGGTTCTGGAATACCTTCAAACCAACTATCCCGAAGATAATTCCAAATGGCAACCTTCGCGTGGACAACAACAGGATTTCATTGCAACCCATCCTGATTTGCTTGAATTAGCAAAGTCCATAAACTATGAGGTACTGAGCAAGATGTATGTCGAGAAGGCTCAACTCATTGATGATAAGAAGCAAAGTGAGGAGGAAACTGGCAAAAAAGGAACAAAACGAGCCGTTCTTATCCGTCATTTGGTGAAACTCCAGCAAATCATAGAGAGCTACCATGAAAGACGCATAGGAGATTTTTTTCGCTTAAGCAATCTTCCCCGTATCAAGGTGGCGAGTGATAAATCCAATATCAATAGCGCAATGCAGTCACTGGAAGGGATTGATGCTATGACGATAGGAGACGTGATACAACTGGCAGATGCCAAGGGCGTGCTGTTCATTGATGACAAGTTGCTTTCCTATAAAGATGCAAACAAGTACATTTATGAACGGGTATGCGCCTTACCGTTTTCTGAGTTCAGATACTTGTATGACTATCTTGAAGGCAGAACACCCTATACAACTCAGCATAAGACAAAAGGCACTGAGTTCAATCATGTCTTTGTTTTGATGGATAATGGCCGGTGGTCGCTTTATAACTATTCCCACCTGATGAGCGGAACACCCAGAGGGAAATCTGAGGGGCCACGCATTAGGACGAATAAACTCTTCTATGTTTGCTGTACGCGTGCCAAGGAAGATTTGGTTATGTTCTATCCGCAAATACAACCTGCGGATTTGGAAAAAGCCAAAGAGTGGTTTGGAAAAAATAATGTAATAGCTATCTAATAAAGACTATGATTGAAACGAGAGAATTAAGAATAGGCAACATCATCCTTTTCCAAGGTGAGCCGGTGAAGGTGATGGGCATACATACAGGTTCCGTGTTGCTTGATGGTGTAATGCGGCCCTCTGCTAATGGAATTGGTATTGAGTATAATCCTATATCAGCCCAAGAGGACACTTTGGAGCCATTGCCCCTTAACGACTTCCTTTTGGAAACGATGGGTATGGGCAGGTTCAAAAGCTATTCTGGAGTGACACAGCATCAGTATCATCCAGGTGGTTCAATTTATTCCATTATGTCTGAGGAAGAAGGATATTTCATTGGAATGGAGAAGGAAGACGGACCTGTACATATAACACCTCGTCATTTCTATTTTTTTCATCAGCTGCAGAATCTTCATTTTTCCCAGTATGGAGAAGAAATCAATATCGGTGAAGAAGATGTGAAACGGGCATGGAGAACAGCAAAAAATTTGGGAAAAGTATAATATTTGCGGCTCTAAGCCATCAGAACTTACGCGCATTCTGATTGGCTTATGCTTTTGGGAATAGGAACCATTCACCATGAATCGTTAACATTGAACCATAAGTATCGCGCAAGCGGAGCTGCTTCAGGGGTAGATTAGAGTATCCGCACGCTCTAACTACCCAGATATAAGGAGTGAAGGCCCAACGGGATTCTCTCATAAGAAAAGGTTCAATAAGATTCCGTTGGCTCACTCTTTAAAACAGGAAAAAAGCAGATTTCCCACTGTGAGGAATTAGTTGAGATTCTAGTCACTCGTTGTAAGAGAATTAATGAAGTAATAGAAAAGAAAAGGTAATAGGGCTGAGAAAAATGGATGTGTTGTAGGAGTCTTACATCTTACTTCTTACATCTGACATCATAATCTCTCTCATAAATAGGTTCAATAACAGCGGGCCTGCCCGTTTATAGAAATATTATAAAATCTCAAATATATGAAAGGAATTGTTCTTGCCGGAGGCTCTGGCACCAGACTTTATCCCATTACAAAAGGAGTATCCAAACAGTTACTCCCTATTTATGATAAACCGATGGTTTATTATCCTATTTCTGCTTTGATGCTGGCAGGCATCAGGGATATTCTTATTATCTCAACCCCTTATGATCTTCCTGGCTTTAAGCGACTATTAGGCGACGGCTCTGACTACGGTGTACACTTTGAGTATGCTGAGCAACCCTCTCCAGATGGCCTTGCTCAGGCGTTCATTATTGGTGAAAAATTCATTGGTAATGATAGCGCATGTCTAGTATTAGGTGATAATATTTTTTACGGTAGTGGTTTTACACCCTTGCTAAGGAATGCCGTAAAGGATGCGGAGGAAAATGGAAAGGCGACTGTCTTTGGTTATTGGGTATCTGATCCTGAGCGTTATGGTGTTGCTGAATTTGATAAGCAAGGAAACTGCTTGAGCATTGAGGAGAAGCCTAAAGAACCCAAGAGCAACTATGCTGTGGTTGGTCTGTATTTCTATCCTAACAAAGTGGTAAATGTAGCCAAGACTATTAAGCCAAGTGCAAGAGGCGAACTGGAAATCACAACCGTGAACCAGGAATTTCTCAAGGATGGCGAATTGAAAGTCCAGGTATTTGGCCGAGGTTTCGCATGGCTTGACACCGGAACTCATGATTCCCTTGCTGAAGCTTCTACTTTTGTTGAAGTGATTGAAAAACGCCAAGGGTTGAAGGTGGCTTGTTTGGAAGGTATTGCTTATCGTAATGGTTGGATTAGTGCGGAGAAGATGCGTGAACTGGCTAAGCCTATGCTGAAGAATCAGTATGGTCAATACCTTCTTAAGGTGATTGATGAGATGAAAGAAGATATTAACTCTATATCTTTTAGAGACATTAAATAATAATTATTTCATATGAAAAAAATATTGGTAACCCAAACTTCAATGCCTCCATATGAGGAGTATATAGAAGAAATAAAAGATATTTGGGAGAGTCATTGGCTTACTAACATGGGACCCAAGCATAATTTGCTTGAATCTAAGTTGAAAGATTATTTAAGTGTTGATAATATCTCTTTATTTACGAATGGACATAATGCGCTTGAATTGTGTCTCCAGGCAATGAACCTTAGTGGAGAAGTAATAACTACGCCATTTACCTTTGCATCTACTACTCATGCTATTGTACGTAATGGGCTGACTCCTGTTTTTTGTGATATAAATCCAATTGATTATACGATGGATGTCACAAAGATTGAAGCACTTATTACAGACAAAACCACAGCAATAGTTCCAGTTCACGTCTATGGACATGTATGTAATGTTGAGGAAATTGAACGTATCGCAAAGAAATACGGGCTTAAGGTTATTTATGATGCCGCTCATGTATTTGGAGTTCGATATAATGGAAAAGGAATAGGCGATTTTGGAGATGCATCCATGTTTAGCTTCCATGCTACTAAAGTGTATCATACTGTAGAGGGAGGTGCAATATGCTATCATAATGAGGAATTAGGTCGTGAACTCTACAAACTTCGTGATTTTGGTATTAAGGATGCTGAGACCATTGATGGAGTGGGATCTAATGCTAAAATGAATGAGTTCGTTGCAGCAATGGGATTATGCACATTACGTCACGTGGATGAAGAGATTGCTAAACGCAAAAAAGTTGTAGAGTGTTATAGGGAGTATCTTTCTGGCGTAGAAGGCATACAGATGCCTCCTATACAGGAAGGCGTTAAGCCAAACTATGCGTATTTCCCGATTGTCATTGATGAAAAATTATTTGGAACGACACGTAATGAGGTGTTTGAGAAATTGGCGGAAAATAATATTTATGCCAGAAAATACTTCTACCCTCTCACTAATGCATTCGATGCGTATCATGGTAAGTTTAACCCGTGTATGACACCTACTGCTTTACATATTAGTAAACGTGTATTGACAATACCTTTGTATGCTGATTTGGAACTGGAGCAAGTAGAGAGAATTTGCACAATTATTAAAAACACTAAAAAATAAGTCTGTTAATATGAAAAGGTTACATTGCTGCTGTGATGAAAAGTTTATAATGGGGATGATATCCTTATTTGAAGAAGATACGACAGAAGTCAATGATTATGTTGTTGTATCTGAAAGCAATATGCTAAAGTATGTTGATAACAGCCTTGTACGAGTCATATCTCCCAAACAATTATATGATGAGTGTTTAAAATATGATGTTATCTTTATCCATTATTTGAAATCGTATTTTTTTAACATTATTCCTAATTTGCCTTCTAGCATAAGAGTTGTATGGTTCGGCTGGGGTGGAGATATGTATGACGGTAATAATGCGATAGTAAAAAGCAACTATTATGATAGATTAACGGAAAAGTATGTCAGGAGAAATAGTAGTATTCTAAAACAGGTTGGTGGCAAAATAAAATATTATATTACGACCAAGCACAAACGAAATAATACTCTTGAAAGAATAGATTATTTCTCAGGCGTGTTTCCGTATGAGTATGATTTAATAAAGTCAGCCATTAAAGGCTTTAAGGCAGAACCGCTGGATTTTTATTATGGCTCAACCTCATTCTTTGTTCCAGAAAAACCATCGGATGTCTATGATATTAACGAAAAACAAAATATAATAGTTGGCAACTCTGCTGCCTACACAAATAACCATTTAGACGCATTGATCAAAATCAAAGAAAGTGGTTGGACAAACAATAGTGGTAAGGTTATAATTCCATTGAGCTATGGCGGAGAAGAAAAGTATAAGGATGAGATTATTAAGCTTGGAAAAGATTTGTTTGATAACAGTTTTGTCCCTTTGATGACATTTTTGCCGTTGGATGAATATCAAAAAATGGTATGTTCTTGCAAAGCGGCTGTTTTTTATCATAAGCGACAGCAAGCATCGGATAACGTTTTTATGCAAATATTAAATGGCGCACGTGTATTTATGTCCAGTGATAATCCGATGTTTGCCTATTTAAAATCACAAGGCTATAAAGTGTTTTCTCTTGAAGAGGATTCGCAATTGATAAATATTCCGTTGTCTTTAGAAGAGGTTATTCTTAACAGAAAACTATTGTCACAACAGTATTCGTCTTCTCGTTTAATACAACGAGTTAAGGATATCGATAGAAAAATAAGAGCGAGGGAATAATCATGAGTTTTAGAAAAAGTTTTTCCGTAAACCTTTTTTGGGTAGGACTAGGAAAATACTCCAATATGCTAGTGCAGTTGATTGTTACAGCTGTGCTAGCCAGGATACTTACGCCTAATGATTATGGTCTCATTGCAATAGCAACTGTGTTTATGACCTTTTTCACAATGTTATCAGATGTTGGAATAGGTCCAGCTATTATTCACAACCAAAACCTGGATGAGAAAGACTATGAGAATTTACATTCGTTTACAGTCTATTTGGGCGTTTTTTTGTATGTCGTTTTTGTCGCGATTTCTCCACTCATTTCCCATTTCTATAATGATGACAGGCTAAATCTCATCTGCCTTATTATGGGTGTGCCAATAGTTTTCTATTGTGCTCAGATAGTTCCACTTAACCTATTATATAAAAAGAAAAATTTTAAGTATATTGCGAGAACAAGTATTATTACTAATACAATAGCAGGTGTAACTGCTATTTTGTATGCCTATTTTATAGGTGGTCCTATTTCTTTAATTGTACTTCAGATTGTAAATAGTATCTTGTTGTTGGTAATATACAAATACAAAGAGCGTGTTCGTTTAAAGTTAATCTTTTCGATTTCTTCTATTAAAAAAATATTTACGTATAGTTTTTATCAATTCTCGTACAATATAGTAAATTATTTCTCGAGAAACTTGGACAATCTACTTATCGGCAAATATGTGGGATTAAATGCATTAGGGTATTACGAGAAGTCATATAAGTTAATGCTTATGCCAATTCGTAGTATTACAAACGTGTTAACCCCGGTCGTCTTGCCTATGTTTGCCGAGTTTCAGGATAATCGTCAATATGTGTACTCAAAATATAAAAGACTATTAGAATTTGTGAGTATATTATCATTCCCTATTTCTATATTTTTCTTCTTTGCAGGTAAAGAAATCATTATTCTTCTTTTTGGAAGTCAATGGGAAGGTTCTGTCCTCACATTTAAAATTCTTTCGTTGTCACTAGGATTTCAAGTCTTGTCTTCAACAACTGGCTCAATTTTTCAGGCAATAGGCGATACGAAGAAAATGTTTGTTTCTCAAATTATTAACACAACTCAAATGGTCCTTTTGCTGTGTTTGGCAATATTCCTTTTCAAATCCATAGAGTCTGTAGCAATAGCGTTTTGTGTTGAGGAGTTTATTTCTTTTATCGTTGTTTTTTATTATTTATTTAGGTTGTTTGATGTTTCTTTGGCATCTTTGTTCCGTATTATTTTTCCATCAGTGATGGCGTCACTATTATTGTTCGCTGTTCTATTCTTAAGTTCATATTTTTTTGACGTAAATATAGGCCACCTGTTCATATCTTTCCTTGTTAAAGGGATTCTGACCACTTGTATTATAATTGGTTCAATGCAAATACTACATTATTTTGATTTTAGAGGACTCGTGAAAAAAAATCAAGAGTGGCTTAACACATAACATCTAAATATAAATAAAAACATTTTTGCTTGTTTATGAATTTTCTGAAACGTGTTAAACGTAGAATAATAAATCAGTATGCACGATCTAGTTCACCTAGGTTTATCTCATATCTCCGAAAAAAAGGTATCACAATAGGAGATCAATGCTTCTTTCAGTCACCTAAAACGGCAGTTGTTGATGTTACAAGGCCCGTATTAGTATCTATAGGTTCGCATTGCTATTTCCTAGAAAACTTCACATTGCTAACCCATGACAATGTAGCTAAGGTGTTCGGACCGCTAAAACATGATTTCTTACCATCCTCTGGGGAGGTTAAGATTGGCAATAATGTATATTTCGCAAGGAATTGTTCGGTTTTAAAAGGTGTTTCAATAGGTGATAATTGTATAATAGGTTATGGTTCAACTGTTGTTAAATCCATTCCGGACAATAGTGTTGTGGTTGGATCGCCCGCTCGTGTTATATGTACAATAGATGAGTATTATCAAAAAAGGAAAAAGGAGAGCCTGAATGAAGCATTTCATCTTGCTCGCATTATTTATAAACGTACAGGGCGTCGTCCACGAGTTGAAGAAATGTGGGAAGAGTTCCCGTTTTGGCTGAATGGGAACGAAGATGATCAACGTCTTAAATTCTCTTCTAAGTATCAAACAAAAGGTTTTAATGAATTTTGGCAAAACGAACATAAAGCGTTGTTTAATTCATTTGATGAGTTTATTGATAAGGCGCTCGAAGGGATGGATCATTAAATGTAAATAAGGAATGATTTATATAATAATCTTAATATACACTTTATTCCTATCTTATCATTACGATATTAGGAATAATAAAAGAGGGCTTAAATTTCATTATTACGCCTTGCTTATAATTGTATGCAGTTTGGTCGGCTTTAGTTATCGGCTGGGGATGGATACGGTTGGGTATATGAAATATTACGAAACGTATATTATCCCAGATATTGGTTATGCGATAAGACATCTATCAGATTATCGTTACGAACCACTGTTTACTATATTGTGTACTGTATGTAAATCAATCTGGGAAGATTTTGTTCTACTACAACTAGTAATCGCTGTTTTTGTAAATACTGTGGTCTTTTGGTTTATCAAGAAACACAGCAAAAAGTTTTTCTTCGCAATTTTTCTCTTTTTTATATTTCAGTTTTGGAATATAAATTTTGAAATAAAACGAGAGTCGATTGCGATTGCCTTCTTTCTATTGGCAATGGATAATGTGCTAGAAAATGAGGTTAAGCTAAAAAACTATTTGAGATATTACTTGTGGTGTATTCCCGCATTGTTGTCTCATCGTTTTGCTTTTATAATATTGTTTTACCCTATTTTATGCCGTATAAAATGGTCAAAATTGAGTTTTGCAATTGTGATAGGAGCTGTTTTTCTTCTTATTTTAGATATTCCTATTATTAATATTATAACAAATAACCTAAACTTATTAACAATCTTTGATGTTCAGGACAGTGTCGCAACATATTTAACCTCAGATCGTTTTGGGGCCAGTAACAAAGTTTCTATCTTTGGTCTTATTAACGGTTTTTTGATTCCTTCCGTTATATTATATAATGTTAGAAACATTGTAGATAAACGTGTTTTTTCTTTGGCTGTTTTGTGTTTGGCCTTTCAGGTCCTTGAGTCGCAAATTTTCATTTTCTATCGTTTTTGCAATTATTTGTTTTTCTTTTTGATTATATGCTATTCTGAAGGAATGCGAATAGCCGTTGAAGAGAAAAATAATCGCGCATTATTACAAGGGGCTGTAATTCTTTTAGTGTTTCTACAATTATATGGTAGGGTACAGCCAGAACAATATATCCGCTATGCACCATATAGTTCTGTTTTCTCAAAAGAGATTAATTCCGAACGAGAGGCAGAATATGATAGACTTGATTTTATGTTGAATTATTAGTTCCTTGAGTTGTGGTATGGGTAATAAACAGCCGTTGGTAACAATAGTATTACCAACATATAATGTCGAAGAGTATTTATCGAAATGCTTGGATTCTATTGTTTCTCAGACATACAAGAATATTGAGATAATTGTAGTTATAGATGGAGCGAAAGATGGCTCCCTCGTTATAGCGCAAGATTATGCTGCAAAAGACAATCGAATAAAAGTCATAACGCAGCCTAATTCTGGTTCTGGCCCAGCTCGTAATAATGGAATTAAACATGCCAATGGAGAGCTTATAACATTTATTGATCCTGACGACTGGGTGGAACAAGACTATATTGAGACTTTGGTTAAACTTCAACAAGAAGGGGATTATGATTTAACTGTTGTTGGTTATACAAAGTATTCCTTTGCGGATTCTGATCTGAAGAGTAAGGCAAGTCATACCTTTAAATCAAAAAATGCTTTCACCACTACTGAAACTGTGCGTGTTCACTACAATCATCTGAGGTTCGTTGACCAGCTGGACAATGCTCCTTGGGGAAAGCTTTTTAAAATGAGTATTATTAGAGATAATAATTTAAGGTTCCCAGAATTGTGGCGTTCACAAGACATATATTTTAATGCACTATATTTCAATCACGTACATTCTTTGGTCGAATATCCTTATTCCGGCTATTGCTATAGAGCGATATATGGACAGCTATCAAAGATTCATAAAGACTATTATAAAACGTCTGAGGTGCTCTTTAGGCAATATACGTCAATGATGGAAGAATGGGGAGCGCCAAAAGAGTGCAAAGAACTCTATAGCATCTCATTATTGAATATTATTAGTAATTACGAATCATTGCTCCTTTCAGGGGAAAGCTTAGATGAAATCAATAAGAGTGATTATGTGACCATGATTTTAAATAAATCTACAGCCAGTAATCACTATCACAAAATAATGCGTTTTCTTCTGAGGAAAAGATTTTTTAGGGTTGCCAAATTATTAGCGAAGTGGAAATTCTCTTATAAAACAAAATAGGAATCTATGAGAGTTGCTGTTCTATATATTTGTACTGGTAAATATAATCAATTCTTTGAGGGATTCTATCAGTCGTGTGAAAAGTTCTTCTTGGTCGGACAAGCAGAAAAAGTGTATTTTGTTTGGACAGATGATGCCTCTATAGGAGAACGCAAACCCAATGTGCATATAATACACAAAGAATGTGCGGGATTTCCGGCTGATTCTCTTTTTCGTTTTGAAATGTATTTGCAAGCGGAAGAGGACTTAAGGGGTTATGACTATATCTATTTTTTCAATGCTAATACAGAATTCTTATGCCCAGTAAACAAAGAATTGCTTCCCGATGAAACAGGTCTTGCCATGGGCGTGTGGGGCGGAAAAGCGGCGAATCGCCACTCAATGTTCTACCCTTATGAGAGGAATAGAAAGTCCCTTGCGTATATAGCACCTTACGGGAAGAATTATAAACCATTCATGGGAGGGCTTAATGGTGGAACGGCACAGGCTTATTTGGCGATGTGCAATGAGCTGGCAACTAATATCCGTGATGATTATAACCGAGGGATCATAGCAATTGCCCATGATCAGAGCCATATCAATGCTTATTTGAGAAAACACCCATGTAAGGTTATTACTCCAGAATATTGTTGGCCGGAAGAGTGGACGCCAGAAGGATTTACTCCCAAAATTATATTTAGAGAAAAGACTCACATTGATCCATATTTTAATAAAGGGAGGGATTTGAGTCTGATTGGAAGATTTAAAAAAGGAATGAAGATGTATTGGAATGCGATTCGCTGGTTCTTATGGTTATAAGTTTTAAAAAAATATAAATATGAAGATAGTTAATATATCAGGTGGCCTGGGTAACCAAATGTTTCAATATGCTTTTTTGCTCGCATTACGTGATGCGACAGGTGATGAAGTATTAATGGATACAAGCAAGTTCGCTACATATAATTTACATAATGGTTTCGAGTTGGACAAGGTATTTAATATTTCCGCTCGAAGTGCTACTAAAGAGGAGTTAAAGAGGGTCACTCGATATACTGAGAACTATAAGTTGTCAAGGATATTGCGGAAATTTTTACCAAACAAGAAAACAGAAGTTGTTGAACCAATGCCTACTTGCCCCTATAATTCGAACATATTTGAGGAGGCTAAAGGTGATAAGTATTATGAGGGAATTTGGCAGAATTACAAGTACTTTGACCAAGTACGACCTCTTATTCTAAAAGAATTCATCTTTCAGCAACCTCTATCTGAAAAAAATACAGCATATTCCCAAAAATTCTCAAACAACCTGACTGTTAGTATGCACATCAGGCGTGGTGATTATTTGCTTCATAAGAATTACATCGGTTTGTGTGGAGTTGATTACTATGAACTTGCTATTGCTCGTGTTTTCTATAAATATGGCTTGAATGTCAATTTCGCTATTTTTAGTAACGACATGGAATGGTGCGAGCAGAATATAGTTCCTCTTCTACATGATGCAACTTATGATTTGGTTGACTGGAATAAGGGTGTTGAAAGCTATAATGATATGAGACTTATGAGTGCATGTAGGGTGAATATTATAGCAAACAGCAGTTTTTCCTGGTGGGCAGCATACCTTAACCAAACACCGAATAAAGAGGTTATAGCACCAGCAAAATGGTCAAATATGCCTGTGCAGTTTTCCCGACAAATGCCTGAATGGACTTTGCTTTAAAATTGAATATATATGAAATATGGAATTATCACTCATTACGATGTCCACAATCACGGGGCATTGTTGCAGCTATATGGGTTAAAAAGGGTTCTTTCCAATTTAGGAATTGATGCATCTGCCCTTCAATTCGACAAGAACTATGATTTTATGGGCCGTCAGATGAAAAAAAAATATGAGGTGTCCATAAGATCCATAGGAGTCTATATTGGTTATTTAAGAGAACGTGGTTTAAAATGTACTTGGTATAATTTCAAGAAGAAAAAGACTCTTTCAGAATTCAGAAGTAAAGCCAAGCTTATTGGAGACTATTACACGGAATGTGGGACGCTTGACGGTGTGGTGGTTGGCAGTGATGAGGTTTTTGCACTTCATACGGGGCCTACACCCGCCTTTTTTGGTCACGCACTTCCATCAGAAAAAGTATTCTCTTATGGGGGATGTTTTGGACCCACCACTATCGAGGATATTGATCATTGGCATTGTCGTGCTTTCGTGAGCAGTGGTTTGAACGCAATGATAGGATTAGGCATGCGAGACCAAAACTCTATCCATATAGCGTCTGAACTAACAGGGAAAGAGCCAGAATTAGTATGCGACCCTGTTATTCTTTATGGGTATGAGGAGGAGATTGGGGCAGAGGAATCAAAGATGAAAGACCCCTATCTAGTGGTGTATTCATACGATGGACGTTTTAATGACTCATCCGATGAAATTGTTTCATATGCTAAAGCACATGGACTAAAGATTGTATCCCCTGGATTTTATCAGAAGTGGGCAGACGTGAATGTTGATGTTGATCCAATAGAATTGCTTGGTTGGTTTAAGGGCGCAACCTGTGTTGTTACCAATACTTTTCATGGCTGTGTAATGAGTATAATTACGGGACGTGAAATGGCTGTAAAGTTTCGTGGGAATGAGAATAAATTGAAGAATCTCATGCAAGAGTATTGCATTGAAGACAGAGTTTTCAATAAAGATATTTCTTTAGAGGATTTGTTTCAGAAAAAAATCAACTGGAACTCAGTTAAAGAGCAAGTAAAACTTCGCAGAGCTTCTTCAATGAACTACCTTAAAAGGATGATTGCTTTATGAATATTGCTGCTAACACTGCCATAAGAAATTGTACCAGCTGTCAGGCTTGTGCTGCAGTATGTCCTAAGGATGCTATCTCTGTTATTTTGAATGAAGACGGGTTTTACCGACCTGTGATAGATGAAGAGAAGTGCATCAACTGTGGAATGTGCAAGAAGGTATGTTATAAATTTGATGATGATATCAAATTAACAACTGATGCCAGTCTTAAGGAGAAAAAGCTATATTCTGCTTGGGTTAATGATGATAATCTTTTAGCACAAACAACTTCAGGTGGCATTGGTGATTTACTCGCACGCCAACTAATTGCGGAAGGTTACAAAGTTGTAGGTGTAACGTATAATAATGAGCTAGTTAGGGCAGAGCATGTAATTGCAGATAATACAGAAGCAACTACAGCGTTTAGGGGTTCAAAATACATTCAAAGCTATAGTTTTGATGCTTTGAAACAAGTGATTGCCAATTGCAAGGGAGAACGCTATGCGATTTTTGGCACTCCATGTCAGATATACGCCCTAAACAGATATGCTGAGCAGAGGAAAGTAAGAGAGAATCTTGTCTTGATAGACCTTTACTGTCATGGATGCCCATCGCTTCTTGTTTGGCAGAAATATCAGTCGTCTATAAAAAAACAGCTTGGATCAAATAGTTTGAACTATGTTAACTTTAGAAGCAAAGTAAAGGGTTGGGGTGCTTTCTATGTAACAGCCAAAGCAGCAAACAAACAGCTTTTTAACAGCAAGCCAGGGGCGGATGGTTTTTATGAATTATTCTTTAGCGACATAGTCCTTAATGAGAGTTGTCACGATTGCAAATTGAGAAGCACTTTGGAATATACCGACATTCGCATGGGCGATTTTTGGGGGAAGAAGTTCTTAAGCAACCGGAAAGGAGTTTCAGCCGTTAGTATTTCCAGTGAAAGAGGACAGGAGCTATTCAATAAGATAAAGACAAGTATTGTCTATGGCGAATGTGACTACAATGACTTTTTGCCATATCAGAGCTGGGGTAAAGACTACAAACCTGATATGCGAGCCAGAGAAGAATTACTGACTTCTCTAAAACAATCAGATGCTACTATTGACGATGCAGTTCAAATTTATCGCAAAAGACAACCGTTCAATTTGAAACTCAAACGTCACATCAAGAATATTTTGCACTATCTTCCCTTGGGTGTTACTATGTTTCTTAAGCGTTTTATTTGATGAATAATGACCTTTTCTTTCAACTACTTCAGATTGCAATAGGCACTCGTGATAATTTATCCTTCACGCCTCTTAAGGAAGAGTGGATGTGGGCTTATGAGTTGGCTGAAAAGCAGGCAATGGTCGGTGTTTGTGCTTATGGTATTCAAAAGTTACTTAATGGAAAACCAATAAGTAGTGACTTAAGTGACACTGTGTTGGTCTTCTGCTCTAAGGATATTTTGTATCAATGGATAGGCATAACAGCAAATATTGTAGTAACTAACGAAAAGGTTAACAAGCAGTGTGTGGAGGTGCAGGGTCGTTTAAAGGAAGCAGGTCTAAAATCATGCATTCTAAAAGGTCAAGGTATTGCATCCCTTTATCAAGGTGCTCTGGATAATGAACAAGGGGTTACGCATCTTGGTATGTTTCGTCAGTCGGGTGATATAGATGTTTGGGTTAATGATTCATGGCAAAAAGTTATGGTTTTTGTCAATTCTATAACTCCCAACAAAGAATTTGATAGCAAGCACGCTCATTTAAACATTTTTCCCGATACGCCAGTAGAGCTTCATTGGTGGCCGTCTGTTAGTACGAATCCAGTAGTTCGCTTTAGGATGAAGCAGTTTTATCGTTCTCAGTCGTCTATTCAGTGTTCTAACACAATCACATTAAGTGACAAAAGTAATGTGATAACAGCACCTGACCCTATTTTTAATAGTGTATATATACTGCTACATATATATGGGCATTTCCTGTATGAAGGTATTGGATTCCGGCAGTTAATGGATTATTATTTTACCATCTCCAGCAAGGAAGTCCAGGATAAGAAAAATGAGATAGTAAAGACTTACAAGTCTTTTGGTATTTATCGTTTTGTAAAGGCCTTAATGTTTGTTATGAAGTCGGTGTTTGGTTTGAGAGATGATAAACTGTTATTAGAGCCAGATATTGCACGTGGTGAAGAATTGCTAGAAGAAATAATGGAGGGTGGTAATTTTGGCTATGCGGCCAAAGAGAATAAAGTGAGTAAAGAGGGTATCGGTGAAAGATGGGTAAGGCACGCAAAGAGAAGGTTCAGATTGATTCAGTATAATGCAATTGGCATAGTATGTAGTCCGTATTATAGAATCAAGACTGAGATTTGGAAGCGTAAAGTAATTAAAATGTATCGTATTAGATAAATTAAAAACGAAATACTATGGAGAAGTTTTCCGTTCTGATGTCGGTATATTATAAAGAAAACCCGACTTTCTTTGACCTCTCGTTAGAGAGTAATTTAGTCAAGCAGTCATTACAGCCAGATGAATTTGTACTTGTGTGTGATGGCGATCTGACAAAGGAATTAGAAGAAGTTATTGCAAAATATCAAAAACTTTTTCCTGATGTACTAAAGGTATGTCGGAAAGAAAATGGTGGGTTAGGAAAAGCTTTGAATTTTGGTCTGCCACAATGTTCTAATAACCTTGTCGCTCGCTCGGACAGCGATGATGTTTGTGATGAACATCGTTTCGAGAAACAGGTCCAGTATATGATGGATCACCCAGAGGTTGGCATAATCAGTTCATATATAGACGAGTTTGAAACTGATTGGACTAAACCGATTCACAAGAAAACATTGCCATTAAATCATGATGAGCTTTATGAAATGGCAAAGTTTCGGAACCCATTGAATCACATGTCAGTAATGATGCGCAAAGACCTTGTTATGAATATTGGCTCATACCGCCATATTCCATACATAGAGGACTATGAGCTTTGGGTGAGAGCTATGATTAATGGTGTTAAAATTGCCAATATTGATGACTATTTGGTTCATGCCCGTGTAGGAAATGGAATGATACAAAGGCGCGGGAATAAGCAATATATAGCTAGTTGGAAAGAGCTTAATACATACATGCTCGAAAATAAGATGATTAATAAGGCGACATATATGCGCAATATGATCTCTGTTCGTGCCTTTGTGTATATGCCCGTCGGTCTGAAAGAGTTTGTTTACAGAAAAATATTGCGTAGGTAAGGCTGTATTCTTTATCTATGTTCCCCTTAATCCAATGTAATTATGGAGAAAAGATTAATTTGGGCAGATTCTTTAAAAGGATTTTTGATTGTACTGGTGGTTCTCGGTCATGCAATCCAGCATACAATCAGCAACGCTTGTTTTGAGAACCATTTGTGGAATTTTATTTACTCTTTCCATATGCCTGCTTTTATGGCAGTTAGTGGCTATCTGGCATACCGTGGTAGCGCTCAAGTGGGGGGGGTATTTGGAAGGATGTAATCTGGCGTCGTTTTAGACAACTAATAATCCCATTTGTTCTGTGGACTTTTATCTTGTTGCTGGTTGGCGGTAAGCTTAATTGGTCTGATATGAAGGTTTACTTGTTCTATCCTGATAAGGGGTTATGGTTCCTTTGGGTTTTATTCTTTATAAACATCATTTTTGTTACAGGCAGTCTGATCGCAAAAAGTATCAATGTTAAGCAGGTTTTTGTGGAATTTGCTATTTGTGGTATGCTTGTATGTACAATGGTATTTTTTGAGTTAAGAATATTAGGATTTCAATTTATTGCATATTATTTCCTGTTCTACACGTTGGGGTATTACCTACATAAATATCAAGACAGGATAGTCACCTCAAAATGGTATGTACTTTTGCCTTTGTTCTTCGTGTGGCTTGTATTAGCTTGGTTCTGGCAAATGCATAACTTACCATGTTTTATGATGAGTATTCCATTGCCGCCCGCTATTATGCAGTACTTATATAGATTTGCAACAGCTGCAATTGCAATATACATACTGCTGGCCATATCACCTCATACATTAGGCAGTAATAAGAACTGGAATAAACCATTTGTGAATCTTGGTAAAGTCTCTCTGGGCATATATACTGTTCATTTCATCATTCTTGGAACCATCGTTGAGTATTATAAAGGCCTTAATATGACAGATTGGATGACAATTTTAAGTTCCTTCATTACGGGCGTTATAATATCATGGTTTATTGTATGGCTGCTTAGCAAGTGGCGAATAACATCGTGTTGGCTGTTGGGAAAGATTTAAGGCCTTCTATCTCCATAATATAGAATCATAAGTAGATAAAATAGGGACTGTCGGGAAATGTCGAGAATTTCTTAACAAATTGATTGATAATGTGATGGAATTTTCGTATATTTGATATGGAGAAAAAGAATTCCTCCAACAGGCCA
>Ga0310695_10003385_pt1 | contig 31373 bp, 23 predicted proteins | sample RumenRJG_04DNA_FD_203882 | JGI IMG/M metagenome (GOLD analysis project Ga0310695, IMG submission 203882) | Bovine rumen microbial communities from Lethbridge, Alberta, Canada - RJG_04 (v2) (version 2) | ecosystem: Host-associated > Mammals > Digestive system > Stomach > Rumen | place: Canada...
AGTTTCCGTCGATGAGTCCTGACGGTAAGTTTGTCTATCATTGGAATTTAATGTTTAAATCCACTGACGAACCTCTTTCGCAGAATCAGGTAACTAGTGTGGCAAAACTGATCAACGACTGTGGTGTATCGGCTTTTACCACCTATGGTGAGGAAGCCAGCTCTACTTTTATCGTTGGTATGCTTCAGGCCCTTAAACGTCATTACCATTACAGCAAATATGCCTGGATGGCCAGCCGTGAACTGTTAGAAAAAATCTATGGAAGTGATGCGGAATGGTGTAGGCTGATTTACGAAAACCTGAAAGGTAATCGTCCCGTTGTCATGCGTGGCTCTTATGCTGATAACTCCAAACAAGGTCATGTCTTTATCGTGGACGGCTGTAAAGGGAATAAAATCCACACGAATATGGGATGGGGCGGACACATGGACGGTTATTATCATCTGGATGTGACAGGCTTTTCCGCCAAGCAGGCTGCCCTGATGGATATGGCTGACAGCACCTATCGTCCGGAGATCAAGACGTTTAAGGTGGAAAAGCCCGGCATGCTGGCATCTTTGGTTGATACACTTGCCAAGGCGTCTTTTCATCATGTAAAGATAATAGGGGGCATTGACCATAACGACTGGTTGGTGCTGAAAGCCTTAGGCATGACAACGATGGCATCTCTCGATTTGACAGAGACGACAATAACGGAGGTGCCAGACTCTGCGATGGCTGGTTGTGGACAACTCACCTATGTCCGACTGCCAGCTACTGTGAAGTTTATTGGCAGAGATGCCTTCCGGCGTTGTGTGTCTCTCAATAATGTGGATATGTCATCCTCATTGAAGCGCATCGGCTCCGGTGCATTTAGCGGCTGTCGGGGATTGATAGAAATTGATTTGCCAGCAGGACTGGAATCTATCGGTGCCAACGCCTTTAATGGCTGCAGATCTCTGATTGAAGTGGAAGTTCCTGCTTCTGTAAAAAGGGTAGGCAATTATGCCTTTGCCCATTGCCGCAATCTGTGGCGACTTGATTTTAAAGGAAATGTAGAAAAGATGGGCGTAGATGTAACGGAAGACTGCGCTAAATTAAGAAAAGTTTAATAGGTATTATAGAAATGTGTAATTTAAAGAATGTCTTAGCAGTAGTATTGTTAGCCGTGGCTATGCCCGGCCATGCACAGTTAGTTATTAACGAAATCATGCAGTCGAATGTCGAGTGCATCATGGATGACATGAAGGAATTCCCCGATTCATGGGTAGAATTGTACAATCCCACAGATGCGGACATCAACCTGAAGGACTACAAGATCGGCACCAAGTTAAAGGAAAGTAAAGCCTGGCAGTTACCCGACAAGACCGTTGCCGCCAAGGGATTTGTGATTATCTATTGTGACAAAGAGGGGAAAGAGGATAACCGACTCCACGCTGATTTCCGTCTGGAATCGGGAAAAGGCTGTGTAGTGTATCTCTTTACCAACAAAGAAATTGTTGACAGTCTCCCTTATGTTGATAACAAACCCTTGGTCAAGATGCCTGCACCCGATGTGGCATTCGGCCGTAAGACCGACGGTGCCAGCGAGTGGGGTTATCAGCTGACGCCTACGCCAGGCAAGCCCAACACCGGTGAAATCTGTAAGGCAAAACAGATTTTAGGTGCTCCGGTATTTAGCGTACCCGGTCGTGTTGTCAATTATGGCCAGAAGTCTATCAGTGTAGAGCTGAGTCTGCCCGAGGGTGCGCCTGAAGGTGCCTATATTACCTATACTACCGACGGAAGTGAGCCTACTGCCACCGGTAAGAAGTACACGGAGGCTTTCCATATTACCAAGTCGACAGCAATTCGTGCCAAAGTGTTCTGCGAAGGCTGGCTCTCACCATTGAGCACCGCTCAGTCGTATATCTTCCACGCAAGGAGGATGACTGTTCCTATTTTCTCTATCCAGACTGATGACAGGTATCTGAATGACAAGGAGATAGGCCTCTTCGCTAACAATAAAAGCAAGGAAGATAAGAAGTTACATGACTGGCGCCGTCCTGTCAACGTAGAATTCTTCCCCGAAGAGGGTGCGCCAAGTGCTATCAATCAGCCTGGTGAGACACGCATTCAGGGTGGCCAGTCGCGTGCTAATGCCCTCAAGTCGATGGTATTCTATGCCAACAAGCGCTTCGATCCCGATCACAAGCGTTACTCGTATGAGTTCTTCCCTGACCAGAAACCCGGTGTTACCGAGTTCAAGTCGTTCTCTCTCCGCGATGGCGGTAACGACTTCGGCGACCTTTACTTCCGCGACCTTATTATCCAGCGTACGATGGGACCGAACGTAGACCTCGACTGGCAGGCTGGCCACACGGCCGTTCTCTATATCAACGGTGAGTACATGGGTATGCTGAATATCCGTGAGCGCTCGAACGAAGACAATATCTTTAGCAACTACGACGGTCTTGAGGATGTTGACGAGATTGAGATTGCCCATGAAAAGGAGAACAATCAGGATCTGTTCATCGAGGAATTGAAGGAAGGCGACGATGTCTTTTACCAGGCTTTCAAGGAATTCTACAGCCAGAAAGGCCATACCTTGGCTGAGTACGAGGAATGGATGGACGTCAGTGAGTATCTGAACATCATGGTGATGAACCTTTTCTACGGCAACATCGACTTCCCTGGCAACAACATCGTGTTCTGGCGTCCCAATGATGGCGACACAAAGTCAGGCCTACCCAAGAGATGGCGCTTCATCGCCAAGGATACCGACTTCGGACTGGGTCTCTATGGATGGAATGAAACCAAGAATACATCCAACACCATCGACATGATTTATAATCCAAGTAATTATACCCAGTCATGGGCGTTCTCTGAACCAGCCACCCGTCTCTTCCGAAACATGATGGAGAATCAGGACATCAGAAATCTGTTCATTGACAAGTGCTGCGTTTACATGGGCGACTTCATGAATGCCAAGGGAACTGGTGCCACGATAGATGCCATCAAGGCTGAAGCCTTGGAGGAATTTGTAGCTCACCGCGCCAAGTATCCAACATGGGGTGGTAGTAGCCGTGATGAAATTAATAACAAGTTCAATGATGCCAAGAAATGGCTCGCCGGATATACTGAGCAAAACTGGTGGGGCCAACCGACCACTTATCTTCCTCGCACTGACTACTTCCTCCAGCACATGAGTAGCCAATGGAAACTAGGCACAGCCGTTAAGCTGGCCATCAATAAGACCGGGCAGGATGTTGCCATTACGGTTAACGACATCAAGTTGTCGGGCAAGACGTTCGAAGGCAAGTTCTTCCCCAACCGCGAACTCGTCATCACAGGTACTGCTCCTGAAGGAAAGGTAGTGACTGGCTGGAAACTCAGCGGCGGAAAGAACGAAGAAATTGCAGGCAGCGAACTGACGCTGAACATGACGTCAAGTGCATTGACCATTGAACCCATCCTCGGCGATGCTGCCGGCATTCAGACCATTGAGAGCTCTGCATCGACCACTGATTATTCGGATATCTATGACCTGCTGGGCAACAAGGTGAAGACCCCGCAGCCTGGCCGCATCTATATCCAGAACGGAAAGAAGCTTTTATGGCAATAAATTTAAGATGAAAAAACTCCTGTTTCTCTTGACTGTCTTGATTGGTGCCGTCTTACCAAGTCATGCACAACTGATTATCAATGAGATTATGCAGTCGAATATCGACTGCGTAATGGACGACATCAATGAGTTTCCAGACTCTTGGGTGGAACTGTATAATGCCGGTGATGAGGCTGTGATGCTCGGCCAATTCAAACTTGGTGTCAGTAACAATGCCGCTGAGGCTTGGCAGTTGCCCAGTCGTACGATAGGCAGTCATCAGTATCTTTTGCTTTATTGCGATAAAGAGGACACGGGGCACCATGCCCCTTATCGCATTGACTCTGGCAAGAGCGACGGTATCTGGCTGTTCCAGAACGGAGAAATAGCCGACTGTGTTTTAAAACTTAAAAAGCAGCCTGCCCCCAACATCGCTTATGGTCGCGAAACAGATGGTAGTGAGAAATGGGGGTATCAAGCCACGCCCACACCGGGCGCGGCTAACTGTGGCAAACTCTGTTCTGACTTGTTGGGTGACCCCGTGTTCAGCAAGCCAGGACAGGTGTTTACGAACGGTGGTAGAATCCGTCTGTTCATCACGCTTCCTGAGGGTGCCCCTGAAGGAACGGTCATCCGCTACACTACTGATGGCTCTGAGCCCACTGCTGAGAGTCCCGTCTTCAGTCCCTTCTTCATTGGGAGTACCAAGGTGGTGCGTGCCAAACTCTTTTGCGATGGTTATCTCTCACCACGGTCTACCACCCATAGCTATATCTTCTTCCCTTCTGAACGCGCGCTGACCCTCCCGGTGGTCAGCATCGTCACCGACGACAAATATCTGAACGACCCGAAGATAGGTATCTATGTGGATGGCACTTACCAGAGCGGCACGGAAAACTACAGGTTCGACTGGCGCCGTCCCATCAATTTTGAATATTTCGAGACCGGAGGGAAGGCGAGCGAACTCAACCAGCTTTGCGAAACGCGCATCCAGGGTGGTGCCACGCGTACAAACCCTTTGAAGTCACTAGCCGTCTATGCCAACAAGCGTTTCGGCGAAAAGAGATTCAGTTACGAATTCTTCCCCGACCAGAAGCCCGGCCTCACGGAATTCAAGAGCATCGTACTCCGCAATGCCGGCAACGATTTCGATTATCTCTATTTGCGCGATATCATAGCCCAGCGCACGATGGCTTCACATGCCGATCTCGACTGGCAGGCCTGGCGTCCCGTCATCGTCTATATCAACGGCGTCTATAAAGGTATTGAGAACATCCGAGAACGTAGTAACGAGGATAACATCTATACCAACTACGACGGACTGGAAGATGTGGATTTGGTTGAAAACTGGAATGACCTCAAGGAAGGTGACATGGAACATCTGAATGCTTTCAAGGCCTTCTTCAATGAGCATGGTCATACCATGGCAGAATATGAGAAATGGATGGATTGTCAGGAGTTTATCAACCTGATGGCCATGAACGTTTATTACAACAACATCGACTTCCCCGGTAACAACATCGTCCTCTGGCGTCCCCGTACTGCTGACGGCCGCTGGCGCTTTATAGCCAAGGATGTGGATTACACCATGTGGCTTTACGGGCAGGACGACTACAACTACAAGTATTTTGATTGGCTTTACTGGAAAGAGTACGATCCTAGCCATAACTGGGGAGCCAACGACTATGAGGCCACCCGTCTGTTCCGCCGCCTGATGGAAGACGCGGATTTCAACCGTGAGTTTATCGACCATATGGCCGTCTATATGGGCGACTTCCTGAATTACGAAGGCACGTGGAAGGTATGGGAACCCATGTACAACCAGATTAAGACCGAATACCCTTATCATCGGAAACTATATAACGAGTGGTGGCCTAACTATAATGATGAGATGGACAAGGTGAAGACCTGGCTGAAGAAGCGTACCATCTTCATGTACCAGCATCTGGCCGACTATTACAAGTTGGGATCTCCGTTGCCTTTTATGGTGAATGTTACGCTAAATGAGGCTGACCGTGAGGCGCTTCAGTTCGTCATGAACGGGGTGCCCCTTTCGGAAGGAAAGTTCATAGGCAGGTTCTTCCAGGGCCGTGAGGTGGTGCTTGAGGGCAAGCCAGGCAACGGGAAGAAGGTTACGGGATGGAATGTAATTGAAGATGGTATAGCGAGGCAAGTGGAAGGCTCGAAATATGCGTTCACCATGCCATCTTCTTCATTGCAGATAAATGCAATCATAGGCACCGACACTGGCATCAATGATGTAGAGTCTCCCGTATGGACCTGGCAGTATGCTAACGGTATTTTTACTGTAAATGACATTACAGCAGGCACACGTGTCAGTCTTTATGATATAAGCGGTATGCTCATCAGTCAGCAGACGGCTAACGGTTCGCAGTTGCAGTTCGCTGTACCTGCCAACCGCATCTATATTTTGAAAGTTGGTGACAAAACAATAAAAATACAATAAATGATGAACTATTCGAAAAAGATTGTGATGATGTTGGTCACAGCGAGCTGCCTGCTGGTAGCCTGTGGCCCTACTCCTCAGCAAAAGTTGGAAGAACAGCAAAGGTTGGCGCGAGAACTGAACGACTCCATCAATCGCCTGATGATGACGGGTGACAGTGCGAAGATTTTCGATGCCCTTGCTCTGAATGATCAGTTGTTACAGCTCGACACGGTGCGTGAAAACCAGTTCCGCTATTACATGCAGCGCGTGTCCATGTTCTATCAGTTGGGACGCGATGCTGATGCTTTTGAAATACAGGAAAAGGCCATGGTGCTGTTGCCCGAGGACAACTATGATCGCCTGAACTACTTTGCCATCAAAAATGAAAAGTTGGGAAATACCGAAAAGGCAGAGTTCTTTTTCACGATGGCTCTGGAAGCCTGTGATGAGGCCTTGGAGCATGGCGCTGGCAAAGATGCCTTAATCAATAAGGCCGCCATCCTTTATTATCAAGGGAAAAAGGATGAGGCCCACAAGGTGATTGAAGACGCCTATCTGCAGCATCAGGATGATGAGGACCTGAAGTCAATGGCCACAGGATCTGGAATCTGGGATGAGATTGAGGAGAGTACAAAAAAAATGAAGGCCATCAAGCTGGAACAGCCCACAAAGACTGATAGTATCCGTTAAAAACAAATATTAGAGGATGAAAAGGTTTAATCTAGTCACCCTTATAGCCGTATTCTTTATGTTGAGCACAACGGCTATGGCCATCACACGGCAGAATCTAATAAATTATGCCTCTTCTTTGAGAGGCTTGAATAAATCTGAACTAAAAACTGCTATCTTTAACAATATGCAGCCTAAAATGATACATAGTTATGGTTCGGGTTATAATAGTACTTGGTGGTCTTTCTATTATACAGACCGGATAGCCCCTAATAATGAGTGTATCAACCGTTACTCAGATGATAAGTTTTATTTCGGGAATTCAAACACTGGTTCGGCTATCTCAGACATGAATATCGAGCATTCTATGCCGAAGAGTTGGTGGGGAGGAAAAGAAAATCAAGCATACAAAGACCTTTTCAACTTGTATCCTTCTCCCACATCTGTGAATAGTGATAAGAGTAACTATCCTATGTGCACTGTAATCGATGCAGATAGTGACAAAAGCAATTCATATACTGCAATAGGCCATAGTTACATCAATGGAAAATACCAATGGTGTTTTGAACCTTGTGATTTTTATAAAGGCGATTTTTGTCGAGGCTATATGTACATGGTTACTGTCTATCAGAATCTTACATGGTCTAGCGGACAAAGTAATGGCTTAGAGACTATGGACCAAAATGTTTGGCCTACTTTTAAGGAGTGGGCTTATAAATTATATTTGCTGTGGAACGAAATGGATCCTGTTGATGAAGTGGAGATTGACAGAAATAATGCCATCTATGAGGTAATCCAATACAACCGTAATCTCTTTGTGGATTATCCCAATCTGGCAGAATATATCTGGGGTGACAGTACAGATGTGGCATTTAATCCTGAAACATCCATTACTACGGCAGATGATGATGATCGCTATATCACTATAGTTCGCGCTCCTATCTTCTCACCAGCAGGCGGCACTTATACTACAGCACAGACGGTGAGCATCAGTTGCGGTACCGCTGGAGCTGCTATCTATTATACAACTGACGGTTCAATTCCTTCAAGTAATAGTACACCATACACAGGAGCAATTACTATCAGCAAGACCACTACCATTAAGGCTATTGCTATCAAAGATGGAATTAACAGTAGTGTGGCTACCGCTACCTATACAATTGTTAGTGGTGGAGAGAATCGTGAGGCTACTTTCGTATTCAATACAGTTGATGGTCTTTCAGATTTGGGAATTACTGCTCCTTCCAGTGGTAGTGGAACAAATTTAGGAAGTAATGAATATACATCTAATCTTGTTTCACTGACTGCCACAGATGGAGGCACTCAAACTCGAGTATGGAATTCTAATGGAACCTATGATTTGAGAATTTACAAGACAGGATCCATTACCTTGAACGTTCCTGAAGGTTATACCATTTCAAGTATCGTTATTACAGGTAAAGTAGTTTCTGGGCTTTCTTCCAATATAGGAACGTATTCCAATGGGACATGGACAGGCAGTTCTTCTTCTGTTACTCTGTCTGCCACTGATACGCAACAGATAAACACGATTACTGTTAATTACGTTTCCATCTCTGGTGGAACGGTATCTGCTCCAACCTTTTCACCTGCAAGCGGCACTTATACCCAAGCACAGACGGTGAGCATCAACAGCAGTACCAGTGGAGCTGCCATCTATTATACAACTGACGGTTCAACTCCTTCAAGTAGTAGTACACCGTACACAGGAGCAATTACTATCAGCAAGACCACTACCATTAAGGCTATTGCTATAAAGGACGGAACAAGGAGTAATGTGTCATCAGCTACTTATACTATTAGTAGTGGAGGCGGAAGTGTTAGTGGAACTATTTATTTCGAAGAGACCTTCGACCAATGTAAAGGGAAAGGCGGAAATGATAGTAACGGATTCTCATCTGAGGGCAATGGCGGTTTTACTCCAGACAACGAAGGATGGTCTTCTGATAAGACTTTTGGTGGGGATAAATGTGCCCGGTTCGGAACCACCAGTGTGAAGGGTACGGTAACCACACCGACCTTCACGATTCCTGCTAACACTAAGTCGACGTTCAGTTTCAAAGCTGCGCCTTATGGCACCGATGCTACTACGTTAACCCTATCTATAACAGGTAATGCTACATTGGGAGAAAAAACGTTTACAATGGTTTCAAATGAATGGACAACGTTCACCACAACGCTGACCAACAGTACGTCTTCTTCGCAAAGCGTGAGCATAACCTTCACACCAGCCAAACGTTTATGGCTTGATGAAGTCAATGCTATTGGAAGAATAGCTGGCGATACCAACATGGATGGTTCTGTGAATATTTCGGATGTAACGACGCTCGTGGATTATATTTTGAATAAGAATCCGAATCCGTGTGATGCGAATGCTTGCGATGTGAATAACGATGGCATGGTTAATATTGCTGATGTGACAGCCCTTGTGGATATCATCCTTCAGAAATAAAATGAGAATATCCTGAATAAGCAAAAGGCTCTTCCCAAATGAGAAGAGCCTTTCTTTTTTATTCATCAATTGTCTGTTCTTTTGTCTCGTATCTGAACCAGTCCACATCGGCAAAGCCTTTGCAGTCCTTGTCCTGCGCCTGAGCAAACACGCCCAGCATCACGCCTGTGAAGCCTCCGATGGTCTCCGTGCTCAGATAGCGGTATTCCATCTTTGCCAGAGTCGTGAAGTTTTGGTTATCGCTGGAGGCTGAGAGTTCATAGAAATCCTTGTCGGAAGAGACACGGAGGTAGGCTATGGTCCCCTCCAGTATCCTCTCCTTCTCAGTATGGGCTGTCTGGCCAATGCGCACATTTGACTTCAGAATAATTTTCCCACCACGACGCTCTGCCACCACGTCATAATGATTCAGCGGTGCCGCGTAGGCCGTGATGCCTGCCTGCATTCCCTCGGTAAGATGCGTGAGGTCGAAGGCGGCAGTGGCGGTGAATTTCAGTTCTGTCTGCCGACGGCATACGAAGGTGGGCGAGGCGGTCTGGTCGAGTGTGATGTCAGACGGCTTCAGTCTCAGCCATCCTTTCCGTTCGGTGAGTGAGTATCGACTTATATCAGGCAGACATACGTGGAACCAGCCCAAAGGCATTTTCGCCCCGTCGAATTCTTCCCACACAGGATCTTGCGGCATTGTTACAAGCGGCAGCGTCTGACATTTCATGTCGGTCTGTAAAGTACCGTTTCCGTTGACCACAGGCCATCCTTCCTTATCCCATTGGACAGGAGCAAGAAATGTTTCCCGGCCCATCACATGCTGCAGATAGCCGCTGGTACGGTAACCCAGGCAAATCATCCACCATGACCCGTCGGGCGCCTGGACCAAATCAGCGTGTCCGAGTCCCTGAATATTGCTGTTCTGCATCATCATGTTAAAGTGTGACAGGATGGGGTTAGCAGGATTCGGTTCATACGGTCCGAAGAGGTACCTGCTGCGCAGAATGTTCACATGGTGACCGTGCTCGGTTCCTCCCTCAGCCAACAGCAGATAGTAATACCCATCTTTTTTGTAGATATGGGGACCCTCGGGGTAACGTCCGCCCATTCCAACTCCGAGATGATGGATTTCTCCCATCTGCTCACCCGTCTCAATATTGATTTCGCATATCTTAATATCGCCGTTTTTCCACAAGAAGTAGGATTTCCCGTTGTCGAAGAATAGCGTCGGATCACAACTGCCTATATCAAAGGGGATGACGACTGGCTCCGACCATTCGCCAGCAGGGTCTTCCGTCCACACATAGAAGTGACGGCGCGATGGGAAAATGGTGGTCACCATATAGAAACGGCCTTCGTGATAGCGGATAGTGGGGGCATAGATACCGTTATTGCCATCGACATTGGTGAGGTCTGCTTGTGACGGACGGGTGAGGCAGTTGCCCACCTGTTCCCAGTTCACAAGGTCCTTACTATGGAATACTGGCACTCCTGGGAAATACTGGAACGTACTGTTGACGAGATAGAAGTCGTCGCCCGCCCTGCAAACGCTAGGATCGGCATGGAAGCCTGGAAGAATTGGGTTGCGAAACCCTTGTGCCATCAAGGTAATGGCCGTGATACTGATGAGGATACTTAAAATACCTTTTTTCATTTAGATTCAAATTTGAGGACGAAACGGAGATGATGCGGTTGTGTGGCATCGATGGTATATGGAGTGAGCGTACGCTTGCCCCAGGTGTCAACACCTCCTACACCGTGGATGTTCCCATCGATATTCAGATTGATGAAACGTCCGCGATTTATCTCGTGGGGATGACGGGCTGTTTCCAAGTCTTCCTCACCATAGTCCCACGCATGGATACAGAGCGGTTGCAGGCCTTCAATCTTCACATTTCCTTTATCAGACGAAAGCGTCAGCCAGCGCACATCACAACGGTTGCCGTTATCCTGTGGCTTCACATAGTCGGTCTCGAAGTCCGAGAGCGGCATCTGATAGTAGCCGATGAAGGCACTACGGTTGCGGTCGGGGTAATTTTCCCAAGGACCGCGGCCATAGTATTCCACATGAGTATAGTCTGCCGGCAAGCGCATCCGCATGCCGAACTTAGGCATCAGGGGGCTGTCGTTGGCCTTAGGCTGGTAGTACATATCGACTTTGATGCGACCATCAGCCTTAGCGGTATAGGTCAGGGTGAGGTCAGCACCTACGGGTAGCGACATTTCCACTTTCACTTGATTGCCCTCGACATGGATCGTTTTGACGGTGCGGTTCTTGCCTGCATCTTGCCAAACGGACGTGCGCTTGGCAAATTGTGCGGCATGCTGGTTGTCGTTCTCCGGTTTCCAGAAGTAGGGTTCAAGAGGTGTCTGGAGTTTCTGCTTTCCATGACTGATCCAGGATGTGAGGGCACCTGTGGAATCGATGGTAATGGAACCGTCGTAGATGGGGATGGTGATGCCAGCTTCGGACTTTTGAGGCTTGGCATCCTCACCGCTGAGAGGCCATCGGAAGTTGTATGGTTTCAGGATGAATTGTTCGCGAGCCACTATAAATCCTTCATCAGCCCAAGGGGTAGCCTGTCGCAGCATGGCACTGACATCCAGAATGAGTTCCTGGTCGTCATCTGGGGAATCGGAATAGGGAATCTCAAAACGTCCTTCCTTTACTTTGACAAAATCGCATGTCACAGGTTCTCCGTTGCGATAGACTTCGCAGTAGTAATCATATTCATCGATGCCCGTGAAAAAGTCGCGGTTGACGATGCGGATGTAGTCGCCCTCCCTGACAAATAGTATCGGCTGATACACATACTGAACCTCATAATAGTGAGGGTGTGGCTTGCGGTCGGGAGCAACGAGACCGTTGATGCAGAAGTTCCCGTCATTGGGCTTATCGCCGAAGTCACCGCCATAGGCCCAATATTCGTCAGGCTGTAGTATCTTGGATGCAGATGGTCGGAGTTTACTGCCGTCAACAGGCTTGGCAATACCCTGGTCCACCCAGTCCCAGATGGCAGCACCCGCAATGCTGGAGTCGGCATAGATCACATCCCAGTACTCTTTCAAATTACCACAGGAATTACCCATGGCATGGGCATATTCGCGCATCATAAAGGGTTTGTCCTTCACTGCCTCGGCATTCTTCTTCAAATCTTCGGGATAAAGGTAACTGTCATCCCAGATGCAACTATAGCGGCGGTCGCTGTCGAAGAATGGCGGACGGGTCTGGTCGAGTGAGCGTATCTTATTATACATTGCCTCGATATTAGGACCGACACCGCCCTCGTTGCCCAGACTCCAGAGGATGATGCTCGGGTGGTTGAAGTCGCGCTTCACCAACGACTCCGCCCTGTCCACATGCGCTTGTTGCCAGGCAAGGTCTTCACCCATCTCATGGTTGGCATAGCCATAGCCGTGGGTTTCCTGGTTGGCCTCGTCCATCACATAGATACCGTAGCGGTCGCAGAGTTCGTAGAGCAGTTCGCGGTCGGGGTAGTGCGAGGTGCGCAGGAAGTTGATGTTCGCCTGTTTCATCAGGCGGATGTCTTCTTCGTAGGTGGTATCATCGACGTAACGTCCCGTACGCGGATGGTGGTCGTGGCGGTTCACGCCTCGCAACTTCACGTTCCTGCCATTAATCTTGAACACTTCGCTGACACACTCCACACGCTTCACGCCCAGATGGTAGTCGAAATGTTCTGCCACGTTGCCCCGTCCAACAAGCAGTTCGATGCTGAAAGGATAGAGGTTAGGCTTTTCGGCTGACCATAACTGTGGATTATTCATAATACAGGTAAGTTGTATATGAGTCGTGTCGCCTGCCGAAAGTTGTTTCAGATTCCCTTTTATCGTATGGCTGTCGAGTCTCAGGATAGTCTTCAGGTTCTTTGCTTCCACTTTTCCTGTGTTGCAGAGAGTGATGTCTGCCGTCACCTGCGCTTGTGAGAAATCAGTATTAGGTACGGCCGTCACCCGGTAGTCAGCGATATGCACCAACGGGCGCACCCAGAGTTGTACACTACGGAAGATGCCTGACAATCGCCACATGTCCTGATCTTCGAGATACGAGCCGTCGCTCCATCGATAGACTTCCACAGCGAGTTTGTTCCTTCCCTCATGAAGGTATCGCGTCACATCGAATTCTGCCGGTGACATGGAGTTCTGGCTATAGCCTACTTTCTGACCGTTCACCCAGACGTACATTGCAGAGTGTACACCCCCAAAGTGAAGAATCAGATTCTTTGAGAGCATTTCTTTTGTCACATCGACAAACGTCACATATGACCCTACGGGATTGCGATTCTCGTAAGCAGTCCAGTCCTTGGGTGGCTCAGTGGTCACGCTGGGACGATTCCGCTGGAAAGGATAGTTGATATTAATATAAATAGGTGTGCCATATCCCTGCATTTGCCAGTTGCCGGGCACTCTTATCTTACCCCATCGGCTTGTGTCAAAGTCCTCACGGTAGAAGTCGGCATGACGTTCCTCTGGATTGCGCGACCAATGAAACAGCCACTCTCCGTCGAGACTTACGATCTCCTTGCATTCTTTCCATTTCGAGGGCAACTGCAGCGTGGCATGGTAAGGCAGTTTGTTGATGCCGAGCACAGCGGGATTCTCCCAGTCGTTGACTTGTGCTTGAGCCGTTGTTGTCAGTAATGACATTAAAAGGAAAAATATTTTTTTCATATAAAAAATACTTTATTCATTCATTACCTCTATATCATCAAAAGCCATGCGTTCACCCTCAGCAAGGCTTTCGGCATCCAGACGAAGTATTCTTGCCTTGACGGACGGGAACTTGATTGTCTGCCAGATGGGGTTGTTCACAATGTTTGAGAATTCTCCTGATGCCACTTTCGTCCAGTTCGACCAGTCGGTGGATGCCCAAAGGGAGTAGTGTGTCACCATACCCTCCTTGGTGTTCTGTGGCGGTAAGTATCGGAATGCAGTGATTGTCTGCTCAGTGTCCCAGTCAATCATCATCTGTTTGGGACTTCTGAAGAAGAAGTGGAGGTTGCTGCTGCGTTTCTCACCACTGTCAGGGATGTCTGCCGTCAATTCGGGAGCCAGGTACACAGAAGTGCGCTTGATGATAGGTTGGCATTTGGCATCGAGGATAGTCAGGCGTAGGCGGGTTGCATTGACGGTGGGGAAACAGATAATGCGCCGGTGACCGATAGTCGTCAAACCGTCGCCTTTTTCTACGAGTGCATCTTTCAGCGGCTGCCACTTGCCATTGATTTCGGCCTCGAGTGAGAACTTCTTCACGCGCTGACCATAACGGATGTCCTCTTCGGCTACAAAACGGTTGAAAGCCGTAGGCTTCCCGAAGTCGATGATGGTCTCGTTATTCTTGGTATGTTTCTTGGCATTGGCGGCAAGATCGGTCTTGAACACCTCATGGATCATTTTATTGAACGCGATGCCCCGTAGACTGTCGATGGGATGGATGCGACCATTGGGAGCAATGGGGAAGTTGAGCAAGAGCGTGGAGTTGCGGCCTACACTTTTGTAATAGGTGTCCATCAACTTCGACAGACTTTTTACATGGGCGTTTTCCGTCTCATGATAGAACCACCCCGGGCGTATGCTGGTGTTCGTTTCACCAGGCACCCATGAGTCGCCATCTTCCAATCCATAATGCAGCATGTTCCATGTGACCTCACCATCCTTGTTGAGCAGGCTCCAGTTGGTTTCTCCCACGTTACCAGCCTCAGTGCCCACCCAGCGCAAATCACCGCGGTCACTGCCATCGTTCCAGATAAGACAATGGGGCTGTAACAGACGAATCATACGGTAGGTCTCAGGCCATTCGTAGTAAGTCGTACGGTCTATGGTTCGCTTCTCGTTGGCACCGCCATACCAGCCGTCGCCACCATTAGCGCCGTCGAACCACACCTCAAAAATGTCGCCATAGTTAGTAAGCAGTTCGCGCAGTTGGTTGCGGAAATAGGTGACGTACTCCTTTCGCCCATACTCAGGGTGGTTTCTGTCCCATGGCGAGAGATAGACGGCAAACTTTAGCCCTTCTTCCCGGCAGGCATCAGCCAGTTCTCTCACCACGTCACCCTTGCCTTGTTTCCAAGGAGTGTTCTTAACGGAATACTCCGTGTATTGCGAAGGCCACATGCAGAAGCCACAGTGATGTTTAGCGGTGAAGATAATGCCACGCATGCCCGCCTGTTTGCAGACTCGTGCCCACTGACGGCAGTCGAGGTCTGAAGGGTTGAACAACTGCAGGTCTTCGTTGCCGAAGCCCCATTCCTGGTCGGTGTACGTGTTCATGGAGTAATGGATAAAGGCATACATCTCCAAATCCTGCCACCAGAGTTGGTTCTCTGTGGGTACAGGACCACAAGGTGAAAGACTGTTTACAGAATGTGCCGTCTGTTGGCTATACACCATTCCTGTCACCAGAAGCCATGCAATAAATGCAGCCGATAATCTCTTCATTGACAATCTGTTGAATAATTGCACTACAAATATAATTGAAAGATTCAGATTCTACTTTTCTTCTAGATTATAGTTGTTTTCTTAATGATTCTTTATTTGGATTTCCCGTTTTCAAGGTAGAGCAACAGACAAAACAGGATTTCAGTAATCATCATGGTGATGGACAGAATAAGGGGCGAAAACATGATTCCGACAATCAGGGCACCGATGGTTATGAGGGCTGACATGAAGTAGTATGTCTTGGAGCGGTAGAACCACCCGAAGGGAAGCAGATGGGCACCGAAGACCATGGCCAGGAGCATCACCATCTTGTCAGGTACTGCATTAAAGCACCACATCACGATGAGCAGATAGGGAATCTGGGCACACGACAAGATAATGCCGAGCGTTGACAGAGGGTGCTCTTTATCACTGAATGTCACCTTAATCAGTTTGGAAAAGGCCCATGCCAACGGCATCAGCGGACAGGTGCAGCAGAAGGTCAGCAGATTTTTGGTCTCTATGGGGAGACGGGTTGCCTGTATGATGGCTACAAGTCCCCAGATGACTACCGATGCCATGATGAAATGTAGCCCCCGCTTTTGCGTTCTTGCATACTCCGTTTGAATTTTAATAAGGTTTTCCATTACTTTCGTTTTTTATATGATATGACCCCCAAAAGTTGGATATAAGAACTAACTTTTGGGGGTTACTTATGAACTTTTTTAAGAATGACACACCCTCTTGTCAAATGGTTTTCTGTTTAACAGCTTCTTAAACAAACCCATTTGCAACCCAAAGGTTTTATAAGATCAGGTATCCTTATCTTGTAAGCTCAAAGCCTACACGAGCACCGTTGGCGCTCTTAGCAAGTTTGCTGACTGCCTGAACAGCAGAGGTGTTGCTTACCTTACCTTCTTTCTGAAGGATGTTGACCATCTGCTTGGAGTCAAACATCAGTCCCATTCCCTTCTCAGTCCTTGTCACGTTGCCCTTGATCGTCTCAGTAGCTGTCTTGAGAGCGATTTCACCGTTTTCAGGGTTATAGACATAGGTTCCGCTAAATGGGATGCCATTCACCTTAGCAGCAAACTTATTTCCCTCAAGGAACGAGAAAGAAGTGTTGTTACGATTGATACCGATGTTGCTGTAGTTACTTGCCAGTGATGATGCCATATTAGCAATGGTAGCGGCACCTCCGGCATTTGTCAGAGCCTGTTGGGTAGTAAAGGCAGCACTTGGGGCATTGTAGTTCCAGCTACCAAGAATGCCCGACTGGCCAAATGTCGATCCACCAAACAACACACTACCCAATACACTGCCAAGTACACTTGAGAGCACATTGCCGGATTGATTGTTGGAGGCTGTTCCGAGTCCGGTCGTTAAGCAGCTCGACAGCATCAATGTCATGGCTGCAAGAAATGTCGAAATAGTTTTCTTCATAATGATAGATATTAATAAGTAAAAATGACGAGGCAAAGTAAAAGAAAAAAAATGATATTTCCAAAGATTTTTCAAATAATCTTAGTTTTAATCCCAAAGGTCACGCCGCATGTGATTGATGTCAATACTATTTCCCAGCAGTGCCGGCCTATATTTCCGTCAGTAAAGTTTATATGGAGGAATCCGCTTTGCTGTGTATAGTTAGAGTCCCCTTTCAGCCCAGTCACTACGGTCCAACTGACGATAGCTGATGGCTTCGGCGAGATGGTTGGAAAGAACCTTTTCGCTACCTTCCAGGTCAGCAATAGTGCGGGCAACCTTCAATATCCTATTGTAAGCACGCGCACTGAGATGGAGTTTCTCCATAGCGGTGCGGAGCAGGGTGACTCCTGCTTCATCGGGCTCTGCATATTGGTGAATCATCCGTTCAGTCATCTGGGCATTACAATGCACACCTTTCACATTCTTGAAACGCGCTTCCTGAATGTCACGGGCCTTGATGACCCGTTCACGAATGGCGGCAGATGACTCTCCTGGTGCAGCCTGAGAGATGTCTTTGAAAGGAACAGGCGTGATTTCACATTGTATGTCGATACGGTCCATCAAAGGTCCCGAAATCTTGTTCATATACCTTTGGATCATCCCTGGGGTGCAGACGCAATGATGCGTGGGATCTCCATAGTAACCGCAGGGACAAGGATTGCTGCTAGCCACAAACATAAACGAACAAGGATATTCAATGGTGTATTTGGCACGGCTGATGGTGATGTGGCGGTCTTCCAAGGGTTGGCGCAAAACTTCCAGTGTACTTTTGTTGAACTCAGGGAGTTCGTCGCAAAAGAGAACCCCGTTGTGTGCCAGGGAAATCTCTCCAGGCTGAGGATTACTGCCACCACCTACCAAGGCAACTTGTGAGATGGTATGATGAGGGGAGCGGAAGGGACGCTGGGAGATGAGACTGCAGTCGCGGCCCAGCTTTCCTGCCACGCTGTGAATCTGCGTGGTTTCCAGACTTTCTGAAAGTGAGAGGGGAGGGAGAATGCTGGGTAAACGCTTGGCCATCATGGACTTACCACTTCCCGGTGGGCCAATCATAATCAGATTGTGGCCTCCCGCAGCGGCTACTTCCAAGGCACGCTTCACATTCTCCTGACCACGTACATCCGCGAAATCCAGCTCATATTGGCTCTGCTGTTCATAGAATTCCTTGCGGGTGTCAATCTCTGTGGGTTCAAAAAGTGCTGTGCCATTGAAAAAATTGATGACATCCGTGAGTGTCTCCATTCCGTAAACCTTGAGGTTATTCACAACCGCTGCTTCACGGATATTCTGCTTAGGTACAATGAGTCCTGTGAACTGTTCCTTACGGGCTTGAATGGCAATGGGCAAAGCTCCGCGAATGGGTTGCAAACGTCCGTCCAGTCCCAGTTCACCCACCAGCATATAATGAGGCAGAAGGTCGGGAATCACCTTGCCGTTGGCAGCGAGAATACTGATAGCCAGCGGGAGGTCATAGCCAGAGCCCTCCTTACGGATATCGGCAGGTGAAAGACCTACGGTGATGTCAGCTACAGGAAATTTGTAGCCGATATTGGTCATGGCAGCAGCAATGCGGTCACGGCTTTCCTTGACGGCATTGTCGGGAAGACCTGTAAGATGATAGAGTACGCCTCTTGACATACTCACTTCTACGGTGACGGTCGTTACTTCAAGACCGTTGACTGCAGCACAGAATGTCTTGACTAACATAGTGTAAGATTGGTTTTCTTATTTCAGCAGCTTTTCCAGCCGTTCCTTGAGTTCGTTCATGCTGAGACCATGCTCCAGGATGCGTCCTTCCTTACTGATGATGAGGTTATCGGGAACTCGCATGAGTCCCAGCTTATTCAGCATAGGCGTTTCAAACATCAGCCCGTCGCAGACCACAGGAGTCGTAATGGAATCACGCTTCATGATCTTCAGGCATTCTGGCTTGCTGGCATCAGCATTGATACCAATCAGGTTGAGTTTGCTTCCGTGTTGGCGGGCTATGCGTCTAAGTTGTCGTTGTTGGTCCTGACTTTCATAACTCCATGAAGCCCAAGTGTAGATCACGGAGAGAGAGCCGCTCAGGTTGGCATTGGATACGAAACGCCCATTGACATCCTTTCCTGAGAAAACAGGCACTTTCTGGCCTTTTGCAGAGGCCTTGATTTTCTTTAAGTCAGCTTCAATTCGTGTGAGAATACTGTGGTTTTTCTGTTCCTTCTTCACCAGGTTCAGCAAATCCTCAGCCTGCTTAAGATCGGCCTGTTCATTCTGAATGAAATACTTACGGAGCAGGAAGAGCGTAACGGGTGATTTGGCATTCTCCTTGATGAATTCCGCGGCATGCTTCTGCTCCTCAGCAGGCGACAGTTTGGAAATCTGCATGCGGAAACGGCTCATCAGTTCATTGTTTTTGGTTCCCTTCACCTTCAGTTCCTTCAGGTGAGAGGCGTCACCCTCCAATGATATCGATTTTCCTTCCTCGGCAAAAATAGGTTGTTCGGAGAAATTGGGGAAAATCAGCATCAGCAGCCCGTCAGTCTCGCAGGGAATCTCATGACTGAACCGGCCGCCATTAAGTTTCAGGGTGTCGATGCCGTTGATGATACCATCCGGACTATAGAGATAGAATTCACCCTGATTCATCTTCAGGAAATGACCTTCCATCTTGAAATGGCCGTTACGGACACCGCAGGAGGTGAAAATGAAGAGTGAAGCGTGAAGAGTGAAGAGTAATAATAAAGTGAAGAGTGAAGAGTGAAAGGCTACGGGTAGGCGAGCACTGCTCGGGAATGGAGTGAAGAATCTCTTTGCACCGTGCATGGTATGGCGCAAGTTTACATTGTTCTTGGAAAATTCTTCACTCTTCATTCTTCACTCTTCACTTAAAAGATTCTTCTTTTTAAAAGAAATTGCCGTAATTACCATAACTCCTGATGCGGATAGATTATGGTAATTACGGGCATTTCTGTCTTATGATCAAGTTATTTGTTCACACGAACAAGTTCGAGGTCATTCTGAGCATAGCTCTTCAGAGAAGGATCCTTCTGGAAAGCACTGCGCAGGAACGACTCAGCTACGTCGAAGTTACCCTGACGGGCATTGACAATAGCTGAAAGATAGTCAGTCATGGCGTCTTTCTTCTCCACATTGCGGAGGATTACGCTGGCTGTGGTGTAGTTCTTGTTCAGCAATTCTGCCAAAGCGCTGCTGTTGTTGAACGAATCCTTCAGGTTGTCGGCAGCCTCTGCATAGTTGCCCTTGGCGATATTGAGGTTACCCAGAGCCTCCACGGCCTTCTTGGCACCCGTAGCCTTGGCAATCAGATATTCGGCATCTTCAATGTTACCGTCTCTCAGAGCCATCAGACCCAGGTTGGCGTATGTCTCAGGAACGGTACTCTTTGAACCGGCGATGTCCTGGAAGCACTTGCCAGCCTTCTCGAAGTTGCCCTTGTTGAACTCCATGACGCCCACATTGTTAGCAGCACGCTTGTCATTGGGATAGAGTTCATCAGCCTTCTTGTAGATTTCCTCCTTGGCTTCAGGATCGCTTTCCAGACTTGCGGCATAGAGCAGTTCCTCCAGACTGAGCTGAGCGGGATCACTCTTATACTGGTCCTTAATCTGCTGGTCGCTGCGGCCAATCACCTCGTAGTTGATAATCATGCGGGAACGGCGGAGCTCAGGAAGAATGCCTTCTGCCAGTTCACGGAAACCTGCACTCATGTTGCGGATCTGCTGCTCACGCTCATAGGGATCTTCATACATGGAGAGCACGCGGAGAATCACGTCCTTGTCCTGAATGTTGCTGGCCTTCACCAGTTTCTCGAAGCCTTCCCAGTCCTCAGCGGTATAGCCGCCAACCACATTGGCTTCCATCTTGTTGTCCTTGAGCTGCTGGTTCACGTAGTCCTGTGAATTGTTCTGGCGACGGTTAGCCAGATTGTCGTTGAAGAGCAGATTACCCTCAGGTGATGCGAAGGCCTGAACCTCCACGTCCTTCAGGTTGAGCTTCTCGTGCTCACGGTTAATCTTTTTCAGCATAGCCACAAACTCCTGTACGGAATTGGTCTGAAGCTCACTCTTACGCAGATTAGCCTGATTGATGAGGAACTTCACCTGAGCCTCCTGCTTCTGGGCTGTGATGCGCTGGAATGAATCGGGAGCCAGGCAGGCACCACCGTTGAGCATCGTCTGCTTGTAGAGTTCAGAAGTGGCAATCACGCCAGTGGCCACCTTTACTGCAGGAATCTTCACCTTCTTCTTGCCCACCTTGGCATCGAAGGCCAGATACATATCGCTCTTGAGCATTTCAGGCACATACTTGAACTGGCTCTTCATGGTGTAGATACCACCGAGCTTATAGCTGATGCGCTGGTCGTTGCCCATCACCTTCTCACCCTGGAAGGTAGCAGCCTCGGAACGGGCCACCTGACCATTGCCATAGTGGAGTTCTGGAATTACATTGACCACAGCCTTTTTGTTCATGTACTTAGCTGGGAACTTACCGTAGATAGTGGCAGTTACCTGTCCACCCTGTGTCTCTAGTGGGTTAGGGGTCACGTCAAAATTGTTGGCAGCCAGTTCACCCAAACCGGAAGAACAGGAAGTTAGTGCCAAAAAAGAAATTGCTGATACAAAAGCGAATAGAATTCTACGCATAATATAAAAAAGATTTGAAGGTGCCGCGAGCGGGACTCGAACCCGCACAGCCATCACTGGCCAAGGGATTTTAAGTCCCTCGTGTCTACCAATTCCACCATCACGGCTCAGTTTTGCGAATGCAAAGATAGTGCTAAATCCTGAAACGGCCAAAATTATTAGCACATTTTTATATTTAGGGTCTCAAAACCTTAAAACCTTAAAACCTCAAAAACTTAAAAACTCAAAAACTTAATAACTCAAAACCTTAATAACTCAAAAACTTAATAACTCAAAACCTTAATAACTCAAAACCTTAATAACTCAAAACCTTAATAACTCAAAACCTTAATAACTCAAAAACTTAATAATAATGATTATTCACAACCAGCACGGCAGGTTGCCCGCTACATGAGGCAAAATAGTGATCCAGTCGTCCCCCTTGTGGGGAAAGGCCATGGTTTGTCAGGTCGTATTGCCGGTTGCAATGGCTACAGGTGGCAATGCCATTCGTGTTCATGGAGACCAGATGGAGCTCCTTTCCGTTGTTGTAGCAATTGGAACAACAGGCATCATAGCAGAAGAGCACACCGTCGAAGCCATAGCCCACGATGATACCCGTGGCATTGTTGATGCCTAATATCAGGGGCTGCTGTGCTTCTATGGAAGTAAGTGTCCTCACCTCGGTGATTCCCTGGTTGTTCTGACAAGTCAGCTGGTTTGTGCCAGACAGGTAGATTCTGCAGAACACATTTGTGGAAATGCCCGTAATGGCAGGTGCCAGGGCGGTATTCATATTAGCCCTTTCCAAGCGCAGGAATGCCCTGCGGTTGCTGTATTCACTCTCTATGTCACCACAGGAGGTGAAAATTAAGAGTGAAGAGTGAAGAGTGAAGAATATTGCAGCAGTCATCAGACTACGCAATCTGTGTGCTCCGCACTTCACTTGTCGATGTATGGATTCTTCACTCTTCACTTTTCACTCTTCACTTTAAAAGATTCTTCACTCCTCACTTAAAAGATTCTTCACTCTTCACTCTTCACTCCTCACTTAAAAGATTCTTCACTCTTCACTCTTCACTCTTCACTTAAAAGATTCTTCACTTTCACCTCTTCACTCTTCACTTTAACAGTTTCTTTTCAGCCTCTTTAACTCGTTCAAAGTGGAATTCTGAGAGCGTGTGGCTCATCAGGGCCTCAATCTTGTCGTTGCAGAGATTGCCGATGCTGCCCTCGTGGGTGTGGTGGATGTTGTGGTCGGCCTTGAAGTTGCCGGCCTCAATGTCGAGACCCACTTTCTTGTAGGCGTCGCGGAACGGCATTCCATTGGCTGCCAGACGGTTAACCTCTTCCACGGAGAACATGGGGTCATACATCGGGTTGTCCAGAATATGCTCGTTCACCTCCATCTTGTTAATAATGTAGGCGGCCATCTGCAGACAGTCCTTCAGCTCGTCGAAGGCAGGCAGGAACACCTCCTTGATAATCTGCAGGTCACGAAAATAACCCACGGGCAGGTTGTTCATGATTAGCATCACCTGTTGGGGCAGACTCTGAATCTTATTGCATTTGGCACGAATCAGCTCAAACACATCGGGATTCTTCTTGTGGGGCATAATCGAAGAACCCGTGGTGCATTCTTTCGGCAATTTCACGAATGAGAAGTTCTGCGAGTTGAACAGACAGGCATCAAAAGCCATCTTGGCCAGCGTTCCGGCAATGGTAGCCATGGCAAAAGCCACATTGCGCTCCATCTTGCCACGTCCCATCTGCGCATACACCACGTTGTAATCCATGGAGTCAAAGCCCAGCAAGTCGGTAGTCATCTGGCGGTTCAATGGGAAGGAAGAGCCATAGCCGGCAGCAGAGCCCAAGGGGTTGCGGTTGGTCATCTTGTAGGCAGCCTGCAGGAAGAGCATATCATCAGCCAACGACTCCGCATAAGCCCCAAACCACAAGCCGAAACTCGAAGGCATGGCAATCTGCAGATGCGTATAGCCCGGCATCAGCACGTCCTTATACTGGTTGCTCTTCTGAATCAGTTCATCGAAGAGCACCTTCACTCCGTCAGCTATCTCCATCAGTTCATGACGGGTAAACAGCTTCAGGTCTATCAATACCTGGTCATTGCGTGAACGTCCGGAGTGGATTTTCTTACCCATGTCGCCGAGCTTCTGCGTCAGCATCAGTTCCACTTGGGAGTGCACGTCCTCAATGCCGTCCTCAATCCTGAACTCCCCACGCTCACAAACCTGGTAGATGTTCTTCAGTTCTGCCAGCAGTTGGGAGAGTTCCTCCTTTTCCAGCAGACCGATAGACTCCAGCATGGTGATGTGAGCCATAGAGCCCAGCACGTCGTACTTAGCCAGATAGAGATCCATTTCCCGGTCTCTGCCCACGGTGAACCTGTCAATCTCCTTGTTCACCTCATAGTTCTTTTCCCACAGTTTCATTGTTCTTGAGTTTTTGAGTGTTGAGTTTTTTGAGTTTCTGAGGTATAATTACTCATTTACTCATTTTCTCAATTTCTCATTCTTATTCCGTCTCGTATGGTATCATCGCCAGCATGTCGGCAATCTTCTCCAGCCCATCCTGCAGAGGGCCGCTGATCATGCCTTTGATGAAAGGATTGATGTCGGCTTTGAGCGTCAGCTTCATCTTACTGCTGGCTTCCGAAGTGGGCAGCAGCTGAATCCACAGGTTGAAGGGCAGGGGCGACTGCACCGTCTCAAACTTAATGGTCTTGGGCTCCTCGCGCTCAACAATCTTCAGCTGAATCCTGCCTACGGGGGCCACAGACACGCTGATGCTGTCCTGCGTGAACTCCAGGTCCTTGGCCTTGTCCTCCGGCAGACGGTCCTTCACTTTCTCAATATTGCTCAAGTCACTCAGTTTCTCATACACACTCGTCTGTGCGTATGGAATTTGCTTCACACTACTTTCGAATTTACTCATTTGTCAATTAGTAATGAGAAATTAGTAATGAGTAATTATGATTACCTTTTTGGAATTGAAATTACGAAAAGTCTTCAACAGCACATGCTGCCTTGAGACATATCATAATTACTAATTACTCATTACTAATTGCTAATTAATGAACTATTTATTCCACTCCGCTGGATTCTTCCTCCACTCGTTCAGAATCTCCACCTCGTCGTCAGCAATGTAGCCAGTCTCCAAGGCCTCGGCCACCACATGCTCGTAGTCGGTCAGCGTCACCAGTTCCACGTTGGCATCCTTGAAAGCCTTCTTGGCCACGGGGAATCCGTAGGTGTAGCTGGCCACCATGCCAATCACCTCACAACCATAGTTGCGGATGGCCTCCACAGCCTTCAGCGAAGAGCCGCCCGTGGAAATCAGGTCCTCAATCACCACCACCTTCATGCCGGGCTTCAGTTCGCCCTCAATGAGGTTCTCCAATCCGTGGTCCTTTGGTTTTGAACGCACATACACGAAAGGCAGGTTCAGCGCATCAGCCACCAGGGCTCCCTGTGGGATAGCACCCGTAGCCACACCGGCAATAGCCTCCACCTCAGGAAACTTCTCCAGAATCACATGCGTGATTTCCAGCTTCACGTAGTTGCGCAGTTCAGGGTAGGAGAGAGTCTTGCGGTTGTCGCAATAGAAAGGAGATTTCCAGCCGCTGGCCCACGTGAAGGGATTCGCAGGCTGCAGCTTAATAGCCTTGATTTTCAACAGTTTTGCTGCAAATGCTTTTTTCGATGTATCCATAATTCTCAAATTTATCCGATTTAATAACGGGTGCAAAGTTACGCTAAAAAATCGACTTTCCGAAGAGAAAACACAAAATATCAGTTAAGTTAGCACTAATTCATTTAATTTTCAATAAATAGTGTGCAGAAATCCTTCAATAATCTTCCAGTTCGAAATCAGATAACACATAAAAGCGGAGCCCCTGTTGAGAGAACCCCGCAGTTATGATTAAAAATAGAAGTAGTATCAAATCTTCTCTGGATTCAGTCTCAGACCGATATATGTGCCGACTGCGACCAACATCATGCAAGCTACGGTGGCTATTGCCATTACATAAAACATAATCATAATTCTATTATTTTTTTAATCCTGACCCGTATGCGGGCCTCAGTTCTGTTTTCTGTAAGCAAAATTAAGCCCTGTTCCCGAACTGCGCCACAATTCCCTCCCTTTTTACTCCAACTTGTTGCGACACCCCTCTTATTTCGCGACAAATCCCCCAATGCCCTTCAAAATTGTCGCAAAACAGAAGAGGAAGAAGCGCTATGGCTTCCTCCTCCTTGTATGATAGTTTGGTTATCGTTTATGTAGCTGTTATTTCATCAGCATCTTCACGCTTCGGGTTCCTGCCTTCACGATGAAGGACTCTCCACTTGGCTGGTTGGTCTGAATCGTAGTCTTTCCATTACGGATAACGCCAGATCCTAATGCCTTGCCGTCCATGGTGTAGACGTTTACCGTCTGGCCCTCTGCCTCACTATTCACGGTAATCTTTCCTTCATGGGCGGAAATCAGCATAGGGATAGTCTTAGCAGAATTGACATCAGATGTCTGCTCATAGGAAATGTTCAGATATGACTTACCTGTCAATGCGGGTATAATAAACTTATTCCCATTGAGTTGAGCAGTTACATTCTTATTATTAAAAATAATCATATAAACTTTCCATCCATTTTCTGGTGTGATTGTGAGCGTGTGACTCTTCCCTTTTTCCAAGCCAATAGTAAGTTCGCCTTTTTCACTATCCTGAATGCACAGTTCCACCATTTCGGCATCGCCCCCCTGTTCTCCCGAATCGTCACTTTCTTCAATTGCTAAGAACTTATTCCATGCTGCTGTATTTTGATATTTATAAGCCATTCCTACAGGAACCTTCAATATTGCATTGATATAAGTTTCGCTAGCAAAAACATTTTCCTTAATTTCAAACAGTTTTGAAATCTTGGAGTTTATGGTCTCAATGTTTTTGCAACCAAGGAAAGTACCGCTTCCAATGCTGGTCACGGAATTGCCGATGGTCACGGAGGTAAGGCCGGTGCAATTCCGGAAAGCATCGTATCCGATGGAAGTCACGGAATTGGGGATGGTCACGGAGGTAAGGCTGCGGCAACTTTGGAAAGCATAGTCTCCGATGCTGGTCACGGAATTGCCGATGGTCACGGAGGTAAGGCCGCTGCAACCCTCGAAAGCATGGCTTGCGATTCTGGTCACGGAATTGGGGATGGTCACGGAGGGTATGCCGCTGCAACCTCTGAAAGCATAGTATCCGATGGTAGTCACAGAATTGGGGATAACCAACTTCTTGATTTCCTCACCGTTAAGATATAAATGAGAGGCATACCGTAGCGGATTATCCTGGAAATCAATTTTGCACCATGCAGCTACATCTGTGATATGTACGTAAGTAAGGCCGCTGCAACCCTCGAAAGCATAATATCTGATGGTAGTCACGGATTTGGGGATGGTCACGGATTTAAGGCCGCTGCAACCCTCGAAAGCATGGTCTCCGATGGAAGTCACGGAATACTCCACGCCCTCGTAGGTAAACTTCTCGGGGATAACTACAGAACCGGAATAATCGGAATAATAATGACTGAAATCAGTCGTCCGATACGTCACTTCCGCCGTTTTCTCCTCAGAATTCAGTTTATAGTAAATTCCATCCTGGTAAAGCGCGCTGGCCAGCAAGGGGAGGGCTAGCAATAATGTAGATAAGAAAAGTTTCTTCATGATGCTTATGTTTTTATGTTGTCACTATGTCATACGCATTGTGGTTTTATGGGTTCATATATCGTTCCACAAATTCTTGTGGAGTTAATAATTCCACACCATTATCGGTAGATTTCTTATAATCATTGATATTGATAGTCAGCAGAACAGGACATTTGTGTGAAATGGCTGCTTGCATTTGCATGCTGTCCTCCAAGTCCGTGAAGTCACGATTCTGAATGGCCTTGATGAATTCATACTTGCTAATACCGATAGGTTCAAAGAGTTGCATGATGCTCAGCATAATCTCCCTTAGTCTATCTGTAAGTTCGGGCTCATGAATGTCATTTCTTTTTAACGCACGTTCAGCCAAATAAGTCAGGGTATATACTGTACCTTGGGTAATGAAGCCTTTGTGATGACCGTCACGTACTGCCTGTAGAATCGGCCTCACAAATCCGTATTGTGCCCGGTGCTCAAAGTATTCGGCAATAATATTCGTGTCAATCAGAATATTCATAGTGCATACTTCTCTTTGAGGTGTTCTTCAACAAGTTGCTCGCTGGTCAATCCTGTCTTCATAATCAGTTCACCGAGTTTGTCAAGTACAGCCAATGGGTCACTATTCGCATGCTCTTCTGCTGATTGAGCATTCAGTTCGTCAAGATGACGCTGCATGAATCTGATGACCCATGTTGTTTCTTCCTTATCCAGACGGTGCAACTCTGGCAGGAGCCCGCCCTCTCTGAGGCGTGCACTCGCTCCATAATACGGCTGAATTGGGTCTGCAGCCATATCGCCGTTATCAATATGTGAAAGTTGCTCTTCCATCATTCATTGTTATTCTATTCCGATGGCAAAGATAAACAAACATTTGGAAACATCAAAGAAAAAAGGAAGAAAAAAAGGAGCAAATGACTCTATCGTCACCTGCCCCTCAATCAGAAAAACGCATGCAATTTGCAACTTTGCAACTTTTTACTGCCTCATGTGAACGGGGAATCCCTGTTCATGCGGTCTTTGTAAGAGAGTAACAGGGAACTTCGCGAGTTCCGCCGTTGGGTTGTTGAACCATTCGGGATGTCAATCCAAATTTGGATTTTGATATTTTTTCCCATGTGAACGGGGAACCCCTGTTCATGCGGTCTTTGTAAGAGAGTAACAGGGAACTTCGCGAGTTCCGCCGTTGGGTTGTTGAACCATTCGGGATGTGAGGGAAAATTTTCCCTGACATATTCTCACCCATGCTGGTTCCATGTTTCGGATAGCTTTCATCACATCTTTGTGTGAACGGGGAACCGCCTACTGTTCACATTGTTTGTATATCGGTTTCTATTGCCAAAGATAAAAATAAATTCGGAAACGAAGCACCTTCGTCATGCGAAATTGATAAAATAGTTCTAAAAGCAGAATTATTTTGGAGTCGTTGCATTATTATAGTCGATTCTTTTTTGTATTTTTGTGGGCTTAAATAAAAACGAACATGACAAATCAGAAATACGGACATGGAAGAATATGAAGTGACAGGCGTCAGACACCGGATGGGAAACGGACTGACGGAAAAAGAGAGCACCCCATTGGCCGAAGCCTTCCTCAAAGATCTGAAGGTGGGCACGCCCGTGACCTTGCTGGCGGATGGCACCAATCCAGTAGACAGGAAGGCCATAGCGGTCTATCTGGACGAGAGGCATGTGGGATACATCAGCAAAACCCGTTGCGAGGCAGTCTTACCGCTGCTCGACGACGATGGACGATGTGAAGCGAAGGTATCGGGAAGCGACGGCCATGCGACTTTCTGGGTTGAGATTGAGGCTTGCGCCCCGCCCGTGAAAAGGGAGCGGCAGCTGCCCGTCTTTCCCTTGCAGGAAACAATCCATCTGAACTACCTGCCGAAAGAAATGAGTCTGATGGCTTTTGCTCCGCAGCTGGTCAGGTTTTCGTTGGATGAAAAGTCGCCGACGCTCTTGGAGGATGTAAGGGCCTATATAAAAAAGGTGGAAAAGTTCATGCCGCTTTCGGGTCTTTCATTTTGCATCGAGGACAATCTTTGGCGCGACGATGTGCTGAAAATGCTGCGAAAGGCGTGCAGGCTGCAACTGCCCGAAAGTGAGAAGGAGCAGCTCAACCAGCTCCGCATCCGACTCGGCGAAGTGGTTGGCGACTTCCATTGCTGTTACGATGATGTGCTGCTGAGGATTTTCGAGCGGCAGCTGGAAATGCTGAAAAAGCAGGCAGAGGGCAAAGATGGGCTGTTCCATTTGTACGAACGGTCGTTTGACGGGAAGCCGGTTGAAGTGGAAAGGCTGGTCGGGTGGTTCAAGGAGATGCCCGACATCAGGCTCTACGACTATCATGACCACAAGTTGCTGGTCAGGACGCTGAACTATCTGAGGATATCGAGGCGCGAGCTTTACGATGTGTATGCGGCCCTGCTGCTGATTGGCAGGTATGGCGGCGAGGAGGATGAGAACCCACAGGTTGCCGAGAAAGAAGAGAAAAACTACTTTGCCCCGATGAAGAATCTGGAAATGTTGCTCAAGAGGGATTGGTTCAAGGAATGCCGCACCGATGGCAAATACAACGCAAAATGGATTGACGGCCTTGTAGAGGCTTTGATGGAGAGCGAGTGGAAAGACCTGATTGCAGATGAATGGTGCGTGAAGAACAAGCGCCTGATGCTGAAGTGCAAGATTATAGGTGTGCTGAAGGATGCGGGCGTGCTGCGGGGCAGCTACAATCAGTTGTCCAAAGTGCTGCCCGATAAAGGAGGAAAGAAGGCGGCTTCCTTGGCAGAATATATGGGTAAAGGTAAGAATGAACCTTATGCAGACTGGATAACAGCGTATGTGAATAACGGCTGAAAACAGGCGTTTTCCGATTGAGACCATCCGATTGGCTTTTCTGAAAAAGTCAGTCGGATTTTTTTTTCTCTCCGTGTTTTAGGGCTTTCTTTCGAATTCTGATATCCGATTGGCGAATCGGATTTTTTATGATTTGCAAGTCGGATAATCGGATTGCACCTTTGCAGTAGAAATTTCAAACCGGAGTTTCTGCTGCTTTCTTTTCGTAAGTCAGTCAGCAGTCAAAAACTGAGCACGGCTCCAGGCACGAGATGAAGTTCGCCCATCTATATCATCGTGTAGTGCTAGAGGGCAACTAATAAACTTAAAAAATTATGAAGAACTACAATTATTTTAACAAAACCACGGAGCTTTGCGTGGATGTGAAAACAATCCTCCGCAGCGACTGTATCTCTCAAATCGGTAAGGATTACCCTGGCGTGTTGAAACGCGACTCGGAAGATCACTACACCTTCATAGAAACAATACCCTCAACCAACGGCAAGCGCAATCCGCACGTCTTCAAAGGCCAGTACATCACGGTCACCCGCAACGACGACGGCAGCCTTCGCCTAAACTTCAAGCCCATCAGGGTGAACGAATCGTTCAGCGTGGAGCAATATGCCGACGACGTGAGCGTAGAAATCATACGGTCACTTGAGGGCCTCGTAGAGAAATAGACAACCATGGCTGAAGCGTTCCAGTTGTTCCAGTTCCAATTAAAAAAACGAGGGACAACAACTCTTCTAAATATTATATAAATACTTAATAATTAAGTAGTTATATATATAATGGAAGAATTTGGAACCTTGAAAAAACAATTGGAACAACTGGAACTGGAACGCTCGGCCAATTAATTAAACACCTAATTATCTGTAGATTAATGAATTACGACATCTCAAAACCCGTAGCGCCCGCCATGCCCAGTCTTGGCAGAGGCACAGAATGCATCAAAATCCTGCTTTCGCAGGTATCAAAAGACATACAGGAACCCATCGTCCCGATGCTTTTCCCTATACTTGGCGCCCACATGAGCGGCGCAGAATTTCAATACCCTGACCTCAGCTGGAAGGAACCATGCGGTATGATGGCCAATCTGGTGGCTGAAAGTGGGGGTAACAAGGGCCAATTGTCTCTTCTT
>Ga0310695_10003388_pt1 | contig 31367 bp, 18 predicted proteins | sample RumenRJG_04DNA_FD_203882 | JGI IMG/M metagenome (GOLD analysis project Ga0310695, IMG submission 203882) | Bovine rumen microbial communities from Lethbridge, Alberta, Canada - RJG_04 (v2) (version 2) | ecosystem: Host-associated > Mammals > Digestive system > Stomach > Rumen | place: Canada...
GAGACGATCTTCCTCGTGGGAAGATATCCCGCAAAGCTTCTGAAATACCTGATGCCGGCAACCGAAGACCAAACATGCTTCTACACTCCGGGAAGCTGTCTGACCGCGCTTAAAAGCCTGCTTAAGCTTCCTCCCTGATCTGCCTGATTTAAGTGAGAATGTCTCTGAAACGCTCTCTGCGGTTCACCACGGTTTCCCGGATATCATTGACCTTGAAAATATCGCTGTCCATCAGGGAATTCACCCGCAATAACTCGTTAAGATTTGAAAAAGTCTAACAAATCAGATTAAAAAAACGAACCATTAGGAAAAACATAATCATTTTCAAAGATGCTTTTTGCTCCCCTTTTCAAAAGCAGCGACCTTTAAGGAAGTTTCGGAAATGACGTCCCACCACTATCAGGCAGGATCGTCCCTGAAGGTGGTACGGTGTGAGCAGTCAGGAAACAGAATGGCCGGAAAAGAAAAGCGTGATTCGTGCACCTCAGAAGAATCCGGATCCCGAAAGGAAGGTTCTCCAGATCTGATCCGGAATTTGAAAACTTTTGAATACAGGCAGGAAAGTACCGACCGGCGGCGAAATTCCCGGATGAGTTTATGTTATTTGCAAGGGCCTTTCGCACGGCATCAGAAAATCAGCGATCATATTATCCGTTACCGGGCCGCACTGTAAAGAAATAAGAGCCGCCCGCATCCCGGGGCGGTATCGTTTTTCCCTTCCCGGTGACGAAAAACCCCGATTCCGGGATCGGGGCTTACAGTCATGACAAAACGGCATTCCGCGAACACCGCCTCTCAATAATCATCCTGCTTACTGCAGATACCCCTGATGGTTTAGTTTACTTTCACTGGGAGATGCTTCTTCCAGAGCATATATAACCATAAAGAAATCCGGATCTTCATAATTATCAAAACCGATATCATCCAGCCTTTTCAGGAGTGACTGAATACGCATGGCGACTTCAGGTTCAAAATGCTTCAGATGGTACCCTGTACGATACCAGTTAGAAAATATCCTGGAATTGTATACTAAAACGCTCATTTCGCTATATTCTGTGGCCAGTTTTGCTCTCAGCTGTCTGAGCTCCTGTATGTCTCCGTTTTCAAGAGCGCTTTCATCAGGGAACTGCGGCAGATATTCTTCCTTCCATAGTGCCTCCTTGTTGGGATCCACGCGTCTCTTTCTTAAATCATCAAAGAAATTCTTCAGAAGCACCCGTTCGTTTCTGAGATAACAATTGTCAGCCTGAATCAGTATCTGACGGCAATTTTGCAGAATCGCCCTGATTTCCAGGGATCTGTCTCCTTCCTCATAGCGTTTTATCTGAGCGACACCATCTTCAAATTTGCGATCCAGAGCCCTGACAGCTACACCGGCATTGCCCATTTCCTGAATGAGCTCCGCCCCCCGTGACATTACCGCATGACACTGCTTCAGAGCATCTTCATCCGCAAGCCGGGAATCGATATCAACCTTCTTCTTTACCGTGATATCCTGTTCCGGAAAATATGCTTCCAGCTCCATCATTTCAGAGGTATCCACCCTCAGAGTAAGATGCACCGGGTCGCCCGGGTTAAGATCCTTTTCAACTTCATTTCCGTAAACCACAATATCGGTCACATGCTCATAGCACAAAGCCTGAGAATCCTGCCGGATGGTATAGTCCGCCTGAAAAATCGGAATGGTCAGGGTATCACTGCTGCCGGCTTCAATATATCTGGGAACCCTGCGGTCATCATTCTTTCCCACGGCCGGCAGCGGGTTGTTCTTTTCAAGTCCGGAAAAAGGTGCTATCAGATTACTGTCTTCATCCTTGACGAGCTCGTAGGGATTCAGATAGCTGTAGCAGATATTGTAGGGCAGCACGGCATTGGATACCCTGGTACCGTTGATAATGGTAATGGTATCCGGATAAACCTTTACCCTGTTACCATCCTTGTCATAACCGGCAATACTGTAGGTGTTGGAACGATCCTTTACCATGGCCAGTTCGGCAACTTCGCCTTCCGAATTCAGTGCAATTCTGCCTGAGGACCAGGCCCGATCGCCTCTCAGGAATTCAATCTCAAAGCCCTCAGGAATCTCCGAAGCCGGCTTTACCGCCACCCATTCAGACTCGGCAACGCTCATGCTCTGATAGGTGACCTCCAGTCTTACGGCGTCCTTCAGATCCTTTTCGGAGACTTCAGAAACGGCCTCGATATTCTGGGCATAGAGAGCCGCGCCCACGGCCACGGCGGTCATGGGATCCACGGAACAGTCAAGATTCTGGCTTATCTGCTCCCGGAGCTTGTCCCGCACCAGAGGGCAGAAGGTGGGGCCGCCCACCAGAATGATTTTGGAGAGGAGCTCCTTTTTGATCCTGTTCCGTTCCAGAAGCTTAATACACATGTCCACCGCCTTCTGATACAGCGGATCCATGGCCTCAAAAACCTCTTCGCGGGTGAAGGTGCAGTCGATGACCATATCCTCGCCGCTGGCATCGTAACCGATATCCCCGAGATCGGTTAGCATCTCGAACTCTTCCCTGTCGGAAAGCTCCTTCCGGATCCTTTCCGCATAAATCTTGAGAGAATCCCGCAGAAGATGCTTTTTGGCATCATCCTCCAGAATGGGGAAGATATTGTAGTCCTGGGCCAGACAGGGAATGATGACATTGTCCACCACGGCATAGTCCAAATCCTTGCCGCCCAGGTAGCTGTCGCCTTCGGTGTCGAAAATCTGAAGAATGCCGTCGCTGGCATGCACCAGGGCAGTGTCAAAGGTACCGCCGCCAAAGTCGAACACCATCCAGACACCGTCCTTTTCCCGGACGGAAAGGCCATAGGCGAAGGAAGCGGCCAGAGGCTCCTGAAGAAGTTCGCAATGTTTGAATCCCGCCATTTCCGCTGCTTTGACGGTAGCGGCCTTCTGATTCACCGTAAACTTGGCCGGCACGGTGATCACAATATCGCTTAAGTTTTCGGGAACGAAGGTTCTGAGCTTCTTGAGAACCTCGGCGGACAGCTCCTCGGCGCTGAAGGAGCGCTTCATGAAGGAGCTCTGGTAGGCGGTGTCGCTGCCCATACCCCGCTTGAATTCCACAAAGGCATTGCTCTTTCCGGACTTCCAGGACATTACCGCCGTTTTCTTTTCCGACTGGTAGTCATTAAGAGCCTGCACCCCGACTCTGACGGTCTTGCTTTTGGAAAACGACACGCAGGACGGCATGACGTTTTCGTTGGTATCGGTTTTAAAAATCAAGGGGCTGCTGTCCCTGATGGTGGCAATGGAGGAGTTGGTGGTTCCCAGGTCTATGCCGTATCTGATTTTAGCCATGTAATGCTTCCGTAATCATTGAAAAAACTGGTTGGCGCCATCCCCGAAATGGCGGATCTCATGGGGTCTCCGGAAGCTTCCCGCTTCCGGAAAAAACTGTTTCCCGGGGACATTCCCGGCTATTCGGTATCGGTCTCCGTATTCTGCGCCACCACCACGGAAGCCATCTGGAGCAGCTGTCCGTTATAGTTCACCTGCGGTGTGCTGACCTTCCTGATGATCTGGGTTCCCGGCTCCAGGGTGTCATCCTGGATAAAGGTGGCTGTAACCTTCATGCCTCCGACATACGGACGATCCAGAAGATCCACGAACTCGTAGCCATCCGCATGCATGGCATCCTTAAGACGCTCGTTGCATTTCAGGAGCTGCTTATAGCCCTTCACCTCTGGCCCCATATGGTTGAGATTGTTCTGAATCTTGACTATTTCATCCGCCACCCGGAGATAAAACGCATGCTTTGAGGAATCTCCGCCCCGCTGCACAATGGCGGTAACCTCGGAAAGCAGTCCGGAATATTCCGCAGTGCTCTCCAGATCCCGATCCTCCAGAACCGCAATGCGTTCCTCCAGACCGTCCCCGTATTTCATGAGCCCCGAAAGCTCCTCCTGACAGCTGCGCTCCAGAGCGGTAACGCTGTCTTTAAGGGCCTGACTGTCCTTGCCGAGCTCGTCCTTGAGGAGCTGATGATCCCTGCGGGACAGCACATTGCCCTTCCGGACCGCAAGAGACAAAACCACAAGCCAGACAAAAATCAGCCCGAACAGAATCTCCTGCCAGTGCTGGAAAAACATATCACCGATATCCATGTCTCTTATCTCTTTTTCTTCTTCTTTTTCTTCTGACCGTTTCTGCCGTTCATGGCCTTTTTCCGGCGCTTTTTCTTCTTGGAAGCACCGGTGCCGGTGAATCCATAGTCATCATCGTCATCATAGTCATCATCGTCATCATAGTCATCATCGTCATCGTAAGGGTCGTCATCATCAATGCCGGAAGATTCCACCATGGAACTCAGCGTGTCAGTCAGATCCTCGAAATTTTTCAGTAACATCAGGAACTTTTGCTGTAACCTGCTGTTAAGGAACGTCAAATTTCTCACAACACGACTGGCAAGCATCAGTGTTATCAGGGACAGACCCTTCACTATTTTCGCTCCGGGAGGTGCCGTCCTGACAGAATTCAGTATTTCACCGAACATATCATATGCTTCGAAAGCTTCACGCATATCTCTCAGTTCTTGGAAAACCCCGGTGTGAGATTCGGAATTTTCCGCAATAAACTCTGCCAAACCTCTCCAGAAACTGAAAAATCTCTTATGCCTGAAAATCAGATCCGATGCGGAAATGACGTTAAGCACGTTTTCCCGATCCTTCTTGCTGAAAGGATCATATGACGGAAAGGCGTCCCTGAGGCCGGCGATAAACTCCGTGGCCTCAAAGGCGATGGCCATATAAATTTCGGAGACATTTAACAAAACCGGAAGACATGATTTTTCGGTAATCTGAGAACGGAGCTCCTTTTTGCTGCGGGATTTCATGGCCTTTCTGAAATCCTTAAGCATATTCTCGGCTTTGGCGCAATCCTCGTCGGAAACCTTGCTCACGGCAAATGTTTCCTTCGATTTCAGCAAACTTTCCCAGGACTTGCTTTCGAAGGCGGCGTCAGAGGATCTTATAAAATACAGTCCGGCAATAAACTTCTCAAAGTCAGTCTGTTCCGCAGGCACGGTATTTGCGGAAGCAGGAGATCCCGCTGCCTGACCGGAGACCGCGGGAGCCTTCTCCGGCATGCTCCAGCGGGCATCGTCCAGTTCCAGCCAGGGCTTCCACTTCAGAAGCTCGGGCTTTTTAAGATTGTCCCGGATCTTTACTCCCTGTTCATGAAGGGCGTTTGCAAACTCGGTGACGTAATGCTGCTTTTTAACGGTCAGAATGGAGGTCATGAGATTCTGAAATTCCGTGCAGCGGGGGCCGTAAAGGGTATAAGCAATCTCAATGGCACTCTGATAGTCCTGCCGGATAACGTGGACAATCATCAGATTCTGCAGATCGACAACATCCCTGCTCTTTTTGACGGCATCCTTCAGAACATCGGCCGCCTCGTCAGTCAGGCCTTCGGAAAGGAGTTTGGCCACGGTTCCGGAAAAGAGCTCGTTGCCGAAAAACCAGAACATCCCGGCATTAAGCCTCTTTTCCGGGGTGGCCACATCCAGAGCGGCCCGCTCCAGATCCTGAACGGTACGGGGGACAGGGCCAAGAAGACTTTCGAAATCAGTTGCAAAGGAGCATGGCTTTCCGACTGATAAAAAGACCCTGAATTTGCCGATATTGGAGCTGGATTCCTTGACACCGGAGTTGGCACAGACTCCCAGCATTCTGAAGGGATTTTTGGCGATGCGGTCAATGATTTTCATAAAATATGCAATAATTACAGAAAGGCAGGAAACAGGAAAAAACTCCGCCCATTATATATGAGTCCGGTGCAAAAAGTCGATTTCTGCCTTAGTCCGATACAACGAAGCCTTTAAAATAGCCATCCGTTTTTGGCAAAAATGGTGTTTTTGGACTTTTTGCACTCCACTCATATATGAAGAGGCAATTCAAAAACAAAACTTGCACAGCTGATCAGATGAAAAGCTGCCTTTGCACGAATAAAAAAAACAGATCCCGGGTTCCGAAAACAGCAAACAGGACTTCCGGAGAGGTCCCTGCGCTGCGGCAGCCCTGCCGGTCAGCACCGGCACTTCCGGTACTGCCTCCTCTCCCGGGAAATAATGCCTATTCTCTCAGAGAATAGTTCCCTTCACAGATCCACTTGTAGGTGGTAAGCTCCTGAAGTCCCATAGGGCCCCGGGCATGAAGCTTCTGGGTGGAAATAGCCACCTCGGCACCCAGCCCGAACTGCCCGCCGTCTGAAAACCTGGTGGACGCATTCACATACACGCAGGCGGAATCCACGGCGTTCATAAAGGCCAGCGCATTCTCATAGTCATTGGTAAGTATGGCATCCGAATGCACCGCGCCGTGAGCCCGGAGATGCGCCACTGCAGCGTTCAGATCATCCACCGCGGCGATGTTCACCGCAAGAGACAGCCATTCGGTATCAAAATCTCCGGGCTGCCCTTCACGCACCTTTCCGGGTATCAGATCCTTAAGAAGCTCCCAGGCTCTGCCGTGAGCCACTATCTCCACATCCCGCTCCGCCAGGTAACGCCCCAGCCGGGGGATGAAGGAATCCTGAATATCGCAATGCACCAGGACCGTATCCACGGCATTGCAGGCACTGGGTCTCTGGATCTTGGAGTTCCCGATAAGCGGCAGGGACTTTTCCGGATCCGCGGAGGCATCCACAAAGATATGTCCGATGCCAAAGCCGCCGATAATAACCGGAACCGTGCTTTCCCGGCGGCAGAGCTCCTGCAGCTTCTGTCCGCCCCGGGGAATAATCATGTCCACATAGCGATCCAGCTTAAGAAGCTCTGTCACATATTCGCGATTCGGATCCGAAATGTACTGCACCGCATCCTCCGGAAAACCGGCCTCCTTAAGAGCCTTTCTGATAACCGTCACCAGAACCGTATTGCTGCGGAGAGTCTCCTTGCCGCCCCGGAGAATACAGGCATTGCCGGTTTTGACGGAGAGCGAGGTGATATCCACGGTCACGTTGGGACGGGCTTCATAGATAACCCCGAGAACTCCCAGCGGGACTCTTCTTTTCCGGAGCCGGAGGCCGTTGGGCAGCACTCTGCTGTCAAACTCCTCGCCCACCGGATCCTGAAGTCCGGCCACATTGCCGATATCCGCAATAATCCCCGAAAGCCGCTTTTCGTTAAGGGTGAGACGGTCCAGAAGCGCCGCCCCGATCCCCTTGGTCCGGGCCTCGGCCAGATCCTCTTCATTCGCCTTCAGGATCTCCGGAACGGCATTTTCCAGTTCCTTCCTGATGGACTCAAGAGCCCGGTTGCGATCCCGGGTCAGAAAACCGGCCATAACATGAGAAGCCTCTTTGGCACGGCGCCCCATTTCTTCAATTGAAATCATAATAATTCCTCAAATCATAAGCATCTGTTCATAAACGGGCACTGCAGCAAAAATAATGCCGGCGGCATTTCTCCATGACAGATCCTGAGTCATCCGTCTCGTGTTCTAAAAAGGTCCAAAACTCTCGCCGCGCTCCCCTGACACCAAAAACTCCGGATGCCAGCATCCCGAATCAGGGCAGGATCCTTAATCCCGGCTCAGCCGGTAATTACCATATCATCGCGATGCACGGCGACCGATCCGTTTTCGTATCCCAGAATTCCCTCGATTTCGTCAGAACCGTGCCTCTTAATCCGATCCAGGGCACTGCTGTCGTATCTTGAAAAGCCCCGGGCAATCTCCCGGCCGTCGGGAGCGGCAATAATCACATCCGCCCCTCTCATGAAATTCCCGCTCACCGCTGTGATCCCGCTGGGCAGAAGGCTGGCACCCCGGTTCCGGAGCGCATTCTCGGCACCGGCATCCACCGTAATCATCCCCTCCGGCTTCTGCCCCGCCAGGATCCAGGCCTTGCGGGCCTCCAGCGGCGTGGTCTCCGGGGCAAATCTGGTGCAGTCCCCCCGGCCGGCCACCAGATCCGGAATCAGAGCCGGGTTATCTCCGGAGGCAATAATAACCTCAATACCGCTCCGCGTGGCGATTTCCGCGGCCTGAAGCTTGGTGCTCATGCCTCCGGTGCCCAGGCCGCTGACGCTGTCTCCGGCCAGAGCATGAATTTCGGGAGTAATCTTCGTGATCTCACGAATCAGCCGGGCATCCGGACAGGAACGGGGATCGGCGGTATAAAGTCCCTTCTGATCCGTGAGCAGAATAAGCACATCCGCATCCGCCAGCACTGCCACCCTGGCGGAAAGATTGTCGTTATCCCCGAACTTGATCTCCCGGGTGGCCACGGCATCGTTCTCATTCACAATCGGCACTATATGCTGTCCCACAATGGCCTCCAGGGCATCCCGGGCATTCAGGAAACGTTCCCGCTCCTCAAGATCCGCCTGGGTCAGCAGAATCTGTCCCACGCTGATACGGTAAATGGCAAAAAGCTGCTGCCACCGCATCATGAGACTGGTCTGCCCCACACTGGCCAGCATCTGCTTGTGAGCCACAGTGCGGGGAACATCGGGAAATCCCAGAGCCTCCCGGCCGGCGGCTATGGCGCCGGAGCTGACCACCAGCACCTGATGCCCCGCGTCCCGGAGCGCCTTTACCGCCCGAACCAGCTCAATCATGCGGGAGGAATCCAGATATCGGGTTCCCGAGGTAAGCATGGAGGTTCCCAGCTTAATCACCACTGTTTTAGATTTTGTTGCCATAATCCTGAAATCTCTCAAAAATCGTCAGTATCCGTCTTCGGACGTTTTTCGTCCGTGTCACCGGTTCCCTTCTGTTCGCAGTAACTCCGGACTGACCCCATCCCCGGTACCGGCAGCCGGGAATCCCGGCCGCATCTTATTCGGACGAGTCCCGGGATCTGAACTAAAGAAGATGCTTTTTAAAGAATTCCGCCGAGTGAAGCACAACCTGCTCAAAAATCTGAATGCTGCTGTCCCCGGAAAGATCCCGGACTTCGCTGTCGGAACTGATGCCGGCAACCAGTTTTGTGTCGGCCTTTGAATTATAGAAATCCTGCTTTGACCCCAGCACCAGCATCCTGACTTTGGTACTGAAGCCGGACAGAATCCCCTGCTTTCTGACGGAATAGGCCTGCAAAAGCGGAATAATGTTGTCCCACAGCGAGGAATCCCCGTTTACCCGGTTGGCAATAAGATCCCGCTGCATGGGAGGCGCCTTGGACAGCACCTTGCTCATCAGGAATTCGTCCACCAGCGGAGAAACCATGCAGACGGCCCTGATCCGGGATCCTCCTGCCAGCATAAGCTGGATGGCCGCGATGCAACCCATGCGCTGAGCCAGAAGTCCGATTTTATTATGATCCAGGTACAGCACATGCTCCAGAATATAGTCCAGAGCCGCCTCGTGCACCTTGCCGAGATGGGGACTGAACTTCACCTTCCCGGACAGCCCGACACCCGGAAGATCCACTGCCACCATGGCTATGCCGTTAGGCCGGAGATGCTCCTGATAATAACGCAGGTATTCCGTGCACAGGTTCTGATAGTTACTGAACACCATAACCGCGGGAAGTACGGAGTTCCTGTCCGGAGTGTGAATAAAGGCGGTGGCCTCCGCATCCTTGACCCGGAATTTAATTTCCTCATAATCTCCGTCGGCATACTGCGCCGCCCGGCGATAAAACCGGTAATGCTGTAAAAGGGCCTGCTGCGCAAGATCGTCATTAACCATATAAGGATACGAAGCCAGCAGGAAATAGAGCTCCGCGAGCCGGAAGCTTTTGAAGGCCCCGGCCCGATCCTCCCGCTTCACGGCATCTTCCGCGATCCCGGCATGTCTGGTGCCCAGCATGGAAAATTCGTAAATCCAGTTCCCCGGCCCGTACTCGTATACCGTATCCAGGGCATGGGGCCGGGTTCTCCGGTTTTTGGAGGCGGCAATGCGGGAAAGCGCGGCATTCACCTCGATAAGATCGAACCCCAGCCAGCCCAGGTAAGGAAGGTGTATGTCCCGATACCAGTAGTTCTCGGTAATCGCCGGATCCTCGGGAACGGAATTCGCCACAAAGGAGGTTTCCTTGGATTTTCTGGCGGGCTTGAACAGCACCTCGCTCAGGTTCTGATCCTTTTCCAGTAATTCAGAAGTCATTGAATCTCTCCTCAAATTGTCAGGGAAACCCGAACTCAGTACTCGCCCCGGCATGACACGGCAGGTCGCACGGCGAATGAGCTTACGGAGCGGAAATTCGGACAGGAAAGATCCGGACTCCCGAACCATGTCACGGCATTATAACCCATGCGGCAGTGAAAACCCACGGTTTTAACCGGAGACAGTGCCCTGTCCGCCATGGCTGCCGCCCCCTGCATCCCCGCAGAAACCGGCCCGAAAATAAACGCAATCTCTGTCACAAAAACATCCTGAGGTGTATAATTGGGGAAGGAATCCGGAATGCCATCCCGCATTTACCGGCAGGAACGCCGCCCCGAAAACCGGCTCCCGGGAAAAATGCGGCAGAAACGGCAGGCACTTCGGAAATTATCCTGCGGATGTCCGGCGGATTGTCTTTACGATATTTGACGAACTGTCTTTCTGATCTTTGACGAAGGTCGGATTTTTCTTTTAAAGACCGCCTTATTTTATCCGCTAAATATACAGACAGACAAGGACACGGAATTTGCCGGAGGAGGAACTGAAAATGGATACCGGAAACAAAGAAAACCTGAACGAAAAGAAGATTGTTCTCCCGACCGCCGAGAAGAAGGTTCACAGTCAGGCTCCGATGGTGTACAGATCCCCCTGCTGCTGCACCAGAAACCGGGTACACAGCCTGTTTCTCCTGGATGCCGGTGACGAGAAAATTCTCAGAGTTTTCTACGCGCATTCCGCCGTGTTCAACATCGGATCCCGCTGACGGAACACGATGAAAAGTGCCGGAACGGCATGACGTTTTTCCCTGCGAAGGAACGCTCTGGCGTTCCTTTTTCGTTTCGCGGTTCCGGATCTCCGCCTCTTCATACCGGAACTCGCCCCGCAAAAATCACCCCGGAATTCCGAATTCTTGAAGCCGATCCGGTTTCGGGCAATTCCCGCCCCCGGATTTCCCGAAAATGAGAACCTTATTTGTCAGCGGCGCTCTAAACGAATATACTGCCCCGTTGCATGAGGAGCCCTGTGGTCATCCTGATACAACCTTCAGAAACAGCTTCGGTGTTATTCGGTCATGGAAAACGATATCTCAAATCTTGAACCCCGCTCCGTATGGCGTTTATTCAGCCGCTTCTGCCAGATACCCCGTACCTCGGGAAACGAAAGCGGCATCGGGGACCTTCTTTTAAAAATTGCGCAGGAATACGGGCTTGACGCCGTCAGAACCCCGGCCGGGAATGTTATTCTGTCCTGTGCCGGATCTCCCGGCCTCCAAAGCCGCCCCCGGGTGTTTTTTCAGGCGCATATGGACATGGTGGGAGTAAAGGAATCCGGATCGGATTTCGATTTTTCCCGGGATGCCATAAAAACCGTGGTTACCGGGGACGGCTTTGTCACGGCTGACGGCACCACCCTTGGTGCGGACGACGGCATCGGAATGGCACTGGCGCTTGCCGTCATGACAGATCCCGAAATCCGGCACCCGCCGCTCTCCGCCGTGTTCACCGTTTCCGAGGAAACCGACATGCGGGGAGCCCGGGAGCTCTTACCGGAGGACATCCCCGGCCGGACCGCCATCAATATCGATTCCGAGGACATCGGCGAAATCTGCATCGGCTGTGCCGGCGGCATTTCCATGAATATAGAATACATTCCGGAAATCTCCGAAGTACCCCCGGACTACGGCACCATTGCCATTGCCATCAAAAACGGCAAGGGAGGGCACAGCGGCATGGAGGTGGATAACGGCAGCGTCAACGCCGCCACAGCTCTCCTGACGCTCATCTGCTCCCTGGCCAACGAAGATATCAAGGTCTGTCTCAGCGCTTTGGATTCCGGCACGGTCCGGAACGCCATTCCGGGATACGGCATGGCGGAAATCGCCCTGCCGGAAGCGCTGATTGAAAAGGCACTGGATTCCCTGGAGGACATGTCCGGCAGACTTTCCGAAAAGTACCGGGATACCGACCCGGATATTTCCGTCACTGTCGACCGGGTGCCCAACAAAAACATCATGCTGACAGCCCGGGACACCTCCAGCATCATCAAGCTCCGGGGCCTTAACACCGGAGTTCTGGAAAGAACTCCCGACGGGCAGCCTTTGACCTCCTGCAATCTGGGCAGACTGGTCATTGACGGCGGCAGGGTGCAGGCCTGCATTCTGGGACGCCATGCCACGGAGACCGGAAAGGAGCTTCTCCTGTCCCGGATCAGAAAAACGGTTTCCGAGGCCTCCGCCCGGATCACTGCCGAAGAGTGCTACCCTGAGTGGGAGCCGGATTCCGGGAGTCCCCTGGCCCGGATCATGACCGCCACCTACCGCGATCTTGCAGGAAAGGAGCCCCGGATAACGGTAATCCATGCCGGACTGGAATGCGGACTCCTGAAAAATCTCCGGCCGGAACTGGACATAGTTTCCGTGGGACCCGATGTCTTCGGGGCTCATACCCCGGAGGAACGGGTGGGGATCGCTTCCGTGAAAAACTGCTACGACTGGATTCTGAAAACACTGGAGAAGCTCTCCGAAGGGAAGGAAATCCCGGCTGAAGACACTCCTGCCGCATAAAAACCCGCCCCGCCGAAACGCCCCCAAAATGCCAAACCCCGGATTTCCCGGGGTTTCTCATTTATGATTTCCGGTTTTCAGGATGAAAGCCGGAGGGACTGCGGGACACAAAGCCCGACGGCAACGCTACTTCTTTCCCTTTTTCCCGGCAGGCTTTTTGGGATAGAGCACAAAGCGTTCGGAGCCCCAGAGATCATTATCGAAGGTTGTCCTGTCAAACACCGTGAACACCAGTCTTCCGGCAGTGCGGGCGGTAAGCTGCCTGCTTTCGGAATATGCCTGATCCTCGTTGCCGGCGGGGTACATGTAGTACCACTTTTCATGGAATTTTCCCTTGCCCTTGAGATACCCCACCCCCTTGTTCCAGGGGCCGCCGCCGGGGATCATTTTGTATTTCTCCCCGTCGATGGTCAGGGTGCTGAGGTCATGGGTTATGGATGCCGTGGCCCGGCCGTCGGCACTCCCCCAGTCACGATGCAGGATCTCGAACACAAAATTGCCGTGCGGCGCGAAGAAACGCACCTCGTTTTTGGCAATGACATTGGACACCGTGCTTTCCGTATCCACCCGGGCTGCGGAATACACCGCCGAGGTGCAATGCCCGTCTTCCCTGGTAACCATCGTGATTTTTCTGAAGGGATTGAAATCCCGGAGCCGGTCGTTGCAGAAATTGTCGTTTTTGCAGCCATCCGGGCTTTGGAATTCCGGAGCATCGGTTTCCAGAAGATTATAGCTGTCTCCCGTGGCGAAGACCATTACCAGGCGTCCCGTGGGTTTTGCCTCGCGATCCGGGGTAATGTTGTAAACCGGAGCCGCCGCCCAGGATCCCTGAACCAGGTAGTAGAATTTCATGGGCTCCCCGTTCCAGGTAATGGCGTTGTAGATCCAGTTTACCAGAGGAAAGGAACGGGTTGGCATGTCAGAATTTCTGCTGACATAGGAGGTATCCTGAGTGGTCAGTTTAAGAGCCTCCGGGATGTCCTGCACGTAAATGCGCTTCCGGTTATTATGGATGACATAGTAGTCGATGACTGCCTGAATCTCCGGATCCCGGGGACAGAATCCGGCATAGAGATCCGCGGCCTTTCCCTCGGGAACCTGTGCCCGGAAATCCGCCGTTATTGCGCTGAACAGGTCCGCTTCCTCGCCATGGGCGGCGCCGCCCAGGATCAGTCCCAAAAACACCCCGGAGGCCGGAAGAGTCTTCTTCAGGAAATTAAAAAACACTGATTTCATCTGAACCTCCTCAATTCTGCCTTTCCAAAGGGTAGCGTTCGCAATTGCCGTTGCCGCTTCTCACAAAAAGCAGCATTCTCTCCGTGGGCCGAATGCACTGATCCTCCATGACACACCCTAAATTCTCCGAATCCCGGTTGGCCCGTTCGTAATCTCCGGCCGGTACCGCCAGAATCTCAGTGTCCCCGTTACGGAACACCAGATTGTGCTTAAGGGAATACGGGATTTCGAATTTCTGTCCTTTAAAAGTCAGGAGCGCAAAATTCCCGGTGTCCTCATAGCTCTCGTCGCCGGATCCCCGGGTTACCTTCCGTTCCTCGAATGAAAGCGCCATGTCTCCGGCTTCGTTCCGGTAGGAGTTTTGGAAAAGCTCCGGCTGTTCCAGCGTGAATCCTTCGGTGAAAAGCCGGATCTCGGCATTGAACCTCGGAACGAACGGACAAAAGTTAAGAGTGTACTTTTCCGCCAGCACAATCTCTCCCGGATCGCACTTGGCGGCACCCCTGTCTTTGGAGAAAACGTGAACAAACGGCACCGGACGACATAATCCGGGATATTTGCAGTACTCTTCTCCGGGTTCGGCCGGGGCCAGAATCAGATATTCCTTACCGGCATCACGGAACACGGGGGCACTGTGGAAGGAACCGGGATCCCGTTCAAGACTGAGCTTCTTCCCCTCAAAAACGAAATCATAGCTGCCGCCGGCCACGGTATCTCCCGGAATCATCTCCAGCCGGGAATAGGCATGATCCCGGAAATTTTCATAGGTACCGTTATTGAACATCCAGAAGCTGTTCTGGGCCAGCATGTTAATCAGGGCATCCTGCTCCGGATCGCCGCAGAACTGAAGCTTAGGCACCTTAAGGCCGCCGCAGCCGGGGCCGTTAACGGAAAAAATCCCCTGTTCGGTAAAGCTGATGCCAACCATCTCGCTGTCACTGACATAGGCCCCGATTCCCATGACCTGATAGTTACCGTAACTAACCTCGAAGGCCTCCCCGGAGCTTTGGGAATCAAGACTGGTCTTCAGGGAGGAAACCAGCCCTTCGCTCCCGATAATCTCCGCAAGCGTATACTTTTTCAAAGCCTCCGCATTCTGATAAACCTCAAGCCGGTCATTTATGCAAAGAGAAACCGGATAGCGGAATGCCGTAAGCAGAAGATCCCGATCATTCTTGTTAACCGCTGTTTTAATGATGCCGAAAATATCCCGTTCCTGAGCTTCCTGCTCCGGGGCGGCATCTTCCGCGCCGGCGCTGACTCCGGGGAACCCTGAGGCCAGAGCCGCCAGGCCGAACACTGCCGGCAGTGCTGATTTCATGTATTTCATCTTATCATCCGTAATCCTGAAAAACCGATCTTCCGGCTATTCGGGTTTCCCCGGGCATCTCCGGAAAACGTCCCCGTATTTTACCGCAATTTCTGAAAAAGAACCCCGGGCCGGAAGAGAGCCCCCCCCGGAATGAGACTCCCGGAATAAAAACAGCACAATGACGGCGGGAATCCTTAAAGGCAGAACACCGGATCTGCTAGAATCAGAAGGAAACAACTTCTGAAACTGGCAGGCCTTATCATGAAATGCAACTTCTGCGGCAAGGACATCCCCGACGACTCCCGAAACTGTCCCTATTGCAAAATCTATATCTCCCGCACCTTCCGGGATCCGCTTCCGAAGAAAGATGAAACACCATTAACAGGATCTTCGACGGGATCTTCAACAGGATCTTCCGCTCCTGAGAAAGGCATCCCGGGGATTAAAAACAGCACAGGAACCCGGGACGTCCCGGGGGTTAATCCTGCAAAAACCGCCTCCCCCGCACCGGGAAACGTGTCGCCCCCGAAGGAGCCGGATCCCCGTGCCGCGCCGGAAGCATCAGAAACGCCGCTCGCATCTGTCAGTCCAGAAAAGCCCTCCCGGAACGAAAATGCTTCTCCGGGGGCCGGCACGCAGGATCCGCACCCGAAAGAAAAACCTCCGGTAAGCCTGACAAAGCCGGCCCGGGACAACAGTTCCGGTTCCGGCCCCGGGCCGGCCTTCTGCACCTCCTGCGGGAGCCCCCTGACTCCGGGAGCGTCATTCTGTAATGTCTGCGGCGCCAGCCTGTCCGGGACAGACTCCCGAGGCGGAAGTTCCTCAGCTTACGGCAATCAAGGCATGCCGGATTACTCTCCTTACGGAAACAGCGGCGCCTCTCCTGACAAAATCAGCACTCCGGAGATAAACTTAAGAGAACTCAGGGAGGTGAACACCCGGATGAGTTCCATGGCAAAGCTGGTGGCGGCGGAAATTATCCTGAACCTTGCCTCGGTAATTCTTGCATTCTGCTCATTGATTGCTCTCATCCTGTATTTTGTGATCCTGAAGAAATCTTTTCCGCTGGCTCGGGACGCGGAAAAGATGTTTGCCGTGGGCGGAACCCCCTGGCGGATCTGGGCTGACAGCTGCCGGAAGGCCGCCACCCGCCTGAAAACCCTGGGCTGGCTTCTGGCGATGATTTTTATCGATCTTGCAGTCATGGTAATCGCGGCAGCACTTGATTATGAGAACAGAGCACCGCACTCCGACATCTTTAATATCTTTATAGCAATTGCCATGATGCTGTTCATGATGCTCATGCTGGCAAACCTGATTCTGCAAATCATCGCCACGGTAAGTTTTTTCAGGATAAAGGCAAAGCTTAGAGAGCTTGAGAGCTGAGTCCCCCGGATTCCGCGGAAGAAAATCCTCAGACGTTAAAAAACCGCAGTCCGTATGAACCGCGGTTTTCTTTTTATCAAGACAGCTTCGGAAGCTGCCATTAGGTATCTCCCTTCCGTATGAACGGCTTTACAGTCTCAGGGATCTCTCGCCTCTGGAAATGCCGCAGACACCGGATCTGACCACCTCGATAATCTCGGTGACCTTGGTTACTGCCTCCAGGAAGTGATCCAGATCCTCGCTGGAGCCGATGATTTCAACGGTGTAGAGGGTGGGAGTAAGATCCACAATCTGCCCGTGGAAAATGTCGGACATGGTCTTGATCTCGTTTCTGAGATCCCGGGTGGCCGCTTCAATCTTGACCAGCATGATCTCGCGTTCCACATGGCTGGAATCGCAAAGATCAGTAACCTTGAGAACATTGATCAGCTTGTGAAGCTGCTTGGTAATCTGCTCAACCTCCTGCTCGTCACAGAAAGTGGTGATGGTCATTCTGGAGAGAGTGGCATCCTCGGTGGGAGCTACGGTAAGAGATTCAATATTGAACCCCCTCTGGGAAAACAGCCCGACCACCCGGCTGAGAGCACCTGTTTCATTCTCCAGGAGCACTGAAATTAAATGACGCATTACACACGCTCCTCTTCTTCTCTGTTGATACGCATATCGCCCATGCTGCCGCCGCCGATCTGCATCGGATACACCCGGGAATCCGGATCCACACAGACGTCGATGACCACCGTTTTGTCCTTTATCGCCAGAGACTGCTTCAGAACGTCATCCAGCTCCTCGGGCCTGCTGACTCTTAAACCGACCTGACCGTAGCACTCCGCCAGCTTCACGAAGTCCGGAGCGGCATCCATGAAGGTTTCGGTCTGCCGGCCGTTGTAGAACATCATCTGCCACTGTTTCACCATGCCCAGGGACACATTGTTGAGAATCACAATCTTCACCGGGAGGCCGTACTGCAGACAGGTAGCCAGCTCCTGCAGGTTCATCTGGAAGGACCCGTCGCCGGTAATGCATACCACCTCGGAATCCGGGCTGGCTATCTTGGCGCCGATGGCTGCCGGGAACCCGTAGCCCATGGTGCCGAGGCCGCCGGAGGAAAGGAACTTTCTCGGTTCGTCAAACTTGTAGTAGAGCGCGGTAAACATCTGATGCTGTCCCACGTCGGTAACCACAATGGCCTTGCCGTCGGTAACCCGGTAGATGTCCTCAATAACCTTCGCCGGATGCAGAAGCCCCGGAGTGCCGTCGCCCGCACAGGACACCGGATGCCGGGTCTTCATGGCCTCGATCTCGGTCCACCAGGCGTCCAGACGGGAATTGTCAATGGCGAGATTCATTTCCTTAATGGTATCGTTCATCTGATCCAGCACCGTTCCGATATCGGCAACGATGGGGATGTCCACCTTAATCCTCTTGGCAATTGATGACGGGTCGATGTCAACATGAACGATCCGTGCGTTCGGACAGTATTTGGCAACATTGTTGGTGGATCTGTCAGAAAATCTGGCTCCGAGCGCGATAATGAGGTCGCTCTCGTGCATGGCGGTATTGGCAGCGTAAGTACCGTGCATGCCCACCATGCCCAGGAACTGGGGATCACTGCCGGGGAAGGCGCCGAGGCCCATCAGGGTAGAGGTTACCGGCAGGCGGTACTTCCTGGCAAATTCGGTAAGTCTGGCACAGGCTCCGGGTGAGGCAATAACGCCGCCGCCGATATGAACAACCGGCTTTCTGGCCTCGGCCAGCAGGTTCAGGGATCTTCTGATCTGCCCCTTGTGCCCGAATCTGGTGGGATTGTAGGAGCGCATGGAGATCTCGCTGAGCGGCTGCGGCTCGTAGGGGAACTTCATTTTGGGATTCTGACAATCCTTGGGGATATCAACCACTACCGGGCCCGGACGTCCGGTGGAAGCGATATGGAACGCTTTTCTGATAAATACCGGAATATCCTCGGCCTTCTTGCAGATGTAGCTGTGCTTGACAATGGGACGGGAGATGCCGACCATGTCAACCTCCTGAAAGGCATCCTGTCCGATGAGGAAGGTGGCAACCTGACCGGTGATGATAACCATGGGAACCGAATCCATGTAGGCCGTGGCAATGCCGGTGATGGTATTGGTGGCTCCGGGGCCCGAAGTAACAAGACAGCACCCTACCTTCCCGGTGGTACGGGCATAGCCGTCGGCGGCATGAGCTGCCGACTGTTCGTGTCTTACCAGAATATGGTGAATCTTACGAGAATCCTTTAAGGCATCATAAATGTCGAGAACGGCTCCGCCCGGATAGCCAAAAAGCCTGTCAACCCCCAGATCCTCCAGGGTGCGAACAACCATCTCTGCGCCTGATAACATTTCCATAAGGAAAGCCTCCGCTGGGTTTAAAAAAATACAAATAAGTAAAGGAGCCTGCCGAAAAGCGGGTTCAGTCCGGTAAGACCTCCCCTGCTTTTCCGGGATATCGCATAAATCCCAGGCAGACTCCCGGAAACAGCGCACCTGATAAAAAGCACCTTTCATAAGTCGAATCGTACTTAAGAAATCTGCCTTTCTGCCCCCGTATGTTAGAGGCAAGCGGCTGTCCCAGGCTTTGCAAAAAGCCTGAGCTGATTATAGCACCAAAGAAAAAGGCAGGGTAAACACTCTCAGGAAAAAAAGTGAGATCCGGCATATCGCCTCATGCATCAGGAAAACCGTGATGTAAACTCCGGGAAAGAACGAAAACGTAACGCATCAGGACACGCCCTGCCCCCGGAAGGAGGCGGAGATCCGCCATGCGTCCCGAAACTGCCGCCCGCTCCGCTGTCTCGCCATCCGGTTCCCGGCATGCGGATCTGAATTTTGGTTATGATGAAATGTTTTCCAGCATAAAGAGAATCCTGATATTCACCTCCCGGGAGGCTCTTGTCAGCGACATCAAAGAAGCTCTTGAAAACAGCCCTGAAGACGACGGCAATTATGACGAGGATTACTGCTGCAGAAATAAGCCGTCATACCTTCTTATCAGCGGCAATGACTATTCGGACACTTTACCCGGGCACATCATGATTCCGCAGGATGAATACGTGATTCCGGACATGAAATATCAGCGTGCCTACTACCTCCTCTTCGGGCAGGATCCCGAATACGGATGTGTGCACGAACATGCGGAAATCAATCCCAGATTTTACGGGGACAGGATCATCTTTCTTGACATTGACGGGGTGCTCAACGATGATGTCTATGACGGACACGGCAACCATGAATACTTCAATGAAAAGATGGTAAAGGAGCTGTCCCGTCTTATCCGCAGGACCAAAGCCAGGGTTGTCCTCAGCAGTTCCTGGCGCAGAGCCTTTATCAGCCATATCCGCTACGGCACCGGCAGTAACGAGGAAATTTTTGACAGGTTCCTGGAGTTCCTCGAAAGAGAGAAGATCCGCATTGACGGCATGACTCCCGACGCCGGCATGCAGGGCAGTATGGCCAGGCCGCTGGAGATCAGAACCTGGCACAGCCGGTATCCTGAAATTGAATCCTTTGTAATCCTGGATGATGACACCTTCTGGAACTGGGGCTATCTCCGGCAGAATGTGGTGACCACCATAACCAGGATTCCGGACGAGGAAACATCCGAATCTGAAAAGAAAAAAGCATATCCGCGGGAAACCCGGGACGGCCTGACCAGGGAACTGGCCGACAAGGCCGCTCAGATACTCCTCCGGAAAAACGATGCCTGCATTATGAGAAAGGACTGATGCCGGCGCGGATCTCCCCGAAGAAGCATTGCGGCATTCCGTCCGTGAGTCCGGCGCCAAAAGCCGTTTTCTGCCTGCCGCCGCAAGGTCAGCATATACCGGCTATTTTTGTTTTCTCCGGAATGCGGATGCGGCAATGCGCTTCAGCAGTTTTCGGAAACTGCCGGTTTTTGAAGTGTCTTCCGGTTCCCGATTGTCATGCTGATGCTTATGAATCGTCTCATTTATAAGCTCGGCCAGAGCCTGATTGCACTCCGGAGAACATGCGGAAATCAGGTATTGATGAGATGGAAATACACCGGGGACGGTCCTTCCTGTGAAAAAGCGGCAGGGCATCCGCCTTTACCGCATAGTAAAGGCCTGTCACATTAACGGCATTAACCGCAGTTATGAATACGGTTCCCAAAACTGGCTCTGACGCTGACTTTAAAAACTGCCTCCGGTTTTTCATGGCACCATTCCTGACAGGCAAAAATTCTGCGGTTTCCCGACACAGGCAGACTCAATGAAGCCGCTTTACAGAACCTTAATCTGTTCCCAGTAACCGGAATCAGGTGACCTGCAGTATTTAACCAAATCGTTACCCTGGGTCTCCACTGTTTTGCAGCTCTGCCCCAGAGCATTGACATACTCCTCAAGAAGAGAACAGCTCTTAAGGTTTACACAATCAAGATCGGTTATGGAATTTTGGATGTCCACAGCCGCCCCCGGGTTATTGCCGGAAGCGACTCTCGCTGATGAATTGCACCCGCACAAACTCAGCAACAATAACAGACTTATAAAAAAGGTTTTCTTAATCATAACAGTAACCAATCTACCACAACAAACAATACCTAAAGATATCCCCGGCACTTACGAACCTCATACTTAATTATTACCTGGTACCGTGAAAACTGCCCCCGAAGGACTTCCTTGCCAGAAAATCCTTCAGCATGGACAGCCTGCCTGCTTTGTCAGAACAATCAGGAATCCCACCGTAAAGATTGAAGAAATTTTGCAGCATTCCGTCTGTGAATCTGGCACAAATGGGGGGTTTTCCTGCCTGCAGCCGTGCATGTCAAAGCATTTGCCGGTTAATTATCCCCGAGTCTGTTTTTATTTTCCCAGGAAACTGCAAACACGCTTCAGCAGTTTGCTGAAACTGCCTTTTTTTGTACCGCATTCCGCGGCCCCGGTATGAGTATCCTGATTATTATGCTCACGCTGATACTTATGAATCGTCTCATTTATAAGCTCGGCCAGAGCCTGATTGCACTCGGGGGAATAGGCATTGGGAAGCTGGAAATATACCGGCCGGTCCTTCCTGTAAAAAAGCGGCAGCGCATCGAGCTTTACCACAGGATCCGGCATTCCGTCATAATTAATCCAGTGCATAAGCTGCGGTTCCTTGGGAAGAATCTTATTGGGCAGCAGCAGTACCACAATATCATTCTCAGTAAACACCGTATTGCTGAGAAGCTCCAAAGCCCTGTTCCAGTCATCCCATACAAAATTCGAATAGTTCACCACCCGGTACGGCAGAGAGATTATCTTTTGCAGGCAGGAAGCAATAGTCTCGTCATCACTGCAGCCGGCCCCGAAGCTGAGACAGTTACCCACAATATAAATGGTTCCGGTATATTCTGACGGTGTTCCAACCGTTTTCCGGAAGCCGTTCTCAATATTAAGGTATTTGCCCTGACAATCCCTTAATATCTGATGCTCTCCAATATCAACAGTATCCGGATTTCTCAGGGTTTCCACAAGCTTGGGGATATTGGAATTCCTGATATAGTCTGCAAAAGGTGCCAGATTATTACGGGAAAGCAACTGACGTGCCCGGGCATTGGTGAAGGTATAATGCTTTCTTTCCTGAAGAAGAATCGCCTCTTCCTGTTTTATTGCAAAGAAATGAGGGATATAACCGCAGGTCTGGACGGCAATAACCATACCGCAGTCCAGTTTCGGGAAGAAGGTTTTGGTCATTAAAACGGAAAGAATGTACTCCAGATAATGACATTTGGCACCGGTTCTGGTCAGCTTGTTCACATATGGTCGCTGATAATGAACCGGACATATTAGCAGGGTATCACGGCGATTCAGTTCCAAAGAATCGTTTATACCGGAAATCTTCACTCGTTTGGACAGAGCCGGAATATGTAACGAGGTAATGTTATCTGTGGTGAATACCTGTTTTACAGCAATGCCAGACATGCTCAGACTGGCAAGAAGAGCATGTCCCACATCCCGGTCATCAAAAAATACGCTGATCTCCCCGATTTTTAGATCCTCAAAATAACTCCCAAGACTGACACCACGGGCAACCAGAGCCAGAATCTGCTGAATCATTCTGCTGTACACAGCCTTGGCCTTGGTATTGCCATTCAGGAACTGATCTATGCTGTTTATGCAAAAATCGTAGTTTGGCGCAGCAGGATCAATATACTGAATGTAATTGAACTGAGAATAGTTGATCTTTCCGCTGGCAAAGAAACAGACACTTTCATTGCTCCTCAGGATATTGCCGTGAATGTAGTATACCCCAGGAGCTGATACATTCATGATAAAAGTGTTTTTGTCCGAATTAATGTCGCATACTTCATACCGATTACAGAAAACTCTGAAATCGAAGCTCACATCATGAAGTTCCGGACAGTCCAGGGCAAAGTGTAACTCGGAATTACGTATAAACATGGTATATCCGATACGGCAGCCGAGATTATTTCTGACTGTACCACTTACGGCATTGGCAGGGATTGTAAGAGCTTTATCGGAAGTACCATTCTGAGTGTTATCCGCTGTGCCTCCGAAAACCTCATCCAATATCTCTTTGGCACAGGCATAACCGATTTCCCGGTTATAATGATTGGCCACCTTTTCAAAAAAATCAGATTCATAACGGGCATATTTCCTGATATCAATAAGTCTGATGTTCGGATACTGTGCCGCCAGTTTCTCGGCAATCAGGTTAGATTTAATACGTTCCTCATAGTCAGCATCCTTGCCTCTGATGCTAAACACCACTTCCGGAGCAGTAAGAATAAATATGACCGTCGATTTAGCGAGACCTGCTGCCAGTGCTGCCATCTCATTGTAGAGATCATCCGGGGAGATTTTGGTTTCGGTGAGAGAACTGTCAAAATTTTGAATCTTCGAAGAATAGAAGTACTTCCTGTAATCCTCCCTGAAAACATATTTATAGCAGGTAAACTCATTTATGAAGGATAGCAGAAGATAATCCACCTTTCCTGTCAGCAAATCACTGTCAAAGGTATTAAGATTCAGAGTATTAGCAAGATTCAGATACTTTTCCAGCTGCGAAGGCTCGGAATGAAACATGAGTCCTAAATTACAAACTGGCGGCATAGGGTTAATCAGATGGAATACGGCTCCAGTAAATTTGTTTTCCAGATAGGACCATACGGGACGCAACGGACAATGGCCGTAAACCAGAAGCTTTGAAGACGATTTTTCTGCCACTCCCGTCGAAGTATTATGTTCCTTCTGAGCATTTCCGGAAACATTGATGTAGAAAATGGATTCGCCTTTGGTAAGCTTGGAAGCCACCTCCCCGACTACGGTAATATCCGGCCAGCCCAGCTCCTGATAAACATACTGCTCCACCCCCATGCCCAGAATCCGGCAGGAAAATACAAACTGCAGGAGGCGGTTATCCTTAACCGCATAGCAGCCCACTATGCCGTGATCTCCGTATTTATCGGCAACATGAACCACCCCGCTCCGGACGGCAGGATCGGTAAAGACGGCCTTCACCTCATCCGGACTGATGCGATCCTTGGTGAAGTTGAGCTGATTATTGCGGTGAATCATCTCGTGGATCCGTTCCAGCGGAAGATCCTTTTCAATCATTTCAACCTTAATCCCGGACTGAATCAGAAACTCCTCATTGGAACCGGCACGACTTTTTTCAGCAGTTTTCTTTTCAAGTATTTTGTACTGATTAAGCCGGGAATGGCAGGAATCATCCTTGCCTTTAAACACCGGGGCATCTGTCTCCATAATCCGTTGAAGTTCCTCGGGGGTGGCAATCTGAAGGTCGGGGTTAATAAACCGGGCTTCATTCAGGTTGTTAAGATTGTCGTCAACAAACAGACAATTTACCGGGCGCAGATTCATATTGCGGATAATCGCATCAACTCTGTGCCCTTTAGCAGTCCAGTCAATGGAAGGAAAAACAAAAAAATCCCAGACGTTCAAGAATATCTCACTGCTGAGAACATCTCTGACTTTATCAAAATTATTCTTGGAACAGATGGAATTCACAATCCCCCGATCCGTGAGATTTTTGACGAGCTTAATATTATCGGCTATCGGCGAAACTTCACCGTCAGACAGAGTTCCCTTCCAAAAGGTTTCATCCATATCCCAGATAATCAGTTTTACGGTTTCCATATATAAGCCTTGCCAACTATAAACTATCAAAATGCTTGCATAAATCCTGTTCTTTACAAAACAAATCCGAGGCATCCACAACGGAAACTCGGATTTGCATCTTTTCATTATCGCATAATTGCTTCACCTAGTGATGTCAGATTTCCTTAAGGCGCTGCACGAAAAGCGTATCAGCAATGTTCTGACAATCTGGTCTTTGCGATATTCACCTTTTCTCCGCATTCGACATTCATATCCGCGGCTAACATGTTACGACTCCAGGCCACATCTGTTTTCACACATTCTGCCGGATTTCCAGCCACAACGCTGTTGTTGGGATAGCGGCCCTTTACCACACTCTTGGCACCGATAACGCTTCCGGATCCGATTTCCGTACCGTGCATAATAAAGGCTTCCTTTCCCACCCAGACATGATCTCCTATAGAAATCCGGTTCTTATACTCCGGAAGAGCATCATAGTCACTGTTTATGTTTCTGGCTGTATTGACATCAAAAATAGCATGTCCGTCCCCAGCCCACAGGTCTATTCCATGAGAAAACATACAGTCATTGCCGATAACAATCTTCTTTCCGGAATTGGCATGAAGCTCCAAATCGCTCTCAAAGGTACAGCCATTGCCAATCCTGACAGATGATTTGGCCGGATGATTATATACTCTTATAATGGCATCAGTAATGCGACAGCTTTTTCCGACAGCGATTTCGCTGAAACCGCCGATTCCGATAATATGAATCATAACAGGTCTGTTAATTCTTGTCCCGTCCCCGATGGAAACAGTGGAATTGGAACAAACATCCACCGAGAGATTGTTCAGCCCGGCCACGCTTCCGGAAATCATTATATGGCAGTTACAGCCACGAATTACTATTGAAGAAATAACTCCGGTGTCGCCTTCAATGGTATTGCCGTAAGAGTCCGAATAGCGTTTTCTTGCCAAATCAAAATTCCTCAGCACCACCGGCTCATGGATTCTGAAAATATAATCCTGAAGATTAAGATATCCATAGCTTTCCAGTACGGAAACAACCTCCGGTCTGCGGGAACCGACACAGGAAACCAGAAAAACCTCATCTACCCTGTCCTTCAGATGATCCAGCATGAATATTTTCCGGTTATCAGCCTTTTGGGGTTCATTGGTAACATAGTATGACACCGCAAGTCCGAAATATGATTTAAGAACATTCTCAAATATTTTGGATACACCAAATGCCACCACGGATCTCGTACCAGCCTTAATAGCAACGTGCCTGGCCACATAATAATACTCGACATCCTCCGGCTTCAGGTCATCAGGTAATATACTGACCTGAGGAAGTGCATTTCTGATACAACCGTCCACAAGTGATCTGAAGTCATATTTTTCAAAATTATCAAAAAACTGATCCCGGTTCTTGTGAAGTATATACGGAGCTTTAATAACCAGGTTGTTCCTGATCGCAGCATCAATGCTCTCCCTCTTATACTTCATGGCCTGTTCTTTTATGCTGTCAAACAGCTTCTGACCTTTGGCATTGTTAACTAGAACAACCGAAGTGCCTTTTTTGTCGTGCATTTCGGGATCGGTTCTGGATATTCCCCAGAAGTCTCCAATGGTTAAATCACCCTGCCGTGGAAGATGATTTGAAACGCAGGTACCACAGGAACTGTTTTTGGAAAGAGACTTGAGATATGCCACCATGTATAAATCAGTTTCTATGGGTTCCGAATGCTTAGTGCCATCATTGAAATAGGCATTTACTCCGGCATGCCAGCCCCAGGGTTCTTTCTCCTTGAATTCCAGCCTTGTCAGTGATTTACCCCCCAGGACATCCTGATGGTATTTATTAAATACCTTTGAAGATGATATGCCATGACAGAGAAGATCCACTGTATAGAGATTATCGTAGTCACGGTTCAGGAAAGAATAAAGACCGGCAACCTGACAGGGAAGCCCGGTAAAAAGCACCGGATGCTTCTCACTGAGAAGATTTCTGATTTTCTGGTACACATCTCCCATCTGGCTCTGCATGTACTTGGAACCGCGAAGAAGAGGCAGATCCTTAACATCCTTGATGATTATATGGCGAACACTGAAATCATCCTTGTAGGCTGCACCGCACACATAACCGTTATTTTGAAAAAAATAATTGGCCAGTAAGCTGAACACTCCTCCGGAAGAACTCACTTTTCTGATATCATCGTCCGCCATTACCGCAAGACATTCCGGTTTCTCGTTGTTCTTATAGACCGGGTGCTCCGAAATACACTTTTTAAGACAAATGCCACAATCAATACATTTTGCGGTGTCAATCTCAGGAACCAGAAAACCTTCCCGGTTCTCTGTCATCTTAATGGCATTTTTAGGACACAGATTTGCACAGGCGCCGCAGCCTGTGCAGCGGTGCTCGCTGACCACCTTCATTACCGAATGACGTCTGAACAGGGATACCCTGACAGCATCAGGAAGATACGGATTGCGTTCTGATTTGACAACCTCGATATTACGGACTCCAAAACACCGATCATCCCCGGATATCTGCAAGGCTCCCACCATAACTGAGTCGAAATTTCTGCTGGTCCTGACATAATCCAGACTCATCTCCTGCCATGCTTTGGTATTATCAGGAACCAATCTGCGGACAACCGTGAATTTGCCAGTGCGGGAATTCGCCAAATGGATGTTAACGAACGGAGACGATGATCTCAGGTAAAATTGAAACTTTACGATACATGACGGATACATGTTGATCTCATCAGGAAGGAGCACATACCCAAAATTCCGCGGTTTGCTGTCCTTGAACTTTGGCCTGAGAAGCTCGTGTTCATTATCATCAAGTTTAACGATCTCCCAGACGTTAGAACTGAATTTATAACTGACATTACGGGACGGAATACCGGAAGATAGAACCGGCACATCCCGGTGGTCGGAAACGGGGATAAAATTTCCATCAGCACCAGCCACCGGAACAATTACCGCTTGGTCAAGCTCCAAAAAACGTTCGGAACCGGTTACCTGAGAGGCACCAAAGGATAAACAGTTAACTCCTTCCTCTCTGACAACAAAATCCGCATCAATAATAATATCTTTGCCCTGAACAAATTTGATGAGCTTGTGGATAATCTGAAATTTAGGGACATCAGAATTAACCACATGGACTGACACCAAAGGCGACCGGGAGTGCACCTTCATAACAATGCGGGCATGGTATTTCTGTCCCCGAATCAAATACTTTTCCAGCTTAAAGAAAATAATACGACCGGGACCGGATTCATCAGCCTGCGGAATATACCTGACTGCAATGCCGTCCGGGGAAAGCGTCTGATACCACTGTCTGTGGTTATACTTCGGAGCGGCATTTTTGAGAAGCGAAATCACACTGCCGGGAGCTGACTTCTTCATGTTTGCACCGATATAAGGGCTTCCCTGATTATTATCGTCAGCATTAACTGAATCGGAACCAGAAAACTGCTTCCTGTCAAGCACATGAGACAGCCAGTTCAGGGATTTCTTTCTTTCCCTGATAAGTATCTGTTCCACGGCTTCATAATCAATGGAGTCAAGCAAGTATTTATCCGTGTACACCCTTTCAGTATCAGTGACCAGCCGATCCTCGAACCCCAGAAGCCGGCTCAGGGAAGCAAATCGGGTATACCCGCGTTTCTTATTTGCAAAGGAAACAAAAGGTTTCCTGAAAATGATCGCAAAACTCAGACCATGGCAGGAGTCGGTTATTACAAACTCTGAATTCCTGATAAAGCAAAGCCAGTCCTCAACCTGAACATTCTCGATACAGTTGGGGAGATTCATAAGTTCACGGTTTTTTTCAAAAAGCCACGGCAAACCGTCCAGAACGTTAATAACCTTCAGGTTACCTAATTTTTTTGCAATGTGAAGTATGGCTTTACGTTTCTCCTCGGTAGGATCAAGAATATAGGTAACCAAATACTTTTCATTGGCAACATCTTTCTTTTCTGATTTTGAAGCAAGTTCATCCCAAAGATGAACGTCTGCCAGAAATACCGGATCCAGAACCTGAACCGCGTTAATGCCATAACAGTCTCTGAGAAGATCCACCCCGGAGCCTTCTCTCACTGAAATACCGTCAAACCGGGATAAAAACTTTGAAATCACAGCTCTTTCATTCTCAGGGGCGAAATCAACGGAATGTCCCAAGGAAGCCGCGTAGGAAAACTTCAGTTTGTCATCTCTCGCAAAGTTAAGGTATGACAGATAACCGGTATGAGAGCTGATACCGTAATTCCAGACCTGGTCTGAGCCAACGGCAAAACCATCGCACAGGTCATTCAGCTTATAAAAATCGTATATGCCATAGCAAGGACTGATATCATAATGCTCCTTCGCAAACCTTCGGGAATGGGTCATTCCAAGTTCAACGTCATGCTCCCTGATTTTAGGCTTGTCAATCATCAGAACTGATTTGCCCATCTTTTTTAAGGTCTGGTGCAATGCAAAATATGTCGCAATAGATCCGTAATTACAGCCAAACCAAACCCCTAAAATTCCGATATCGTAGTGTTTTTCCATAATAATTATGCATTTAACAGTAAAATGTTCTATGAAGCAGTCTGCACTGAAACGTTTACAAAAAAAATCAAAATCAGACCTACCAACGTAGCCTATCACGAAAAATACGTAACATATGTCCACATTCACAGGTAACGAAACCTGCATTAAAAAACATCCGTCTGAAAATAAAAAGGTCTTCAGAAACTTCAGTCATCCGCTGTGCAAAGGTGTACAGTAAAAAATAGAGATAGTCAATAAAACAGGAAAGAATCTTTAACCGCACGCAAAACCAAAAAAGAAAATGCCACAGTAAAAACACTGTAGCATCATCTGAATCAATGTGCCGGAGAAGACGAAACCGACAACAAAGCAATACGTCCGTTACAGCTAGCCGAAGATTTCATTTACCAGTAAAATGGACCTGTCTATAGCCTTGTCCATATCGTAGTACTTGTAGTCTCCCAGGCGTCCCAGGAAATGAATATCCTTAAATTTGCTTCTGGCAAGCTTAAGGTATTCTTCATATTTTGCCAGATTTTGATCACTCTTTATGGGATAGTATGGTTCATTCTTACCATATTCATAGCTGGAAGAGTATTCATATGATACCACAGTATTGGGTGATTTATCATCAAGGAAGTACTTATACTCACCTATTCTGGTGAAATCGTAATTTTCTGGATAATTAACCACAGCAATAGGCTGAAAATACTCCTTCTTGTAGGTTTTGAAGTCCAATCTGATACTGCGGTAGGGAAGATCACCTAACTGTCTGTCCATGAGCAAGTCAACAGAGCCAGTGTAGAAGATACGGTCGTTAATATACTGACCTTCAACACTCTTCCATGAAGTATTAAGACGAAGCTCAATATTCTCATGAGAGAGCATCTTTTTGATCATGGCAGTGTAACCTTCAGAAGGGATGCCCTGCCACCTGTTCTGAAAATACCGGTCATCACGGCTGACATACACCGGAACTCTGGCGGTAACACCCGGATCAACTTCCTCTGGCTTTAACCCCCACTGCTTCATGGTATATATGAGAAAAACCTTTTTGTAAATGTAATCAGCAAGAAAATCAAGATCAGGATCCCCGGCCTGTCGCAGTTCAAGAATAGGTACCTTTTTGTTGAAACCAAAACGAGACAAAAGCTTTGCTTCCAAACGCTCCGACAGGCTTTTAGGAAATACTCTGTTTATAGAATTAAGATTGAACGGAATAGGAACAAGCTGACCATCAACCATTCCAAGAACCTTATGCATATAAGGATACCAATCAGTGAAACGGCTGGCGAACTTCCATACAGGTTCAATGTCGGTGTGGAAAATATGGGTACCATACTTATGAACACAGATACCGTTCTCATCGTAGTAGTCATAACAGTTACCGCCAATGTGAGGTTTTTGGTCAATAACTAAAACTTTCTCTCCTCTCTCAGCAAGCAAACGGGCAATGGTAGCTCCGGAAATACCGGCACCAACAACAACATTCATATAGCAACATCCTTATATCATCTGTTTACAAATGCAAAAAGCAGATAGTAACAACAGAGAAGCAATAGTGGAAAAAGGCATAAGCGTCCAATGGATTACCGACCTGACAAAAATATCCAAAAGTATAAAAAATGCAACAAAATAACGCAATTTTGGTGAAAAAGATCAATATTTTTTGATAAAGGTAATTGACAACACCAAGAATATTATATTTAGAAAATGAAATTTATATTAGGCAACCAAATCGAAGAACAAAATATGTTTGAGTGAGGTGCAAAAAATCCCCAAAATCCATTTTGGATCAAAATCGAACCAGACTCACCACTCCCAAAATCCTAAACAAAGTCAAATTTCGAGATTTTAGGATAAAAGGTATAATTAATTTTGGTTTGTTATATAAACAAATATAACACAAGCTCTACTAGGTCATTTTTCTTTGTAAACTTCCCTTATTATTTCCAATTTTGGCATAATGCAGGCAGATCTATCCCATATCGTTTGCTGAAATTAAAAATTCTTCTTGTCTGGATCCCCACTGCCTTAGGAACTGTCGCAAAATTACTTGTATTTCTTGAACCCTCGGATTACGTATGCATAATCCCCATAAGGTTCAATTCTTTCAAGATCTATTGTTTCAATTTCCTCATCAGAAATCTTGAT
>Ga0310695_10003391_pt1 | contig 31337 bp, 29 predicted proteins | sample RumenRJG_04DNA_FD_203882 | JGI IMG/M metagenome (GOLD analysis project Ga0310695, IMG submission 203882) | Bovine rumen microbial communities from Lethbridge, Alberta, Canada - RJG_04 (v2) (version 2) | ecosystem: Host-associated > Mammals > Digestive system > Stomach > Rumen | place: Canada...
AACATACATGTTTTTGCGAAAGTTAAAGTTACGCAATATTCACGGGAATTTATCAGAATTGACTAACTTTGCAACAAAGTTTAATCATACAGTCAGGTAAATCGGCATTATATTAACGAAGATAAGAGACGATGAGTACAGATATTCAAAAATAGCATATCACAATGAGACAAATACAAAGCGAACGGGTTTTCCTGAACATGGCTGGCAAGTCGTCCGTGTCATGACTATCAACGGAGTGTGCCTGATGTGTGGTATCTCAGTTCTTTAGCAGTTGACCCGTCTGTTCACGGGCAGGGCGTCGGCACACGGTTCATTGCCTATATGGAGGACTATATCCGTGCCCACGGTGGAAAGGAGTTTATCCTCTTCACCAACTCAGAGAAAAACCTTGCCTTTTACCGCCGTCGCGGTTTCGAGGTGTTTCATTCAGAGAAGATTGCCAACGACGGAAAGATTATGGGTAGTTGGAGTATGAAGAAGATGTTGTAAAATCCGTAAAAGGGGGTGATATATTCAACAAACAGAGATAACCGTCTATTTCAGTATAGCCTTTACGTCTGTTATCATGCCCTGATGACTTTCTTTTGGCTCCGTAAGTTTCGAGGTGAGCACCACGTTACCTGCTTTGTCCTGAGTAGAGAACGTGCCAGAGTAGATGATGTCGCTGGCTTGATAGAGCGTGGCTTCCATCATCACACGGTACTTGCCCTTCTTGACTTTCTTTCCCTGCTGGTCAGTGAAGTCCCAGATGAAGGTCTGCCTGCCTCCTGCCTTGGGAGTGGCACCTGTCACCGCATCCAGTTGCTGGTCACGGAGGTCATTGGCTTTTACGGTCTTTACCCATGTCGGCACACAGTTGGGACGCTTTACATAACCACGCATGGGCTTTTCGTTTCCACGCACACGTCCTTTGGTAGTGAAAGAGGTCACGAAGAGTGTTTTTACCACTTCACCCTTCTCATTCTCAATCCAGACGGCATACTGGTTGGAACCAGGACCTGCCTGCTTCTGATAGTTGAACGACACTTCAAGGCTCTTGACCTTCTTACCTTGCGCCATTGCAGGCATACTGAGCAGCATGGCTGCCATCATTGCAATAAAATACTTCTTCATCGTTTAGTTTTTATATTTATCAATCGTTAATATAATTTTTCGTACTCATGTCATAATATAGAGCCTCCAGCTCCTGAAGCGTTAGCTTTTCTACAGAATGCTCAATGACCCGTATCAGTTCATTACGTCTGTAATCGTCAGACTGTCCAAAGTGTGCCATCTCAAATTTCCTAAACTATTTTAATAATTGCTGCAAAAATAGTAAATTTGCAGTAAAATGAGTACTTTTGCCCAAAGTTTTAATATGTTTTAATAACACATGATGTTCCACTCGAAAAACAAAAGAAAACCAGCTTTTCTTTTGCTTTTCGCTCGCTTATTCGTATCTTTGCATCGCCATAGAAAGGTTTGAGTAATGAACTGGAATTTCGTGTTCTGCGAGCCAGCCACATTCTGGCGACTGTTCTTTCTTACGACGCTCATTGCGTCAATTGTCGGACTAAAAACAATTTCGTAATGGAATTCAGAGAGATGAGACGTAAACGCCAACAGCTTTCAGACGAAGAGAGCATTGGTATCTTGGAGAAGGCAACTTCTGGCACATTGGCTTTACTGGGTGATGGAGGCTATCCGTATGGTGTCCCCATCAGCTATGTCTATGATGATGGAAAACTATATTTCCACAGTGCCTTGTCTGGTCATAAAGTGGATGCCATAAGAGCGTGTGACAAGGCTTCGTTCTGTGTCATTGACCAGGATAGCGTAAAACCAGCCGAGTACACCACCTATTTCCGTAGCGTGATAGCTTTTGGCAGAGTCCACATCGTTGAAAATGAAACTGAGAGATTGAAAATCGCCAGGATCCTTGGCAACAGGTACAATCCCAATCAGGAAGAGGCATTACAGAAAGAACTGGAACACGGCCTTAGTCGTATGCTTGCTATCCGTTTTGACATCGAGCACCTGACAGGCAAGGAAGCGATAGAGTTGGTAAAAAAATAAACAGCTATGACAGAATTTGAAAAGATGCGCAGTGAAGAGTTCTATGACTTTACAAGTGAGGAATGCCTGACAAGTTATTACAGAGCCAAGCATATTTGCGCAAAACTGCAAACCATGACCGTCGAGGACGAAGACTATCGGCAGACGATAGAAGAGCTGATTCCCGACATTCCTGAATCATCGACGGTATGCCCAGGAGTAACTATTGGCGACCGCTGTATCATCGGTGCAGGAAGCGTGGTTGTTAAGGATATCCCCTCTGACTCGATGGCAGTAGGCAACCCTTGTAGGGTCATCCGTAAAATTTTGAGGTAAAATAAAGGAATCAGGTAATAGTATAAGAAAAGTAAAAAGTAACACATTGATAATATTCATCCGATATGAAGAGTTTAATGAGAACATCAGCCCTCGCGCTGACAGGTGCACTGCTCATCGCCGCCTGTGGAAATAAGGAGCAGAAGAGTGAGTCAAACGTGAATGAGAATCCTACGAAGGAGAAAGTGGAGGTAAAAGCCGTTGAGGGTCGCAAGAACTTCAGCGACAAGGCTGTTATCACACCGTTGCCCGCCATCATGATTGCCACATGGGATGAGAAAAAGAATCCTGATGTGATGATGGCAGCATGGGGTGGTCAGTGCGGTCCGAAGCACATCACCTTTGAACTCTCCAAGCACAAGACAACGGACAATATCCGTCTGAAGAAAGCTTTTACTATTAGCTTCGCCACCAAGGATGACATCGTACAGAGCGACTACTTCGGTATCGTTTCTGGTAATGATGTGCCCGACAAGGTCGCCAAGGCTGGTTTCACCATTACTCCAAGTCCCAATGTGGACGCACCTATCATCAACGAGTACAAGCTGACGCTGGAGTGCAAGGTCATTACCTTTGATGAGGATGAGAATGGTGGTGCCCGTGTGGTTGGCGAGGTTGTCAACATGAGTGCTGACGAGAGCATCCTTGACGAGGAGGGTAACATTGACCTCTCGAAACTTCAGCCCGTCATTTTCGACTCTGCCAAGAACGAATACCGTGTTGTTGGTGAGAAGGTTGGCACCGCCTGGGGTTCAGGCAAGGCTATTCAAGAGCGTGAGGTGAAGTAATCGTGTTAGTTTTAGAACGATAATACGAATATGAGGCAGTTGTGTTTTTTTGTGATGGTTTTCTTTATGTCTGTAAATGCTGTTGCACAGGAAAGAAAATTAATGCCTGTTGACTGGAAAAAGATAAGGAACGAAGTGAAAGATAACCCACAACGTGTGAAAGACTTAGTGATGAGACTGTCAGCGACAAATCTTGATACGACGTTAACCTATCAAGACAGAATCCTGGCTTTTTATGGTCAGTCGTTTCTATCGAATGATGAAGAGGATGGGCTCAAAACAGATATGTACAAGCAGGAAGAGCAAGGCTTGTTAAAAGAATGTCTCGCAACAGCTAAAAAGATGTTGGATATAAATCCTCTTAACCTAAATGCCCTTAATACCATGGGGCATGTGCTCTATGTAATGGCAAAAGATTCTACGCAAAATAGTGGAGTGACGTTAGAAGATGCAAAACCATACTTCAAGAGAGCAATGAGAATCTATAACACAATAGCAATGACTGGCGATGGCTCAGAAGATCATCCTTTCTACGTAACCAAAGTCAGTGATGAGTATTGCTTTATGCACTACTATCTGAACCTTTGGAAATTCAACAGCCAAACAGCCACGTCTTGTTGTGACGTCTTTGATTTAGGCGAAAGTAGCGAGTATTATGACAGACCAAAGATTCACTTTGAGATTACACGTGTCTATGAATTAGAGCGGATGATGTTTCAAAAATAAGACCTTCCTTTTTGAAAGTTTAGGAGCAATTTGTGTGACAAGTTGCTAAAAGTATAAGCAATATGAGGAATTTGGGTTAAATCATGGAAATTGTAACCTAATCGTAATCGCAGTATCGGTGCTATTGTCATAATTATATGTAATTTTGCGCCCATGAATTTAATGGTATTGCCTTTTTGGGCTTGGATTGTTTTCTATGTGTTAGTATTGCTCATGTTGGTTGCCGACCTGAAGATGTTCGGAAAGAAAGGACAGCATGAGGTGAAAGTAGGCGAAGCACTCAAGATGACCGCCGTGTGGATAGGTGTATCCCTGTTGTTCTGTGCAGGTATCTATTTCTTCTATCCTGGCGACTCTCATGAGATGGCGCTGGAGTTTCTGGCAGGCTACCTGATAGAGAAGTCGCTGTCGATGGACAACCTGTTTGTGTTTCTCATGTTGTTCTCGTTCTTCGGCATAGAGCGCAAGTATCAGCATGAGGTACTCTTCTGGGGTATCTTCGGTGCATTGGTTCTCCGCAGCATCTTCATCTTTGCCGGTGCTGCTATGGTGGAGCGTTTCGAGTGGGTGTTAGGACTCTTCGGACTGTTCCTGCTCTATACGGGTGGTAAGATGTTTACCCACGATGACAACGAGCTATCTGACCCGTCACAGAACATCATCGTGCGGTGGTTCCGCAAACTCTATCCAGTGACCGACCGAATGCATGGCGACCGCTTCTTCATCGTTGAGAACGGACGGCGTATGGCGACACCGTTGTTTGTCGCATTGTTGGTCATCGAGACTACCGATGTCGCCTTTGCTGTTGACAGTATTCCTGCTGTCTTCAGCGTCAGCCGCGACCCGTTTATTGTGCTCACCTCCAACATCTTTGCCATTCTCGGACTCCGTGCCCTGTATTTTGCACTGGCTGCTGTGGCAAAATACTTCAAATATTTGAAGTATGGACTGGGTATCATCCTGATTTTCGTCGGCATCAAGATGCTGCTTGCTATGAACGAGTATATCAATGGTCTGGGTGCAGTCGTAGGTCTGAACTTGAACATTCCTCACATAGAGGTGTCTACCCCGGTCAGTCTTGCCGTCATCTTCGGTGTCCTTGCGCTGTCCATGCTGCTCTCATTCAACCAGAACTCGGACACGATTTCTAAGTAAATTATTCTTTGGTTTGCGAAATTTTAAGTACCTTTGCACCACTTATGCAGACCAAATTGCTTTAGTATGCGGAATCTGCAACGGATTTATCATTAATATTTGCAATAGATATGGGATTATTCGAAAATATAGTAAATAGTTTTAGCAATAATCTGTTAGTGGAGAATCGATATCAAATGATTCTCGATGGTTTGCAGGTGACGCTTCTTATCACACTCTTTGCAACCGTTTTAGGTACGCTTTTAGGTGGACTGGTGTGTTGGATGCGCATGAGTCGCAGACGATATCTGCAGCGTATAGCTAAAGTGTATATCGACCTGATGCGAGGCACACCGGTGCTTGTGCTGCTCATGCTGATGTACTATGTGGTGATGGCACCGATGGACGCTACGGGTATCGTGGTCGCTATCGTCACCTTCGCCATGAACACAGCGGCATACATCAGCGAGATGCTGCGCACCACCATCCAGGGAATCGACCGTGGACAGACGGAGGCTGGTCTGGCACTTGGTTTCACCCGGCGACAGACGTTTTTCCATGTTGTGCTGCCGCAGGTAGTCAGGGCGGTGATGCCCGTCTATCAAGGCGAGATAATAAGTCTGCTGAAAGGCACGAGTATCGTGGGCTATATCGCCGTTGCCGACATGACACGTGCCTCCGACCTGATACGCTCGCGGACGTTTGATGCCTTCTTCCCCCTTATCCTGACTGCGATTATTTACTTTGTCGCGGCATGGCTCATCGGACTCTTGCTGCAGTCGTTGGTACAGCGTCAGCGCGTGAAAGGTATTGCGGCGGCTGTGCTGTTGTTGTTAATGGGAATGGCTGGCTATCTGTCGGAAGAGGAGCCTGTAAAGTCTGTAGCCGAAACTGAGATTCCTCCCGTATTCAAGGCACTTAAAGGCAAGAGTGTCGGCGTTATCATAGGCAGCGTACAGGACCTTGCCGTCACCAGCATGGCTCCCGATGCCGACATCCTCCGTATGACCTCACAAACCGATTTGCTGGCTGCCTTGGAGAACGGTAAGCTGGATGTGGCGGGCAGTGAGAGCCTGACCTTGAATTTCAGTAGGGAAATAGCCGACAAGGTTGACTCGGTAAGTGCCGGACTGGGGAATATCCCTATTGGTGCTATCTTTAGGAAGGACAACACAGCCCTTCAGCAGGACTTCAACAGATTCCTTGCCGACATCCGCCGTGACGGCACATACCAGAAGGTGTATGACCGCTGGCAAAAGTCTGACGACCCTTCGGCAATGGCGATACCTGAACAGGTGGGCACGGGACGCACTCTGCGCGTGGCAACCTATCCCACAATGCCACCATTCAATTTCATCAATTCTGGAAAATTGTCTGGTTTGGAACCAGCCCTCCTGACAGAGTGGGCAAACCAGCGCAACTACAAACTGGAATTTCTCGTGATGGACTTCGCCGCTCAGATTCCCGCCGTGCAGACGGGTAAGGCAGATATGGCAGTGGGGGCTATCAGTGTCACTGAGGAGCGACAGAAACAAGTGCTCTTCTCCGACGGCTATGTCGATTCGTACATTCTGTTCATCACGCGGAAAGGAGAGATTGGAATACTCTCTTCCCAATCCCAACAGACCCAGATCCGCTCTGAGAAGGAAGAAAGCATATTCTTTTTTGCTGGAGCTTTCCTGATTTTAATCATAGGTGGTAGTGCATGGTTCTTCATCCGCCGAAAGCGCAACACTACAGCGGATGTAGCAAACTCTTCATCCTCCCCTCTTGATACTTCACTTAAAATCGTGCACCTCCGCAAGAGCTATGGCAGTCTTGATGTGCTGCGTGACATCTCAGTCGACATCCATCGTGGCGAAGTCATCTCCATTATCGGACCGTCGGGCACGGGCAAAAGTACCTTTCTGCGATGTCTGAACCTGCTGGAGCAACCCAGCGGCGGCAGCATCATTGTCAACGGGAAGGACATCCTCGCCAAGGGGTATCCCGTCAACAGACTGCGTCAGAAGATGGGCATGGTGTTCCAGTCGTTCAACCTCTTCGAACATAAGACTGTGCTGGAGAACGTCATCTTTGCACCTTGTCAACTGCTTCACCAGTCGGAGGAGGAAGCGCGTAAAGAGGGACTGACTCTGCTGCGCAAGGTTGGACTCGCTGAGAAGGCAGATGTCTACCCGTCGAGTCTCTCGGGCGGTCAGAAACAGCGTGTGGCCATTGCCCGTGCCTTAGCCATGAACCCCGAGGTTATCCTCTTTGACGAACCCACGTCGGCTCTTGACCCGACGATGGTTGGCGAGGTGCTCAGCGTCATTCGTCAACTGGCGCAGGAGGGTATGACGATGCTCATCGTCACTCATGAAATGAAGTTTGCCCACGATGTCTCGACACGCCTCTTCTTCATGTATGACGGGTATATCCATGAGGATGGCTCACCAGAGCAAATCTTTGAGAACCCCATACACAGTGCCACCAAAGCCTTTATCCAACGCATCCGCAAGGAGGTGTTTGAGATTAGCGGTTCCGACTTCGACTTTCTGGGCATGCACTCCACCATCAGTGCCTTCTGCCACAAGTACGGCATCAGTGAGAAGGAGGAGAGGGCTCACCGGCTCACAGACCAGATGTTATCCAGTGTGATGGCACCCTACCGGCCCATCACCGTGCGCATCACCCATAGTGAGCAGTCGCTGGTCACCGCCCTTGACTTCATGGTGGAGAAGATGACCGACACGCCGTTGAGCGACACCCAGCGAAGCGAACTTTCCGCACAGTGTCTTCAGGTGATTGAGGAACCCACCAAGCGTGGCTTCCGCGTGAAACTGATCATATAGGAATTCTAATAGCCTAAATTTTCGCCAACAAGAACAACGACATGTCGTCCCTTGTTCCTGCTGTTTCTTAGGAAATGAACGTAGCTGCAAATGCTCTCTGGTGAATTGCAGTTATGACATGTACCGTCTGTCCTGCAGGGTGTCTTAATGTCGAAACGTTGGGCATTGGTGGGTGATGCTGTACTTCTTGCCCTTGCCAAAGCTGCCTCTACCGTCTGGGCAACCTTGTTAAGCCCGATGACGAAGATGACCTTTTTCGGTCCCCAGGTGATAGCCGCCACACGATTGCCATTGCCGTCGATATTCACAATAACCCCATCTTCCGAAATGGCATTGGCACTTGTCAGGTACACATCTGCAGTGAAAGCCCTGAGATACATCGCTTCCTTTTCCTCTGGGGTCTCTATGGCATCACGGTCAAGGACATTGAGTGTCTCTCTCTCTTTCAATACTTCAGGAATACCAAGATGACGAACTGTTACCGTTCCTCCCCATGTTACGGTACTTCCATCGGCTATGAGTTCTGAAACCTTCATCACTGCTTCTTTACCGGTAGGGCAGTAGAAAGCTTCCATGTTACGGCGGTTCAGATTCTTAATCATCCTTTCTGCCAGTTTCTGATTTCTCTCTTCTTGTGGTGTCATATTTTAATGATGTGCTTATGATAGATTGTTGATATATTCGGAAGGGGTAATTCCAAAATGTTTTTTGAACATTCGGGTAAAATGCTGCGGATATTCAAATCCCAGTCGCTCAGCAGTCTCGGTGATAGTGGCACCGCTGATGAGCAATTGCTGGGCACGCTGCAAAATAAAGCGCCGGATGTGTGATGAGGCAGTGCCGCCAGTCAGTTCACGGATGAGATCACCGAAATAGTTGGGTGACAGGAACAGTTGCTGAGCACAATATTTCACTGTAGGCAACCCGTTTTCTTGCTGCAGATGATGGTCATAATACTGATGGAGCAGATGTTCGAAGCGTGGTAGCAGGTCGGAGTTTGTCGATTTGACCGATGTGGAGAGCTGTTGTGTATAGTAACGTGCCACGAGTTCCAAGACCTGTTCGATCTGTGAGGTGACGATGCGAAGGGTGTGGGCATCCTCCTCGTGAAGCAGTTCCTGTCGCATCTGTTCCAGCAGATTGACGATGCTCTGCCGTTGTTCATCGGTCAGCAGTAAGGCTTCACTAATATTGTAGGAGAAAAAGGTATAGCCAGAGATGCGACGACCCAGTTCCGTGTCTCGCAACAGCTCAGTGTCGAAGAGCAGAGCCCAGCCCTTGGTATGGATTTCCTCACCTGTATCGGTCTTGCCTCCTATCTGTCCCGGAGAGACCGTCATCAGCGCATGGCGTTGCAGGACGTACTGGAGTTGGCCATACGAGAGGTCTTCCAATTCCTCATCTCCGATAAACAGGGCATAGACATCATAGTTGTTGAGGGAGTGGCGACAGTGTTCTAACTCGTCGTAGTGGATGACCGAGACGAGCGGATGTAACTCAGGTGCACCAATATAATGGGCATAGTCGTTAACGTTGTGGACTCTGAGGATTTTTTCCATTGCTGGCAGCAAAGGTACATATTATTTCTTACAATCTTTCATATTCTTAGTAAAGAAATCTGCAAGTTTATCCCAGGGAATGAGATTTTTAGGCTCTCCCTTCCCGACTAATTCCGTATAACCACCGTCATAGAGGTCACAATGAGAGGCACCAGGAATAATCAGAAGTTCCTTGTTCTCTGGATTGGGATTGGGTTTGCCAACGACATGATATCCCTCCGCCTTGCCTTCTACCATATATTTATAAGCAGCCTCACCGAAGTAGCGTGAATGAGCCTTCTCGCCGTGCATCACGAGGACGGCGGAGCGAATCTCGTTGATATAATAGAGGAATCGGGCGTTAGCGAATGCCTGAGTACCGATGGTACGCCAGCCATCGTTCGAGTTACCGCTACGCTTGTGGTAGCCACGTGGAGTGATGTAGTAATCGTAGTAGTCCTTCACGAACTGCGGAGCATCGGCAGGCAATGGATTCACCACACCGCCAGCCATCGCCATCGGGTCGGCAAGGCGTTGTTTTGCCATCGCCTCACGAGCAGCATGACGCGACTCCTCCTTGTCTTCGCTGTCGAAATAGCCATTACCGCTGACACGGGTCATATCGTACATCGTTGAGGCTACGGTTGCCTTGATGCGAGTGTCGGCAGCGGCAGCGTTGAGGGCAATACCTCCCCATCCACAGATACCGATGATACCGATGCGCTCCGCATCCACATTTTCCTGTTTTGACAGGAAGTCGACGGCTGCCAGGAAGTCTTCGGTATTGATATCGGGTGATGCCGTACGACGTGGCTCACCGCTACTTTCGCCAGTATAGGAAGGATCGAAGGCAAGTGTCACGAATCCACGTTCTGCCATCCGCATGGCATATAGACCACTCGACTGCTCCTTGCAAGCACCAAACGGACCGCTGACGGCGATAGCAGGGAAACGCATCTTGTCGTTATTCCCATTGTCGGACATGCCGATGCGTGGTGTATACAGATCTGCCGCCAATGTCAGACCAAACTGTGTCTCAAACGTCACCTTCCGGTGGTCTACCTTGTCACTCTTTGGGAATACCTTGTCCCACTCCTGTGTCAGTTCTAACTTCTGCATATTATCTTCTGATTTTGATTGTTTGTTTTCTGTGCAGCCCGTCAGTATTCCGCTGAAAATGGCTGTCATTATTAATATTTTCTTCATTTTATTATTTTCTTTCCGTTTTGAATGACAATACCTTTCTGCCCGGTCTGTGCCACCGTGCCTTGCAGGGTGTAGGTTCTCGAAGAGGACTTGTCTGTTTTTACCTTGTTGATACTTGTAGGGTTGTTAAGTGACAGTGTAACACCAATATTGCTTTCACCCGCTTTGAGAAAAGTTCTCAGTTCGCTTGCCGACAAGTTGTCAATCTTTCCTAAACGGGTGTAACTCCATGAGTTCGTACCATAGAAGATGCAGATATTGCTGCCGCTGTAAAGGATGACATCCCCCGGTTGTGCATTTATTTGTTCGTTGCTCGTTGGCAGCGGGAAGCCCAAAGCTCCCCATATCTCAAAGTCCCCGCTCGAATTGAGTGTCACCGTGACAGATGCTTGCTGGAGTTTCTTCACAAGTGCTTGTGTGGCACTATTATCAGCAAGTGTAACTGACTCAGTCCTTCCACCGATTGTGATGTACATTTTCTGTGTCATAGTCTCATAGTTTGCTGTCTGTGCCTGGGCATCATCGCTGCTGCACGAAAATAAAAGTAAAGACACGGCTATTGTCAGTAAGATTTTGCAGTCAATCCTGCCGTCGAGCGAAGCCATCATGTGGCAAATAACATAGGGTCTCATTTTCTTTTTTTCTTAATCTGCTGCAAAGGTACGACGATAAGTCTAATATCCGTATAGACGGATTACAGATAAAACTACCCAAAATGGGGAAAGTTATTTCTTGCGCTGTTCGTCAAGGAACTGTCTTGGTGTCTTGCCAGTAGTATTCTTGAACATACGGGTAAAATGCTGGGGATATTCAAATCCTAATTCTTCAGCGATTTGAGCGATGGACTTGCCACTTAGAATGAGGTTTTTGGCACGCATTATGACGAATCCCCGTATATAGTCCTTCGGGCTCTCGCCAAGCGCACCTCTTACGATGTCCCCAAAATAGCCGGGTGAAAGACATAGCTCGCCCGCACAATATTTTACGCTTGGCAGTCCGTCCGACTTCTGTTTACCAGAGGCATAATAATTGTTCAGTACCTGTTGGAATCGACTGAGGATGTCGCTGTCTTCAGCTGCCATTTCCTTGAACTGACGGAAATAAAAGCGGTTGCAGTAGTCAAGGATTAGCAGAATGTAATTTCTGACAATGTCCTCATGCCCAAAAGTATTAGACTGTAGCTCCAGCTCCTTGCGCAGGTTTGCCATTAGCTGAGAAAGAATGTCTTTTTCTTCTGGGGTCAGAATGAGTGCTTCGTTTGAATAGTATGAGAAGAAATGATACCCTTCGAGTTTTTGTTCTATTAATGATCCTTGGATATACTCGTGGTCGAATAGCAGCACCCAGCCGTGGTACCGCCGAAGGGTACCATCATCCAATTTGCCGCCAATCTGCCCTGGGGAGTATGCCATGAGTGAGCCATCGCCCTCATGATAGGTGCCGATACCATAAGTCAGCCCTTCCGGAAATTCCTTCTGCAAGAAAATTCCGTAACAGTTGATGCGATTCAGCGTATGTCGTATCTCACCCACCTCGTCGTAGTGAATCACTGAGACATGGGGATGATAGACTGGCGCACCGATGTCCTGTGCGTAGTCATTTGCTTTGTTGATATACAAGTCTATTGTCATAGCGGTTCGTAGCCTTCTGGCTGCAAAGGTACTATTTTTCTTCGATATGTATTCAACATGCCAACTGAGCCCCTCTGAAAAGGCGTTGGCGTGATAATATCAGAGGCTTCCCCCTTATTCTATAGGAATCTCAGGGTGTTGCACAGCCAAGGGCAGATCCTTCTGCGACAGGTAGAACATATAGAGGATGACTGGTTTTGAGCCCCTGTTCTCACCATGGTGGATTGTGTTCACCATCTCCACGACGGGCTCACCCTCATGTACCACTTTCTCCTTTCCATCCTGTCCGATGATGGTCAGTTCACCTTGTATCAGTATTCCGTAGTTCATGACGGGGTGGTGGTGCCATCCCAATTTCTTACCAGCGGGGAATACATACTTCACAGCAACCAGTTCCGGACGTCCTTTGAGGTAGTCTGGCAGTTCTACGCCGTCCCAACTCTGACTAGTGCGTATCAGTTCTGTGGATTCCACTTGTGACGGTGACGCATTATCTGCATGAGCTTTCTCACATGCTATAAATGCCACAGTAGCGCCGCAGATACAGAGAATGGCGATAATTACCCATAATCTAGTTTGTCTCATAGTTTTTTATTTTTATAGATTTGAATATATAATTATACGATTTATAACACCTTGTTTTGGGGGTGTCCTTCTGCAAATGCTATTACATTGGAGATGGCAACGTTCAGCAGTCGGATACGAGCCTCATGAGTTGCCCAGGCAATATGCGGAGTGATATAGGCATTGTGCAGTCCCAACAGCGGGTGACCTGCTTTGGGCGGTTCTTCGTTGAGGACATCGGCGCAATAGGCTGCAATCTGTCCTGATGACAGTGCTTCTGCCACATCCGTCTCATTTACTAAGGGACCGCGGCCCGTATTGATGAGGATAGCGGTAGGTTTCATCTGACGCAGTGCCTCAGCACTGATGAGGTGACGGGTATCGTCTGTCAGCGGACAATGCAGTGACAGGATATCTGCCGTGGAGAGCAGCGTTGGGAAGTCAGTCTTCTCGATACCGGCAGGGAGAGCGTTGGCTGGCTTTGAGGTCAGTGCCTTCACCTTGAGACCAAAGGCAATGGCTATCTCAGCTACCCGGCTGCCGATATTTCCCAGTCCGACGATGCCAAACGTCTTACCGGCAATTTCTGTCAAAGGGGTGTCCCAGTAACAGAAGTCAGGATTACTGCTCCAACGTCCGTCCCGGTTCTGCAGGGCGTAGTGCTCTGTGTGGTTGACTACCGTCAGCAGGTGCGAGAACACCATCTGTGCCACACTCTCCGTGCTGTAGGCAGGTACGTTGGTCACCACGATGTCCCGCTCATGTGCCGCCTTTATGTCAACGACATTATAGCCAGTTGCCAGCACACCGATATAGCGGAGCTTGGGCAACTGCTCTATCTCTTTTCGTCCCAGGATGACCTTGTTGGTTAACAGGATCTCTGCATCAGCAGCCCTGTCTACCGTCTCTTCTGGCTTTGTGCGGTCATAGATGGTCACAGGTCCCACTTCATTCAGTCCATCCCAAGACAAATCTCCCGGATTAGCACCATAGCTGTCTAATATAACTATCTTCATGCGATATTATATTGATATACCGTGCAAAGATAATTCTTTTTCGGCAATAATTAACTAAAAATACACCTTATAATGGAAAAAAAGAATAAAATTCTTTGTTTTGCCCCCGACTTTTCGTAATTTTGTGGTCATAAAATAACCTGAGACAAAACATGCATAACAGAATCCTTCTTTTAACAGTCATGTTGATGGCTGCAATTTACTCACAGGCTCGTGAGCGTCAGAACTTTGATGCAGGATGGCGTTTCATCCTTGCTGACTCCGCACAGATGGCGGGTCAATCGTATCAGGATGGTCATTGGCGTATGCTCAACTTACCCCATGACTGGGCGATAGAGGGTGATTTCCTTGCCTCTAATCCCTCGGGAGCGGGTGGGGGAGCCTTGCCTGGTGGTATCGGTTGGTATCGGAAAACGTTCACACTTTCAGGTGATGACGCTCTACAGAGCCGTTATTTCATCGAGTTTGATGGTGTGTATATGAATTCTACGGTCTATGTAAACGGACAGGAAGTAGGCCATCGCCCTTATGGCTACAGCTCATTCGAATATGAGATAACACAGTTTCTGAAGAAAGGAAGTAATGTGATAGCTGTGCGTGTAGACAATAGTGACCAACCCAATTCACGTTGGTATTCCGGTTGTGGAATCTATCGCCATGTGTGGTTTACCAAGACCGGTAAGGTGCGTGTGGCACATTGGGGAACGCATGTAAAGACCCTCCCCGTTGCTGTAGCTGACAGGAAGTGGTGGACGGTGGCAGCCTATGTGACACTTGATGGTGTCACAAACGAGAAGGTACAGGTGGTGAACACACTGTATGATGCCACAGGGAAAAAGATAGGGAGTGCTAAAGGACTTTCGTCAACCATAAGGGTTCCAGAGCCCCAGCTATGGTCACCAGCAGATCCCCATACTTATAAGCTTCTGACGGAAGTGGTGGTCAATGGAAAAACTGTTGATGCCTACGAGACGCTGACGGCTTTCCGTGACTTCCGTTTCGATGCACAGACAGGGTTCTGGCTCAATGGCAAGAATATGAAGTTGAATGGAGTCTGTGAGCACCATGACTTCGGTTGTCTCGGTGCCGTCGTCAATGAGGATGCCATGCACCGTAAACTGACAAAGTTGAAGGCGATGGGTGTTAATGCTGTCCGTTCGTCACACAATCCTCCTGCCCCCGAGTTGCTGAATATGTGCGATACGATGGGGCTGATCTTCATGGACGAGTCGTTTGACATGTGGCGTCGTCGTAAGACACAGAACGACTACGCCCGTTTCTTCGACGAGTGGCATGAGCGTGACCTTACCGACCTGGTACTGCGTGACCGTAACCATCCGTGTATATTGATGTGGTCGATAGGTAATGAGGTACTGGAGCAGTGGTCGTCGGCTGAGGCTGACACCCTGACTTTAGAGCAGGCAAACCTGATCCTGAATGCCGGACATGATGCCTCGACGCTGGCGAAGGATGGTGAGATAAGCGTCAATACCCTGCTTGCCGATCACCTTGCCGAGATCGTACGTCGTTATGATACTACTCGTCCTATCACGGCGGGATGTAACGAGCCTTCCCCCAATAATCACCTGTTCAAAGGCAAAGCGATTGATGTGATAGGTTTCAACTATCATCACGAGTGGGTTAAGGATGTACCCCAGAATTTCCCAGGTCGTCCGTTTATCATGACGGAGAGCGTGTCAGCACTACAGACGACAGGATTCTACATGATGCCGTCAGACAGTATCCGTAAGGCACCCAAGGAATGGTGGCTGCCCTATACAGACCCAACGATGATGTGTTCCGCCTATGACAATATGCATGCCTCATGGTCAAGTACCCATGAAGAGACCTGGGATGTGGTGAAGCATACTCCCTATGTGGGTGGTCAGTTTATCTGGACTGGTTTCGACTATATTGGTGAGCCTACTCCCTATTCCTTCCCGGCACGCAGCAGTTATTTCGGTATCATCGATCTGGCGGGTCAACCGAAGGATGTATATTATATGTACCAGAGTGAGTGGACCGACCAGCCCGTCTTGCACCTCTTCCCTCACTGGAATTGGCTGGAGGGTCAGGAGATCGATATGTGGTGTTATTATAACCATGCCGATGAGGTAGAGCTATTTGTCAATGGTAAAAGTCAGGGCGTTCTCAGAAAAATGAGAAACGAGAAAGGAGGAATGAGAAATAAAGATGGTTCCATGACTACGGAATATCATGTCTGTTGGCGTGTGAGGTATGAGCCTGGTGAGGTGAAAGCGGTGGCACGCAAGGACGGGAAAGTCCTCCGTGAACAAGTCATCAAGACGGCAGGACAGCCGGACCATATCCAACTCAGCATCGACTACCAGGGAAAGACTACTACCTTCGTCAAGGCGGAGGTGGTGGATAAGGACGGCAACCGCTGTCCATGGGCAGAGAACCAGGTGTTCTTCGAGACCGATGCGGAGATCATCGGTGTCGATAATGGTTGTCAAACCTCCATGGAGCGTTTCAAGGACACAAAGCGTAAGGCGTTCTTCGGACGTTGCTTCGCTGTGGTCAATGGTCATGGTACATTGACCGCCAAAGCTATAGGACTGAAATCAAATACTATCAAGCTATGAGAAAGATATTAAGCATGGTTTGCTTGCTGGGTGCCTCAATGGCGGGGCAGGCACAGTTGCAGACTTCCGCAGGAATACAGTACCTGCAGTGTATGCCCAAAGACCAGTCGGGTGATTTCTCCGACCTGAGTAATACCTATTTCCTTGCCGACTCGCTGGCATCGTTCGATGCGGCAAAAGGGGAAGGACTGGTGAACTGGAAACGCTATCGTCTGTCACCCCGTCAGGCATTTAACCTCAACGGCTACTGGCCTGTGAGGATGCGGATGCTCGACTTCCCTGACACACAATATGACAACGACCCCAATCTTTCGTTTAAAATCGACTTCGTCAGTCCCCGCTGTGTACGAATCCGTATGGCGACATCACCAATAGAGGCACCACGGAAAGACAGTGAGAGTCTGATGCTTGCCGGGGCAGTCCCCTCGTCATCGGCATGGCGGTTGGTACGCAATGACGGTATTGTGGCGTACAGGACGGAGTACGGCAGTGTGGAGATACAGAAATACCCTTGGCGTATCATCTTGAAAGACAAGAACGGCAAGGTGATGACACAGACCCGTCATATCATCGATAATGACTCGTCCCAGGTGAAACTGTTACCCTTCTCCTTTATCAAACGCGGTGCAGACAACTCCCGGAGTGTCAATCCCGTGCTGACGATTGCCCCGGGTGAGCGTATCTATGGTTGTGGAGAGTCATTCGGTGCCTTGAACAAGGTAGGACAGAAGGTACAGATCATGGTGACGGACCCGCAGGGACCAGAGACAGACGGACAGTACAAGCCCGTGCCTTTCTTCTTCTCCAACCGTGGCTATGGCATCTTCCTGCATACCTCTGCTCCTGTGACGGCAGACTTCGGTGCGTCGTATATCGGTGCCGACCGTCTGTTTATGGCTGACGAGCAGCTCGACTTCTTCGTGTTCTTCGGAGAACCGAAGGATATCCTCAACGAGTATACCAATATCACAGGAAAGTCACCGATGCTGCCCCTATGGACCTTTGGTACATGGATGAGCCGTATTACCTATTTCTCACAGGAAGAGGGCCTGGAGATTGCCAAGCAGCTGCGCCAGCATAAGATACCGTCCGATGTGATTCATTTCGATACCGGTTGGTTTGGCGTTGACTGGCAGTGTGACTATGAGTTTGCCAAAGACCGTTTCAAGGATCCGAAGGGTATGCTTGACCAGATGAGGAAAGACGGTTTCCATACCTGTCTGTGGCAGTTACCTTATTTCACTCCCAAGAACCGCTTCTTCCGTGAGATCGTGGAGAAGGGGATGCATGTGAAGAATGCCGATGGCGGTATGCCCTACGAGGATGCTGTCCTCGACTTCTCGAATCCGCAGACCGTCAGCTGGTATCAGTCAAAGATCGAGGGACTGATGCGTCAGGGTGTCTCCACCATTAAGTGTGACTTTGGAGAGGCTGCACCCTATGACGGCTTCTACTACAGTGGTCGTGGCGGAAAGTATGAGCATAACCTCTATCCGTTACGTTATAACAAAGCGTTGTGGGAACAGGTGGAGCGCTCTCATCCCGGTGAGGGTGTTATCTGGGCACGCTCCGCATGGGCTGGCTCACAGCGGTATGCCCTCCATTGGGGTGGTGATGCCGCTACTACCAATACGGGAATGTTAGGTGACCTGCGTGGCGGACTTTCCTTCGGACTGAGTGGTTTCTCGTTCTGGAGTCATGACATGGGTGGTTTCGTGACCGCGTCGCCAGAGGATATCTACCGCCGTTGGCTGCCCTTCGGTTTCCTGTCCAGTCATACCCGTGCCCATGGTGCACCTCCCACAGAGCCCTGGCTCATCAGTGAGTCGTTCACCAAGGCTTTCCGTCAGGCTGCTGAGATGAAGTATAAACTCATGCCGTATGTCTATGCACAGGCAAAAGACTGTACCGAGCGGGGACTGCCGATGGTACGTGCCCTGTTGGTGGAGTTTCCTGACGACCCCGGTGCCTGGCTGGTGGAGGATGAGTATATGTTCGGCTCCCAGATCCTCGTCGCTCCCTTGTTGGAGACTGGTGACAGCCGCATGGTATACCTGCCTCGCGGCAAGTGGATAGACTATCAGAGTGGAAAGGTTTATGAGGGTGGTTACCAGACCATCAAGGTAGGTGAGATACCTGCTGTCATCCTTGTTCGTGACGGTAGTCTGATTCCTCATGTTCCCCTTGCCCAGCGTACCGACCAGATTCAGTGGGACAAAGTGGAGATGAAGACTTACAAGGTTGATGCGAAGACCTGTACGGGATTACTCTACAAGCCAGGTGACAGTCAGTTACAGACCATTACAAAATAAGACATTATGTATCGAACTATCCTCTTTCTCCTGACGTTGTCGTTGTCCGTCTCTGTTATGGGTGCTGACGAATCCCTGACGCGAGAGTCGGACCAGCGTCGTGACCGTCTCAGCAACCTGTATAACTACGACAAGAATGACTCACTCATTATGTTGGTTCCGGAAAACCTCGCTTTCTTCAGAAAGCACGGCTTGTGGAACTACTATTATGATACGTGGTTGTTACTGGTGAATACCTATGTGTTCAGCGGAAAGGTCAATACGGGGTTGCAGGAGGTGAAGCGGATGCATCAGGATGCCACGGACCGTGATGATAAATACGGACTCGCCCTTGCTGACTATGCCATGGGTATTGCTTATCTGAACATGGGCTATACGGATGAGGCTATCGCCAGTTACAGGCAGAGTCTGAGACTGATCAAGGAGCTGAAAGAGTATCCGTCATGTACCAGTGATGTCTTCTCTTACTATTGTGACGCGCTGGTTGATAAGAAGAGCTATGAGGAGATGAAGGTGGTCACCACGCAGTGGAGACAGTATCTGGAAGAAGAGGAGGCTAAGAGGAAAAGGGGTGATGCGTCGAGTTACAAGGTATGGTATGCCTACTATTATCTCTCCTGTTCCGAGATGCACCTGGGACTGGGAATGTTGGATGAGGCGGAGCAGGATATCAAGGAGGTGGAGAAACGCGCTGACGGAAGTGGCGACTTCATCCCGATGGCGGTCCTGCATGCCTATGCCCAGCTTTACCTGCAGCGTAAGGACTATGCCAAGGCGTATGACTATAGTACCCGCTATTATGATCAGGTCATGAGCTATGGCGATATATCCTCCATCGTCATAGCTCAGGAACAGCGTGCGGAGATTCTCCGGGGGATGGGACGTTATGAGGAGGCTGCGCAGATGTATAAGAGTGTGTATGAGGGTACCGACTCCTTGTATAAGAAGGATGCCCGTACACAGATTAATGAGTTGAATACGCTCTTCCGTGTCAGTGAGATGGAAATGGAACATCAGTTGGAGCATAGCCGTATCATGTTGTTCACCACGGTCTTCATCGCATTTGCGTTGGCTGTCCTGGTAGGTTATTGGTATTGGATGAACCGCCGGTTAAAGAAAAAGAACGACGAACTTGCAGCCATGAGTCACCAACTGACTGTTAAGAACGAGGAACTGATCGTGGCACTCGACCGTGCTGGTGAGTCAGACCGTATGAAGACCAACTTCATCAAGAATGTCAGTCATGAGATCCGTACCCCGCTGAATATCCTCTCTGGCTTCTCGCAGATGATGGCGATGCCTGATGCCGACCTCCCTGACGAGGTACGGAAGGAGGCGAGTCTGCAGATTCAGGAGAATACCAACCGCATCACGACTCTCATCAATGGGTTGCTGTCACTCTCTGAGACCAGCAGCCGTACACATATCGACCGCACCGATACCGTGAGTGTCAATCAGTTATGTGCCAATGCCATTACGCATTCTGGTATTCCTGAGAAATCCGACTACCACTTTGACTTTACCACGCAGGTCGCTGACACCTTGATGATACAGACCTCAGAGCAGGACGTGGTATTGGCACTTTCCCATCTGCTCGACAATGCGATGAAGTTTACACCTTCTGGCGGTTCCATCCGTCTGTCATGTGCCCAGGAGGACACCTTTATGAAGATCATCGTGGAGGATACAGGTTGTGGTGTTCCCGCAGAAAAGGCAGAGGAGATCTTCGGTGAGTTCGTCCAGTTGGATGAGTTCAAGGATGGTGTGGGCATCGGACTCCCGTTGAGCCGTAATGTGGCCCGCCGCCTCGGTGGTGACATCACCCTTGATACCAGTTACACCGAGGGAGCGAGATTTGTCTTCACATTACCGGTATAAATTACCTAAAATCCGCAACAAATAGTGATGTAGACTACATTTTGCAGTTCGCCTCTCCATCTGACGATTGCCTTGCCACTGCAGACGTGATTATGTATGGGTAGCGCCCACCTTCCCCTTACCCCGTCAGGCATTACAGGGGCTTTATGCTGTCGTTAACCTGCGAATTCAGTTTTTCACCCGCCAGTGAGTGCGAAAAGAGGCTTGATATGATTTGTAGACTTTCTTACGGATAAAGCATCACCCAGCCATGGTACACGGCTTCTTTCTGCTCGTTCCTGCCCTGTGCCGACAGTCCGCACTCCACACTCGCCATGGCGAGGACGAGGTCACTCCAGATGACTTCCGTCTCGCGTTTCATGGGAGGCAGGGGTGCGTCAGGATGCCAGCCGGTGAGACGGCTGACGGTCTGGATATACGCCTCTGTCTGGTTCTCCGTCTCCGGTGCCCACCGTCGGATGATCTTACGGATGGTGGTACACCCGTACTTCTGATGGTACGTGCGCAGCAGTTTCAGGGCGGCACGGAAACCCAGTCCCATGCTCTCGAACTGGCAGAAGTCGGGGTCGCTGCCCTTGACCTTCTCTCCGATCCAAAACACTTTTTGACTCTTTCTGATATTCAGTGGATTGCAGTTACGCAGTCCTCTTGCTTGTTGTTTACTCATAATGTCTCATTCTTTGATTATACTTGAAAATACCATATCGCAGACTGTTCTGGTTGTCCTTTACCCGCCGGGGGGCACAGCAGCAGTCGTAACTGACGTGCAGCCACGTGGTCCTGCCCCTGATATAGATAAACAACTCGTCGAAGCCCACACCCTCATAGAGGAAGCGTTTGTGAATGATGTTGAAGAGACGGATGGCGTGGGGCAGTCCGTCACAGTAGATGTCAACGGCGGAGCCCCGTGTGTGCCAGTCGTCCTCACGCTCCCCGAGATAGTCGTTGAGCCGCTTCGAGAGATAGGCGCACCGTAACCGTGGCTCCTCGCCCGCCTGGTACAGCGGTTCGAGATAACACTCACACAGCAGTTCCAGATGACAGACGACCGTCTGCCCCGGGGTGTTCTGTGCAGGCAGCGTCCTGCCCCGATGCTCCACGTTCACCTCCATCAACTGCCCCAGTGTGAAATGGGGGGATAATCGTCTGTTTCCTCTCATACCTTTATACACTTAATGATTTTCTGATAGACCCCTTGGCGCACCCGTCTCACCAGTCCGTCCGACACCCAGCGGGCGGCGAGATTCGACGCCGCCTTGTTCGTGGAGAAAGAGCCAGCCCTCATCATATCCTCCGCCTTGAACTGGTCGGGCAGCATCTCATAGAGTTCCACGGTGCCGTCTCGCCTCCGTCTCGGCACGAAGTCCTTGGTGGCGTTCTCCCACGAGTCCTCCAGCATCTGCCCGAAGAAGTAATCCTGGAAATAGAGCACGGCATCATAGATAAGGGTGGCAAACTGCAAGTCACCCTTGTTGACGGTGACCTTCCCCGTCTTACGGTAACTCTCCCACTGTCGCCCGTAGATACGGGGGATGGTGAACCACGTGGCATAGAACACGGCACGCTTACGGAGGTAGTCCAGCACGGTATCGTTGGCAAGTGCCGCCTCCGCTGCCGTCTGCTCACAGAGGGTATAGACATGGTCCACCAGTTTGCCGATGCTCAGCTCTCCCCGCATCTGCTCAAACTGGAAGCCCCATTGTTTCAGTCTCACATCCTGCTCATGGTTCACACGCTGCTCTCCTTTCGGCATCATCTGGAACTGCGATGACACCATGCGGAAGATGGCGATACGGGTGCAGAGACCGTCGTTGACGTTCCGCATCGTCACCTTCTTGGAGAGGGAGATGGGCGTTCCCGTGATCACCTGGTTCCAGAAGATGGGAATCACCCCGTTCACACTGTCGCCGTTGGCATAGTCCACACCACTCTCCTCGTTATGGAACGCCTTCAGCTCCACGTCATGCTTACCGATCCAGGAGCCGCCGCTCTGTGCCGTCAGCGAGGAGTCCAGCTCTGAGTCGAAGGTATAGAGATGCAGGGGCAGCAGGTCACCGTTCACCACCTCCTTGGCATTGATCTGCCGACGGTAGAACACATGGTTGGAGGTGCGTGACGGCAGATAGCGTATCATCCCCTCGGGACGCTCCAGCGCCGCTTTCTTCTGCTCCTTTGTGGAGGTGGTACGTGCCTTCGCCTCCTTCTTATACGCCTCCTCTGCCTGCCGTGCCGGCTCGTCGGCACTCTTCATCGCCGCCATGATCTGTTTGTCGAGACGGGTGGCGAACGACTTGCCGCTTGCCGGCTCACCGATGATATACACCTGCGGGTTCATGCGCTGCATGCGTCCGTCATAGTGTCTGTAGTAGCAACGGGTCATCAGGGTGCAGTACATGGCACCAGCCACAAAGACGGCACCCAGCTTGTTAGCGTCGTCCACCCCGGCACAGGCGACATCATAGGGAGGACACAACAGGGGCTTGAGCCGTCGGGCGAAGTCGTCGTATGGTATCCCGTCATCTCGTCCCCGTCCGTCCGCCTCCATGTCGACACCCAACGCCTTCAGCACCTCTCTCATCTGTCGGGAGAACCCCTTGGGCGGCTCCTTGCAGGCGGAGTCCACGATACGCCGCACCTCGTCCTCTGAGAGTCCCAGACGGGGGATGACAGCCAATATCTGTTGAGGGTCGTTCTCCATGATGGCACGAAGGTTGACGGCAAGCTTATGCAGCCGGACATTACGCTCCCCATCCACAGGTACACCGCCCGTCCGCTGCCAATACTCGTCAATGATCTTGGAATAGGGGATGCCTTTGTAGAATGGCTGATGGTTGATGGCTGATGGCTGACATCTTACATCTTCCGTCTTACATCTTCCATCTCTATACTGCTCCCCAAACATCTTCTCATACTCCTCATTCTGGTACTCAAAGATGTTGTCATTGATATAGAGTATCTCGTCCTGCTGGGGTGCGAACGACGCACGGCTGGCATCCTTGCAAGCCTCGTCAGGCTCAACACCGAGTATCTCGGCAAAGGCATGTTGGTTAGCACTGAGGTCACCCGTCTCCGCATCAGCCTTGAAGACCACACGCAGTCCCTTGCCCGACGGGGTGACATGGACTAACATCACCTGATTCTTGGCACCATCCTCGAATAACTCTCTGGGTATGTGCATAAAGACGGTGCCAGGGTGGTCGATGTGGTCGATGTCGAGCATCACCAGTCCGTTCAGGTGGGCTGCCTGCTGCTTGCGCCAACAAGCCTTGGCACCGCTCTTCGACTCCGTTTCCTCAAAGGTTGCCTGATAGATGAAGATGGGCAGTGACCGTTTCTTGGCATCCGCCTCCTTGTCGTTGCCTTCCGCTTTGAGTTTGCGGAACTCGGCAATTCTGTTCTTCACACGGTCAGAGCCAGCAATCTTGTAGAAGTCCTCCTTCGTACATATCTGCGTGGGTAACATTAAATTATACTGTAAACTAAACATATCATTGTATTTTGGATGTTCTGTGTCACTGTTGACGCTGCAAAGATAGGATATATAAAGGAGCCGTACCCGCTACGTTACTGTAACGCGTAGCGGTCACGGTACAAGATAAGCCACTGACTGTCAGTCCAGTATGTTTTTCACTTTTTCCTGGAAGTCCAAAGACCTCCTTTGGTCAAGCGCCCTGTTGAAGTAAGTCCGTAACGTCTCCGTGCGTACATGCCACAGCGCACCAAACACCTGCCAGACATCACTGATATCCAACCTGTCGCTGATCATCTTAGCCAATAGCGCCTGCTCCGGTTTGCTCAGGTCAACAGGCTGCCAGTCCTCTGTCAGCAGTCCTGCCTTCATCAACTTGTCGAGTATCTGCCGTGCCGGTTCCGTTTTAAGCACATCAGGAATGTCTGTATCCTTCACTTCCTCCGCCTCCGCGAACTTTCCCTGTTGATAATACTGGTCCACATGGGCGATATACTGCCCAGTGGCGTGAACGTTGATACTAATGATAGTCGGTTGACTGTTACTGGTCAGGCTCTCACGGATGAGAGCCAACAATGAGTTCTCTTCTATTTGATTCATAATTATTGCTGTAGGTTATTTAAATCTGTTGTTAATAAGTCGTCAGTAAACCGTGAAGAATACCAATGACTAGATGATAATAATGTGTCAATCATCTCTCATGAGGTGTCTGGGAACTTTTTCATTGCGTCTGCTTTTTTCAGTTATTAAAATAAAGAAGGGGCGCAAAGAATGGTTTAGAAACAACATATTCCACAGGGGTCCACATCCCTTACGTCTGTTGAAACACCACCAAGACTCGCGCCCCTAAGGGTGCGAGCAGGTAGTCTTCGTAGACGTAATTCTCTTTTTGTTGTGGACTATTGTGGAATACGAATACTACGGGCTCAGCCCAAATGTCATGCAAAGATACGAAATGTATTACAATGTGCAAAGATTTTTACATCTTTTATCACAAAAGAGAAGTTAAAATAAGTTTTCTATGCTCATTCGGAAGAAATCATCGAAAGGAATGCCGTCTGTTCCGATGACAAGGGAACGCTTGGGATGGAAGGTGTCGCAGAATTTAGGAAGACCACTATTCATGCCACGCCTCCCACTTTTCACCTCCAATGCGACGACCTCTCCCTGACGGGCAATTACATAATCAACCTCGTCAGAGCGTTCTCGCCAATAATAGAGTTTATAGCCTGCCTCCTCCACTTCTCCTAAAAGATAGGTTCCTACGGCGGATTCCACCCACCTGCCCCATACCTGTGGGGCAATGCGGTCCTTATCAAAGGAGGTTCCCTTGTAAGCAGTCAACAAAGCATTATTGTACACCTGAAACTTGGGCACCGACTGGTAACGGCGAGCGGCATCATTCGCATATTTTTGCAGTCCTGCCAATAAGTTGCACTGGTCAAGGATGTCAAGATAGGATGACAGCGTTGTTACGTTTCCCGCATCCTGCAACTGCCCCAACGCCTTTGTCAGCGAAAGCAGTTCTGCGGAATAGGAGCATCCCAGTTCAAAGAGTTGCTTCATCAGTGTCGGCTTGTAGATGTTCGATGTCAGGATGACATCTTTTTCTATCGCAGGGGTCACTAACGACTCTTTGACATATCTCCGCCAACGACGCATATCCTTGATGAGTGGAGCACTCCCGGGATATCCTCCATAATAGACCCATTCATCAAGGGACCACCCAAAGGCTTCCTCCATTTCCCGCAATGTCCAGTGCCCTAAGCGTATCAACTCAAAACGACCAGCCAGCGACTCCTTCAAACCTTTTCGTAACATCAGGCGTGACGAGCCTAATAAGAACACTTTCAACTGACGGCGGTCACGGGTGTCGGCATCCCATTCCCGCTTGACGATTTCGCTCCAATGACTAATCTTGTGAATCTCATCTATCACCAGCACTGCCTCTTTCTGCTGCTGGGTGTCCATTTGAGCCCGGGCACTCTCCCATATCCGTCTGATCCAATCCGTGTCGTTCTCGTCAATCCCGTCTGCATTATACAGATAATGAGGTAACTGGCATTCTGCCAATACCTGATCCATGAGTGTTGATTTCCCGACCTGCCGTGGACCGGCTAATACCTGAATGAATCTACGAGGCTCATTCGTCCGTTCAAGTACTTCTGCAAAATGTAGTCTTCTATACTCCATCATACTCAAAACGTATTTACGAAATGTTCAAATCTTGGTTACGAAATGTTCAAATCTTGGTTACGAAATGTTCAAATCTTGGTTGCAAAGATAAAAGAAATTATTCAAATCACAAAGTGTTTCGGGACAAAAAGTTTTCACTTTTCACTTTCATCTTTTCATCATTAGGTACTTTTTTAAAAGTCAATCTTTATAATAAATTATTATATAATTATAATTATATAATAATTTAAGGCATTTTTAGAAAATTGGCGGCTCAGCAGTAAAAAACAAGCAAATGATGAAATGGTGAATGATGAAAAGTGAAAACTGACGGATTTGTTAACGGAACTAAATAAAATGGGCAAAATTCTAAATGAAAGTTAAGAAAGCAGAGATAGAAGGCATCGGAGTGCAGGCTGGCTGCTAACGGCAGGGGGAGGGGGCTTGCGGAGGCAGTAAAACAGGTGTAACTTTGCACCAGTGTTCCGGACACCATGTCGAGAGCGACAGATGCCTGCGCCGCCAGTGGGCAGTGCCTCCGATCAAAGATAGGAAAGTCTCCGATGGCGTATACGAGACCGACCCCTCTGCGAGAGAAAGCATCCGCCACCATGATACAAGGCATCGCTCTCAACAAAACGCCTGAAGCCACGTGCGGATGGCAAGTCATTAACCCTTTAAAACAGTTAGAATATGAGTCAGAAATTCATTAAGTACAAGAACAATAACCTCCGTTCCAACGCCTTCGGCAAGTTCTTCGCCCGTGCGGTCTACGACAAGAAGCCCGTCTCCACGCAGGAGATCGCCAACTTCATTCAGACGCAGGCTACCGTGAAGAAGTCAGACTGCATCGCCGTGCTCGACGAGCTGGGTGCCGCCCTGAAGCACTATCTGGAGATGGGACAGAAGGTGAAGATCGAGGGTATCGGTACCTTCAAGGTAGGTTTCTCCAGTATCGGCTCCGCCCAGGCAAAGGACGTGACGGCAAACAGTATCTACGGTCGCCGTGTGATCTTCACCCCCGAGACCGTCCGTGTGGAGGGGCAGCCTGAGGTCCGTGTGGGCAGAAACGGTGCCGCCGTCATCGTGAAGCCGTTCACCGTCGAGAAGGTGATGGTGAAGGACATCGTCTTCGAGGAGACGCATGAGAATGCCGTGGTTGCGGAGACAGAGAACAAAACAGAGGAAGGGGGTGAAGGATGAAGAAACAGACTTGGAAGATGGTGATCCAACTCATCGTGAGTATCCTCACCGCCGTCGCCACCACCCTTGGAGTGACGAGCTGCATGTAAGCAAAGAAGCCCTGCCAACCGGCAGGGCTTTCTTAGTTCTTTATTTATAGCATTCGAAGATATTGCTGACGGTCTTGCTGTCCATCTTCGGTGACAGCAGACTGACGAGCCATACGACGGGGAAACCTCCTACCATGGCGATAGCACCGCAGTTGATAGGGTTGATGGGATTACCCAGCAGCATGTTGACAACGGTGATGCCCACGCCCCAGATGAAGCATGCCCATACGCTTGCCGTGGTGACCCCGCGCCAGTAGAGTCCTAACATGAAGGGGGCGAGGAAGGCACCGGCAAGGGCACCCCATGAGATACCCATCAGCTGGGCGATGAAGGTGGGGGGATTGAGTGCTATCATCAGTGAGATGACGATGAAGAACACGATCAGCACACGCATCACCACTACCTTACGGCGCTCTATCCGCTCTGCCACGACATCGTCGATGGTACCTTCCTCCACCTCACCGGGAGCCGCTTTCTTGTCACGGTAGATGAGGTCGAGGGTCATCGTACTGGACGAGGTGAGTACCAGGGAGGCGAGGGTCGACATGGAGGCGGAGAGCACCAGCAGTACCACCAGGGCGATAATCACGTCGGGTAATGTCACCAACATGGAGGGTACGATGGAGTCGAAGGCAAGTTTTCCGTTAGGTAAAACGGGTGGCATGCCGAACAGACGACCGAAGCCACCGAGGAAGTAACAGCCACCAGCCACGATAAACGCGAAAATGGTGGAGATGATGGTGCCGCGCTTGATGGCACTCTCATCGGTGATGGAGTAGAACTTACCCACCATCTGCGGGAGTCCCCATGTGCCAAGGGAGGTGAGGATGACGACACCCAGCAGGTTCCAGGGGTCAGGACCGAACCAGTCGGCAAAGCCGCCATTCACAGACGGGTCACTGTCTGAGGGCAGTGCCGCCATCTTCTCCACGGCAGCCGTCAGTCCCCCTTGCGTGTTCAGCACGGCGGCGATGACGATGACAATGCCGAAGAGCATGATGACACCCTGTATGAAGTCGTTCATCGCCGTTGCCTTATACCCTCCGAGGATGACATAGACGGCGGTGAGGATTGCCATGATCACCACGCAATACTCATAGGGAATGCCAAAGCCCATCTCGAAGAGGGTGGAGATGCCTTTATAGACACCGGCGGTATAGGGAATCAGGAAGACGAAGGCGATGACGGAGGCTACCACGCGCAGTCCCTGACTGTCGAAACGTGTTCCGAAGAAGTCGGGCATGGTACGGCTCTCGATATGCTGTGTCATCAGTTTCGTGCGGCGACCTAACAGAATCCAGGCAAGCAAGGAGCCGATGACGGCATTGCCCACACCAATCCATGTCGCTGACATACCGTATTTCCAACCAAACTGTCCGGCATAGCCTACGAAGACCACTGCGGAGAAATAACTCGTGCCATACGCGAAGGCAGTCAGCCAAGGTCCCACGGCACGACCGCCCAGGACGAAACCGTCCACACTGCTTGCCTGTTTGCGTGAGTAGACACCCACGCCTATCATCACGGCAAAGAAGATGATAGTCAGAAGAATTTTAATGATCATGATTTATTTTTTCTTTGAATAATCCAGTCTTACCTGCACCTGTGCCATGATCTGGTGGCAGGCACCGTGGGTGAACACCTTATTACTAATATAAGCACTCTTATAGACATACTGCACCTGGAAGCGGCACTTCTTGAAGAACCAGTACTGCAGACCGGCAATCGCCTTGTGCTGGTCCATGCCGAGCGAGGTGTTGAAATTGAAGAAGTCATAAGAGCCTACGAACTCCAGTCCCTTGTACAAGGGAACGGCACCAGTGACGTAGGCGCCACGGCTGGTGGCACTTCCGTCCTTACCTTCTATATATTCCCCATGTACGTTGAAGTCTTTCGACTTGTAGTCGAAGCCTACCGTCCAGCGGTTACGCTTATAGTTGTCGCCTTCATGAATATCCGGATTGTAGAGCGAGTTGGCGACGGCATGCCCACGTCCGATCTGTCCTGTGGCAACGAGGTTGAGTCCTTTCACGGGGCGGTATTCCAGTCGCCCGATGAAGTCCTTCTCCTTGTTACCGTCTTTCTTGTTGATACCCTGTCCGTTCATCACCTGTACTTCATAGTGCAGTTTGCCGTCGTTGGTCTCACCAAAAACGGAGAGTCCCAGGTCACGACCATACTGCACCCCCATCAGCGGGTCGCTGCCACAGCCCGTCAGATAGGTCACACCTTCTGAGTAGACATCAATAGCCTCCATGGAAGTAGGGGATAGGGGGTTCTCGAGGGATACGCCGTTCTTAAACTGTCCAAGGCGAACGGTCAGTGCCTTGTTGTTGGTGAAGCGATAGTCGGTGTAATACTCCTGTACGACGCTCGAGAAGTCGTGCATGAAAAGGAACGACCATCGGTCTGTGATACGAGCATTGACCCAGAAGAGGACTCGCTTGAGCTCGAAAGTGCCTTTGTCTTCGGCATTCTGGTGGGTGTAGTTGAAACCTCCCTGTGCGTAGCCGTGCAGTTCGACGCGGTCGGCAACATCTTTCAACCAGTCAGTCATCTCTTTCTGTTTCTGCTCGCCAGATTGCCCCATGGCGGCAGTGCTGCTGAAGGCGGCAAGCGCAACGGCAAGCAACGCCTCCTTAAAAAAAGCCTTTCTCATCTTGTTTAATTTTTATTTTGGTGAATGAATATCTTGAGTTATTGATATTTCCTGATCCTCACGTCAATGCCGCTGCCGCCCAGGAACATCGCAACCTTGCGGACGGGAGTGTCATTATAGTGATAAGGGAACAGCACCTTCGGACGGATGGTCTTCGCCGCCTTCACCAGCTGCTCCACCGTCATGGTGTACGGCTGGTTGCAGGGCAGGAAGGCAATGTCGATGTCTTTCAGGTTAGCCATCTCTGGGATGTCCTCCGTGTCGCCAGCCACATAGATGCGCAGGTCCTCCACGTTCAGCACATAGCCGTTGTCACGTCCTTTGGGATGGAACTTCTCGCGCCCGGCAGTGGTGTTATAGGCAGGGACAGCCTCCACGGTGATGTTCTCACACACCTCAGCCTTGTCGCCATTGGCAAGCACATATCCGCTGCCCCACTGGGTATACACGTTATGGTTACAATAGACGACGGTATAGTTTCTGCGCAGCTCTGTCAATGCCATGGAGTCGAAATGGTCTTGATGCTCATGGGTCACGAAGATGAAATTAGCCTTAGGCCATGTGGTGAAGTCAGTTCGTGGTTCCATGTTAGTGACTGGGTCGAAGTAAATCACCTTGCCGTCATACTCCATCATGATACTGGCGTGCTTGATACAGGTAATCGTCAGTTTTTTTCCCGATGCTGTCGTGAACACGTCCTTCTCAAACTGCTGCGCCATGCATCCTATTGCAAGGCAAATAGTCATTAAAACAACACAAATTCTTCTCATTTGTTTTTCTTAATTGGTTAATTGGCGACAAAATTACGAAAAAACGAGTGAAGAACAAAATAAATGCGTTTGTTTTTTTCTTATGCTTTATAAACTTCCTCGCCATCAACGATTGTGGCAACGATATTAGCTTGTGCAACCTTCTCGATGTCGTCGTGCAGGAAGTCGCAATCGAATACCGCCATGTTGGCAATCTCTGCCTTCGACATCAGCGCCTCTGAGGTTTCCTGCTTATATAGACATAGGTGGGACATCGAAGTTTTCTTTAAATGGGTCAAGCAGAATATCGTAGTGAAGACCCTGTGGGGGTATTCAGAGAATGCTGTGCGGACTCATCTTTGGGTGGCAGTCATCGCCTATCTGATT